>JAEEGL013027911.1_pt1 | contig 14693 bp, 5 predicted proteins | sample 9134231 | NCBI WGS metagenome assembly JAEEGL01 (sample SAMN16246548, study PRJNA631951) | gut metagenome | biome: gut microbiome; feature: rumen; material: fiber-attached | host: Bos | place: Iran: Karaj | collected 2018-10 | reverse complement strand
CATGTCATTGGAGCGGCCGTCGATGATGATATTCCCGTCCGCATCCTTCCTGCCCAGATCGCCGGAATGGTATAAGCCGCCTCTTTTTGCCTGCGCTGTTTCCCCGGGCAGGTTTATATAACCGCGGAAGAAAGGATTTTCAAAACAGATTTCCCCGGTTTCGCCCTCGCCTGCCTCGTTTCCGTCCTCGTCCAGAAGAAGAATCGGAATCAGGTCCTGGGAAGGTTTTCCGACCGGGCAGACATCGTAGGGACGGTCAATCTCAAACAGGGCAACGTTAAAGGCAGACTCACTCATGGAGTAATTGTTTACCAGCTTTGCCCCCTTTATGGAAATTCCGTTTGCCGGCTCGCTCCCCGTGTGGACCAGCTTTAAAGTGCTTCCCACATCTCCGTGCATGGCTTTGATCATGGAGGGAGAAAGGAACGCGTTGATAATATTCTCCTCCTCAAAGAAGTTCCTCAGCCGGAGAGGATTTTTGGAAACAGAATACGGCACGATGTACAGGCACACAGGCTTATACAGGAGCCGCATCAGCTGTTTGATTGACGCGACAAAATTAAGCGGAGCGACCAGGGCGACCCGCAGGATGCGTGATAAGTCGCTGGAATTTGAGGCGGTCGGGTACGCCGACATTCTTTCCAGAAGAAGGCTCCCGTACTCATGCAGTACGCCCTTGGGCTTTCCGGACGAGCCGGATGTGTAGACCGCGAACGCCGCGTCATGAATATCCGGCAGCACGTAGCCGGGAAGGGGAGTCTCCTCAAGAATCTTCTGCCAGACATCGATGTCAATCACCAGCCTGCAGCCGCAGTCCTGCCTGATAAAACCGATGCGGCTCCTGGCGTAATCACTTTCGACAAATATATATTTTTCGTCGTGGTTAGCCATTTATTGCAAATAATTGCAAATATTGCGGGGCAGCTTTCATGACAGCCGCCGGGACGGCCGGCAGGTCAGCTCCAATCATAGCAGCCGGCAGAACGGTCGGCAGGTCAGCTCCAATCATAGCAGCCGGTAAGGCAGCCGGCGGACAATTAATTGTGCGCAATCCGTTATCGTTGTATAATTATTCTTTCGGGCTGTGTATGTTCCGACATGCCCGGCGAAGCAGGACAGCAGCTATATTAATCGGGTCTTTTCATGGAGAAATTCAGCGTCAAAAAACCGTATACGATTCTTGTCGCGGTTATCATGGTTCTTGTACTGGGCGTAGTGTCCGTCATGAACATGACGACTGATCTGCTGCCGTCTATTTCTCTTCCTTATCTGATGGTAATTACAACCTATCCGGGCGCGAGTCCCGAGCGTGTCGAAGCAACCGTGTCGGCGCCGATGGAGGCTGCCCTGGGTACGGTTTCGGGCGTCGCGAATGTTTTCAGTGTCAGCGCGGAGAACTATTCTATGACGCAGCTGGAGTTCGAGGACGGGACGGACATGGACTCGGCCATGGTCAAGGTCTCCTCGACCGTGGAGCAGGTCAGGGCGCAGCTCCCGGACGGTGTCGGGACGCCCGGCATCATGGAGCTGTCTCTGGATATGATTGCCACAATGTATGTGGCAGTGGGATATGAGGGATACGATATCTACGAGCTCTCGGACTATGTCAAAAACGACCTGATCCGAAGGGTCGAGCGTGTCGACGGCGTGGCTTCGGTGACAGGTGTCGGCCTTGTTGAAAAGACAATCCTTGTGGAGCTGGACGATTACAAAATAGACCGCCTGAATGACAGAATTCTTTCCAGGACAACAAAAGGCCTTGAAGAGGCAGGACAGCAGCTCGATGAGTATATCGCCCAGGTCGAGGCGGGAGAAAGAGAGCTTGAAAAGCAGCAGAGCTCCTTCGGGGACCAGGTGGCAGGAGGACTGACGAGCCAGATGGAGGAACCGCTCCAGGAGGTCACGCTGAAGGCCAAGCAAGGAATGGTTGACCTTATCCTGGAGATCGAGGACCTGGAAGAACAGCTCCGGGAGCTCGAGGAGCGGATGGAAAAAAGCGAGAGCAGGACAGATGTTTACCGGCAGGCTTTTGCAGATGCGGGCGACAGTTTCCGGCAGGGCATTATTCTCGCCGTCATGGACATCAAAACTGCGCTGCAGGGGCTCCAGGAGGCCCGCGCCAAAATGACGGAGGCCTTCCGGAATCTCCAGAGTGCGTTTGAACAGGTCCGGAAGGGGGGAACCTCCTCGCAGAAGGACCTTGAAGCCGCGGTGAAAATCCTCCGCGACGCGATAAAGGACGCTCAGGAAAACGCGGATGGTTATGAAGCGGCTTTAAATGCGGTCACGGACGCGGTCCGGAGCCTGCTCGGGAAGATCGGCGAAATGGAGCTTCCGGAGGACGCGGACCGGGAAGCACTGGAGGAGAGCCTGAATCTTCTTCTGGGATATCTTGAGGAGACGGGTGAAACCCTTGCCGGCATCATGCGGGAGGTCGCAGAGCAGGCCGGACAGGAGGCAGAAGAGATTTCAGAGGAGCTGCAGGAAAAAATCACGCAGTTCATCGAAGAGCTCGAGCAGTCCGGGAGTGTTGAGACGGCGCTTAAGTCACTGATAGAATCCGATCCCTTCATAGCGAAAATCAGGAATGCCGTAAATACGATGAGCGGGACTGCTGAGTCCGCGACGTCGAAGATCAAAAAGGCAATTTCACAGCTGGCAGGGCTCAGAGAGATTTTCCAGCAGATCGCCTCGAACATGAACGGGCAGAGCTCCCAGCTTTTTGCGGCCGGCATTGCCAGGATTGCGGAGATCCTTCCCGCCATCAGGGCGGATATCGAGTCGATCGCGGAGGAAATCAGCAAAAACACGCCGAAGGAAGCGGATATTGAGCAGGCGATCCAGCAGATCAAGTACCAGATCGCCCTGATTTACCAGAAAGCGGACGATATTCCTGAGCTCACGGTTCCCGCCGGAAACGCGATTGCGATGCTGACCCAGGGACAGCTGGACGCGGCGGTCGGTTTTTCCCAGGCCGATACGCAGCTGGCACAGTATAAGGCGCAGCTCGCCCAGGCAAGGGAGCAGTACAACTCCATCCGCTCGCAGGCTTTAAAGAACGCGAACCTGGACAGCCTGATCTCGGCGCAGACGCTCTCTCAGCTGATCTATGCCCAGAATTTCGCAATGCCGGCGGGCTATATCGACGACGCGCAGGATAACACCTGGCTTTTGAAGGTCGGCGAGGAGTACGGCTCTCCGGAGGATATCGAGACGGCGCTTCTTGCGGACGTCGACGGGATCGGCGTCATCCGCCTGACGGATGTGGCGAACGTGACTGTCATCGACAACGCGGACGAATCCTATACAAAACTGAACGGGAACGACTCGGTCGTCCTTGCTGTTTTCAAGGGCTCCACAGCCGGCACGAATATGGTCTCCCGGGGCGTTGCGGCCGCGTTTGAAGAGATGACGGGCGAGGACCCGAATCTGAATATTGTCAATCTGATGGATCAGGGAAGCTATATCACGCTGATCGTGAGAGACCTTCTGTCGTCGATGCTGCTCGGCGCCCTCCTTGCGATTATTGTCCTCGCCCTGTTCCTTCGGGATGTCAGGCCGACGCTGATGGTCGGCATCAGCATTCCTCTTTCTGTCCTGTTTACCCTGGTGCTCATGTATTTCACAGACCTGAGCCTGAATATCATGACGCTCTCGGGCCTGTCCCTCGGAATCGGCATGCTGGTCGACAATTCCATTGTCGTCATGGAGAACATCATGCGTCTTCGCCAGCGTGGAATTACGTCCGCCCGGGCAAGCGTGCAGGGCGCAAGGCAGGTCTCGAATTCTATTGTGGCGTCCACACTGACAACCATCTGTGTTTTCCTGCCGATGGTGTTTACGAACGGGACGGTCAGGGAGCTCCTGCTGCCGATGGCGCTGTCCATCACCTACTGTCTCACCGCGTCACTGATTGTCGCGATGACGGTGGTGCCCAGCTCTGCTTCTGTAATCCTGCGCAGGATAAAACAGCCGAAGGAGGGTTTCTTTACAAGGCTCCTGGACAGATACGGAAGGCTTCTGGACAGGGCGCTGGATCATAAACTGATTCCAATCGCCTTTGCGGCAGGTCTCCTGGCTCTTTGCGTCATCCGCCTGATCCAGATGGGAATCGTCGTTCTCCCGGAGATGGCCGGGGACAATATCCAGCTTTCCGTTGAGACGCCGGAGAAAACGGACCGGCTTATTGCGTATGCCCAGGCGGATGAAGTCATGAAAAGGGTGATGTCCGTCGAGGGCGTAAAGGATGTCGGCATCATGGACCAGGGCTCGACGGCAGGCCTTGTCTCTTCTCTTGCGGGCGGCGGCGGCCAGATCGGTTCCTACATCGGCTATATCACGGTGGAGGAAGGTCTGGGCACCGGCGATATTGAGCGGCTTGTCGCAGATATACAGGAGGCAACGAAGGATCTCGAGAGCGAGGTGAGCGTTTCGGCATCCATGATGGGCGATCTCAGCGGTTTTATGTCGTCCGGCCTTACCGTGAATGTGTACGGCCAGGACCTGGATAAGCTCGGGGAGATCGCCGGGGATGTTTCCAGGATGGTCATCAGTACGGAGGGCTTTGAGAATATTGCCGCCGGCACCGACGAGCAGGAGGCATCGCTCCACCTCATAATTGACAAGGACAAGGCGATGCAGTACGGCCTGACCGTCGCGCAGATCTATATGCAGATCGCGGGGAAGCTGACGACGGAGGTCAGCTCGACGCAGGTCACGGTTGACGGCGTCAACCTGAATGTCCTGATCCGGGACGAAACGAACATTATCACCCGGGAGAACCTGATGGACATGGAGTTCACGGGCCAGTCCCAGGGTCAGGCCGGCGCCTCCGGCATGGGCGGCATGTCCGGAATGAGCCTTGGTTCCGGCGGCGGAATGGGTGGAATGTCTGGCAGTATGGGCGGCGGCATGAGTGGCATGTCAGGCGGCATGAGTGGAATGGGCCTTGGCTCCGGCGGCGGTATGGGCGGAATGAGCGGAATGTCTGGCATGTCAGGCGGCATGAGCCTTTCCGGCGATTCTGCATCCTCTTCCGATATGACGGGTCTTATGTCCATGTTCGGGATGGCGAGTGAGGAAGAGAGCGCCGCGGGCACCGGTAACGGTGCGGACGGCAGCAGCCAGGCGGGCGGCGCCGCACAGGAAGGTGACAGCGTCGGTGCCGATGGTACTGACAGCGGAGATGGTGCCGGTAATGGCGGCAACGGTGCCGATAGTACTGGCTCCGGTAGTGCCGGCTCCGGACAGGGTGCAGAGGTCCATAAACTCTCGGAGTTTGCGACAATTGAAGAGACGACCGCGCCTGCATCGATCCGCCGCGAGAACATGGTGCGCTACACAACCGTGACTGCCGATACGAAGGAAGGATTCAATACCACACTTCTTTCCCGCGGCCTCAGCACACAGCTGGAAGAATATAACAGGACGCTTCCGGGCGGATATTCCGCCTCTCTCGGAGGAGAAACGACGCAGGTCAATGATATGATCCGGCAGATGTCGCTGCTCCTTCTGCTGGCGCTCATTTTTATCTATCTGGTAATGGTCGCCCAGTTCCAGAGCCTGCTGAGCCCGTTCATCATCCTGTTTACCGTACCCCTTGCGTTTACCGGCGGAATGATCGGCCTGATTATTTCCGGGGAGCAGCTTTCCATGCTCTCTTTGATGGGCTTCCTTGTACTGATGGGAACGGTCGTCAACAACGGTATCGTCTTTGTCGACTATACGAACCAGCTGCGCATCGGCGGTGTTGACCGCAGGACAGCGCTGATCGCAACGGGCAAAACCAGAATGCGCCCGATCCTGATGACAACCATGACTACGGTACTGGCCATGGTACAGATGATTTTCGGCGACGGCATGGGCGCACAGATGGGGCGCGGCATGGCCATTGTCATTGTCGGCGGCCTGATCTATTCTACCCTGATGACACTTTTCATCGTCCCCGTCATGTACGATATCCTGTTCAAGAAGCCGCCTCTTTCGGTTGATGTTGGCGACGACCTTGACGATATGCCCGACGATGCCGCCGAGCTAATCAGCCGCATGGAGGAAGAAGAGTATTACAGAAACGAGCCTGTATATGAGGAAGAACAGTCTGCCGGCGGGCAGTACACTGACGGGCGGTATACTGATGGGCAGGACGAGATAGGTCTCCCCGGCAGATCGGGCATATATGATCAGACAGACCTGCCGGATCTGCCTTACATTTTTGATCAGCCCGGTGCTGCCGGCATGCCCGATACGCCGGATGACACCGATCTTACGGATCCCGACGAGAACATCGAATTCTATGATCTCTGATCCGCTTTCAGCAAATCTTTTTTAGTCCGGAGTTTTCGAAGCGAAGCTGCCGGAAGCCGCCTTAGTAAGGTTAAGGTGCCCGTGAGCTCAGGGCAATTGCGCTCACGGGCAGATGTGCCATGGTGGCAGTCCTGCTCCGGGATAAGACGAAACCGTTCCGGACGGCAATTGCAGCTATTACCGCCCCTGTCCGGCTTCCGGCGGCCCCATGGCAAGCCAAAAGGCGGCAAGCTAAAAAGCATCGATTATTGTGTGGATTCCGCTCAGGCTCCACTTCCTCCACTTCCCTCACGCCTTTTTTCTTGCACAAATCCATCATTTCAGCGGATAATATAAGCTGACGCAAACAAAAGCGGGTTTGCAGCCCGCATTCGGGACCAGGCATCCGGGACCTGCGAGAAGGGGACTGTCCGGTTCTGTACCTGCACGGAGAGGGCGGATGAAAAAATGGCCGCGCCGTGCTTTAACACCTAGGGAGGGAAATTAATGTTTGGAAAAGAAAAAACCTGCTATGACGGGTATCTGCTGCGCACACTGGATCCGGTGGTATTCCTTATGCCGTACATTATGCCGAGGAGAACGGACAGTGAGTCAAAGATTGACCTGAATCTGGATCTGACGAAGGTGGAGGAGTTTATCAGGAATCATAAAGAGGATATTCCGGGACTGACCCTGTATCACATCATCTTTGCCACGATCGTGAGAGCGGCGGCGGTCACTCCGGAGATCAACCGTTTTATTACAGGAAACCGGATTTATCAGAGAAGGAACGTCCGGATTTCCATGATGATCAAAAAGCACCTGGAAATCAACGGGCGCGAGACTACAATCTTCCCGGTATTCGAGACCTCGGATTCACTTAAGGAAATTGTGGATAAGACGAACCGCCTGGCGGAGGAGGCGCTCGCAAAGCTTGATGACGACAGCAACGGCTTTGACAATTTAACCAGTATCCTTTACGCGGTCCCGCCGTTTGTCCTTCGCGCTTTCATCGGCTTTATGATGTTCCTTGACAGGCATGGCTTGCTTCCCAAAGCTCTGGTCAACCTCCAGCCCTTCCACAGTGGCTTCTTTGTCACCAATGTCGGCTCCATCGGTCTGCCGGTGATTTATCACCACCTGTATGAATTCGGGACGACGTCCGTCTTTGTCAGTATCGGCAAAAAAGAAGTCACCAGCAAGCTCCTGCCTGACGGCAGCATAAAGACCTACAAGGTGCTGCCCCTGCGCGCGGTTGTTGACGACAGAATCTGCGACGGCTTCACCTACGCCTGCGCCTTTAAGACAATCCGCAAATGCTTCCGCAGCCCAGAGATCCTGCTGGAAGGATATAAGGAAAATAAGGCATAACACAAGAGCGCCTGCCCGGACCAGGAGGATGGCATATGAGTAATGACAATAACAGGACAATGGTGCGGGATCTGACGCAGGGAAGTGTCGTAAAGCAGCTGTATTTCTTTGCGATGCCCCTGTTTGTCGCGAATGCCCTGCAGGCAGTTTATAACCTGGTGGATATGGTAGTCGTCGGACAGGTGATCGGCGGCGCGGGAATGAGCGCAGTGTCGATCGGCGGCGACGTCCTGCATCTTCTGACCTTCCTTGCGATGGGTTTTTCCGGTGCAGGGCAGGTTATCGTCGCGCAGTTCGTCGGCGCGAAAAGGACGGATGATGTAAGAAAGCTGATCGGGACGATGTTCACGTTCCTTCTGGGAACGGCGCTGGTCATTGCGCTGGTCTGCTTTGCGCTCCGCTATCCGATCCTGGACGGCCTGAACACCCCCGCGGAATCCTATGATTACACAATGGATTACATGGTGACCTGCATCGCGGGCCTTGTCTTTATCTATGGATATAATATTGTCTCCGCAATCTTAAGGGGCATGGGCGATTCGCGGCGCCCGTTCCTCTTCATCGCGATCGCTGCGGTGCTGAATACGGTTCTTGACCTGTTCTTTGTTGGAGTCCTGCACCTGGAGGTGTTCGGTGCGGCGCTCGCCACAGTAATCGGACAGGGAGCGAGCTTTGTTATTTCCCTTGTCTACCTTTACAGGCACAAAGAGAGCTTCGGCTTTGATTTTGCCCCTTCCTCGTTCCGGATCGACGGCCCGGTCCTGAGACGCCTGCTCTCTCTCGGTATACCCATGGCGATCCAGTCGGCTTCCATCAATATTTCCAAGATTGTACTGACGAGATGGATCAACGCGGAAGGCATGATCTACTCCGCGCTCTCGGGCATCTACAACAAGACCGGGATGATGATGGGCATTATCTCCAACTCCTTTACGACCGCGGGCAGCTCCATGGTCGGCCAGAATATCGGCGCAAAGCGCTTTGAGCGGGTCCCGAAGATCATCGGCGTTGTCCTCGCCTCCGGGCTTGCCTTTGCTGTCGTTATTTCCGGACTGGTGCTGGCGTTCCCGGAGGCAATCTGCGAAATGTTCACCGGCGATCAGGCAGTACTCGCCCGTTCTTCCCTTATCATTGTCCCGATCGTGCTCAACGCCTACGGCGCCGCGACGCGCTCGGGCGCGTTCTCGATCATCAACGGTTCCGGCAATTCCAGGCTGAACCTCCTCGTCGCGATCCTGGACGGCATGATCGCCAGGGTCGGCCTTGCGGCTCTGTTCGGCTTTGGCTTTGGCCTGCGGTGTCTTGGCTTCTGGTACGGCGATGCCCTGGCGGGCTTTATGCCGATGGTGATAGGAGGAGTCTTCTTCTTTTCCGGGAAGTGGAAAAAGCCGCGCCTGGAGAGAGCGCGGGTCCGCGGATAGCACATTCGTATATTCGCTGATTCGTATATTCGTAAATCCGCACAACCACATAATTGCATAACGGCATAAACGTACATCTGCATATTCGCATAATCCAGTCAGATATACAGTATAATTAAGTATCAGAGCTGCAAAAACTGCTCTGTCCTGTCTGATTTCAGGCAGAAACTGCAGATAAACATAAAGGACAAAGACGAAGAAACAGAACACAGAACAAAAGACACAGAATACAGAACACAGAACAGGAGACACAGCGTATGAACCAGACAATAGAAAAACTGCTTTGCGGCGATTATGAAAACCATATGCTGCCTTTTTTCTGGCAGCACGGCGAGGACGAAAAGACCCTGCGCGATTATATGCGCGCCATCAGTGAGGCGAACTGCGGCGCTGTGTGCGTGGAGAGCCGCCCGCATCCGGACTTTTGCGGTGAAAAATGGTGGGAGGACATGGATGTTATCCTGGACGAGGCGAGGAAGCGCGGCATGAAGGTCTGGATCCTGGACGACAGCCATTTCCCTACGGGCTTTGCGAACGGCGCCGTCAAAAACAAGCCGGCAGAGCTCCACAGGCAGAGTGTCTGCACAGGGCGCATTGACCTGGACGGCGAAGCACGGACTGTTTCCCTGCCCCTCGAAGGCATGATCCCGCCGGAGGTTAAGCCCGCCAACATGATGGAGCAGTATATTCTGCCCGGGCTCCTCAAAGATGCGCCGCACTTTGACGACGATGAGGTGATCGCGGCGACAGCAGTCAGCACGAAAAGTGGACAGGCAATCTTCCTTGCCCTGCCGGAAAAGGGAGAGCCGCTGGTTTTCGATAAGCCGGAGGGGACCTGGACGGTTTATGTCATCGGGCTTTCCAGAAACTGCGGGCCGCACAGGGAATACATCAACATGCTTGATCCCGAAAGCGTCCGGATCCTGATCGATGCCGTCTATGAGCCGCACTGGGAACATTATAAAGAAGACTTCGGAAAGACCATCGAGGGCTTTTTCTCGGATGAGCCTGAGATCGGCAACGGACATCTGTATCATTATGACAATCAGCTCGGGACCGACCAGGACCTTCCTTTTGCCCGCACAATGCCCGCCGAGCTGGAAAAGCGTCTGGGCGCGGACTGGGCAAATCTTCTGTATCTTCTGTGGGAAAACAATGCGGACCCGGATGAGACGGCGCGTGTCCGCTATGCGTACATGGATGCGGTAACGCGCCTTGTCCGCGAAAGCTTCTCGAGACAGCTCGGCGGCTGGTGCCGCGCGCACGGCGTGAAATACATCGGGCACATGATCGAGGACAGCAACGCGCACGCCCGCACCGGCTCCAGCCTCGGGCACTATTTCCGCGGCCTCGACGGCCAGGACATGGCCGGCATCGACGATATCGGAGGCCAGGTTCTGCCCCAGGGAGAGGACGAGCCGACTACAGGCATGGCGGGAAGCAGGCGCGACGGCGAGTTCTATCATTATATGATGGCAAACCTTGCAGCCAGCGGCGCTGCCATCCAGCCGGAAAAGCACGGCGACGCGATGTGTGAAATCTTCGGCGCCTACGGCTGGGAAGAGGGCGTACGCCTGGAAAAATATCTCGCGGATCATTTCCTTGTAAACGGCATCAACTGGTTCGTCCCGCACGCTTTCTCGCCGGCGCCGTTCCCGGATCCGGACTGTCCGCCGCACTTCTACGCGCACGGACACAATCCGCAGTACAGGCACTTCGCGGCGCTGATGGCATACATGAACCGCATCGCAACACTGACAAGCGGCGGCAGCAGGCAGGCGGCATACGCCATACTCTATCACGGAGAGAGCGAGTGGATGGGAGAGGCAATGCTGAGCCAGAAGCCGGCAAGAAAGCTCGCCGAGGCACAGATCGAATTTGACACCATTCCGTCCGATGTTTTCGCGGAAAGAGAGCGCTATCACACCGTGACCGGAAAGACGCTGAAGGTAAATACACAGGAATATAAGGCGCTCATCGTCCCGAAGGCCTCGTATATTACAGACGAATGCAAAGAGGCGGTGAAGGAGCTTGCTGAGCAGGGCTGCCCTGTTTACTTTATTGAGGAAAAGCCGGCGGGCGTTGCCGCAGGCGAGACACTCGGCACGGATGAGCTTGTCTGCAGACTTGACCGCGATGCCGTGTTTACTCCTGCAGATACATACATCCGTTCGATGCACTACAGAGGAAAGGCGGAGTTCTATTTCTTCGTCAACGAGGCGGCTCAGGCTTACCGCGGGAGCGTCGGGATCCCGTACGACGGGCCGGCCTATATTTATGACGCCTGGGAAAACAGGATTTACGACGCTGGTCTTAAGGACGGGAAGATGGAAATCGAACTCCTGCCCCTGCACAGCTGCCTTCTGATCCTCGATGCGCCGGTTGCGGCAAAACTCGAAATCCCCGCAGAGAGCGGCCTGAGCACCTGCACTGAGCAGGCGCTGGACACATGGAAGAGGAGCCTTTGCAGCAGTATTTCCTATCCGAAGTTTGAGGGGTCAAAGGAGGTGACGCTCCCGGATACTCTTTCAGAGGAGGAGCCGTTCTTCTCCGGATATGTCCGCTATGAGAGCAGCTTTGACTGCCCGGCCGGGAAGCCTGCAGAGGCGGCAGCAGCGGCAGGGGCAGCAGCAGAAGCGGCGGCAGGCGGCGATGAAAAAGCCTGCGGCAGAGTTGTCTTCGAGGTGACGGACGCACACGAGGGCGTCGAGGTCTTCGTCAACGGGAAGAGCTGCGGAATCCAGATCGCGCCGCCGTTTGTTTACGATATCACGCCGTATGTGCAGCAGGGTGAAAACAAGGTCGCCATCGAGGTCGCGACCACACTCGAAAGAGCAATGTATGAGCTTAACAAGGACAATCCCATGGCAAAGATGCGCGGATTAAAAGAGCCCGCGGATCCCTCGGGAATCAACGGGCTCGTGAAGCTGTATTTTGGGTAAACTGTATTCCGGACAAACTGTATTCCGGGTAAACCGGCTGCCTTCCGGGCAAACAATGTTTCGGAAAACTAATATCCGAATACCTCTGCGGCGGCTTTCATGTTGTCCCTGATGGCGACGCCGAAGGGACACCTGCTCTCGCAGGCGCCGCACTGAATGCAGTCCGAGGCATGGCGCTCCAGAAGAGCGTAGTGCTCCCGGACGGTCTCGGGAACCTTTCCCTGCGACTGGGCGAGGTGCAGGTATTTCGTGACATCTGCGATGTCGATCCGCTGCGGGCAGGGCTCGCAGTGGCTGCAGTACATGCAGTGCCCGACCCAGGAGACCCTGGGGAAGCTGGCAAGAGCAACGGCATAATCTTTTTCTTCATCGGAAGCGCTGCAGTATGCGGCGCTTTCTTCAAGCTGCGCCACACTGTGCGCGCCGCAGAGGACCGTTGCGACGGCGGGACGGGAAAGCGCGTAGGAAATACACTGATTGACCGTCAGCAAGACGCCCGCGATCTGGTTGCTGCCAAGGAGCTCGCCTCCCGCGAACGGCTTCATGACTGTGATGCCGACGCCCCGTGCCTGGCAGATCTCATAGAGGCGCTGCCTGTCGGGATCCATGTTCGTCAGATGCTCTTTGTAGTTTCTGTCCGCCCAGATTTCTTCCACATCCTCATTCGCGGGCTGCAGGTCATAGCAGGGATTGACAGAGAACATAAGAACCTCTATGCCTCCCTCGACAACTGCTCTTTGCGCAACCAGGGGATTGTGGCTGGACATGCCGATATGCCGGATGCGGCCCTGGGCCTTAAGCTCCCTTGCGTAATCAAGGATGCCGCCGTTTACGATGGACTCCCAGTCCGCCATCGCGTCGCAGTAATGGATCATGCCGACATCCAGATAATCCGTATCCAGAAGCTCCATCATTTCTTCAAACCCGGCCTTCACCTCGGCAAGATTCCGGGACCTCAGATACTGGCCGTTTTTCCACACAGAGCAGATGTGAGACTGGATGATAAACTGCTCCCTTCTTCCCTTCAGGGCCTTTCCGACCGCGGAGCGCAGCTGCGGGTCGGAGGCGTAAAGGTCAAAATAGTTGATGCCGAGGCGCGCAGCGGTATCAAAGAGCCTGCCGCACATTGCATAGTCGTCCTCCTCGAAGCCCTCACATCCCATTCCGATCACACTGACCTTCAGACCGGTTGTTCCAAGACTGCGATAAATCATAGCTGTCCTCCGTAAATATCCTGTTTCAGCGAAGCGCCTGCGGCCTGCAAAGCAGCGGACAAGCCGGCTTCAGGCTCCTGCAGCTTGTGGTACGGCACCCTTCTGCCTGCGGTGCGGCATCCTTCTGCCTGCGATCATGCCTTCCCGAAAACTGCAAAGGACTGGGGCTCCATCGAAAGCGTGCCGCCCTCAAGGCACCCGTGTCCGATTTCAAACACGGTTTCCGAAAACCGCGAAATGCCGGGCATATTGGAAAGATCTGCCAGGACGCTGTTCCCGGAGGGATTGACCGCAAGGACAAGGCTCCCCCTCTGATAGACGAAGGGCCTTCCCTCCTCGCTGCAAAGAACCTCAAAAGGCGCGTCGGCCTTCAGGTCCTCCTGATCCAGGCGCAGTTTTAATATCCGCCGCACGGTATTCAGCAGGGAATCAGGATCCTTTTCGCAGCTCTCGACTGTGGGCGCGTCCGCGCTCTCGTCGACGGGGAGGTAGAGATCCTCTTTTTTACCCTCCGAGAAGCCGAGGTTCCTGCTCTTGTCCCACTGCATCGGGGTGCGCGAGCCGGTGCGGCTGTAGCCGCCCTCCTTTGTGGGAATGTCCAGGTAGCGCATGCCGATCTCATCCCCGTAGTACAGGAAGGGGACGCCCGGCATCGTGAAAATCATTGCGTAGGCGATCTTCAGCTCATCCTCGCAAAGGCTCCGGCGCGGACGGAGCGTGTCGTGGTTGCAGGTGATAAGGGAAATATATCCGTCGTCCTTCGTATCCTCGTAGCGCGGGATATATTCATCCAGGAAACGGTTGATGCTGCCGCCGCCGTCCTTTTTGAAATAGCTGTGGTCCCCGCCGGGAGTCTCATAATCGCGAAGGAGCACAGAGTAGCCGTTGCCCGGCCAGTCAAGATAGAAATCGCAGTCGTAGCCGGCCTTAAGCGAGAGCTGCGGATCGTTCCATTCTGCAATCAGGACGGACTCGGGGAATTCCAGGTCCAGCATGCGCCGCACGTCGCGCCAGATGGCGCAGGTGCCGCTCTTTTTCTCATCGTCCTTTTTGACCAGGGATGATGCCATGTCCACGCGGAAACCGTCACACCCGCGGCTAAGCCAGAAGCGCATGATGTCCTTCAGGGCCTCCCTGGTGGCGATCGCGGACGGGTGCTTATACGACAGCTGCCAGCTTTCCGTCGGGTTAAGGAAGCCGTAGTTCAGCGCGGGCTGGCACTTGAAGAAATTGAGGATATAGGTGCCGTTCCGCTCGCACTCCCCGCCGATATAGGGAAGGCCTTCGGCGCCTCGGATCCAGAAGTCCGTCCAGATATACCGGTCGTAATATTCATTCCTTTCCGCTTTCTGACTCTGCAGGAACCACTCGTGCTCCTCGGAGGTGTGGCCCGCGACAAGGTCGAGGACCACATGGATTCCCTTTTCATGAGCGGTTTCAAAGAGCCACTCCAGATCCTCGTT
>JAEEGL012386339.1_pt1 | contig 14693 bp, 9 predicted proteins | sample 9134231 | NCBI WGS metagenome assembly JAEEGL01 (sample SAMN16246548, study PRJNA631951) | gut metagenome | biome: gut microbiome; feature: rumen; material: fiber-attached | host: Bos | place: Iran: Karaj | collected 2018-10 | reverse complement strand
CGGCGTTCTCCCAGGAAGGGCCGCCGGTGGCGCGCATATGGCGGAACCGGTCGTGCACCGGCTGTGTCCCGTCGATAGACACCCCCACGAGGAACCGGTTCTCACTGAGGATCCGGCACCACTTTTCGTCGATCAGGGTGCCGTTGGTCTGGAGCGCGTTCTGGATCCGTACGCCGTTGCGGTTGTACCGTTTCTCCAGTTCCACGACGGTCCGGAAGAAATCCAGTCCCCGCAGAGTGGGTTCCCCTCCCTGGAAGGCGTAGGAAGCGGCGCCTTCCGCCCGTGGGAGCGTCCTGCGGATGATGTTCCGCAGCGTCTCCTCGGACATGAAGCCGTAACTGGCCTGTTCCCGTTTCTCCGCTTCATCGCAGTAGAAACAGTAATCGCAGCGCATATTGCACATCCCGGAGGACGGTTTCATCAGGCAGCTGACAGGCGGCATAAGTTCTCCCTTGTTCCGGTCGGAACCGTATTTTTTCTGCGTATCACAGGATAGAGGATCCGCCTGTGACGATCCAGCACGCCAGCATCGCTGCCAGGCACGCGCCGGTATACGCTCTTCCGGTCTTTCTGTACGCGTAGGTGCACAGGACCGAGAAGAACATGACCTGGGGCACGAACAGGATGAGGATGGACATGAACGGTCCGCCGAAGGTGGAACCGAACAGCAGGTCCGCGCCGGGTCCGATATTTGCAAAGAACGGGACGTACTCGATGAGAACGATGATGAGCACGCCGCCCGCCATGAGCAGGAAGTTGTCCAGCCAGTTCCTCAGGAATCCCTTCGTCCCCTTTTCATAGGTGGCGTCCGTGCGCAGATCCCGCATGATCTTGCTGTTGTTGAGCAGATAGAAGACCGTGAAGACCGGGATGTAGACCAGGAACTGCAGGAAGCGCTGAAGCGTGAACGGCCGGAAGAACGGCCAGATGAATCTCAGGTCGAGGTCGAAGAGGCCGCAGTAGACGAGGTTCACGAGATACATGAAGACCATCAGTGTCAGCGCCAGGAGCAGGGACCGGCAGAATACCGCCCAGTCGAACTTCTCGCCCTCCAGCCCTCTCTTTTTCAGGTTTTTCTTCGAGATGGCGGAAGTGATGAGCATGATGAGGATCAGCAGCAGATACCAGCCGAGGAACCCGTTGCCCACCGTCATGCGGAAGATCCCTTCCGGCAGCGGCAGCAGCGCGTGGCCCAACTGTGTCATGAACGGGAACGTCGCCCCGGACAGCAGGACCGTGATCAGGGCGCCCTTGGTCCAGCCCTTCTTCGTGGCCATCGTGTCCTTCGCGGGCAGTTCCTGTTTCACGCCGCTGAAGAGCGGCGTCTCCAGCAGGAGGCTCATCAGCGGGAAGAGGCTGGCGAGGATGAGCAGCATCGCGCCGAGCACCAGATATTCCTTGCCCTTCGCGACCAGATCCGTATATGCCAGGTCCGAGGGCAGGCCGATCGCCCGGTCAAACCACTCCATCGCGACCGCCAGTCCGCCCAGATGGTGGGTGGTGAGGCGGTGGTTGGTCATCAGCAGTTCCATCCTTCTGGCGCTGCCGTCCTCAAAACTGCCGTAGGTTCTGTTCCACTGCGCATCCGCCGCGGTGGTGCCGAGGAAAGAAGTCCGCAGGTCGGACTTCAGCAGGTTGTCCCCCACCGTCTTCTGGTAATCCCGGAAATAGGAGAACTCGTCGTATTTCGCCTGCAGCAGCAATACGTTGTTGAATCTGATGTTTGCGGAATCGTAGACGCTGTCGGTAAACAGTTCGCCGCACTGGAGGACCACCGCCTTCGGCGCGATGTCCGTCCCGGCGTAATCCGCGGCCACGGTCCAGCTGGACCAGGTGCCCATGGAGTGACCGCTCACAGCCATGCGCAAGGGATCCACATACGGGAGTTTAGACATGAAATCATAGGCGATGGAACCGCCGCAGGAAGAATCCAGAATGGCGTTGCCCGCGTCGTCTTTGGAATAATGGTCGTTGAAGAACGACAGGTTGGAGAAGTTCATCAGGATCCGGTACCGCTTGGAACCGCCGATCTTCTTGAAGGTCCCGGCTTCCTCGGAATCGTTGCCGTAGTTGACCTTGACGACGTGGTTCACATATCCCCTGCTGAGCAGGCCGACGGAACTGGCGCCGTGTCCGTACTCATCCAGACACAGGACCACCGCGCCTCTCCGCGCGAGTTCGATCGCGTAGGCGGCGCACGTTTCGTGGTCGTTCTGATAGCCGTGCAGGAGCAGCACCGCGGGCGCTCTGTTTTCCGCCGCCGCGCTTACCGGTCTGTACAGCTTATAGGTGAGCGATCCGTCTAGCGCAGGGATCGTTCCGTCGATGATCTCGATCGTTCCGTTTCCGTGCTGGATGCCGTTCGCGAGGAACATCAGCACCGTTGCCAGCAGTACGCACAGCGCGCAGGCGATCAGATTCGCGTTCTTTCTGTTTTTCATCGTTTCTTCCCTTTTCTTCGGTTCGGGTCGGTTGATGGCTGTCTTTTGTTTTATTATAAATCGATTCCGGTGTCCGTGAACAGAGCCAACGGGAAGCGCCCGCGGAGTTTCTCCGCGGGCGCTGTACGCATCCTGTTTCAGTATCATTCCGGAAGCGGCTCTCTCTTCAGCCAGAAATCCACGGCTTTTCCGATCCACCCCTCTGCCGCCGTTCCGGTCCCCGGACCGACGCCGTGGATGACGCCGGGGAAGATCTCGCACTGATTGCGGATCCCCCAGTAGTCCAGCGATTCCTTCATCATCTTTGTGTTCATCGGATCCACGAGCTCATCGGCGTCGCCGCACCAGATGAAGGTGTCGGGATAACCCCGGAAAACATGCCACTGGACGCTCGCCACGCCGATCATCTGCGAAGGCGGTTTTTTCCCGATCAGGTTGTCTCTGGTTCCCATATGCGTGTAGCTCTTCTGCATGGTGATGACCGGATAGGAAAGGACCAGCGCGCCGGGCTTCGGAAGTCCGTACTGCAGATAACCGGTATTGTCCGATCCGAAGGAAGCTGCAAGATGTCCGCCCGCGGACGCCCCCCAGACGGAATAATTGTCCATGTCGACCATATAGCTGTCCGCGTTGTCCAGGATCTCCCTGACGCCTCTGGCGAGATCGTCCACGGGATTCGGATACGCGGCCTTTCCCCGCACCCGGTAGTACAGGATGAAGGCGCTGATCCCCATCTCATTCAGTTTCCTGGCGATGGGCACGCCTTCGATGAAACTGCACACCATGCTGTACCCGCCGCCGGGCACAAGGATGGCGCAGGGATGTTTCTTTCCGTCCCGGATGACATAGTCCGTGACCAGTTTGTATTCGTTTTTCGTGAAGAACAGATCTTTCACGGACTGCTTCACGTCCACATCCGGCGGTCTCTTTGCCATTGGATTCTCCTCCGTGTCTTCCTGCGGGTCTCTGCGTCCGCTCCGGCTCCGCCGGTGGTTTCTTCTATTATAGAACGGTTCTGGCGTCCCGTGAATAGAATAAAAAAAGAAGACCGCAGGACAGCTGCGGTCTTTCCGTTCTTATCCAGGGCTTTCCGGAACCTGTTCGCCGTTCTCCTGCCGGACGATGACCCTGTACGCTTCTTCCGCCATCCGCAGTCCGCCTTCCGTACCCGGATGGAGCCAGTCGCCGCACTGGTATTCCCCGCGCATGCGGCCGGGGTCCTTCTCATCCTTCACGGCGGCGTCGTAATCGAGGATCCCGTCAAAGGCGTCACTGTTCCGGATCGCTTCGTTGAGCAGCAGCCGTTCTTCCTCATGCATGGGTTTGTAGCCCTTCGATCCGCCGCGGGGCGTCAGCGTCGCGGCGTAGGTCTTCAGACCCGCCGCCTTCGCCTGTGCATTCAGGCCGAGCAGTCCTGCCAGGATCGCCTCATGGCCGTTCGCCGCCAGGTCTTTCCTGCTGCGCGCCAGCCCGATGTCGTTGGTGCCCAGGGCAAAAACGACAGCCGTCACACCGGGAGCATCCAGTACATCGCTGCGGAACCTCCCGATCCCTGCCTCACCGAACAGCGCCATCAGTTTCATGGACGGATCGGTCAGCAGTTTGTTGCCGTCGATCGCCATATTGACGATCACGGTATCCGGATCGGATCCGGCGCAGCGCCCGTCCAGCGGTTTGGTCCATCTGCACTGCTGGGTGATGGAATCGCCGAAGCAGGCAACGATGTTCTTCTCACCGGCGCTGAAGATCTCGATCCGCGAAAGAAGCGGCATGAACGGACCGTGCCGGTAGGCTCCCGCTTTTGCTACCGTCTTATCCATGTCCTTCGCTTCCGGCATGGACGCCTCCATCGCGAAATCCCCTTTCGAGCTGTACCGGACGTTTTCATCCATATTGTTGCCGGAACGGCATCTGCCCTTCACCGCGACGGATACCGCCAACTCCTCACCGTCCCGGACCTCCATCTCAACGGGGTCGGAATACGCCGTTTCCCCGGGATCCAGGCGCAGGGCGTTCTTTCCGCCGAAGCGCAGTTCCGCCGGTCTCTGTCCCGCCGGTCCCGCAGAGACATGAACGATCTCCGCAGGTCTCTTCCCGCACCGGTTGGAAAGGCATACGCGCACCGCGGTACCCGGAATGCGGTTCCGGACCGTGATGCGTACCGTATTGTCCCTGACGCCTCCGGACATGAAATTCATATCCGTATGGGCCTGTGCCCAGGCTGTCAGCCATCGTCCTTCCCGATTATCTTCCATGGGTCGTGCCTCCTGTTTTTTCTGTCCGGATCCGGCATCGCATGCCCCGCCCGCTGGCCGCATGCATCAGCGCAGGGTGAAACTCTTCAGGTCGGCTTTTCCCCGTCCCCTGTAACGGATGAGGAGCGGCATCTTCTCCGCAGACGCCTGTCCGTCCGCTGTCTTCAGCATCACGCCGGTGTCGAGATCCGCAGACAGCGTAGTCCAGCCGGCGCTCCCGTCAAAGGAGAGCACCGCCGCCGGGCTTCCGTTTTCCGCGGAAAGGATCTGGAACTCGCCCTTTCCTTTGCCGCGCACCTCCAGGGAGATCCCCTTCGTTGCGGAAAGATCGAAATACCGGTATCCCAGGACCGAGTTCCGTTTCAGATTCGCCACATAGCAGACCGGCGCGCCGGTCTCCGTTTCCGCGTTGATCTCATATCCGGCTTCCTCCGGATCACGGGGCTCATAGTCGGGGCCTTCCTGCGTCACTTTGGGATTGCCCAGCATCGCGCTGAACGGGAACCGCCCGTGCAGCGTGCAGCAGATCCCGGCGGGATAAGTGCACTGTCCGCTGAGCGGACCGCCGTTGAGTCCGCAGCTGGTGACCCCGACGGTCCCGATGGTTCCGTCCTCCCGGATGGTCACCGGTTCCGCCACGCCCTGACGGCTGAACATCGTGCCGTTGGTCATCCTGTGGTCGAAGATATACCACTGGCCTTTTACGCAGACCAGTCCGCCGTGGTTGTTGCCAGGCGGATACACCGCGTCCTTCATCTGCCTGCCGTTGAGCCCGATCTCGCTGGTGGAGTGGATGGGTCCCTTATGAGTGAAGGGGCCTGTGGGCGATTTGCTGACCGCGTAGTTCAGTCCGGTCTGGTCGCTGGTGGGATAGACGAGATAATAGTATTCCCCGATATGCCGGATGGACGGTCCTTCGAAAAAAGACGGTTTCTTCATATCCCAGTCCGCCGGCAGCACGACTGTCGGTCCGCCGATGACGGTGAGCATGTCCTTATCCAGTTCCATCACGAAACAGCCCTTGATCTCATGGCCGAACCGTCCGTTGGACGGCTGTCCGCTGCCGGTATAGAGCCAGATCCTGCCGTCGTCGTCCACGAGGACGCCGGGATCGAAGGTGAACCAGTCCGCGGGATCGTTGCCGTAGACACGTCCGTCCGGAAGACGCAGGTCTCCGTAGTATTCATATTTGCCCGCCGGCTTGTCGCATACCGCCACGGACAGGATGCTGGTGTTCGCCACGAAATAGAACAGATAGAACCTGCCGTCCGGTCCGCGGACCACGTCCGGCGCGTAATAGACTCCGTTCTTCGTGTTCCAGGGCGTCTGATCCTTCCGGAAGATCACGCCCTCGTAGCGCCAGTCAGAAAGATCGTCTTCCGGGCAGGACCACGCCACATAGTCGTTCAGGCAGAAACTCCTTCCGCCTGCCCTGTCATGGCTTCCGAAAATGTACAGCCTGCCGTCGAAGACGCGCGGTTCGCCGTCGGGAATGTACTCCCACAGCGGCAGATACGGATTGTAGACCTGTTTCTTCATAACTCCTCCCCTCCAGAATAGGTGACCGTACCGTTTTTTCTGCTCTAACTATATCATTTCCGACGTTCCCGGAATTATCAGGAATTCGTTTAATCCGTCATTTTTTCGTCATGTTTCCTTACGCCGCCGGGCATAAAAAAGCAGCCGCCGCGAAAGCGGCGGCCGTTGCCGACAACGTTATTCGTAGGTGAAGAACCGGATATGCCACACGGACGGGGCATTCATCATCATCTGCGCCGTCTCGTCGCCGTTGAACCTTCTGCGGGGGATCCACTTTCCGTTCTCAAAAGTGCCTTCTTCCACGGAGAGAAGATCCAGATTGGGGCGGTCCGCCCTTCCGGAGCGGAGATCCAGCCTGCAGGCATTGCCCACGACCCAGCACTCTTCCTCGGTGACCTTCAGGCACAGGCACGCACCGTCGTTCCTGGGGTTCATCATGTTCTTGAATGTGACCGTCACAGTGAAGCTGCCGAAATCCATGGAGGGCGGCGTCGCCAGGAACGGGATCCCGGACGGATGCTCCGTCATGGGATCGGTCTCGCCGGAGAGTGCCTGCAGGCGGTCCGAGCCGTACGCTTCCGCAAGCATCGGCATCATCTCCCGCAGGATCTTTCCCAGCGTTCCGTATTCGCCGAAATCCTGCGGCGTCTTCAGGGCGGGATCCGTCACGTCCATGCCGAACAGGAAGCCCTGCACCGCGGTGAACGGTTTGCCGATATCGTCAAACCCGAAGGGCGAATAGCACATGGTGTGGTAATGGCCCACCGTATAGAGCAGTCTCGGCGCGGCGTAGCTGTGGGTGGCGCATTCCGGGATACAGAGGGCGCCGCCTCTTCTGGTGTACTCGTCGCACACTTCTTTGAACTGCGGCACGTAGATGTCCGGGCAGAGCACGTCGATGCAGGGGGCGCAGAACTGCCACACCTCATGCACCTTGGACACCGGTCCGCCGGTGGGATAATCGCCCGGCGCGCCGTCCTTGTCAAGCCAGCAGTTGGCGGTCATGGGCAGCGGATAGACCGCCTTTCCCGCTTCCGCCACCGTATTCACGAACCGCGCGGTGTGATACGCGGAGAACAGCTCGTCCGCCGCGCCGCCGAAGACTTCCGTCCAGGTCCCGCTCTCTTTTCCGGAGAGCACCGCGTCCCGGATGCCGTCCGTCATGGTGTCCGTGTGGGACCGCATGTACGCGGCGAAATCCGCGGGCACCGGGGAAGCGAACAGCGCGTCCGCCTCATCCGAGACCTCGCGGGCAGCGCCCAGCAGTCCGGTCTCGTTCTCCACCTGGACCGTGACGACGGTATGCGCTTCCCCGTCAAATTCCTTCAGGAAACCCATGAACGCGGCAAACGCCTTTGCGTCCGCCTTCACGGTCTCTTTGCCCAGATAAGACAGGGTCGTATAGGGCATCTTTACGGGGATCGTCGGGGAGACCTGCCTCCCGGTCTTGTTCTTCCCCTTCTCGATCTGCGCGCGGGGGAACCGCTTGAGATCCTGTTTCACCCATGCCGGCGCGTACATGCATTCGGCGTTCTTCCAGCTTCCGAACCAGAGGAAGCCGATCCTCATATCCCGTTCCCGCGCCTGACGGATCAGGGCTTCCGGAACGGAAAAATCGAAGGAGCCCTCTTCGGGTTCCACGAGTTCCCACGTCACGGGCAGGAGCAGGGCGTTCATCCCGAGCTCCTCCGCGATGTCCCAGATCTTCTCCATATACTCCGGGGAAGAGGAATCCGAGTTGTGGACCTCGCCCGCCAGCATGATGAACGGCTTGCCGTCCACCATGAGCACCGGATGTCCGTTCTGTTTTCCGATAGCAGGGATGCTGTGTTCCGCCATATGATTGACCTCCCGATCAGTTGTTGTCTTCCTGTTTTTCCATTCCGGACAGTTCCGCCATCATCGGCGCGCTCAGCCCGATGCTTTTCAGCGGCGATCCGTCCGCCCAGTTCCGGTGCGTCTCCAGCACGATCACTTCCGTACCGTTGCGCATCGCCTGTCCCGCGAGTTTTCTCAGGGGCATGTTCCCGAATCCAAGTTCCAGGGAATCGGAGGTCAGCATGGGGGTCATCGGCGCCTTTTTCAGGCGCGTGCCCCGGTCGCTGACGTGCCACATGCCCATGCGCTCCCCGGCCTTCTCCATCCATTCCAGCGGATCCGCGCCGGCTTCCGCCAGCCAGTAGGTGTCCAGTTCGAATGAGACCAGTTCCGGATCCGTCCCGGAGAACAGCACGTCCATGGCGAGCTCGTCTTCGGACACCCGCTGCAATTCCGCGTTATGGTTGTGGTAGTACAGCCGCAGCCCGCGGTCCTTCAGCTGTTTTCCTGCCTGATTGAGCCGCTGCGCAAGCTCCCGGACCGTCTTCCGGTCCCGGTAATCGAAACGGTACATGCCCGTGATGACGAGCCGGTCGGTGCCGAACGCTTCTGCGTCCGCGGCCACCGCTTCGGTCTCCTTTTCCAGGCTCCCGAGATCCGTATGCAGGGCGGTCACTTCCAGGCCGCTGTTCCGGACCAGAGCCTGCCAGTCCAGATTCCCGCTCTTTCCGGCGGGCATGCCCGCCGCTTTCGTCAGGACGCGCACCACGAACGGGGAAGGGTGGATCATGAACCGGTTCAGTTCGATCCCGCCGTATCCGGCGTTCCTCACCGCGTCCAGCGCTGCCGCTGCCTTTTCCATGCCGGTGCAGACTTTGCCCAACATGATCTGCTGTACGGAAGTTCTCATCTGCGGCATTTCTCCTGTGCGATCCGGTACAGTTCCTTTTCCATGATGGGCGTCCACCAGTCGCGGTATCCCGCTCTCGTGGGATGGACCGGGTCGCTCATGTAGAAGGCGTACTGTTCATCGGTCACGCCGTCCCGGACGCCGTCGTCCCAGAGATCGATGATCTCGAATCCCCACTTGTCCTTCAGTTCAAAGAGCAGCTGCACCATCTGCGCATAGCGGTCGCTGTCAAATCTCGTCCCCGTGTAGAAGACCAGCGGACAGCGCCAGTATTCCGCGACGTACGACGCGATGTATTCAATAGCACCGCACACGGTGTCCGTGTCGAAATCATTCCTGTCAAAGGAAGCGGAGATCTCTCCCAGCGGCACTTTCCGCGCCGCGTCGTTCGTGGACAGCTGGCAGACGAAAAGATCGAAGAGCATCTTCGGGTTCAGTTCGTCCCGCATCCGAGCCACATAGCTGCCGGGATACTTCGTGGCCAGCGTCGTGCCGGACACGGCTTCCTTCACGTAGGAGAATCCGTTGCGTTTCGCCAGATACTCCACAAAACTTTCCCCGAGGGAGTGCGCGCCATAGGTCACACTGGAGCCGAGGAACGCGATGCGTTTCCCTTCCAGCGGACTGTTTTCCAGTTTTTCCGTCCGGTCCGCGGCGTATTCCGCCGCGTTGCCGGGCTTGCGCATCATGCGTGCTTTCTGAAGCCCTTTCAGCGGCCCGATCCCGCCCAGCGCACCGAGCAATCCGAACTGAACAAGCGTGAGCGTTGCGCCGGTGACGCCGGCGGCGGTCAGGATCTTCTTCTGTCTGTCCGTCATTTTTTTATCCTTCTTTCGGAATGGTCTGCAGGATCCGGTTCAGCTGCCGGATGCTCTCCTCATCGGCGCCGCCCTGTTTCAGCAGGGATGCCAGCGTCATCCTGCCCAGCATACGCTGCAGCGCCGGGTTGTCCTTGACAGCGTCAGCCACGTCGCCTCTGGAGGAGGCTGCCTTTTCCATCATCGCGTTGACGACGGCGCCGGCTTTCGTATCCGCTCTCAGGGCGCCAAGGGTGTCCTGGATCGAATAGTAAGCTGGATCGATCTCGCTGTCGAACCAGTTGGCGATATCCGCTTTCTTCTGGAACTGATAGGAAGCGTCCGGTTCCGCGGTGCGGACGATCTCCATCGTGTCCGCCGCATCTCCGGCTTTTGCGGTGACGGTATGGGTGCCGCAGATCGGGACGCGGAAACGAAAGATTCGTTCTCCGCGCTGCGTCTCAAATTCCTTCCCGTCCACGAACAGCGTCACTTCGCCGAGGTTGGAATAGACCTTGATCTCCGTCTCGTCCTCGCAGCGGTTCCTGTACCGGCTGCCGCACAGATGGACGAAGGGATCCTTTTTGTTCCAGGCCGCTTTGTACAGATAAAATGCGTCCTTTCGGATTCTGCGGTCGAAGGTGACGAGGCCTTTCTGGTTCTCGCCGTGCTTTCCGCCCTCGTCCCTGCCGTCCGCGGCAAAGTCGAACATATTCCAGACGTGCGTCGCCCACAGATACGGGCGTTCATCGATCATCTTCAGCATATGCTCATGATACAGCGCCTGATATTCTTCCGTGTAGTCCCCTTTTTCTGGCTCGGAACTGTGGAACGCCGGGTTGGCGTCCGCACCGTATTCGGAGAAACCGACGACGCGGTCCGGATATTCTGCATGGAATTCATCGAAGAACTCGTCGGTCTGATCCATCTCCCCGACGTACCAGCCGAAATAGAGGTTGTAGCTGTTGACGTCCGGGATGTCCAGGATGGGGCTGTCCGTCTCCAGCATAAAGACGTCTGCCATGGTCGTCATCCTGGTGGGATCCAGCCGGTGGCACAGGTCGTTCAGTGCCCGGTGGTTCTCCAGCAGTTCTTCGTTCACCGGACTGGCCGCGGTGATCTCATTGGAGAGTCCCCACACGGCGATGGAGGGATGGTTGTAGTTCTGGACGATCAGCTCCCGCATCTGGTCCAGCGTGTTCTGCCGTCCGCCGGACATGTGCATCGTGATGTAAGGGATCTCCGCCCAGACGACCACGCCGTTCTCGTCGCACAGATCGTAGAATTCCTGCGCGTGCTGATAGTGTGCCAGACGGATCGTGTTTGCCCCCATCTCCCGGATGACCGCCATGTCGGAAGCGTGATCCTCATAAGAGAGTGCGTTGCCCTTTCCCTTCCTGTCCTGGTGACGGCTCACGCCGCGCAGCGGATAGGATCTGCCGTTGAGGAAGAATCCCTTCTGCGGATCGAAGCCGAATTCGCGGCAGCCGAAGCGCGCGCTGATCTCATCCCCGCTGTCCAGCGACGCGGTGACTGTATACAGATACGGATCGTCGGTCCCGTCCCAGAGATGGACGGGATCCAGGCGGAACACCGCTTCCGCGTGTCCGTCCCCAGACGCGGCGGTCTCAGTCATGCCGTTGAGCGCGAACGTGACGGTGCCGCCGTTCTGCCAGGTCTCCACCCGGACGGAAGCGGCCTTCCTGTCCGCGTCCAGTTCAGGGGTGACTTTGATGCCGGGCGTGCCGTCCTTCTCCAGTTCGAAGTGGACGTCCGGCACACAGACCAGGCGCACCTTCCGGTACAGTCCGCCGTAGAACGTAAAGTCCGCGCGCTGGGGATAGACTTCCGCCGATTCCCTGTTGTCCACCCGGATCTCCAGCAGGTTCTCTTCCTTCAGGTGATCCGTAAGATCGGTGCGGAACGCGGAATAGCCGCATGTGTGCCGTTTCAGGCACTCCCCGTTCAGCAGGACTTCCGCCGTATGGAAGGCTCCCTGGATCTCCAGGAAGATCCTGCCCTGCGGCAGATCGTTTTTCAAAACTGTCCGTGTATAACGGCAGACGCCGCGGTAGTAATCGTTGCCGCCGTCCTGACCGTCCTCGCTGTTCCAGGTGTGAGGAACGGAAACGGAGACCGTTTCCTCTTCGGGTCTCCGGCTGAACAGCCAGTCTTTCAGATCGATGTATTTGCGCATAATGAACCTCTTCTATGATTCTTTGATATAATTATATAGTTATTTCGAATGATTTCACGCTTTGACCGGGAGGCGCCCGCGATGGAACTCAATGAACAGCTCCTTTTTCTGCATCAGCTTCTGAACTGCGGCGATACCGTCGGCATGAGCCGTTACGACGGGGACGGGAACCTGCTGGCGGAGAGCGAGATCTCCCCGCTGCTGCACCGCCTGTTCGCCGAATCCGGCTGTCTGGAGAACGGACTCCGCAACGGGAACTCCGGCGCGTCGCCTTCTCTTCTCGGGACTTCGTTCGGTCTGGTCTGGGGCGTAGATTACCGGAAAACGGAGGACGGCCGTTTCGTCATGATCGTCATCGGCCCCGTTTTTCACACGGACATCTCCCGTTCCGCCGTGGACCGCGCGGTGCGCGGTCTTCCCATGGCCTCTTCGGTCCGGGACCGGCAGCCGCTTCTGGACGAACTGATGGAACTTCCCGTTGTACAGATCAATTACTTTTCCCGCTGCCTGCTCATGCTGCACTTCGTCCTCACCGGGGAGAAACTGGATCCGGGCAGCCTCAACCGCGTGGGCTGGGAACCCGTCCCCGTTTCGGCGGAGAAGGAGCGGGACCGCCACAGGCTGTATTTCGCGGAGCAGGCGATGCTCCGTCTCGTAGAGAACGGCGACCTGAACTATTCCAGGATCCTGAGCCGGTCGATGTCCATGTCCAGCGGCGTCTCGGTCCGCTCGAAGGATCCCCTCCGCAGTTCAAGGAATTCGGTCATCATCTTCGCCACACTGCTCACCAGGGCGGCGATCCGCGGCGGTCTGTCCCCGGAAGCCGCCTATTCGCTGGGCGACTCCTATATCCAGCGTGCGGAAGACGCGGAGGATCTTGAACGTCTTTCAGCCCTTTCGCACCAGATGTACGACGACTTCATCCACCGTGTGCATGACATGAGGAAAAATCCGGATTATTCCGCCGCCGTTCAGAAATGCGTCGATTACATCGAGTTGCACCTCGACGAACCCGTCCGGGCGTCCGGACTGGCGCAGCTCACAGGCTACGCGGAATACTATCTCACGGAAAAATTCAAGCAGGAGACCGGCGTTTCTGTTGCGGATTATGCCAGGTTCGCAAAGATCGAGCGGGCGAAGCTGCTTCTGGAAACATCGGAGGAAAGTATTCAGGAGATCGCGGACCGGCTGGGCTTCTCCAGCAGGAACTACTTCTCCCGGGTCTTCTCCGAACTCGCCGGATGCAGTCCCATGGAATACAGGAAGCGTTTTGAAAAAGGGCGGTGAACACCGCCCTTTCTTTTTTACGCGTTTTCCTCGGTCCGTTTCTCCGAGATCGCGGCCTGGACGTTCACCATCTCCTCTTTCGTGAGGTGGTAGCCTCTGAGGGCGAGATATCCCAGCACCCAGGTGATGAGAGGCAGGCCGAAGTACAGGAACAGGCCCATGAACTTGACTGCGCCGGTCGCCGGATCCGTCGGCTGGGGAAGCGTATTCCTGTAGCCGATCATGGCAACGCCGAAGGTCGCGATAGTCGCGCCGAGGGAAGTGACGATCTGGTCGATGAAGTTGTAGGTCGCGGTGACGACGGCGGGCAGATACTTGCCGCTGCGGACCAGCTCATAGTCCACGATGTCCGCGCGCATGGCGCCGTTCGCCGTGGTGATGCACATCTTCGCGCCGTTGCCCGCGAGGAGCAGGACGAAGAACAGCACCGTGAAGATGATGTTGGAAGAGATATTCTTCATGTCGATCACGGCACAGAACGCGATGCTGACCGCGGCAATGGCGATGCTGACCAGCGTCCAGGTGCGCGCGGCCTCCAGGTTGCCGTGTTTGCCGGCGTATCTGGCGCCGATGATCGCGAAGATGATGGCGGGCAGCATCGAAATGATGGTCAGCATGGTGCCGAACTGGATGTTGCCGACGAGGATGCCGAACACCATCGTGGTGATGATTGACTGGGAGTTGACGTTCTGCGCCAGTTTCTCTGCGACGCAGGAGATCGTGTAAAGACGGAAGGGCTTGTTGTCCTTCAGGAACTTCATCATATCCCGGACGGAAACGTCGTCGCCGTCCTCGGACGCGGACAGGCCCTCGAAGTTCTCAGGCTTGTCGATGGGGGTCAGGCCGATGAAGGAGATCAGGGTCAGGACCGCCGCGATCGCGACGTAGAGAATGCAGATCGTCGACAGGTACGCGACGGAGTACTCGTTGTTGAACCGGGGCAGGATCACCATCGTGGAGAGGACCGTGAACATGGTCGGGAAGAGATAGCTGTAGACCGTGCCCCAGACCTCGATGGACGGGCGCTGCTTCGGGTCGTTTGTCATGACCGCGGGGATCATGTTGCTGACGATATCGAAGATGGAGTTGCCGACGATGTTCAGCAGGTACAGGATCAGGAACAGCACGATGCCGTGCTTGCCGTTGCTGAAGATGTTGAACAGCAGCAGGACTGCCAGCGCGCGGACGCCCAGACCGATGAGCATCAGGATGCGCAGTTTTCCGTGTTTGGAATTGAAACGGTCGATCCATACGGCCAGGAACGGGTCGATGACACCATCAAAGACGCGGCTGACCGTAAGCAGCGTACCTACGACGATGGTGTCGATGCCGTATCCGCCGCTGCCGAGATACGTGACCATGCCCATCAGGACATAGAACGCCATGCTCGCGCCGTTCTTCAGCTGTCCGAGAATGACCTGCCATACCGGGACTTTGCGGTAAGTGATT
>JAEEGL013775057.1_pt1 | contig 14694 bp, 14 predicted proteins | sample 9134231 | NCBI WGS metagenome assembly JAEEGL01 (sample SAMN16246548, study PRJNA631951) | gut metagenome | biome: gut microbiome; feature: rumen; material: fiber-attached | host: Bos | place: Iran: Karaj | collected 2018-10 | reverse complement strand
CCCATGTGGGTTCACACTGATGGCGAAGTTTCCGTTAAATCCGACCACATCACCTTCGAATGCCTCAAGCAGCAGCTCCGTATGATGAACTAAGGCAATATAAAAAACTCTCCTATGGTTCACCCAAATTTTGAACCATAGGAGAGTTTTTTCATTTTCATTTGACATGAATTACTGTGAGAACGAAAGCAAGCATTTCTAAGCCATTACATTAGTTGAAATTGCCATACAGAATCTTGGCAATTTCTGAGTTCTTATCGAGAATGAGAGTTTTTTCTCCCTTAAGTGATTCCTTAAGTGAATCAAGTCCTCTGATGTAGCTATAGAAATCTGCCTTTTCCTCAGTGTCATATGCCTGAGAAAGTGTTGCCATGTATGCAGCCTCACCTTCTGCTTCCAGAACTGCAGCATCCTTCTGGGCCTGAGCCTTGATGATGGCAACCTGCTTGTCAGTTTCGTTGTGGATCTTCTGAGCCTCAGCTTCTCCCTGTGCGGTGTAGGAAGCGGCAGTATTATTACGTTCTGAGATCATTCTCTCATATACAGCCTGCTTATTATCATCAGGAAGATCCAGTGCCTTAATCTGAGCCTGAACAATTGCTATTCCATAACCTGACATATCAGAATTAGCTTCCTCAGTAATAATCTTGGTAAGAGTTTCGCCTCTAGCCTCGATTACCTCATCCTGAGTCATGGAAGAAATTGCGTTCTTAGTGGCATTATATACGGAAGCTTCGATTCTTTCTTCTGCTCTGTTGCTGACCGCATTAAGAGTCTGAACATACTTAAGCGGATCTGCAACCTTCCAGAGTACGTAAGTATCTGTGATCATTGACTTCTTGTCCTTGGTAATAACGTCAGAAGCCGGAATATCGTACAGGATAATCTTACCGCTTATTGACTGTGTATCCTCAATGAAAGGAGTCTTCACATGAAGGCCTGGATCAGAAGCTATAGAAACGATCTTACCAAATCTTCTAACAGTTACATATTCGTTCTGATGAACAATATAAAGACATGAATCAATAAAAAATACTACAAGCAGCACAACAACTACTAATAATCCAATTAGAAATTTACCTTTTCCTTTTTTTTCCATAATCAATGCGCCTCCCCATTAATACTCGCCAGCGTCTGTGGATGTGCTAAAGCTATCTAAAGGCAGCATCTGCTGAGTATTTCCATCAGAAATGATTACCTTAAGTCCAGGAAGCACATCTTCCATTGTCTCGTAGAAAAGACGTTTCTTGGTGATATATGGCTGTAATTTGTACTGCTCATACATCTCGTTGAATCTGGCAACCTGACCTTCTGCTTCTGCGATTCTGGCCTGCTTATAAGCCTCAGCATCCTGAATGATCTTATCAGCATCAGCCTCTGCCTTAGGAAGCTCCTCACTCTGATACTTCTTGGCATTGTTGACAGCAGTATCTTTTCCCTGCTTGGCTGTTTCAACAGACTTGAAGGCCTGTACGATTTCCTCTGTCGGAGGCTCAGCATCCTGAACTGACAGGTTAACTACCATCATTCCTATGTTCTTATCAGTAAGCTCCTGTTGAAGCTTTTCTTTTACCTCAGCCTGGATCTGCCCCTTTGCTGTTGTGATAACATCATCAACTGTATAGTTGACTACTGTATTTCTGATGCAGGCAAGAGCCATATTCTTCATGATAGTCTCCGGTGCCTGTGAATTATAATAGGCTGCAACCGGATCACTAACCTTGTATTCAAGATAAAAGTCAATGTCTACAAAGTTGAAATCAGAAGTGATCATAACTCCCTCATCATCAATGGTTATGTTCTGACCATCCTTGATAACATATCCGATTCCTATGCCGTGGGTTGTCATATCAATCAAATGAACATCCTGTAAAAACGGCACTTTAAAATACAGACCTGCAGTATCTACTCTAAGCACCTTCCCGAACATAGTCAGAATAGCCTGCTCCTGCTCTTTTACCGAGTAAAAACTCTCACCAACGCAGGTAAGTCCCAAAATTAGAATCACAACTACAATGATAATCTTTGGACTAATTTTGGGCTTGTTAGATGATTTTTCTTTTTTACCAAACATCTTTTTTCCTCCCTTAAAAATGTATTTCTAATGAATGAGCCGGTATGCTAAAAGATAAGCATCCGGCCCACATCAAAGCATTTTAATACGATAACAGATTACTGGAAGTTAGTGATCAGTGCCGCAATTCTAAGTGCAAATAAAACAAATACGATCCACATTACAGGGCTGATTTCTTTTACCTTGCCCTCGATAACCTTAAGGATAACCCATCCAAGGATTGCGAACATGATACCTGTAGCAATTGAGTAAGCAAGAGGCATCATAACAAGTGCAAGATAAGCTCCAACTGAATCAGCGATGTCGCCATCATCAAATTTAACCTTAGTGATGCTGAATACCATAAGCATTCCTACATAGATAAGTGCCGGAGATGTAGCGAATGAAGGAATAGCAAGGAATACAGGGCTAAGTACAAGTGAAACAAGGAACATAACACCTGTTGTAAGAGCTGTAAGACCTGTTCTTCCGCCTGCAGCAACACCTGCGCTGGACTCAACAAAGCTTGTGATTGTTGATGTACCAAGAAGAGAACCACATGTTGTACCAACAGCATCAGCAAAGAATACCTTGCCTACTCTTGGAAGATTGCCGTCCTTATCAAGAAGGTTAGCCTTATCTGCAACACCAACTACTGTACCAACAGTATCAAAAAGATCTACATAAAGGAAACTGAATGTAATAGCAATAAACTGTATAATGTGTGAAGCTGCCCAACCAAAGTTAAGCTTAAATGCTGTCTGTGAAATAGCTCCAAGCTGAAGTCCCTGTGAGAAATTAGGAATAAGGCTTGTGCCCTCTGCAGGAACATAAATACCAACTCCCTGAAGGATCATACCAATAGCCCATGTAACAAGGATTCCGATAAGAACACCGCCTGTAACCTTGAAATATACAAGAGCACAGATAATAACAAGACCAACAAGAGCAAGAACCATATCAAGATCTGAAAAGCTTCCAAGACCTACAACAGTAGCATCATTTGCTACGATAATTCTTGCATTCTGCATACCGATGAAGGCAACGAATAAACCGATACCTGCTGAAATACCAAATTTAAGATTCTGTGGAATGCTGTTGATGATCTGTTCACGGAACTTAAAGAATGAAAGCAGCATGAAGATAACACCTTCTACAAATACTGCTGTAAGAGCGATTCTGAATGGATCCTCTTCACCGGCAAGCTCCCCAAGACAAACCGTGTAAGCAAAGTAAGCATTAAGTCCAAGTCCTGCTGAAAGACCGATAGGGTAATTAGCAAGGAAAGCCATAATGAATGTTGCTATTGCAGATGCAATTGCTGTAGCAACGAAGACTGCGTTTGCATTCATGCCTGAAGCGCTCAAAATATTTGGGTTTACGGCAAGAATGTACGCCATTGTAAGGAATGTGGTAAGGCCGGCAATAACCTCCTGTTTGACAGTAGTGTTATGCTCCTTCAGTTTAAAACATTTTTCCAACATAACTTTTTTTCCTCTCCTCCGGAATAAAAATGTAGTTTGCGTTACTACCTGTAACTCCCAATATGCAAATAGTAACAGTTATAATTACACATCGGTATTACCTGTTAAGGATTCTACCTACAGCGTAAACAATGGAATAAATGTTATCGTAGAACTCAAAAGCAACGTGGGCCATGATCGAAATGTAAATATTCCTGGTCACAACATAAGCAATTGTCACCGGAATCGCCATTAGCATCCACTCTGCTATCCCCAATAATCCATGAGCTCTGGATACTGCACATAAAAGAAGACTTACTATTGTTAAAACAAATACTCTCTTCTTACTGCCAAAAGCAATGATTGCCTTTCTGAAGAATAATTCCTCAGCCACCGGCTTCATAACTATCATCATAAGTGCATAGAAAAATGTAGGAAGAATATCATTACGGGTTATTATACTGATAGTTCCATCCTTGACCGAATAAAACACCGGCTGAAGCACCTTGTTCTTAAGGTCATTGGCAAGCATAAGACCAACAAATGTAACCAGAACCGGAATCCAGAAGGTCTTGATCCTCTTGAGATTACGTGCAAACTTGCGGAACGAAAACTGTTTATGAAAATAATAATAGTATATTAGCAGTCCCAAGTAGAACACAAAGAAAAGATGAAAAGACTGCTTAGGCAAAAGAATAGTTGCTATGACAAATAGCAATTCCCATGCCAGTGGTATATATAAACGTCTCAAAATAAGCTCCTTTATTGAACCACTTTCTCAGAATATGAGCAATCCGCTCTTATCCGGTGTGAAAGGTTAACCTTTTCCAACAAACACACACCCCATTTATTATATAAGTACGCGAAGTCAAGGTCAATCATATCTTTTAGAAAGCAAAAAAGATGAGCAGCTTTTTTGACTGTCTCATCTTTTTGTAAGTCCAATATTCTCAAATAAATCAGGATCTAGGCAATACTTACCGCTTTGTAAACGTCCAATACTCCAAAGTCCATCCTGTATGTAACGTCGCTGTATTTTACCGTATCAAGCTCATGAGTCACCATAATAACTGTTGTTCCCTTATCTGCTATATTTCTAAACAGCCTCATTATTTCACGAGTGTTCTCGGCATCCAGATCGCCTGTCGGTTCATCTGCCAAAAGAACTTTAGGACTATTTATAAGCGCCCTTGCTATCGCAACTCTTTTTAGCTCACCACCTGAAAGAGCCGATGGATACGCACCGGCAAGATGCAAAATCCCCACCTGATCAAGTAAAGCTTTTGCTCGACTGGTAGCATCCCCTTCTCTCTCAAAAAGATAAAATGGCAGCAGAACATTTTCCAGTACCGATAGATTTCCAAGAAGACTCTTTCCCTGCATGACATAGCCTATTTGTGTATTCCTAAGGAAAGATGCTTCTTCATCACTTTGCATCGTTATATTTCGACCATCTAATAATATTTCGCCTTCGGTTGGAACCAGTAAACCTGCTATAAGATTTAAAAGCGTTGTCTTTCCGCTTCCGGATTTTCCAATGATACTGATAAACGCTCCATCAGACACAGAAAGACTTATTTTTTTAACTGCGCTTACTATCCTTACGCCCTGAAGGAATTTCTTTTCCAGTCCCTTAATTTCAAGTGCCATCATTCTCCCTCCCTTATGGTCAGATAGGTTTCTGCCTTACTGATCCTGACAGCCGACAGTGATGCTGATAATGGTCCTATAAGAGTAGACACAAATAAAACCAGTACCAGTATAAGAATTATTCTTATGACTGATGGTAAAAGATACGGAATCCCCAAATTATCACCTATATAAACATTTAACGGAAAAATAATTAGTGAAGCAATCAATATTCCGGCCATTCCACCAGCAGCACTAATGAAAATAGATTCCAGTAAGATAATATCTGACAACTTCTTTTTGGTAGCACCAAGAATCCTTAGAATTCCAAATTCCTTTTTTCTCTCATTCGCTATTACCGCAAAGACTAAAGCCAGTGTTGATAACGCGATCAAAAGAAATAATCCGGCAAAAATGTAGATAAAAAGAGCTATACTCTTCATATTCGACGCAGCAGAACTGATCATATTCTGTGACTCTACAATTTTGACGCCTCCCAATTCCTTTCGGATATTCTTAATAAGTTCCTTTCTGCTGTAACCTTCACTAACTCTTACTAGTATCGTAGATATAGACTCATTTGGATTAGCATCCTCCAAAAAACGCTGCCCTTTGCTCTCTGCATCAGCATACATAGCCCTTATTGTAGAATTAGTTGCATAGACCGCCTGATCAAGGCCGGTTCCAGTGGCATCCAGTTTAGCAGCCACCTCATACTCTGTTCCAAATAGTTTGATGTTCTCACCTGCTTCAAGACTGATGTCATTACCTATAATCACAGCACCTTCCGAAAGCTTTCCATCAAAGACCTGGCTTATCCAGGGCTGTACCGAAAAGTCAGTATCCGGATCAAAACCGATAAGCTGAACCCTTGAATCACAGCACTCAGCATCCAGGGATGTGAGGAAAAACTGTGAAGAGCATAGTTCCACACCCTCAAGCGCCGCAACTTTTTGTTCAAGTGACTTACTAAAATAGAAGCAACTGGGCTCACCTTTTATTAGAACTGCCTCAAAATCAGCTTCATTTTCCACCGGAACTATCATAATATCTGCGCCTAGTCTGTCCTTCATATTTTGAAGGCCATTATGAAGACTTAATGACAAAATAGTTCCGCCGAATAAGACAAAGGATACAACTGTCATTAAAAGAACCAATCCCACTGTACGAGTGGGATTGTTCAAGATATTTTTAAGCGCCAGCTGTGGCGTCCTTAAGCAGTGTTTCTTCATTAGTTTCAAGCTCCTTCTTAGTAATCTTCCAAAGGTAAAGTGAATTACCAAGACCATATAAGATTCCTATTATTCCAAGGATAATAAGTACCGGTCTGGTCAGTGAATGGCACTGCATATGCTCTCCACCGCACACCCCTATAAGTACTGTAGGAATTGCTATTGTAACTACTAATAAAGCGATAATTCCTATATTAAGTCCCAATCTTACTTGTGCTTTAGTCGCAAACAGCAATACTATTGCAAGTGCTGCTATTGAAAGCCCGATTCCTACTTCTGCCTGCGCCGTCCAGTGACATTTCATAAACTTACCATTCTCCATAGGTCCGCATACTGAAAAGATAGTTTGTGGCCCTATAGCGATAAGTGCCCCAAAAATAATAAATATAATTCCTGATGTAATACGATTTTTCATTGCACATCCCCTCTCCGTGACTTTCATCACTTTCATGTAATATTTTTATGTCATTATTCTTCTTTTGCAGTTAAAAACTGCTGTGGATCCTTAGGCGCTTCAATTTCCGTAATAGAAAGGCCATCCTCAACTCCCGGAAGGAACAGGTAGCTGCTCTCTGCAAGAGCATCTTTATCCGTATCCTCTTTTAACAGTCCTATTTCCTTAGCATCATCAAAATTACGATATACAGCTTCCCTAAGTGAAGTTAATGATGTTGGATACTGATAAGTCTTTAAAAGCTCTGTATTTACATTCACATCGCCGACTGTATACCCCTGAGCAACCTGGATCTGAGCTGAAAGCTCCGGATTATTTGAAATCCATACAGATGCCTTTTGAATAGCAGTTACAAGCTTTGCAAGTGTAGCCGGCTTTCTTTCAATTGATGCGTTGCTTGCGAAAAGTACGCAGCAGTTCTCATCCTTAAGTCTTTCATCTGTAGATGTATCAAAAATAATCTTTGTGCCCTCATCTCTTCCCATAATAGCTGCCTTATAATCTCCAAGACCGATGGCATCTACTGCTCCGTTCAAAAGAGCCTGCTGAATAGAATCAGCATCATATACGATAAACTCCACATCATCTGCTGAAAGTCCTTCATAACTAAGCGCTCTTAAAGCAGCAATATGCTGCGAACCTGAAAGTGCAGTTACGCCTATGGTCTTTCCGGCAAGATCTGCTGTTGAATTAATTCCACTATCCTGACGTGTCACAATTGTGATACAACCTGTATGAAGACCGGAAATAGCCCTGGCCTCAAGACCGTTATCAAGGGGCTGCAGCATACCGGATATAAGTCCAATAGCAACATCTGCCTGATCAGTTGATAAAAGAACAGCTCCCGTCTCTCCACCGGATTCTACAAATTCATAATCAATCCCCTCCACAAGACCTTCCTGCTCGTAAAAGCCCAGAAGATATGCGACCTGAGTCTGGACCTGACAGGTTCCTTCAAATGTGCTGATTATTCTGATTGGTTCACCAACTCCGGTTTCTTTTGCGAAGGCCGCTTCCAGATCATAATCATCACCAGATGCTAATGCTTCTTCAATGGCGCTATTTGCTTCACCTGCCTCTTCGCTAACAGTACCATTTGCAGCCTCATTTCCACAGCCGGCAAGAGTTGCAAGTGTCAAAACACCAGTAAGTAATGCTGTAACAATTCTCTTTTTCATAACGCTCCTCCTTTATTCTTACTATCATTAAATGTTGTACTCTATCTCCACTGCCTTACCTGTATAATCAAGAATCTGAAGAATTTTGGACCTCAGATTCAAAAAATCTGCGCTGTCACGTTTTCGTCCAAAGGTTTCATTTCTGCCAATCTCAACATTGACTATTGATTCTATTTTGGCAGGTCTGGGAGTCATTACAAAAATTCTGTCACTTAGATAAACAGCCTCATCAACATCATGGGTAACCATGATCATTGTGGTTCCTCTCTCTTTCCAGATTCTCAAAAGTTCATCCTGCATATTCATTCTGGTGAATGCATCAAGCGCACCGAAAGGTTCGTCCAAAAGAAGTACCTTGGGATGATTAACAAGCGCTCTTGCAAGTCCCGCTCTCTGCGCCATACCACCTGATAAGTGATGAGGCAATGCCTTTTCAAAGCCCTCTAACTTTACCAGCTTAATAAATTCATCTACGTCTTTTTTCTTTTCCTTATATATATGACGAGTCTTTAGGCCAAAAGCTACATTTTCATATATATTGAGCCATGGGAAAAGTGTCGGATCCTGAAACACCAATCCTCTTTCATAGCCAGGCTTTTTTATCTCCTCGCCATCAAGAGAAAGTGTTCCACTTGTTGGCTCTATAAGACCTGCGACAAGCCTTAGAAAAGTAGATTTTCCACAGCCGGATGGTCCTATTAGGCATATGAATTCTCCGGGCTTTATCTCAACATCAACATTTTCAAGTGCAATTACATTCTCACCATTTGGATCAATAAACTCTTTTCTCACATTCTTGGCGGATATTGCGCCAGTAAGTTTAGTCTCTACCATTTAACAACACCCTCCTGCCATGATAATAATCTGTCTCTGACTTTAAACTGGATAGTAACAAGTATGTAGCAAAATATAGCAACCACAATAAGTCCCGCATAAACATTAGGATAAGAAAGCATTGTTTTTTGCCAGTTTACATACCAGCCAAGTCCTGACTTGCAGCCGATCATCTCCGCAGCCATAAGTGCTACAAAAGAAGAACAGGTTGCATTGAAGAATCCAAGAAAAATGGATGGTGCCGCAGCAGGCACTGCAATCTTGAAAAGATTCTGCAGATCATTTGCACCAAGAGTTGATGAAACTTCAAAATATGCTTTCTTAACGCTCTGAATGCCCGAGCAGGTCAAAATGGTAATCTGAAACCATACACCAAAAGCTATGAGAAATACTGCTGCCCCCTGCGCTGAAGGAAATACAACCAATGCCAGTGGTGTCCATGTAGATGATGGAATAGGTCCAAGAATACGTATAAATGGATATATCCAATAATTTGCATTTTTGCTCCAGCCTACAGCTATTCCACAGATCATTCCAAGGATAAATCCAATAATAATACCCTTTATAAGAAGCAGGAATGAACTCTGAATGCATTCAAGAAGTAGTGCACTATCCTCAAAAAATACATTGAATATTCTTGCGATGCTTGGGAAATACAGCTGTGGAAGCACCATGGATTTAGCTGTAGCTACATCCACCAATGTCAAAAACACAAATACTCCACCGATAAAAAAGCCTCTATAGGAATATCTTTCCCTTACCTTTTCATTAAAAAGTGCAATTATGAAAAGAACTACCGTAACAGTCAGCGCTATATACAAAAAATACCTATAATGAGGCAGATCCGCATATTTTAGTTTCTTATGATTGGGAACTATGATATTTACAAGTAATGCGATCAAGACTCCTATTATTGGTGGAGCTGTTTTTAATTCAAGCTTCATAGTAACCCTCCTTTCTAGTTTTCGAATGGATCTTAAATCAGATTCTGTAATCGTCCTTAAGATCATCCATAAGTCCGTACTCCACCAGAATTTCTTCCAGACGCTCCTGTGTCATAGGAGTCGGGATCGTAAACATAGTATTTTCATCAATAGCCTTTGCAAGGCCTCGATATTCATTAGCCTGTGAAGATGCAGGATTGTACTCAATAACAGTTTTTCTGCGGATTTCAGCGTGCTGAACAATATTGTCTCTTGGAACGAAATAGATAAGCTGCGTGTTAAGTTCCTTGGCAAAAGCACGAAGAAGATCTTCCTCACGGTCAACTCTTCGGCTGTTGCATATAATACCGCCAAGTCTTACTCCGCCTTTCTGAGCATATTTCTGGATACCCTTTGAAATATTGTTAGCAGCGTACAATGACATCATCTCTCCGCTGGCAACTATATAGATTTCTTTTGCCTTACCTTCACGGATTGGCATAGCAAAACCGCCGCATACAACGTCGCCAAGGACATCATAGAATACGTAATCGAGGTCGTCACTAAATGCTCCGAGCTGTTCCAAAAGACCTACCGCAGTGATAATACCGCGTCCTGCGCAGCCTACACCTGGCTCAGGTCCACCTGACTCAACGCATTTTGTGCCGTTAAAACCAATCTTCATGATATCGTTTAAATCTACGTTCTCTCCTTTTTCACGAAGTGTATCCAAAGTAGTCTTCTGATGAAGTCCTCCCAGCAATAATCTGGTTGAATCCGCCTTTGGATCACATCCAACAACAAATACTTTCTTCCCCAGCTCTGTCAGTCCTGCTGTCAGGTTCTGAGTAGTGGTGGACTTTCCAATTCCACCCTTTCCATAAATTGCAATCTGTCTTATTTCCTTTTCTGCCATTTTTTCATTCTCCTCTATAAATGGTTTTAATATTTGTGGGTGCACTGTTTTGGCACCCACATATCTTTTATGTTTTTCACTGGGTCTGAAAATGACGCATTCTATAAAACTTTTTTATCCGGATCATGGCTTCTTCCACATCGCCGTTTGCTACAAGCACTTCTATTCCGTTTTTTGTAACCATACGCTCAGAACCCGGACCAATCTGTTTTACTAATATGGCGATTACATTCCAATCAAGAAGGGCTTGAATTTTAGTTCTTAACATATCTTCGTTATGCCCTTGTCCACATCCTTCGGAATGAACCACTTCAATGTCTGCCAGTGGTCTCTCCTTATCAGTCTCCTGATCAACCTCAATTATCCTAAAGCCTTTAGATTGTCCGAAATGTTCTGTAATCTCTTTTCCATCTAAAGTACCTACTGCAATTCGATATGTAGCCATAAAGTCCTCCGAAAAATATTATTTTGCACTGTACCAGTATCTGCTCTTTTCTACTGGAAGGTCTGTCCAAAGCTTAGTAGAAAGATATCTTTCTCCTGTGTCCGGAAGGATTGCTACAACTGTCTTTCCTTCATACTTCTTCCTCTTGGCAACCTGCGCTGCCGCATAGGCTGCAGCACCTGAAGAAATACCTACAAGTAAGCCCTCTTCCCTTGCAAGAGTTCGTGAAGTATCAAAAGCCTGTTCATCCTTCACCTTAAAAATTTCATCGATGACATCAAAATCAAATACCTTTGGTACAAAGCCTGCTCCTATTCCCTGAATTCCGTGTGGTCCGGGAACCCCGCCAGATAAAACCGGTGAATTGTAAGGTTCTACAGCCACTACATATATGTCAGGATTCTTTTCCTTAAGATATTTGGCTATACCTGTTATAGTTCCTCCGGTACCGACACCTGCTACCACAACGTCTACCTTTCCACCTGTTGCTTCCCAGATTTCTTCTCCTGTTGTAGTCTGATGTGCCAAAGGGTTAGCAGGATTATTAAACTGCTGAAGGATAATTCCACCCGGAGTCTGAACCTGCAGCTCTTCTGCTTTTCTTACAGCCCCCTTCATACCAAGAGCAGCCGGAGTAAGAACCAATTCTGCTCCAAGAGCCCTTAAAAGAGTTCGTCTTTCCTCACTCATACTCTCAGGCATTGTGATCAGAATCTTATATCCTTTAGCTGCTGCCACAAATGCAAGTCCAACACCGGTATTGCCACTTGTAGGCTCGATGATAACTGAGTTTTCATTTAGCAAACCGCGTTTTTCCGCATCCTCAACCATGGCAAGTGCAATCCTGTCCTTAACACTGCTTAATGGATTAAAATACTCAAGCTTAAGCAAAAGCTTGGTCTCCTCGGAAAGACCGGCAAGCTTTTCGATCTTGCGTGGTCTTAACATTGGTGTCTCTCCGATGAGCTCTGTCAAATTGTCAACTATTCTAAGCGCCATGTCGCTCTTCCTTTCTCGTATATATTTTTTTCAGTATTTCCTTAGAATCTGTCACCCTGAACAATATTTTCATTAGGATCAAGATTCATCCAGGTATCAGTAAGAGGATGCCCTACATTTTTACTGATATTCTTTGAAAAATTGGTGTTCTTAAGGGCTCTTGCTGCTCTTCTTGCAAGCTCGAAGGCTCCTGAATATCCCATGTAATTGATTGGTGCGCCAAAGAGAGGAATATTAGGAATTCCAAGCTTGGTAACCCAGCCATTAGCTCCTGCATGTCCTATATAAATGTCGGGCTTAAGTCTGTTTAATGTATTTAATTCCTCAGCAGGCTGTCCGGCTGCAACTTCAACTGTAAGATTTGGATCTTGGATGTCGTTTAGAAGGTTTTCAACGAATCTGTCAAGGTTGTGGGCCTTTATTCCGACAAGCTCCATTCCGATGCTCTTATAGAAATCAGCAGTAGTAAGAATACGTGTCTCACCGCCTCCTACGAAGATTTTTTTACCCTTAAGTACTTCTACGAATGGTGCAATAGCTTCTTTGAGTTCTGCATTTTCCTGTTCAATAAGTCTTTCTGCTTCTGCTTCAAGATGGAAGTGAGCTGCTATCTTTCTGATCCAGGTATTGGTGCAATTGATTCCTATAGGAAGTACGTCCAAAAGGTATTCTGTTCCATAACGCTCTTTTAAGTGTCCCAAAAGATAATCATCGTGCGTTGCACAAATGCTGACATTAAGCGCTGCTTCACCAAGATGATCCAGATCATCTACAGTGGCATTAAGCGGAACAACCTTAGGAATAAGTCCAAGTGCGCTTACAAGTCTTGATAGCTCAACCTCATCTCCGTTACTGTTAGAACCAACGTTGAAGATATTAACGGTTCTGCTTGTGCGGTACTTTTTGGCAAAATCATATTTTATCTGAGCTTCCTCAGTCAGCTGCGGGTACTCCTTTGGATCACGAATAAGATATTTAAGTATTCCGTGATTAGCTGCGTCATAACCGGAAGATACGAAACGGCTCTTAAAGCCTTCACAATGTATCGGTACTAGTCTTGCTGATATCTGTGACTCCAGTTCTCTTACCACTGCATCGATATCATCACCTATAATTCCGGGTACACATCCGTTTACAATAGCTATAACCTCGGGATGATACTCTTCCTCTGCATAGAGGATTGCTCTTTTTAATTTCTCAACACCGCCGTTTACTACGTCCAGCTCATCCATATTGGTATGAATGAAAGGCTGCTCCTCTATAATGAGTCCTCTTGATGCCCTGCTGGTGCTACGAACACCTGCCATTCCTGCCATACCTGAGCAGCACCCCAGTGGTGAATGAACTATTGTGATAGCTCTTGTAAGTGAATTTATGATTCCAAGGGCAAGTCCAAGCTGACATCCACCGCTTTGGGAGAATTTTCTATTCTGTGCCTGAGCACATCCACTCTTAAAATCGCCCTTTAGTCCAGCGCAGGAACCACAGTACGCTGTACAACCGCCTACACGTTCATCTCTGACAGGTGGTTCATCAGCTGCTAAAAAATTGTATTTAAGATTCTCATTCAATAATTTTGGCATTTTCCTATCCCACCTTCCTTATCGTGATGCAACGAGATTTGTAAGCAAATCTTCTACCAATGACAATGCTCCCCTGTATCCCGCATAACCCTTATTAAGAACAGCCCTGTTGCTGACAGGGAAAGCTACTGTAAGGAAGCCTGCACCATAATCTGCTGCCAGATTACGTTCAACAACGCTGCCGATTATGTAAAGCGGGCCAAGTGCATCATAGTACTTCTGGTTATTGTTATATGGCCAGCTGGATCTAAGTTTCTTTTTTACAAGGCCATACTTATCTTCGTAAAGAACTGTTGGTTTAGTCTTTGAAGTCAGGTTTTCAAACTTCTTGGTATATGCTGCCTGCTTATCCTTGTCCTTGAGATCGTTTATTGCTACAAAGTGAGGAATCCATCCAAGCTCTTCAGAAACAAAATCAACAAGTGGATATGCATAGTAGCTGTCGGTAATAGCTACCACATATCTCTGGAAATCCAGATCCGCTGCAACGTCTACAATTCTTTCCAGGTAGGAGTAGAAATATCTATTTTCCGAAGCTATCACTTCCTCAACAAGGCCATTGTCTATGCCAAGTTTTTCTCCCACCAGTCTAAGAAATCTCTCAGATGCCTTTGGTCCTATCGGAAGCTCTGTTGTGACATATGGAACACCATGAACGCTTTCAAAGGTCTTAGCTGTAATCTGCCCTGCTGCCTCAGATAACACAACTGTAAGTGAAGCATCTCCGTACTGTTTTATTGATTCAACCGACTCCCCATCGCCAAAAAAGGTATTGGCTTTTACTCCAATCTTTGACAATAGTTCTCTTAAATGGGAAATATTACCTCTGTAAAAAACATCATGCCCCGGTACAATTCCAAGAAGATTGATTGTCTTTGGATCCTTTTGCTCTTTCTTTTCTATAACCGACTTAACCAGTGCACTAAGTACTGCATCATAGCCTCTAAGCGTTGTCCCAAGAAATCCCGGAGTATTAACTCCTATT
>JAEEGL011535805.1_pt1 | contig 14694 bp, 9 predicted proteins | sample 9134231 | NCBI WGS metagenome assembly JAEEGL01 (sample SAMN16246548, study PRJNA631951) | gut metagenome | biome: gut microbiome; feature: rumen; material: fiber-attached | host: Bos | place: Iran: Karaj | collected 2018-10 | reverse complement strand
GAGGCCCGATTCGGGTCCTTCAAACGTCCACCGGACGTTTGAAGCCTCTAACGCACGCGAAGATCAAACGCGAGCGCCCGCTTCGGGTCCTTCAAACGCACGATTCTTTTGTTATGGATATCATATATGGTATAATAATAACGATATTGCATTGTTTTCTTTACTGCAGACCGGAAGGGTGAGGATGAAAAGAAGACTGATAATAACAATAAATCTTTTGATGATGGGATTCATCCTGTTCTTCATCATCAGGTATGCGAATACAAAGGCGGAAGAGAGTGACAAAAACGAGATCATCGCCTTTGAAAAGATGACCATGACCACAAATCAGATCATCACCAACTACCTTGAGGATGAGCAGCATCTTTGTGATATATGGGCAAACTATATCAATTGTTCGGCGGAAGACGGTAACCCGATGACTGCAGAGGATGCGGTATCTTTTATCAGGAAAGCAAAGATATCGCCGGAGAATGAAGGACACCTGATCTTTCTTGACACTCCCGGTCGGTCGGGCATTTCGACTACGTCTAATGTATCCGATCCTGATGTCTATGATGTTTCATACAAGAATATAGATATCTTTGACAACATCGAGAATGCCGGCAATACAAGAGGTGTTGTCAATATTACAAGAGCATATACAAATCCGATGAACGGCGTGCAGTCCATTGCTTTTTTGAATTATGTGACTGTCATTGATAAGGAAAGCGGTGAGCTTAAGGACGCACTCCTGATGCGAGTTGTGCCCTTGAGTATTCTTGAGAAAAAACTTGTTTTTCTTAAAGGTGAGTACGAGAATGTTGAGATAAGTCTCGTAGACAGAGAGGGCAATTACGTTATCCATGGCAAGTCTTTTAAAAACAGCAATTTCTTTGAGTATTACAAGTCTTATAATGAAGCTTCGGCACAAGAATATGAACATGTGATACAGGAGATAGCCGGTGGGACAGGAACCATGACGATCAGAAATGCCAAGGGTGAGGATTGTTTTTTATCCTATACACCTCTTGAGACTATGACGACGTGGGTTCTTTTGGCATATATACCCTTAAACGATCTGGTGTCGAACAGATCGATAGACTGGCTGCTCCTGGGTATAGCGTCGTTTGGTCTTCTCTTTCTTTTGATATTCAATTCGATAGTCTTAATGACATACAACCGCAAACTGTCTGAGGCAGCACTGCAGGCCAATGAGGCCAATGAGGCCAAATCCTACTTTCTGTCCACCATGTCCCATGATATCCGTACACCTATGAATGCGATACTGGGCTTAAATGAGATGGTACTAAGGGATTCACAGGATGACAATATAAGAATGTATTCGGAGAACATAAAAACCGCGGGAAATACACTTCTTGGTATCATCAACGATATTCTGGATTTCTCCAAGATAGAAGCAGGCAAGATGGAAATAGTGAACGTGGATTACAGCACTGCTTCACTTCTTAATGATCTTGTAAATATGGTTCAAAAGAAGGCAGAAGAAAAAGGCCTTACCTTTAACCCTGATATAGACAAAGACATTCCTATGCTCCTTAACGGAGACGAGATAAGGATAAAACAGGTCATCATTAATATTCTTTCGAATGCTGTAAAATATACCAGGGAGGGGTCCGTAGCTTTCTCTGTACATGCTCATAAGCTTAAAGACAAACAGGACTCTGTCATGTTAAAGGTCAGTGTCGCAGATACCGGTATAGGCATAAAACAGGAAGATCTTGACCGACTGTTTATCGCTTTTGAACGAATAGATGAAAAAAAGAACAGGAACATCGAGGGTACGGGTCTTGGTATGACTATTGTCCAGAGGTTCCTTGGTATGATGGGCAGTCACCTTGAAGTTGAGAGTGAATATGGCAAGGGTTCGGTATTCTCGTTTGAACTTGAACAGAAGGTCGTAAAATGGGATCCGATCGGAGATTTCGAGGAAGCCTTCAGACGCTCGTTAAGTGAGCGGAAAAACTATCGTGAGAAGTTTACGGCGCCTGATGCAAGAGTGCTTGTGGTTGATGATACGGCCGTTAATCTTACAGTTTTTGTGAACCTGCTAAAGAGGACCGGGCTTATGATAGACACGGCGGAAAGCGGTGACGAAGGCATATCACTTTTTGCTGCAAATCATTATGACGTTATCTTCTTAGATCATATGATGCCGGATAAAGACGGTATAGAGACTCTCGGGGAGATGAAAGCCTTAACGGACACTCCTAATACAGGGACTCCGGTGATCTGTCTTACCGCCAATGCGATATCAGGTATGCGAGAGATGTACACAAATGCCGGATTCGATGACTATCTTACCAAGCCCATTGATGCTGAACGTCTGGAGATGATGTTGATCCAGTATCTTCCCGAAGATAAGGTAATCCCTGTGATCGATAACGAGGAAACTGACGACGAAGTTCTTCCGGCTTTTCTGTATGATATTAAGGAGATCGATCCGGACTCGGGCTTAAGTTATTGCGGCGATGTTGAGGATTATCTGATGACTCTTCAGATGTATATGGAAAGCGCGGAAAAGAAAGCGGAAGAGATCGAGAATTACTGGACTGCCGGTGATATAAAGAACACAACCGTAAAGGTTCATGCGCTTAAGAGTGCATCGCGCGCGATAGGCGCACTGGAACTTGGAGAATTTGCCGCAAGGCTTGAAAAGGCCGGAAACAGCGGAGATACAGATACTATTGATAAGGAACTTGGTGAACTTATTTCCGGGTACAGGCAGTTAGCCAAAGAGCTTGAGCCTCTGAATGACCCGGAGGAATAGGATGGAGATTTTTATATGGAGGGAATGCTGATGAAAAAGACCATGTGGATGTTATTTCCTTTGAGCCTGGCTGTTATGCTTCTTTTACAGGGCTGTGGCCGACAAAAGAAAGCGGAAGTTGATTTTGCTCCGAAGTATGACAAAGATACTGAGTTTTCACTGACCGTTGCGGGCAGTTACGGTAACTTTGAGTCACTTGAAGCAGAGTTCGAGCGCTTTTACGAATATTATCCAAATGCAAATCTGCAGTATATAACAATGGATGATTATAATAACGTCATATCAAACGCCCTTGTGAGCAGTGAGCCACCGGATATCTTTACGACTAACAGCTCAATGATCGGTAATGAAAAGTATGATGACATGTTTGAAGCTTGCGAGGTTTTGTCAGATAAATCTGTTGGCATCGATTATTCCTGCATCAGAGAATCGCTGATAAGGACTACGGATTCGGGCAGTGTTGTTATGCTTCCGATCTTTACCACATCTTATGGAATGCTTGTAAACATGGATATCTTTGAAAAAGAAGGGCTAAAGGTTCCGACTGACTTTGATGAGCTTATGGATGTGTGCGCCAAGCTTAAAAGTGCGGGATACGAATCTCCTGTGATGGGAACAGACAAATTCAGCGGGTCGGGTCTGTTCAATTGTTTTGCCTATCCGATGTTTGGTTATAATGTCATAAATAACGGGGATAAGATAGATGCCCTTAATGATCTTGAGCCCTCATCGGGAGAACTGATGCGTCCTTCGCTTGAGAGGCTTTATGAATTCGTCAACTCTGACTGCATAGATCTGGCAAAATGCGAAGAGGAGATAACAGACGAATATGAGTCGGTGATCATGAGGTTTTTTGAGGGTGATGTGCCGATGATGCTGGCTGCGGGTGATGTTGTATCGGGAACGGCCAAGAGAGAGAGCAAGTCGGATGCTTTTACGGCTCATCCGTTCAAATACAGATTCTTTGTTGCACCTGCAGGTGACGATGGCGGATATTTTATCAATTCGATCAGTCTCTGCTTCTCCGTAAATAAAAACAGCAAGAATATCGATATGGCCAATGAGTTCATGCGGTTTCTGATCAGTGAGAAGGAACTTGGTAACATGGCCGAATTAAAGCGCCTGATCGCGCCGGTTAACGATCATTCGACTGATGAGATATATTCGGCACTAACACAAATACCGAAAGACAGGAGCTTCAGTGACAAGGAGACCGGGCTTATGGATCCTGCGGTCAAACAGTTCAGGGCCGCTATATATGCTGTCGGCAACGGGACAATGACAGTGGACGAGGCTGTTGCGGGGTACGGAAATCTTCCGGAGGAATGAACCGGACAGTCTTACAAATGATGAATAAAACGGCGGGATCATAAAGATCCTGCCGTTTTTCATGGAGCGGGTGTACAAAAGATATCCCTGCCTTTTTGTGCTTCTTATGCATACAGTTCTTTTTTGTCAAATCAGGGGGTGTATGGTATTATATAGGAAGTGTTGACCGATGACTGATCGGAATGGAGAGGATATGTACGAGATAATATATACGGTTAAGAATCCGAATGAAAAGGAAGAGCGTAAGCACGTTGACTATTATGACGATGATACCAATATCAACGCCGTCAAGCAGTCGCTTAAAGAACGTGGCGCCAAGAATATCAAGATCACTACCATGATGGGACGAAGATAACAGAGGTTTTGACTGATGAGTGATAATACAACCGAGAAGGGAACATTTAAAGACTTTCTGATACGTAAGAACATTGTCTTTTCACCGCAGAAGTATTTTATAGATGCCATGAGTGCCATGGCCAACGGTCTGTTTGCATCGTTGCTGATCGGCACCATAATAAGCACTATAGGGCAGAGACTCAATATTCAGATCCTTATTGATATAGGAGATTTTGCCAAGGGAGTGGCTGGACCGGCTATGGCTGTTTCTATAGCCTATGCGCTGCAGGCCCCGCCTCTTGTGCTTTTCTCGATGTTGGCAGTCGGAGCGGCCGCCAATTCTCTGGGAGGAGCAGGCGGACCTTTGGCAGTGTTCTTCATAGCTATCATCGCATCCGAGATAGGTAAGATGGTATCCAAGGAGACAAAGGTGGATATCCGGGTAACACCTCTTGTATCTATCTGCACCGGTGTGCTTCTGTCCATGGCATTTGCACCTTATATAGGAGCCGCTGCGAGCCTGTTCGGTAATCTCATCATGTGGGCTACCGAACTGCATCCTTTTATCATGGGTATTATAGTATCTGTAGTAGTCGGCGTAGTGCTGACGCTTCCGATCAGTTCTGCAGCCATTTGTGCGGCCCTCGGTCTTACGGGACTTGCGGGAGGAGCTGCTGTTGCAGGATGTTCGGCGCAGATGATAGGCTTTGCCGTTATGAGTTACAGAGAGAACAAGGTCGGCGGACTGATCTCTCAGGGTCTGGGTACCAGTATGCTGCAGATGGGTAATATTGTTAAGAATCCCCGCATCTGGATACCGCCCACATTAGCTGCGGCGATAACAGGACCGATCGCCACCTGTTTTTTTGACCTGAGAATGGACGGAGAGGCCATAGCTTCGGGCATGGGCACTTGTGGACTTGTAGGTCAGATAGGTGTATACTCGGGATGGCTTAATCAGATCACCGAAGGCACCAGGAGCGGCATCACGGCCTTTGACTGGGTAGGCCTTATACTTGTATGTTTTGTATTGCCGGCTGTATTGTCGGAAGCATTCTGCCTTGTTCTGCGTAAGATAGAGTGGATCAAGGAGAATGACCTTAAACTTGAGAATATGTGATAAACGGGGGAGTGAACATCGGGCTTAAGCACCGATACACGTAATGGATTATGAGTGACATTAAGCATACAGACAGAGATTTGCACAGTGATATCAACAGAAGCAGGACGACTTCTTCGGGCACTAAGCGTCCAGGGACCAGACCGACGACTGCATCCGGAAGACCTGCGGGATCTAAGAGCAGAACGACTGCTTCAGGAAGACCGGCTCCTGATAAGCGCAGTGCACATACCGGTAAGGAAGTTCATTCTGCGCATCATTCTGCGCAGGCACATCATACATCACAGGTACACAATTCCGATCATGTAAGCCATGGTGAGCATACAGGACATCCTGAACATGCTAACCATTCAAAGCATGCGACTCGCAAGCCTTCATTTGGAGAGAAGTTTAAGCATATCTGTCATCTTCTGTGGACAGAGTACAGATTCGAGACTATAGCGGTGGCTGTTTTGGTGATCGCGATCGCTGTAGCAGTTCCTATTATCATAAGTACAGTTAACAAGAATAAGGTAACGGCACCTCAGGCTAATCCTGAAGGATATGGTGATCTTTTCGCCGAGGGTTCCGAAGAGGGGCAGACAACTACCAAGGCCATGGTCAACGAGGACGGTGTCAGAGTCAGGGTTGATGAAGCTACGGGAGAAGAGGTAGAGGATCCCACTGTTTTGGCTGAATCCAAGGTAACGGGAGAAGGTTATCTTAATCATTGTATATTCCTGGGTGATTCAAGATATGTAGGCCTTGTGAGTTATGCAGTCATATCTGATGAGGATGTGCTGGCTCAGGTGGGTATAGCCCATCCGTCAGTTGAGAATTTTACTTTTACACAGAATTCGGGTAAGCAGTATACCCTTAAATCTTATCTGACATCTCATGCCAAGGATGTTATCTACATAGGTTACGGCGTCAACGGCATGAAGGGTGCGGATGAAGCGACATATGAGAAGCAGTATAAGGATCTTGTTGAGCATATCATGCAGATGGCTCCTAACAGCAAGGTCGTGCTCATGTCCATATGGCCTGTTGATGATGAGGGTACATATAAGGGTTCTGTTAAGAACGAATGGATAGAGAAGTATAACCAGTTCCTGGTAACGCTTGCAGAGTACGAAGGTATATATTACTTGGATGTAGCTTCCGTGCTCAAGGATAAGAACGGTAATATCAACAGGGCTTATGACGGTGGTGACGGTCTCCACTATAACTCAAGAGGCTATGATGCCATCAGAACATACATCCTGTCACATCCCGTACCGGGCATACCTGTGGACGGAACCTATACGGTACACTATGTACCGCCTACGGGCCAGTTCAAGGACATGGTTAAGGATAAAGTGGCCCTGCCTACTCCTTCACCTTCGCCTACTACGGCACATGAGCATGAGTGGGTGGATAATGAGATACTCAAGAAAGCCACCTGTACTGAGCCGGGTCTTAAGTCGGTTAAGTGTTCCTGCGGTGCGGAATCGGAGAGAGAGATCCCTGCCCTCGGACATAAGTACGTCGATGGAGTCTGCGAGCGTTGCGGAGCAGCGGATCCTAACGCGAAGGCAGCACACGAACACTCATATACAGAGAAGACGGAGACTCTGAGTGAGGCGACATGTACCGGAAAAGGCAAGGTAAGAAAGTATTGCAGCTGCGGAAAGTATATAGATGTAGAAACGGATGCACTGGGTCATAATTTCGTTGACGGTAAAAAGACCTGTACCAGATGCAGTGAACCGAATCCGAATTACAGAGAACCTTCGAGCGAGCAGCCGAGCAGTTCTGAAGAACCGAGCAGTTCAGAACAACCGAGCAGTTCGGAACAGCCGAGCAGTTCTGAAGAACCGAGCAGTTCAGAGCAACCGAGCAGTTCGGAGCAGCCGACGAGCGAAGAACCGACTCAGGATCCCGGTGGCGGCGGGGAGCCTTCATCGGCTAATCCCTAAGCAGGGCTGTGCTTGAAACGATAACTACAGAATCATACAACGGACGGAATTCGCTTATTACGGACTCCGTCCTTTTACAAGAAGGCAATACCTGATCAAGGAAGTAAGATTTGGCAGAAACATATACGGATAACAGAAGAAGAAAAAAGAAAGATCCGGGCAGGACCATACTCAAGTGGTTTCTGGCCCTTACATTCGTTGCGATCATAGCACTGGCAGTAATATGGGTGATCCGGTATACAGATCCCAGGCGCAAGATCACCGGTTCCTGGCAGACAGAAGCCGATATCACTGCCCAGGTCAGTGAACACGCTTCGGCCTATCTTAAGGCGGCAGCCATGGGAGGCCAGGTGGATGTATCGCAGTATATGAATGATATAAGCATATCAAGGATACTCACTTTTGACGGAAACGGTGCCTACAGCATATCTGTAGATGAGAAGTCGTATGACCGTTCTTCGGATAAGGCATACGAACAGATGGCGGATGCTCTTAAGGCACTTATAGTCTTGAGATTTGAGGCCGCAGGAAAAAACGCGGATCCGGATACGGTCGAGAGCCTGATGCAGGAAAAAACCGGTATGTCTGTCAAGGAGTATCTGGAACAGATCGGTCCTGATATAATGCCCGCATTATCAGATCTCGAAGCGGAATATAACAGGAACGGTATCTATACAGCCGACAGGCAGGTTATTATTCTGGACAATGACAGATCTGTCGAGTATATGGTGAGCAACAGGATGCTCGCGCTCGATCCCGGTGCCGTTGACGCGGAATCGGAGACAACAGATCCTTTGGCAGTAAGTATGATGTATACCAGAGTCGGAAGCAGTGCGGCCGCAAGTGACGAAGGTAAAGATGATGGGGAAGAAAAAGTGACAGATGTGTCATGTTCATCGATACCGCCTGAGAGCATTGACCTTTTCGGGGATGATATCTTTTCTGATCTGACTGCTATGAGCAAGGTGTCAGCTGCCACATCCAAGAACAAAATGCTTGAAAATCTGAATGTGCATGTAGAGGGCGGTGACGCAAGAAAGGTCAAATCCATTCACTATGAATATGCCAATAACAGATTTGTCTCAATGCGCGATATGGCCCTTGCGCTTAAGGGAAGTGATGCGCAGTTTGGCATTAGTATTTCGGGCTCTGAGATAACGATCAGCAAGGGACAGTCATATAATGCGGTCGGAGGAGAGGATTCGCTCTTTGACGTCATGGAAGTTGACTGGAACGAAGAACCGGAAGCTCAGATTTTTTCCGAAGAGGAGGCTGCTGAAGCGGAAGGCGACGATACGGAGGTTCAGGCTGAAGACGGCGATGATACGGATGAAGGCGAAGACGACGGCATGTATGAATACGTGACGGATGTTCTTAAGTTCAACAAGATCACGGTAGACGGAAGAGAAGTAAAGTATGCCACCTTAACAGGCAAGAACGGCGCCGGCAACCAGGATGCCTTTATAAGCATAACCGACCTTGCCATGATATTGGATACTGACATGAGCTTAGAGGATGGCGGCCTGCATGTCAGACCGGGGACGCCTTTTTCGGTCGATATAGAAGGACTTAAGAATGCCGGTTTTTATAATGAGGTAAGAAGCGCGCTGGTCGGGGACGCCACAACGGGTGAGATATATGCTTCATTCAGTGATGATGTAGCGGTTTCGATAGCCAGCACTACCAAGATAATGAACCTTCTGTGTGTCATGGATGCCATCTCATCGGGAGAGATAAGCAGAAATGACACGGTACGGACATCACTTAAGGCCGCTCTTTTATCAGAGACGGGTGATGGTGTGGTGCCGATGAAAGAGGGAGATGAGTACAGCGTTGAAGATCTGATGTACGGCATGATGCTGCCGTCGAGCAACGAATGTGCGCTCATGCTGGCAGAACATATAGCCGGGACGGAATCGGCATATGTGGAGAGGATGAATGCCAAGGCTGCTGAGATAGGACTGTCCGATGCCACCGTATTCTATAACTGTCACGGACTGCCTATATACTCGGATAATATCGTTACCACCAAGCTTCAGAATCAGATGTCCGCGGCGGATATGTTTACGCTTGTATCATATCTGTTAGCAGTTTATCCGCAGATAACCGATATCACTTCCACGACTGAGTATACGATCGGCCCGGGAGAGACGGCCATCAATAATCTGAACCCCATGCTTTACAACATGCCTGACGCAGTGGGCATTAAGACAGGTACGACCAATATGGCAGGTGCCAGTCTTGTGGCTGCCGTTAAGGCCAAGGATGCGGCCGGAAGTGAGCATATCATAGTATCGGTGGAATACGGCGCAGAGAATGCCGTTACGCGAAATACCATATCGGAACTGATGTTGAGATACGGCATCAATGTCATGGCCGGAAAAAATGCGGGCGCCTCAGGTACCGGTACGGGCAGGACGCTTCCTGACGGGGCGGAGATCCCCGTAACTGCGGAAGGATTGATAAGATTGTTGCTTGCTGCCTGATGACAGAAGAGGTTAATATGGAGATTGAGAAGAAATATACCATAAAAGAATTACCGGATCTAAGTGCTTACCCGTTCCATAAGATCGAGCAGGCCTACATCAATCGTAAGCCGACGTTAAGGATAAGACGCCAGGATGATGAATACTACTTCACCTATAAAGGTGAGGGCCTGATGGCGCGTGAGGAGTATAATCTTCCTCTTAATGAGGAGAGTTACTATCATTTAAGAGAGAAAGCCGACGGCAGGATCATAACAAAGACGCGCTATCTGATCCCTTATGAAAAGTACACTATAGAGCTGGATGTTTTTGAAGGGGATCTGGCTTCGTTGATCATAGCTGAAGTCGAATTTGCGACAGTGGAAGAAGCCGAAAGCTTCGTTCCGCCGGCCTGGTTTGGCCCGGATGTCACATCGGATCCAAAGTATCAGAATTCCAATCTGAGTAAGTAAATGCGGAGGGAGTATAAGATGATAAAAATGCTGCGTACTGCATTATGCATATTGATGACTGCCGGTTTGCTGGCGGGCTGTGCGAAGGCTCCGGAACAGACGGTTGAGCCTGAGCTTTTGCTGGGATTCAGTCAGCTCGGATCGGAGAGCGCCTGGAGGATCGGCAATACCAGGGATATAGAGGATAAGGCGGCCAGGTACGGTGTGAGCCTGATGCTTGAGAATGCCAACCAGAAGCAGGAGAACCAGATCGCTGCGATCAGAAGGTTCATTGCATACAATGTCGATGTTATCGCCTTTTCTCCTATAGTAGAGGAGGGCTGGGACAATGTCTTAATGGAAGCCAAGGATGCCGGCATTCCGGTGATACTTGTGGACAGGGATATAAGCACGGAGAACGAAGAACTGACGACATGCCTTATCGGTGCGGATTTTTACAGTGAGGGCGTGGAAGCCGCCAAATATCTTATAAGAAAAGCGAATAAGCTCAGACTTACGCATGTCAATATCGTTGAGATAACCGGAACCGAAGATTCAACTCCCATGAGGCAGAGACAGGCCGGATTCATGGATACGATAAAGAATGACGGTCGTATGGAAGTCATCGAGAGCATCAACGGAGATTTCTTAAAGAGTCGTGGCGCCGAATGTATGCGCACTCTTTTGGAGAAATACGGAAATGACATTGATGTCATATACAGCCATAATGATGAGATGACGCTGGGCGCGATCCCGGAGATAGAAGCGGCAGGTTTTGAGCCCGGCAAGGACATGATCATCATTTCCATCGACGGCGGACAGGAAGCCATAAATGTTCTTAAAGAGGGCAAGATCAACTGCGTTGTTGAGTGTACACCGATGCTCGGAAGCGCCCTTATGGAGACGGCTCTTAAACTTAAGGCAGGGGAAGAAGTCGACAGGCTGATCCACCCTGAAGAAGCTGTCTTTTCCGATGAGCAGGATCTTACTCAGATAGGACCCAGGGGATATTAGTTAATCACGGACAGATACGAATGGCCAAGATCAGAAAAGAAAAAAGCATCATAGGCAAGATAGATGATATGAGCCGTAACCTGGTCGTCATACTGGTTATCCCCATCATCATCAGCCTCATATTGATGATAGTGTATGCGGTACGTTATCACTTTGCCATCGCACGAATGGAGACCATAGCCAGTCTTAAGACCGTGGTCACCGAGGATATCCCGGAAGATGTATGGGATATCGTAAGCGGCAGGGATACCATTTCGGGAACCAGAGTATATGCGACCATTCACGGCGTTTATGATACTATCAGCGAGGTGACCGAGAATACGGATGAGGCAAACCGTCTTTCGCTTGTTGTCGCCAACCGTACCATGCATACGTTAGAAAACTATGTGGACAAGATCCGTGATAATCTCGAAGCCAAACAGCCCGTGGTAGAAAACGAGGAAGTCCTGGCTGAGATCAGAGGTGTTGCGGAACTGGTAGGAAGCATGCTCAATGAATACATCGTCCAGGAGATCGAATCTACGGCGAACATGAGTAAGGTGTTAAGGCTCCTTATCGTCATCACTGCTTTGGCGGAAGCAACTATCGTGTTCTTCGCATGGTTTTTACGTAACAGATCCATGAAAGCGACCACGGCCTTTGTCAAGAAGCCGATAGACAGGCTCGAGGAGGTAACGGCTCGCCTGGCAGAAGGAACTCTGGATGCCAGGATCACGGATACCGATGTTGCGGAGCTGAGGAATCTGACCCTTTCGGTAAATACCATGGCGGACCGTCTTGAAGACATGATGCAGAAGAGCCGTAAGGATGAGAGAAATCTCAGAAAAGCGGAACTTCGTACTCTTCAGGCACAGATTAATCCCCATTTCCTGTATAATACTCTTGATGCTATCATTTGGAAGGCTGAGGCAGGAGAAAAAGATGAGGTCATACAGCTTACAAGTGCCCTGAGCGATTTCTTCCGTATCAGTTTATCATCGGGTGCCGACTGGATATCAATAAGCCAGGAGAGAAAGCATATCGAGGGATACTTAAGGATACAGCAGACCCGCTACAGGGATATCCTGCGATATGAGATAGATATACCTGAGGAGATAGGTCACTTCTATATATTGAAGCTTCTGTTGCAACCTCTCGTTGAGAATGCTATATACCATGGTATCAAGATAAAGCGTGGCGGCGGTTCCATCAAGGTAACAGGAAGACTTGAGGATAACATGCTCGTATTCACCGTATCCGATACCGGTACGGGAATGACAAAGGAGCAGCTGGATGCGCTTAATGAGAGGATGACCAAGGGACAGCCGACTGTGAGCGAGGGGACCGGAGGCTTCGGTATGGTGAACGTCAATCTTCGTATAAGACTGTATTACAACCAGCCCGAAGGGCTTATGATAGAGAGCGGCAGCAACGGTACGTCCGTAAGTTTTAAGGTGCCTTGCAGGACTAAAGAGGAGATTTCAGAGAATGAAAGTATTTCTGGTTGATGATGAGATTGTGATCAGAGAAGGAATAAGAGAGTCATTCCCATGGGATGAGACTTCATATACATTAGTAGGAGAAGCTCCGGACGGCGAGATGGCACTGCCTATGATCCGTGATACAAATCCTGATATCGTGATCACGGATATCCGTATGCCTTTCATGGACGGTATAGAATTCTGCCGTATACTCAGGTCTCAGATGCCATGGATCGGGATAATAATACTGAGCGGTTATGATGAATTCGAATATGCTCGTCAGGCTATAGCCTTAGGGGTTAAGGAATATCTGTTAAAACCCATTTATTCGGAAGAATTAAGGCAGGTCCTTGATAAGGTGAGCGCGCAGATCGCAGAGGAGCGAAAGGCGCGTGAGCATGCTGAGAGTCTGCGCTCGAGGATGAACACTGACGGCAGGTTCCTTAAGGACAAACTTATCGGTTCCCTGTTTTCTGATGATGCGATGGAAGAAGACGCATCCAATGCACTTATGCAGTTAAGAGCAATGGGCAGCCCTGTTACGGCATCTTGTTATGCAGTGGTAGATGCGGCGTTTGAACCATTGGAGCAGGGACAGGAAGCAGCTGCGACCCTTGCGGAAGGCAGCGGAGGAATAGTGCATACGTCGGTAGGACGTACCGGAACGAGACTGTTAGTCTTGGGAGATACTCCTGCAGATACCGAGGAGAGAGCATATGCTTTTACCGCATCTCTGGTAAATGAACTGGAACGTATCGGATGTAAGAATATCAAAGCCGGGATCGGTGATATCGTGGAAGCACCCGGTGAGATACTTAAGAGCTTTAAGACCGCAAGACATATCCGCCATCTCCTGGCTGAACGGACGGATGAGAATCCTCTTATACTCGGTGTCAGAGAAATGGGAGAATCTGTCGGTGATACAAAGAGTCCGACAGTCATAAATGAGGCCAAGGTATATATGGCACAGCACTTCAATGATCCGAACCTTATGCTGCAGGATGTCGCAAGAGCGGTCAATATGAGCAACAGCCGCTTTTCTACCGTTTTCTCACAGCAGAGCGGACAGACATTTACCGAGTATCTTATCTATTTAAGGATAAGCAAAGCCAAGGAAATGCTTCGTACTACAGATATGAAGAGCTCGCAGATAGCGCACGAGACAGGATATAACGATGCGCACTATTTTAGCTATATATTTAAGAAAAACGTCGGGATGACACCCTCCGAATATCGTTCGCAAAATCAAAATTAACCTTCATAAAATAATATTCAACTTACTCGTCCGATCGTGAGATTATTTTCAACCAAGACAGAATGAGCATTGATTTACCCCGGGGCCTACTCGGGGTATATTTATGTTCAGATGGTCAATAGTGGCCATGTAGAAAAAGGAGGTAGAAGAATAACATGAAAAAGTTATCAAAGGTTTTATCTATCGTTCTGGCTCTTGCTATGGTAATGGGCTTATGTGCATGTGGTAGCGAAGCTACAACAACAACAGAAGCTCCTGCAGCAGCAGAGGCAGAGGCTCCCGCAGCAGAGGCAGAGGCTCCTGCAGCAGAGGCAGAAGCTCCCGCAGCAGCACCTGCAGACGGAGCAATCAAGGTTGGCGTTATCAATAACCCCCCTTCAGAGTCTGGTTATCGTGAGGCTAACGTTAAGGACATGGAAGCTGTTTTCTCAGCTGACAACGGTTACGAGCTTAAGACATACTACAGCCTTAAGAACGACGAGCAGCTCCAGGCAGCTCAGGGCTTCATCACAGAAGGCGTTGACTACTTACTTATCTCAGCAGCTGAGACAACAGG
>JAEEGL017110753.1_pt1 | contig 14695 bp, 15 predicted proteins | sample 9134231 | NCBI WGS metagenome assembly JAEEGL01 (sample SAMN16246548, study PRJNA631951) | gut metagenome | biome: gut microbiome; feature: rumen; material: fiber-attached | host: Bos | place: Iran: Karaj | collected 2018-10 | reverse complement strand
CGTTGAACTCGACACCCTTGAGTTTGAGGAAACAGTATTTGAAGTAGTTGAGGTCGAACATCACGCTTGTCCTGTCCATCTCTTGCTGAGGGAAGCAATGCGTGAAGAACTCTGATGCCGTTTGGCTGACAATAGGCAGGAACTGGAAACGGGGCAATTCGCGGATGGTTGCCTTCAGCGCATCAAGGGAAATCTCATCCAATGTGCCATCCTCCTGACGATGCTGAGCCATGAAGGCTGAGAGTGAGAGGTCGCCACAATCTTCCTGCAGATAGACCATGTGGTCATCTGACACCGCCAACACGGCTGGAACGGGCAAGTTGCCTTGTTTGAAACGCTTTGACAAATCGATGAACGCTTCGTTTTCTTCCTGATTGGTGCCAATGACAGCGATGAGACTCTCGCCTTCACCCTCTACACGGAAGTATTGACGATTACTGCCTGCACCAGCCAAAGGGGTGATGCGTTGAGGCTCACGACCTGTCAATTCCTTATATAATTGAGAGATTCTTTCCATACCTTATTCTTTTCTTTTCCAAATGCTCATCACCTTTCCATAGACAGCAATGATGTTGAAAATGCTGACAATGACCAGCAAGCAGATGCCAACGAGAAGTGCTTGAGTGATGCCTGGCACTTCGAGGTCGGGGAAGAAGTTCTGGAACATGTCAAGATAGTAGCTTCTGACCACACACATGATGATGACGGCAAGAATGAGCACCAGCACGTTCAATCCTACGGTGAGTGCCTGATATGGGAAGGACACCTTGGCGGGAGAATAGCCAATGAGCAGAAGGTTTTCGAGTTTCGTGCTGTTCTTCTGCACCAAAAGGAAGACGCTGAGCATCAGGATGTAGATGGAGAGGATACTGATGACAACACCCACCACCATGACGATGCTGACAATGACACGCAGGATGAAGGTAGTCTTGGAGGCATCGAGTTTGTCCTCGTCTGTCTCGTAGTCATGATCTTGCAGATAACTGGTGATGCGGTCATCGGTGGGATTGTTCACCTCCACAATCAAACGGGTGGGTTCCTTCACTGCTGCAGCATTGGCATACTTCCCGTTCGCCCACCGCATGAATGACTCTGGCACCAGAATCGTGTTCAGACGTGAGGAGAAACCTACAATCCTGCCGTCAAACTCATCCTGCTGACCTTCACCACCTATCTGGATGTTGAGTTTCATGGCACCCAATATGCCTTCGCTGAGTTTGGGAAGCCCTTTCCCCTGTGCATAACCGAAGTTGTAGAGGTCAAGGTAGTTCTTGGGCAAGATGATGGGAATGTCGGTGCTTCCCTCTTCGTAATGCCAAGCCTCACTCTCCACATCGACAAAATCATCGGGAACGCTCTCAAAGAACATCTCAGTGGAGAAGCTGACAAAGCCCTCCACATCGAAACGTGCCTTCACATTGAACGAACTGGGTGTGAAGGCTCCAAGACGCTCCACAAATGGTTCTGCCTTCAACTCGTCAATATCATCGGAAGTGAATGAACTCTGCCCTCCTGTCAAACCAGAGAGCGCGCCTATTTTCTTGTTGACAATGAGATAGTCAGCCTTCATGAATCTGTCTTCATTGTCAAGTGCCTGATAATCATTATAGAACTGCACACCCAACAGGATGATGACCACACCCACCAAATTGGCGAAGAAGAAGCCGACAAACTGCGGAATGCTGATGTGCTGACGTAAAAGTTTCCAAACTAAATTCATCTTCTTCACCGTTTAGAGGTTAAACACTTGGTCATAGGGCAGTTCGATGTGCTTACCGATACTGGTCGTGATGATGCCCGCACCCTGCTTCTTGGCTTCAGTGGTCATGATGTCGCCCATGATGGCAGCATTGGTGTCGTCAAGGTGACTGATGGGTTCATCGACAAACAGGAAATCGAAGGGTTGGCAAAGGGCACGAATGAGTGCCACACGCTGCTGCTGTCCAAAAGACATACGTCCCATCTTGGCATTGAGCTTGTCGGTGATGCCCAACATCTCAAACCATGTCAGAATCTGCTCTTTCGTCTGGTAGCCCGTCAGTTTGTTCTTGATGTCCACATTTTCCCATGCCGTAAGTTCGGGAAACATGCGAAGCTCCTGCCACAACAAGGCAAAGTGCTTCTGACGGATTTCCGTCCAACGTGCCACAGCATACTTGCGGATGTCCTCACCATCGAAAAGTATCTTGCCCTGATAGTCGTGACGGTAGCCATAGATGTAGCTGCACAAGGAAGATTTTCCCGTGCCTGAATTGGCTTCCACCAAGTAGATGCGCCCCTTCTCAAACGTCACTTCCTTTTGCCAAATGTCACTCACCAAATCGGTACGATTCTGAAACACATTTGGCAATGTATCAATCAGTTGAATCTTGTTCATTTAAGTAATTGTTTCAAGAAGTTCTCGTCCTTATCCTTCAGAGCGACAGTCAAGGTCAACTCGTCAACATCAGCAGACTTCAGCATGATGGCCTTCAATGAGTTCAAGGCATCCCCTATAGGCATGTCGGCAGAGCGTCCCAACTGTTCCAATGGCAACTTCTCCAGATTGACAAAGATAAAGAATCGGCTGTTTTGAATGTCGTTCTTGTACGCATCCAACGGATTTGTTCCCTTGGAAGGAGAAGCCATCTGGCCCCTGAAACTGTAGAGCACATTGTCCTCCACACCCCAAGTGAAAGTCTCGCCATCCATTTCCGCCACATATTTGTTTTTGCCCACCTCGCGATACGTCATGCCATACTCCTTCGAAGTCGTCATCCAATCATCCACATCGGCAAGGAAGTCGGTGTTCTTCACCTCTGCATACATCTTATAAGCAGGCTTCCCAACAAAGCCGAGTCCTGACATCGGATACTCGACTGCCACATCACCATCCACCGCATTGATCATCTGCTCGATATCCACCACACGTTCCATCATGAAGAGCACTTCCTTGAAGTTGCGGCTCTTCTTCATTTGCTTCATGAGCCACTCGCCCTTCATGTTCACACCCAGCCAAAGTATCATGTCGTCCGATGCACGCTCCACGAACTTGCCCTTGATGTTGCCGAAATTCTTACCCTCTTCTTCGATAGCCTTCTTGGCCTCGTCGGTCTTGCCACACACACGCAGCTTGAGCGATGCGGCACCATCCTCGAAATCCAACGAAGAGATGAAGTCGATGTCGTTCGCACTGATGTTCTCAGGCAATAGCACCTTCCAACCATCCATCATATCCTTCGGCAACACATTCAGGTTGGTGTAGCACACCATGTCCTGTTCCTCGTCATTCATGCGGTCGAATGCGTCCGTGCTGATGAAGCTGTCATCCTCCTTCAAGGTCATCAGTTCGCGTGCCATACGGCTCGTGGCAGACGTTCCCGAACTCTTCAGCGATGCCAACAGCAGGAAGGTGTTCTTGTCGTAAGAATAATAGATGTCGTCCAGCAAGGTGCCGCACATCTGTCCGTCTTTCTCCTGCGGTTTCGATGCCAAACCCTGTTTCTGGAGGAGAAGAAGGAAGTCCTTCACCTCACCCTCATCGTTCACCTTCATCGTCATACCCGCCGTTTCTTCACCCACCATGAACAAATAGAGCGGCATGCTGAAATCAATGCCCGTCTTCATGGGGTCATCAATATATTCCTTCACATTCTTCATGTCCTTGCCTTTCACCACAGCGACAAGAGAGGCATCGAGCATCGTCTTCCATTTCGAGTTTTTGAAGTCTGCCTTCTCCGAGATAGACTTCATGTCAGCCTTCACCACCAGCGTTGCATTGGCTGGAATCGCTTTCTGATAGTCAGTGTTCGTGCAAGAGCACAATGCCATGATGACCACAGCCATCAACGACAGGAATTGAATCTTTTTCATATTTTATTGATTGATTAAATTCATCAAGTGTACTGCCACCAATGCAGCTGTTTCTGTGCGCAAGCGGCTTTTACCTAAAGAGACACTTTGAAAACCATTCGCCTCTGCCATCTTCACCTCATCGATGGAAAAATCGCCTTCAGGACCCACCACCACCAACACGTCTTCGCCACTCTTCAGCGCATCTTTCAATGCCACTTTCTCACCCAAGCCCTCTTCTTCGTAACAATGACAAATGAACTTCCGCATCACCTTTCCAGTCATGTTCTCTCGTTCCTTTATTTCTTGGAGAAAAGCTTTGAAATCCACCATCTCATTCAAAATGGGTTTCCATGCCTTATGGCTTTGTTTCATGGCTGACACAAGAATCTTCTCCACTCGTTCTGTCTTGATGACTGTCCTTTCAGACCATCGGCATCTCAAGAATGTCAGTTCATCAAAGCCAATTTCTGTAGCTTTCTCGGCAAACCATTCCGTTCTGTCCATGTTCTTCGTGGGTGCCATTGCCAAATGCAAATGGGGTTGCCATTGCCTTTCCTGTGGCAGGGTTTCTTCTATGCGGTAAAGACAGCGCTTCTTTGTCGCTTCTGTCACGATGGCACGATAGAACACACCTTCACCATCCATCAGCATCATCTCATCTCCCATCTCCATACGAAGCACACGCACTGCATGCTGAGCCTCCTCCTCAGGAAGTTCATTCACGCTCGATGCGTCAGGAACATAGAAGAAACGAACCTCTTTCAATTTTACTTTTCCGCTTTTAGTTTTTCAGAAACTCTTGCATAGGCAGGCAAATCGATGGATGCAAAGTCCTTGTCGAGATATTTGAAATAGCCCGTGATGCCAATCATGGCAGCATTGTCTGTCGTGTAGGAGAACTTCGGAATGAAGATATTCCAATGATAGCGTCTCGCATGGTCACGGAATGCCTCTCGAAGTCCGTTGTTGGCACTCACACCACCTGCCACTGCCACTTGCTTGATACCTGTATCCTTGACTGCCTTACGCAGTTTCTTCATCAAAATGTCCACAATGGTCTTCTCCAACGATGCAGCTAAGTCTTCCTTGTGATGTTCAATGAAATCGGGGTCTTCTTTCAGCCAATCTCTCAGATGATAGAGGAAGGAAGTTTTCAAGCCTGAGAAGCTATAGTCGTAACCTGCTATATCAGGTTTCGAGAACTCAAACGCATTCGGGTTGCCTTGACGAGCCAGTTTGTCGATGATAGGACCACCCGGGTATCCCAATCCCATTACCTTTGAGCACTTGTCAATTGCCTCTCCTGCCGCATCATCAATAGTCTGTCCGAGTATCTCCATGTCCTTATATGAATTCACCTTCACAATCTGGCTGTTACCACCACTGACGAGCAAACACAAATATGGGAAAGTCGGTTGGTCGTGGTCATCCTCACTCTCACGAATGAAATGCGCCAACACATGTCCTTGCAAGTGATTGACGTCAATCATCGGAATGCCCAAACTCCTTGCGAAACCCTTTGCAAAGCTCACTCCCACCAAAAGGCTTCCCATCAAACCGGGACCACGTGTGAATGCCACAGCATTCAAGTCTTCTTTTGTAATGCCAGCACGTTTGATGGCTGCATCCACTACGGGCACAATATTCTGCTGATGGGCACGGCTTGCCAATTCAGGCACAACGCCACCATACTCTTCATGAACGGCTTGCGAGGCTGTCACATTGCTCAGCAAAATGCCATCTTTCAACACGGCAGCACTCGTATCGTCGCACGAACTCTCTATTGCAAGTATATACATGATTCTGAGTTAGGAGTTAATACGTGAGTGTTTCAAGACCTTCTTCGGTCATCAGATAGGTGTGTTCCCATTGGGCTGAGTCACTGTAGTCGTCTGTCACCACTGTCCAATCATCATCACTGTCAACAAACACCTGCCAGCCACCTGCATTTATCATAGGCTCAATCGTGAACACCATACCAGGAACAAGCAGCATACCTGTACCCTTCTTGCCCCAATGTTCCATATCAGGATCTTCATGAAAAGCATTACCAACACCATGTCCACAGAGGTCACGCACCACTGTGCAACCATTCTTATGTGCATGTTTTGTGATGGCTGCAGCAGAGTCGCCTACAAACGTGTAAGGCTTGCAAGCCTCTGCACCAATCTCCATGCACTCCTTGGCTATCTGAACAAGGCGCTGACGTTCAGGAGTCGTCCTGCCAATGATGAACATGCGGCTGGCATCTGCAAAATAGCCATCGAGAATGGTCGTGCAATCCACATTGATGATGTCGCCTTCTTCCAGCACATCCTCTTCGCATGGAATTCCATGACACACCACCTCGTTGATGCTGGTGCAGCAACTCTTCGGAAAGCCCTCATAATTGAGCGGAGCAGGAATGCCGCCATGCTTTGTGGTGAAGTCATACACCAATTGGTCAATCTCCAACGTGGACATTCCCTCACGAATCTTTTCTTGCACGAGGTCAAGCACAGCTGTATTCAACTCTCCAGCTTTGCGGATACCCTCAATTTGTTCTGGAGTCTTAATCAATTCACGTTTAGGTACAAGACAGCCTTTATTCTGAAAATACAGAATCTTCTTATCCATCTCTGTGAGCGGCTGTCCACTCTTCACATGCCAATTTCTCGGATTTTTCTTCAACAGTCCCATTTCCTTCTACAAAAAGTCTTTTTGTACTGCAAAGTTACTGACTTTTTCCCACACATCGTACCAAAAACACTACATTATTAAATTATTTTTATAATTCATTTGTTCAAATCACTTTCTTTTACGAATTTTGCAGCCAGAATAGACCAAAACATATATGTCGATGAGAACATTGAAAATAGCAAGCATGGCACTGCTAACACTCATGGCAATGGCTTGCACAAATGAGAAAAAACCACCAGTCACTGAACGCATTGTTGAAGATGTCAATCCTCAAACGGGTATCATCTCTTTACGCGACTACACAATCAATGACACTATTTCCATCAATGGGAAACTGTACAAATACACATGCACATTCGAGCATGTTGACACGCTGCCCGTGCTTATGAATCCGCAAGGATTGGAATACCATGAAAGCCGTGTCCGCATCGACATCAAGCAAAATGACAGCAATGTGTTCAGCAAGACATTCTACAAGAACAATTTTCGAGACCAGGTTCCTGCTGATTTCTTGAAAACATCGACGGTGGTAGGTGTCAACTACAACTTCATGAAACGCGACACAGATCGTTCTGCCTTCTATTTCATTATCACAGTGGGTGACCCCGATGAGACTTCCGACAACATGGCGTATCCACTTGAGTTGAAAGTGGCAACAGATGGTTCTTATTCCATTAAGAAAGCAGAAAATCTTGAAACAGAACCTTTACATCCAGGAATGAATATTGACCCCAGCGAGGACGCTGTGTAAAACATAAAAGGTAGGGAACAATCCCTACCCTTTTCGTACCTGCTCAATGAGTGCTTTCTGCTGGTCGGTCAGATTGGCAGGAATAGTGACATCGAAGACAATGATGAGGTCTTTGGGGGTGCCATCACTCTTGGTGCCACCCTTTCCCTTTAGTCGTACCTTCTTGCCAGGTTGGGTGCCTGGTGCCACTTTCAGTTTGTATTTGCCATAGGAACTGCTGACGATGAGTTCACCGCCAAGAATGTTGCGAAATTCGTTGGTGTGTACTTCTCATATTGTGGCTCACTTTTAAGTTTTGTCTCGTAGCAATCTATAATTGTGGTTTGTTCCATAAATGTGATAGATTTAATCTTCAAACGCATCGTACAAGAATAACGACTTCGTATGTTCTTGCTATTTCCTCCAATACCGTGTTGTCCTCACAATCTTGTGGCAATCTGTCGAAGACAAATACCTTCACCCCATGTTCTTCCTTCAGTTGCATGATTTTTTCCTTGATGCTTGACAAAGAAGGCTCTGGAGTATCATCTATATAAAGTGGCGCATCCTGTATGGCGTCAAGGAAATCGCTTACCCTTTCCCATTGTTGCTTGGATAGCCTCTCGTTCTTTATTTCTGGTACTGATGTACAAACGAGTTGATTGACAACCTGTACATTCGATGCCTGTGTCGAGAACATCCCTACTGGTATCTTCTTGTCAATAGCCAATGTCTTCACCATTGCCATCAAGTCAGTGGTGGTTGTGATGCCATACTTTGATGCATCTCCTAATATAATCTGAATCTTTTCCATATATACTACTAAATTAAACATCTATTTTCCTGTGAATACCATCACAGAGTCCTTCCAATGGTAGCGAATACCTTTCCTGTTCCTTGCCACCAAGCCAACCACATCTTCTACATCTTTCTGCCACGTTTCTGGCACTTCACCAAACTCTTCGGTGCAGAATTGGAAGGCAAGGAAGGCATAAGTTTTACCAGTCTTGCCTTCCACTTTGGGACATGTCACCACCACATAAGGCAGTTCATACCCAAGGCTGTCCAACGCTTTCCTCAAGGTCTTGTCGATAGCATGAATGACGTTCTCCTCCCTCTTGTCAAGTGCCTGGGCGAATTCCTTTAACACATAAAGGATTTTATCTTTTTCTTTTTGCATTTGTTGATGTTTTTTTTGACTTTCTTTTGATTTGCAGGAATTCATCTAAAGGCGCCTTGAAAACTGTTATCCTCTTTATGTCATTAAAGGGCTGATGGAACCCACCACCATTCCACAGACGGTAGAGGATATAGTCAGAGATTTCCTCAAATGTGTTGAGGTTAAATCTTTCGGAAGGAGATACTACAAAATGATAACGATAGAAAATGTCACCATAAAACACCTCTTTATCCATGCCAATATCATCAATGCTACTTTCAAGACGGACAGGCTTACCCATATTGTGTAACTTAAACAAGTCCTGAAGTTCATCCATTCGTTCTTGCTTCCACTTTTCAAAACCCTCCCAGTTCGCCTGATAAGCAGGGGACGCATATGCTTCCACATGGCACATTAAGTCTGCCACCTTGTGTTGAGCAAAGTAGCCATACACATCTTCCACATAAACACCATACATGTATTGTAGAATGCGAGACAGTTTGAGGTCATCAATGTCGCATTCCGCCTCCTTATCACACTTCTTAAACAATATTGAGCCCTTGTTGGGACGATTGTAGCAAAAAGCGATAAAAGTGGCAAGGGTTCGTGTGATCGCCGTGTCAGGCACCACATCCAACGATATCAAATAGAAAGGAATGCGAACGGACTGAATCTGTTCACGCCTTCTGAGAGCTTCTTCTACATCCTCCCATAAATCTATGCCCAAAGCATGCTTAGCATCTATGATGCTCCTTTTTTCCCACGCTTCATGTTGGATACATACCCAATCGTCTTCTTTCATATCTTCTTTTTTTGTTTGATGCAAGTGGGTTCGGACTAATGCATAAACCGAACCCACCTTAAAACCTTAATAAAAAATTAAACTTTCTCTACCACATGACTGTGTCTTGCCTTTCCAATAAGCGGATTTGCCTGAACTCACCGTAGATAGCCAAGAGAACGAACACCAGCCAAAGTATGTTTGTCAGTTGCTTCATAAAGTACCTCCTTCCTCATTTGAATGATCTTTTACAACGCTATAAGCGAGGGTGCTGCCATCCCAGTCTCTATTGTCTCCCAGCACAGGATCAAGAGCATCTTCGACTCTCTGAAAAAAGTTGTCATTCCCAACTTTGTCGTAGTCGAACTTGACCTCCACGGTTGTGCACTTTTTCTCTGAAAATGGAGGAGTGTCGGGATACGTGTGTATCTCTTCGTATGGAATCCCTTTCTCACCCAAAGTCCTAGCTACGTCTTCTTGCAATGAGCCACTCCTATTCTCTACGTTTAGTTCTTCACTTATTGGACGAATATTATCATCCATGCAGTGTTGAATCAGGCTGTCGACCTTACTTTTCTTTTGGGCTCTATATGCCCAAATGGCAATGCTAACAGCTCCAGCAGATATTACTACGGCACCCACCGTAATAATAATCTTTTTAGTTTTTGGTGACATAGTCTTTTTTTTTAATTATAATGAATATTATCCGATACCTAAATTAGGAATACCAATCTCCTAGTTCTTCGTCGGATGCTGCAAAGTAACAAAAAATGTTAGATAAACCCAGTTTGATTCAACATGGAATTCTTGTGGAAAATGAAAATAATGGTACTTCTCGTAAAATAATACGAGTCTAAAAAAACAATTTTAGCATTTGGAGAAGAAAAGAATACATTTTGTTTGCCTATTGTCGCTGAAAAGATGTAATTTTGCAAAAAGAACGTTTTTAATATGCAGGAAGATACTAATAAGGAATTAGAGAAGATTAAAGGAAGACTCCAAATAATTGAGCGGACTCGCTTAATATGTAACACCCAAAAAGAATTAGGTGAATTAGTGGGTTATGCATTGACCAGTGGTAATGGCTTGGCTCGAAAGGGAGGCGATTCTTTGTTCATGAAGGATGCCATTTTCAGAGAACTGGCCTATGTGGCAAGAGAACGGATGTGTCTGGACGTGGATTTGGAGGAGGTCTTGAAGGTGTATGACGAAGTGGATGGACTGATGGGGAAGTATGGCCGGCGCATGAAGGGTATGGATGTGTGTGGGCAGATGATTCAGTTTTTCTATGTGGATGGGAATGTGAGTGAGTCGTTGCGTTGGTTGGCCGAGAAGATGGAGAGGAGGCATGTGCCTGTGCTGATTCTGATGCTGATGGGTGTGCTGCCTCGTTTGTCGGCCAAAGATGGCGATGTGAAGCCAGAGCGCATCCGCGAAGATTACAGGTGCGTGTTCGCTTTTCTGCATGAGTTGGTTGACCCCAATACGGTGCTGCATGCCTTGCCTGCGTTGTCGATGATGGAGGAGGAGGTGAAGGATGATCCCTCTGTGATGTGTCGCCTACATCTTATTTATATGATGAAACTGGTGTTGGAGGCGTATGCGGAGGTGGCTTCGTGTGAGGGGATTAATGTGGCCAATAGGACGCTTTCGGAGTGTCAGTTCTTTCCTGAAGTGGAGGGCATCTGGACGGAGAATGACGACTCTACGGTGTTCTGGAAGGTGGAGAGGATGGGGAATGTACATGCGTTTTTCCGATATGCCCTGAATGATGGGGAGAAGAAGTTGGTGTATGAGCGTTATGTGATGAAGTTTTACGATATGGACGAGGGTGTGATGGCGCTGGTGGTGCATCCCAAGGTGATTGAGCCTCTTCTGAGGGGAAAAAAGCTGCCGAGCGATTGTTATGCACATGTGGATTGTGTGCTGAAGAGGGACAGCATGGAGCTGACGCCTTACTTAAAGATGTTTGAATGGTTCAAATGGAGGAAACTGCACCGAAGCAGTCATGCCGACCATTTTGAGCAACTGCTGACGGACAAGCGATATAAGCAGGTGAATCGCTTTGCTGCATACGAATATGACTTCCGATTGGGGCTCACTTCCATCACGGCTGAGCATCTTTATATAGAGGCTTCGGACGGCACCAGTTACAAGGTACCGAAGTCGCTGAATGCTGTGCTGGAGGATGTACGCTTTGGCGATAACGTGGGTGTCATCACCTATGCTGATTCCACTTACATCGCGTTCGATGACAAGAATTTATATTATGATGTAACCACCAAAGAAAAAATGAATCGATTGGGGATTGTAATCGAAGAGGTTGCTAGAAAAGATGACAGTTTGATTGTGAGACCGTGGTGTGCTCAAAAAGCATCAGAAAACCAAGATTGAGGTTTCTCAATCTTGGTTTTCTGATAAAAAGTTTCTGTGGGCAAAGATTACTATACGATACAAAAAAAGATCATTCATACTCGCCATCATCATCATTCTCGAATTCTTCATCATCAACATTGATGCCCTTCCACATCGTACAAAAATCTCGATGCCGTATGTTCTTGCTATTTCCTCCAATACTGTGTTGTCCTCACAGCATCGTGGTTAACCTGTGCTGACTCCATTTCGTGCCAAATCATCACACCAATAACCGTAATTACGTTACACGGTGCAGGGTAATTTGCCCGCAGGGTGTAACGTAATGTGGTGTTATCGTAAGACCCTGCATTGGGTGTGAGTGAGATTATAAAGTATTTGGCTTTGGCACTCAAATCAATTTAGCGTTCTCACTCGATTCAATTTAGCGTTGGCACTAAAAGTGATTTAGCCTTGGCACTCAAATGAGTGAGAACGCTAAATTGAATCGAGTGCCAACGCTAAATCAAAATTAGTAATAAGGCTAAATCGTTTCATATGCCAAGGCTAAATGCCTTAAAACCTGTGAAATAGCAAGCACGGAATCTCACCCACACACCGCGTGGAATCTGTGAAAGAGTGAGATAATACAAAAAAGAAGCATGTCCTTGAAAGAGGAAATTTAACCATTTGACCGTTTGACCATTTGACCATTTGACTGGAGAGGAAAGAAGAAGGAACAAAAAATGGAAGTCACACATTGGATATCATCGTAACGGGCAGGAATCAAGATGCGTCCAGCCACATCCTTCACCCCCATCTTCCCCGTCTCAGGATCCGTGAACACGATGTTCAGCCAGTCGTACTGATCCCACATCTCATACATCCTCTTGTACAGTTCATCGGGAACTTTATTACCAGCCTTCCGACATTCCTTCATTTTCTTTCTCAGTGCGTCATACTCCTTTGCGAGTTCCGCTGTTGCCTTGGGCCGCTTCTTTTCTTCCTGTGCCATAATCTTATTTGTTTTAAATGATGAATAATAATGTATCACATTCATGTCATTTTTAATTTGACGATGCAAAGTTAAGGGGTTTTGAAAGAACATATAAAGGGATTATAGGTATGGGGAATAAAAAAATTGCAAAGATGCGAAGTTAAAATGTGGTTCCTGCCACACAAAAGACATCTCAAATGTTGAGAATGTAATGAAAAATCACTATTTTTGCCCAAAATTTTGGCCAATTATACATTTAGGTGCTAAGGAGATAAACAAACAAAATGGAAGATAGAATTTATTGGTTTTTAGCATGTGACACAAAACGGTATGACATTCATACCTTATTCAAGGAGAATGGCTATTGTCTCTGGAATCAACGTCGTGATTTCAAAGTCGGCGATGTGGTATATCTCTATGAAACAAAGCCTGTGTCAAAGGTTGTCTATAAGGCGATAGTTGAAGAAATCAACATAAAACGTAATGTGCCTGAGAACAGCGACAATTTTTATAAAACTGATTATAATAAAGACTTCGCAATCAAGTTAAGATTTGAAGCAGCCAACCCAGGGAATAGGCTTCATATTTCAGAACTCAAAGAGAATTTTGGCTTCTCCAATATGTCCGTGTTACGCATACCACGAGTCACACGGAAAGAAATAATCGATTTCTTTGAAGATGTTTTTGCAGGCAAAGTCGAAGACCTTCCTGCTCCACCTACGCTTGAAGACCTATATCAGCCATTGGAATCAGGCACGATACTGGAGCATATCAAGCACAAGATGGATTTCTGCAAAATACGCGACTCTCATCTGGCGAAGCAGATTGGTATTAGTGGCTCTTCTATAGGAATAGTAAGAAAAGGACAATCCATTAAATCCGATTATGTCTTACGCATCCTTGATGCTTTAGGTTTTGGATTCACAGATGTTACGGATACGAGCATTGTTTATGACGCTCCCCGTATCACTGAGATACTTCAGCAAAGAATAGTAAGTTCTGGCGCGCGCACAACGGAATTAGCAGTGTTATGTAATGCGTCTCCGTCAGTGATAAGCCATTTGAAGAACGATGGTGCCGCTCCCAAACTTGAGATATTAGAGAAACTTATAAATCATTTTGGTTATAAAGTAGTACACCGTCTTGAACCCATCGATTCGTGATTCCATCTCACCAAACTATCGTATATCTCACGCTTCATAAGCATTTCTTTTTTTGTTATTACACTGACCTCCTCTTTATGTTGAATAAAGCGTGAATATGCTTTGCTGAATTTGACAAGCGAAATAAATTCATTCGCTCTGGCGACAAAAGATAACGGGAAGAACACCTTGTTGAGAAGTGCAGGGGCGCTTTCTTCATTCCACGTCATCACAATGGGCATTTCGACATCCACCCTTAAAAAATGCAAAGTAGCAAAAACACAACGTTGCAAAGTCTAGGTAGCAAAAGCCGCAAAGATGATTTTTTTTTCAAAATTCTTTCAATTTTTTGAGTAATTATTTTAGCCATTCCCTGATCAATTTTTGATGCCCTGAGCATCATTTTCGAGGTGTTCTCCACCATCTTTAGCCCCCTTTTTGTCCCAACTGGGCACCCCAGAGGACTACCACTTTTGCAAGAAAAGCACTCAATTTTGAGCATAAGAGGGGTGAAAAAGAGGTGGGGTAAGGGTAAAAACGGGGCGTAAAGAGGTCAAAAATGAGGGGCACGAATCATAATAACGAGGGAGGCGAATCATGAAAAAGCGGGAGAAGAAGTGGCCATATCATCAGGTGTACAAACATAAAAGCATTCTCTTAACTTATTGATAAAAAACCAATTGTGTTACCAAATAAAACCCCTGAAAAAATTTGTGTGGTGTGAAATTGTGAAATGTGAAATTGTGAAAAATTGGTTGGGTTGAGGGATTACTAATAGGGGAAGTACTGTAAATAAAATTATTTATATATTTATTATATTTTTATTATATATATTTATTATACGCGTGTGTACGTGAAAGGAAAATTTCACAATTTCACATTTCACAATTTCACACTTCCATAAACGCTATGTGCTTCCCTAAAAAAAGTTGAATGGATTTTACCTTATCCCTGCCATTGGTTGAATGTCTTATTGCTTAACCCTGGCGGGACTTGAACAATTCTCTCTAAACCCTTGTTT
>JAEEGL017055735.1_pt1 | contig 14695 bp, 12 predicted proteins | sample 9134231 | NCBI WGS metagenome assembly JAEEGL01 (sample SAMN16246548, study PRJNA631951) | gut metagenome | biome: gut microbiome; feature: rumen; material: fiber-attached | host: Bos | place: Iran: Karaj | collected 2018-10 | reverse complement strand
TCCTTCTTCCACGCTTCTTAAGCCTATCGGCTACGTTCATTTTTACCTGTAGGCAAATCTCACCATGGGCTTCGGAGCAGAGGATGTGGATGTAGCAATTGGAGATCTGATGATGAGTGTGATTGAAGAAGAGGAACTGCCGGATCGTGATGAATATATCTGGGAGAGGAACGGAGTGGACTTTATCCCGTCATCCATTGGACTTTCGGCGGTGGAAGCGAAACTGAGACTGGAAATGGGTACAGAGAAGATGCTGTTGTCTATTCTTGAACCGCTCAGAGAGGATTACGACTATATCCTCATCGATACCTGTCCTTCTCTTGGTGCGTTAAATATAAACGCTATGGCGGCGGCTGATGAGGTGATCGTGACCGTGAATCCACAGTTACTGGCAATGATGGGATTACAGGATTTTCTGAAGACTGTGAAGAAGATCAAGAGTCGCATCAACGAGAGGTTGAATGTTGCAGGGATCCTTCTCACCATGTGCGATGCCAGGACAATTCTCTGCAAGACTATAACAGAGCAGGTGCAGGAGACGTTTCAGGGACAGATCCAGATATTCAAGAGCAAGATCCCGAATACAGTGAAGGTTGGTGAATCTGTTTACTACAGTGAGCCACTTATTGAGTACGCACCGGATTGTAATGCCTGCAGGGCGTATGACAGATTAGCAGGGGAGGTGATCGCATATGAAAGCTAAAGCACCGAAAAGAAAGATATTTGATGCTGTTGACATGCTGACTGAGGATCCTTCGGCGCATGTCCAGGGAGAGGTGGAAAAGTGCGTTCAGATGCTGCCGGTGGATCAGATTGAGCCTTACCATAAGCATCCGTTCCACTTGTATGAAGGTGAGCGTCTGGATGATATGGTGGAGAGTATCCGAAACCACGGAGTACTGTGTCCGGTGATTGTGCAGAAGAAAGGCAAGGGGTATGAGATGCTGTCCGGGCATAACCGTCAGAATGCAGCAAAGCTGGCAGGTTTGACGGAGATTCCGGCGATCGTGAAGACGGAGCTGACCGAAGAAGAGGCTTATGTCTATGTGATCGAGACCAACGTTCTGCAGAGATCATTTTCCGAACTGAAGCCTTCTGAGCAGGCAGCGGTTATGGTAGAGCATTATGAGAAGATGTGCGGAAGTCTGCGGCATGATGAGATTGTTAAGGAACTGGAAGCGTTGACCGGTAAAAAAGACTCACGCTGCGGTGGTCATAATGGCCACCGGGCGAAGAGCCGTGATATCATGGCTGCGGAATATGGTTTCTCCAGTCGGACGGCTGCAAGGATGCTGAGACTGAACTATCTGATTCCTGAGTTCAAAAGGTTGGTAGACGAAGGAAATGTTGCACTTCTGGCAGCGGTGGATATGTCATTTCTGGAAGAAGGTGAGCAGCAGGCTATATGGAAGCTTTTGAACCGTCAGGGACTGAAACTGAAGCCGAAGGCAGCCGCAGAGCTTCGGAAGCATGGCGGTGAGCTGACCGAAGAGAAGATCGTCGAGATATTGGATGCACTTTCCATCAATAAGCGGAGCGGGAATGAAGGTCTGAATCTGAAGCTTCCGAATTCACTTTGTGAGAAATATTTCAGCGGTATGGAGAGTTACGAGATGACTTCGATTGTGGAGCAGGCGCTTGAAGCCTGGTTCGCAGGGAAGGGGGCTGCCTATGTTCAGTCATGAAGAGTTACAGTCGCTGGATCCGAAGTATTTTGTTATCATTACTGCCGACGAATACGATGTGACAGTTATGAGTCGGTGCACGAAGCATTATTGGTATTTGCATTGTACCGGCTATCCGGTAGACAGTAATTGCATCATTTTTCATAAACACAAATTCAGTCATCCATATCATCAACACGGACATGGTAACAGCTTAAGACAGGCGGTAAGAAGTATAAAAAGTCATGATCGGTTTCAGCTGAATGGTCGTAGGCCGGTCGGAAGATAATAAAATGGCGCTATTGGAGGGTATCCAGTAGCGCCATTCGTGCATTTTACAGTTCAAGGAACTTCTTTGCAAGTTCTTTTGCAGTGTTAATCTCCTGATAGCCGCGTGACGGTTTCAAACCGAGCTCAGCGATGATCTGTTCTTTGGAATAATCTTTCATGCCGAGGGTCGCGATTTTTGCGTAACGCGGACTGATTTTACCGAGATATTCCACCAAATCCGTGAAGAGAGATTCGAGGATCACCTCTTCCTCAGGCGTAGGACGGGGATCGGCAACTTCGATTCCAACCATATTGCCATCTTCATCTTCGTGAGTGTCCTGGAAGGATACAAAGGTGATGAAGTCTTCGCGGCTCTTATAGCGCGGAAGGTGCTCTGTACGTCTGGGACAATCTTTGCAACGGTTTCCTTTACCGCAAAGGATCGGGAAGCCTTCGGAATCCCAACCGAGTACACATCTGCCGGGACGGAGCTGCGGATGTTCATCAAAATAATCGTTGATGCAGCCGTAGTAGAGGGAGAGCATCTTATCGAAATCTGCTTCGTCCACTACCATGAAGCCTACTCTGAACGGAACACCATAGTGCTTCCATGTCTTAAGGTTCTCCGGGATGATCGTGTTGTTGTACTTGAATTCATCGTCCGAGATCATGACCGGCGCGAGAACCTTGCCTTCAATTACCTCTTCGCCATTGTAGCTCTTGTACTTGCTACAGTATTCAATTGTGATTTTCGCCATTTGTTTTTCCTCCTTGGGTTGGCACGGAGGAAATCCGCATGGCGATATTCGATTGTCCTTAACAGTCTGCCATTCATAGGAATCCTCCTATTTTTCGTTGAATGGTCAGCTGTCTCATTAAGGCTGAACCTGTAATAAAGTTGCCGCCTGAAGGGAGATGAGACTCCTCCTTGGCCAAGGGAAGCTACCCTTCAGGCGGAGCAGTTTCGTGTCATACTCAGGACATGGACCTTTATCTGAGGTCTGCTTCAATGGCGTATAATTCGTTAAACACATCTGGCAGATCGCATGGACTTAGGTCTTCGATGCTTTTGGCACCGTATCGCTGAAATACAGCGTCAACTACAGCTGATCCGACTTGGGAGCTGATTGTAGAAGCGGTGTTTTCGATGTTGATAATCCAGTTCTCACGTTCATCTTTAGTCACGGTCTTCATCTCCTTCCTGTTCAGCCTTCTGTTCAGAAGTCAGCTGCGTTTATTTGCACCAGCTTCGGAAACTGAACTTCATCCTTGATCAGGGGATGTATCCGATTTTGGTGATAGGCAGAATTGAGAAGTTAGTTTGTGTCGGATAGTGTGGGTTTATATCTAGTACGGATTGACTAATATCGTATTATCGTGTATACTTATATGGTTAAGACCACATTGTGTCGGCTTGGGTAGTTCTCTTGCCTGCCTATATATAGTTTCGCACGGCAAAATGAGACGCCCTGAAGAAAAACATGAGACACATAGGACAAAACATAGGACAAAGGTGGAAGGGGGTATTCGATTGAAACTCTGTGAATATTTCAGCCGGATATTTCCGAGCACAAAAGCTGAGATGTACTATCCGAGCAGAAAGAACAACGGGATATTTGTATCTTTTTGCTTTCATAGTGCAGGAAGTAATTATTTCCATCCGAAAGCTGGGAAGATGACATCTGCAGATGTTCCACTGGAAAGAAAACTGTATGATGGATCAAGGACCATGTCACAGGAACTGAAGGATTCTTTCAAATCTTTCAATGAAGACGGTCTGAATAAATATTTTGAAAAGATCATAGACAAAGAAAAGTACGATGATGTGATGCTTGCGAATGGAATTCCTTTGGGTGAAGAAAGAAATCCACAGGCGCTCAGAAAAGCATTAGTGGCACAGTTTCGGGCATTCATCGATAGTGATGCTGAAGAAGCAGACGATATTGTTGCTATGATGTATCAGCAGTATCTGGAAGAACCAGAACCAGAGGTGCAGACTTTCCATCGTATTTCATCGTTATATCCAGATGATACGGTGTATATGAAGCCGGAGCACAAGAGAAGCTATTCTGGATACATGTATGAAAAGTTAGAAGTGATATGGAAGTTTTCCAATTTGGGGAAACAGACTTGGAGGGGGCGAAAGTTGTATCTGTCCAATCATGGTGATATAAGACCACGGGCAGAGAGCAATTATGTTGAGATACCTGATACACCGCCGAATACCGGCGTGCAGGTTTCGGTGATCATAGACCTTAGACCGTTTGAGGGTGATACGGTATGCAAATGGATCATGATCGATAGCGAAGGAAACGATTGTTTTCCGGGAAGCCGAATGTTTGATATAGAAATAAATGTGAAGTTCAAAAGGAAGTCTAAAGAATAGAGAACGGAGGTAGTGATGGGAGATCAACTGCAAGTCGAAAATTGGGTAACTGTTAAAGACGTACAGGCTTATCTTGGTGTAGGCAGAGAGACTATTTTGCAATGGATATCCAAAAGAAATATGCCGGCATATAAGGTCGGTAGAATGTGGAAATTCAAGTTGTCTGAGGTTGACGAATGGATCCGTTCCGGCGGAGCATCAGATGACAATGCGCAGAAAGACGAACAGAATTGAGAATGAGTCCTGATTATAGGACAACTGTTCTCGTAGAATGAAAATATAGAAAATATAGAGTGGCGTATTATGCGCTACGGAAAATCGGAGGAAAAACTTATGGACAACCAGGTGCATAATTCTATAGTGAGCTTTATTTGGGGAATCGCGGATGACTGCCTGCGCGATGTGTATGTACGCGGCAAGTATCGTGACGTTATCCTACCCATGACGGTTATCCGTCGTTTGGATGCATTGTTGGAGGAAACGAAGCCAGCAGTGCTTGAAATGAAAAAGCAGCTTGACGCTGCAAAAATTGATAATCAGTGGCCAGCCCTGTGCAATGCAGCAGGACAGGCTTTTTGTAATGCTTCTCCGTTCTTATTGAAGGATCTGACAAGCCGTTCAAAGGCACAGACACTAAAGGCGGATTTCACAGCATATCTTGATGGCTTTTCGCCGAATGTTCAGGTAATACTGGATAAATTCAAATTCCGTAATCAGATCGATACGATGGTGGATGCTGATATTCTTGGTGCGGTTATCGAGAAATTTACTTCATCAGATATCAACCTCAGCCCTAATCCGATTTATAAGGATGCTGACAAGAAAATTATGAAGCATCCTGGACTTGATAATCATGGAATGGGAACTATATTTGAGGAACTGATCCGTAAGTTCAATGAAGAAAATAATGAGGAAGCCGGAGAGCACTGGACTCCTCGTGATGTTGTCGAGCTTATGGCGGATCTCGTATTTATGCCTATAGCAGATCAGATTAAAGATGCATCATATTCTTGCTATGATGGAGCCTGCGGTACCGGTGGTATGCTTACGGTTGCTCAGAACAGGCTTTTGGAGCTTGCAAAGAAGCAGGGAAAAGAGGTTGCAATCCACCTGTTTGGTCAGGAGATCAATCCGGAGACTTATGCTATCTGTACTGCGGATATGCTGCTGAAGGGCGATGGAGAAGAAGCAGAGCATATAATGTACGGCTCTACGCTTTCTGATGATCAGCACTCATCTCGTCAGTTTGACTTCATGCTTTCAAATCCACCATATGGGAAGAGCTGGAAAACTGACGCGGAGAAAATGGGCGGTAAGAAAGATATTCTTGATACGCGCTTCAATACCTATCTCGAAGGCGGTGAGGAAATGGCCATGATTCCCGACGTTAGTGATGGTCAGATGCTTTTCCTGCTAAATAATATTTCAAAAATGAAGCGCGACACTACTCTTGGTAGCAGAATAGCTGAGGTACATAATGAGTCGTCATTATTCAAAAAGAATGCTGGAAGTGGTGAGAGTAACGCCAGAAGATACATGTTTGAGAAAGACTTAGTTGAAGCGATAATCGCCCTACCGGACAGTATGTTCTATAACACGAGTTTAGGTACGTATATTTGGGTCTTAAGTAATAAGAAAGAAGACAAGAGAGCTGGAAAAGTCCAGTTAATAGATGCTTCTCAGATGAAGGAAGAGATAAAGAAAAAACTTGGTGATAAAAAGTATGAACTTACACCTGAACTGAGGAAAAAGATTATTGATCTTTATTTAGCTTTTGATGAGGCTGATAAGAAATATAGCAGAGTGTTTGATAACGAGGATTTCGGTTATTATCACATAACTGTTAATAGACCATTAAGGCTTGCTGTCGTCCATAACGATGAAGGTGTTCAGAACCTCATTATTGAAGATAAGCAGTTTGGGGAACTCGTAACACGAGTAGTTCAAACGGATTCTCTTGATTACAACGAAGTTATGAGAGAGCTGGAGTCTGAGGCAAAAAAAGCGAACCTGAAACTAACTGCAAAGAGAATAAAACTGTTCCGTAGTAACATGACTCAAGTAAACCCAGCGGCTATGCCAGTTATGACTTCTAGCGGATCTTTCGAGTCGGACAAAGATTTATCTGATCTAGAGAAGGTTCCATTAAAGTATCCAGGAGGAGTCGAAGAATACTTCAAGACAGAAATTCTTCCTTACTCAGAAGATGCATGGATAGACTACGAAACTATAAAAATTGGTTATGAAGTTAGTTTCACTGAGGAGTTTTATGAGCCGTCAACGCTGAGAAGCCTTGATGATATCGTCGCTGACATTCTTGAAATTGAAAAAACAACGGATGGTTTAATTGCAGCGATATTTGGAGGTATAGCCAATGAGTAAAGTTTATGACCAATACAAAAGCAGCTCTGAAAAGTGGATGCCTCAGATACCGGCTCATTGGCAAACGGTTTTTTTGTCATCACTATTTGATGAGCATAAACTCAAAAATGTGGGAATGATCAGTACGAATCTTCTTTCACTGAGTTATGGGAGAATCATCAGAAAGGACATTAATGGGAAGAGCGGTCTCTTACCCGAGTCATTTGAGACTTATAATGTCATTCAACCTAACGACATAGTATTGCGCTTGACCGATTTGCAAAATGACCATAGAAGTTTGCGTACTGGTTTGAGCAGGGATGAAGGAATAGTTACATCGGCTTATGTTACTTTACGAAGAAGATCTGAAAAGATAAATGCTGCGTATTATCGTTACTATTTGCATGTGTTTGATTTGCACAAAGGCTTCTATGGTATGGGGAATGGGGTACGACAGAGCTTGTCTTTTGATGGAATAAAAAAACTCACGCTCCTTGTGCCTACAGATGATGAACAGAAGAAAATCGTTGAATTTTTGGATTATCAGTCCGCCGTAATTAATAAACTGATTCAGTATAACAAGAAAAACATAGGACTTTTAGTTGAGAATCTTAATAGAAGGTTTTTTGAAACTGAAAAATCAGAAAAGAGAGTCAAATTAAAATATCTTGTTAAACTGCATCAAGACTTTATTGAGCCGGATCCACAAACCCTATACAGGAAAGCAGGAATGTATAATCGAGGGCGTGGAATATTTACTCGGGATCCTATGCTTGGGGCGGATTTAGGCACATCTTCTTTTCAGTGGATTAAGCCAAATTGCCTTTTGATTAGCGGACAGTTTGCATGGGAGGGTGCCACATATGTGACAACGAGTGACGATACAAATGCACTTATATCTCATAGATACTATTTGTTAGAGGTAGATTCTGATCTTATAACACCAGAGTACCTTTGGGCTTATTTTATGTCGGATGAAGGGCAGATGATATTAAATGTATGCTCACGTGGCGCTGCTGGACGGAATAAGCCGCTTAATATTCGGGAATTGCTAAATGTAGCAATTCCTCTGCCAAATAGCAAAGACTCACTTGCTAGTATAGGTGATGCGGCAAGAATAATAATGTCATATCGTAAAATTGACAGTAAGCAGACTGAATTGTTGGAAGAATATAAAGCATCCCTTATTTCGTCTGTAGTGACAGGTCAGGTTGATGTACGTGATGTCATAATCCCTGAATATGAGTTTGTAGATGAAACAACAGATTTGGAATCAGATGACGAAGAGAATTCAGATGATACCGAGGAACAGGAGGATTGATTATGGCTTTTACCAATACCAAGGAAAGCGGCCTTGAATCCTTAATCGTGAAGTGGCTTGTTGAGCAGAACGGCTACGAAGAAGGAACCAATGCCGACTACAACAAAGAGTATGCAGTCGATGAGACACGCCTGTTCCGATTCCTTGAAGATACGCAGCCGAAGGAAATGGACAAGCTGGGCGTGTTTAAGTCTGATGCAAAGAAGCGTCAGTTTTTGAACAGGCTCTCCGGTGAGATTGCTAAACGTGGCATTATTGATGTGCTTCGTAATGGCGTGAAGGTATACCCTGCAGATCTCATCATGTTTTATCTGACACCTACGGAGAATAACGAGCAGGCAAGAATCATGTACGAAAAGAATATCTTCAGCGCCATAAGACAGCTGAGATATTCTCAGGATGCTGGAAAGCTGGCTTTGGATGTTTGTCTGTTTATCAATGGGCTTCCGGTAATCACGATGGAGTTGAAAAACCAGCTCACAAAGCAGAATACCGAGAATGCGGTTCGCCAGTACAAAGAGGACCGTGACTTCCATGACCTTTTGTTCTCCTTCAAACGCTGCATGGTTCATTTTGCCGTTGACGATGCGACTATTCAGTTCTGCACGAAACTTGCTGGAAAAGACAGCTGGTTCCTACCGTTTAACAAAGGCTACGATGACGGGGCGGGAAATCCTCCTAACCCTAACGGTCTTATGACGGATTATCTTTGGAAGGATATTCTTACAAAACAGAAACTGTCCAGGATAATAGAGAACTATGCTCAGGTTATCGAAGAGGTCGATGAGGATACTAAGAAGAAGTCTATTAAACAGATTTGGCCTCGTTATCATCAGCTGGATTGCGTAGAAAAACTGCTTTCTGATGTGAAAGCAAATGGCGTTGGAAAGAAGTATCTGATACAGCATAGTGCCGGAAGTGGTAAGTCAAATTCAATCGCATGGCTTGCTCATCAGCTGATCGGATTGGAACAGGATGGTCATCCAATGATTGATTCTGTGCTTGTAGTTACTGATCGCCGCATTTTGGATAAGCAGATCCGTAATACTATCAAACAGTTTATGCAAGTAAAGAACACTGTGGTATGGGCGGAGCATTCCGGAGACCTCAGGAAAGCGATTCAGGACGGGAAGCGTATCATTATTTCAACGATAGAGAAGTTCCCATATATCATTTCTGAAATCGGACAGGAACATAAAGACAATAAGTTTGCCGTCATCATAGATGAGGCCCATTCCGGACAGAGTGGACGAAATTCCGCGAATATGAATCTGGCTCTTTCAGGAATGGCGACAGATGATGATGCTGACAATGAAGATAAGATCAATGCAATGATGGAAGGGCGTAAGCTTGTTTCGTCAGCGAGTTATTTTGCCTTTACAGCAACACCGAAAAATAAGACGGAAGAGATGTTTGGTGTTCCTTATGAAGAGGATGGAGAAATCAAGCATCGTCCGTTCCATGTCTATACTATGAAGCAGGCGATACAGGAAGGCTTTATTCTGGATGTGCTTCGGAATTATACAACTATCGATAGCTGGTATAAGATCATGAAGACTGTCGAGGATGATCCGATGTTCGACAAGAAGCGTGCGCAGAAGAAGTTGCGTGCTTTTGTAGAAGGTAATCCGGAGGTCATTGCAAAAAAGGCTGCAATGATGGTTGAACACTTCCATGAGCAGGTTGTCGCAAAGAAAAAACTTGGGGGCAAAGCCCGTGCGATGATAGTTACCGCAAGCATTCCGAGATGCGTTGAGTATTACTATGCTATCAATAAATGCCTGTCGGAGAGACATAGCCCATATAAGACTATTGTGGCCTTCTCCGGCGAGCATAAGTATAACGGAGCTGAGCCGGCGCTTACGTCCGCAGGATTGAATGGATTCCCAGATGCTAAGATCCCGAAGGAATTTAAGAAAGATCCGTACAGAATTCTGATTGTGGCAGATATGTTCCAGACTGGTTTCGACGAACCACTGCTTCAAACTATGTATGTAGATAAACCACTATATGATATTGCTGCAGTTCAGACTCTTTCAAGATTGAATAGAGCTTGTCCTGGCAAAGATGAGGTTTATGTTCTGGATTTTGCAAACAAGACTTCCGTTATTGAAGCCGCATTTTCAAAGTTCTATCGGACGACGATTCTCTCAGGAGAGACTGATCCTAACAAGCTATATGATTTGATTTCTCTTATGGAGAGTTATCAAGTCTATGATGAAAACGATGTAGAAAAGCTTGTAGAGCTGTTCTTGGGCGGGGCAGAGCGTGACAGACTGGATCCTATTCTCGATGCTTGCACGGCTATATACAAACAGTTGGAACTGGATGATCAGATTAAATTCAAGAGTGCAGCAAAGTCGTTTGTTCGTACATATGGCTTCCTTGGTGCAATCTTACCTTATGGTAATGTGGAGTGGGAGAAGTTATCCATTTTCCTGAATCTGCTGATTCCGAAGTTACCTTCGCCGCGAGGGGATGATCTGTCGGAAGGCATTCTTTCAACAATAGATCTGAGCAGTTATCGAAATGAAGCTCAGGAGGCTATTGCCATCAAGCTGGAGGATGCAGATGCAGAAATCGCACCGGTACCTGCAGGTGGTGTAGGACATATTGTTGAACCTGAAATGGATCTGCTTTCAAAGATCATCATGGACTTTAACGATATGTTTGGAAATATCAACTGGAATGATGCTGATAATGTACAGCGACAGATTCTTGCAATACCAGAGATGGTTTCAAAGGACAAGAAATATCAGAATGCTATGAAGAATTCCGATGCACAGGAAGCGCGTACCGAAAGCGAGCGTGCATTGCAGCAAGTTATCTTCTCTATTATGGCGGATAACATGGAGCTGTTTAAGCAGTTCCAGGACAATCCATCATTCAAGAAGTGGCTGTCTGATCTTGTATTCAATCTTACATATAATCCGGAGGGTAAAGCTTATGTGATGCCCGGAACGGAACATAAAGCGGTGACCTATGATTTCACACCGCAACAGGATCTGATGATGGTAGCAGAGGATCCTGCTCCTTATGGTACAAAGAACAAGGACGAATAATGGTTGGGAGGTGCATGTGTATTGAGTCTTACTAAGACCGTAAAGAACAATACATTCGATGATTGCTTTACAGAGGTGGATCATACTGAGAGTATCAGTACTATCCGCCCAGGTTCCATGCGCCTTTTTTACCTTAATGTCAGAAGCGGAAAGATAAAGATTTCTGATCTCGAAAAGTTTACTATGCTGAATATTGGCCGCTATGTTTTTTCAAGAGCGAAGCAGGAACAATATGAGAAAGCCGGTAATCTTGATGCGGTTATGCAGCAGGCGCTCAGGATCATGCGTAAACGCGGAGCCGCTGGTGCCAAGGGAACCGGAAATGAGCTTGGAGAGATAATGGTTTATGCTTTTCTTGAAGAAAAACTGAAAGCGCATAAGCTTCTTAGCAAGATCGAGCTTAGTACAGATGCTTCACAATATGGAAGCTTGACGGATGGCATCCATTTTTTGTGTGCTGACGGCAATGCGGCTCTTTATAACCAGATGGTCTTTGGTGCTTCAAATATTGTGGGAGATATTATCGATGCCATTGATCAGGCATTCGAGACCATTGTGAAAATACAAGAGCACGAGGATAGTGAAATCTATATGGTTGAGAAGACTGTCCTCGATAGATTCTACGATGAAAATGATCTTGCAATTCTAAAGGAGTATGTTGTTCCTGATGAAGGCAAGAAAGCGAATTATGAAGTGTCTTATGGCGTTTTCCTGGGATATTCCCTTGGACTGCAATCTGCTGGACATACTGATGATGAATATAGGGAAATGATACAGGAAAAGCTGGAGCTGGATGCTCAACAGCATGCGGCATACATTGCAAAGAAAATAAAGGACAACGGATTAGAAAACCATGCATTCTATTTTTACTTGCTTCCGCTTAATGATGCAGAGGCTGAGAAGCAAGCTATAATGCAGCACGTATTGGATGGAGATGTTGATTTATGAGCGGAGAAAAAAGAACACTGGGTGCCGCCATATTTGCCGACATCGACAGCAATGAGTATCTGAATAAACTATACGAAAAAATATTGTATAACTATGCCCTTCATCTGCTTCAGCTTGACCAGAAGAAAGAACCGAAGGAGTTTAGTGATAAGGAAATGCGGGATGCTCTGCGTTTTGCTGACCTTTTATGCAAATCGAATGATCCAGAGAAGGCCAATAATCATAAGATTTGGGCACAGGAAATAGTTATTCTTCTGAATGAACTATATCCGGATCATACATTGATAAAACTATATGCAGGTGACGTTTTTTCCAGCGCCGGTAATCATAAGGGCATTGAGAGAATCAATTCTGACTACAAAGATATCACCGCTTTGGAGAGATGTTTTTCTGAGTACAGTGCCGACTATCTTACTATTCCTGCGAATCCGGGAGAGAGATTCTTTGCGCCTCAGAAGGCAGCTTATGATCATTTGACGGATGATTGCTTTAGTTATTCTGCTCCTACTTCAATGGGAAAATCTTTCATCATGAGGATGTTCATAAAGTATGAGGTCACTCATGAGGTACAGAAGAATTATGCTCTGATTGTGCCAACAAAAGCGTTGATTAACGAGGTGCGAGGAAAAGTCATAGATGATTTGGGGGAGAATGGAAACCCCGAAAGAATCAATTATCTGGAAAAGTATAATTATCGTGTGGTTATGGCGGCCAGTGACATCGCACTGGAGGAAGATCATAATTATATATTTGTGCTTACGCCGGAGAGATTACTGTATCTGCTAATCAGTGAGCCAGATATACAGATAGACCACCTGTTTATTGACGAGGCCCATAAACTCTCCGGAAAGAACAGCCGCGCTCCGTTTTACTATAAAGTGGTTGATATGCTTTTGAAGAGAGAGCATAAGCCTCATTTTATTTTTGCTTCACCTAATATACCGAATCCGCAGGTGTACTTACGGATGATGACAGATATTGAGGCCGGGGATGATAATAAGTTGGCTATTTCATATTCTCCAGTAGTACAGGTGAAGTTCCTGGTGGATCTCAAGAATCGAGAGATTCAGGTTTATAACGAACATAACAGTAACAGAATCCATATTGCTAATATTCGTCAAAGGAATGGAAGGAATGCCAGATTAACGGATATACTGCTGAAGTTTGAGCAGATGAATAAAGGACTTTCGGAGAAAAAGCGGAAGCAGACGATAGTCTATTTCAATGGCAGGAACAAAGCAATTGATGCTGCGAGAGAGTTCTCAGATGCGTTAGGGGATGCCGGAATAAAGAATGATGAGTTACTGAATGTACTTGCAAGGGATATCCGGCAGGAGGTACACGGAGACTATTTTCTTGCGGATATGATCAGGAAGGGGATCGCGTATCATATTGGCTATTTACCAGCTTCAATACGTGCACGGATAGAGACACTGTTCCAAGACGGACATATTACCATCATGTTTTGCACAAGTACCTTGTTGGAGGGCGTGAATCTTCCTGCAGATAATCTGTTTATCACGGATAACAAGATCTTCCGAAGCGAAATGGAACCTGTTGATTTCAGAAATTTGATAGGACGTGTCGGAAGAATCAGCTTCAATTTGTACGGTAATGTGTATTTTGTTTCAGATGAGGCTGAGACTGTTAAGTCTGATGATTATGTCAGGATGTTACAGGATAAAGTGCCAGAACAGGTGCTTTCCATTGCAACAAATCCAAAGGTTTTGAAGAAAGTGGAAAAGCAGTATGTTGCAGATATTCTGAAAAGCGGCAGTTCTGTTATACCACAACGCAAAAATGCAAATGGGGATCCTCTTCAGTCTGAGGAATCCTATATTATGATGCGTAAGTTTGGTCTGATTCTTCAAAGAGATATTGTTGAGGACAGGGATACCCTTGTTCGCAGAGAGTTCAAGCAGTTCCTGACAGATGAAGATGAGATAAAGATCCGCGAAACATTTAAAAATGCGGAAACCGTCCCTGACGATGATATAAACACTTCCGTTGATCAGACAAAACGCTTGATCATGGCAATAAAGAAGGATGATCTGCATTATCCAGAAGTACAGAATGGATTCTTTAAGCATGATGTCGTTTTGGAGTTCCTGGATGATCTGAGCCGTGTCTTTCAGTGGGATATTTATGAATCCAGTACACTGGGGAAGGCATCTTTGCGTACATGGTATGCGGTTATTCTCAGCCAATGGATGGAAGGTAACGGGCTGAACTATATTATGAGAAAGGCCTTAGAACATTGGCAAAAGAATCCGGATGATTTTTGGATAAATAAGTATACAAAGAGCGTATATGATGATACTTCGCTAATCCATCGAAACATTGTGTTTGCTGATACTTTGGAGGTTATTGAAAACATTGTGCTTTTCAGTATATCAAACTATTTTCTCCGTTTTTCCAATGAGTACCGGCGCATCAAAGGCGATGCAGCTCTGGATAAAAATAATTGGTATGAATATGTGGAGTATGGGACAACAAATCCGCTGACAATTCTTTTGCAGAGAAATGGCTTTTCAAGAGAGTCAGCGAGGTTTATAAAAGAGAATCCTGAGTATGTTATCAAGGACGGAAGCACGGGACAACTGAAACTGAGTACGGCTTTGGCGAATTGTGGAAAAACCAGTATTGAGAATGAGGTTGCATACATACGACAGAATGTTCCTGG
>JAEEGL015946176.1_pt1 | contig 14695 bp, 9 predicted proteins | sample 9134231 | NCBI WGS metagenome assembly JAEEGL01 (sample SAMN16246548, study PRJNA631951) | gut metagenome | biome: gut microbiome; feature: rumen; material: fiber-attached | host: Bos | place: Iran: Karaj | collected 2018-10 | reverse complement strand
CCGGCGGGCAGCTCGCCCAGGAACGCCAGCGTCAGATGGACGTTTCCGGCCGGGGAAAAGCGGCCGGTCACGCCGCCGGCGCGCAGCGCGGCGGCGCTGCGGTCCAGCGCCCGGACGATAGGGGGCGGGAAAGGCAAAGCGACGAACGCGCGCACGGGAAAAACGCCTCCTCTTTTCCGCGGGACTCAGCGGACGAGCTCGACGGTACAGCCCGCGTCGCGCAGGGTCTGGACCAGACCGTCCGGTCCCAACAGGTGGGCCAGGCCCACGGCGAAGAACACGGTGGTGCCGCCGTCGAGATAGCCGAGGGCGGCCTCGTGCATGATCTGATTGCGCCGGGTCATCAGCTTTTCCTCGTAGACCCGGTACAGCTCGATCTCCTTGAGATAGCGCTCCCGCTCTTCCGGCGTGGCGTCCTCGGGGATGTCGTCCTCGGTGTACTCGTCGGCCGTCAGCTGCTCGGTGAGCTCGGCCTCGTCGCCGCGGCACCAGGCCTCGTACAGCTCGGCCAGCGCGGCGCCGTCAAGGAAGGAGTCGGAGTAGACGCTCTCCTCCAGGATCAGCTCGGTGAGCTCCGCGGGATAGGTGGACTCGAGATAGAGGTGCTCCTCCACGTCCTCGATGTCGAGGACGGGCTTGCCCGCGTCGTGGGCGCGCCGGATGAGGATGTTGTCCACGCCGTATTCGCTGCAGAGCCCGCGAGCCAGCTCCTGCGCGGAAAAGGTGAACAGGTTCTCCCAGACGAACAGCTTGTACGAGTACATCTGCGCGGGGAAATACTGGCCGAAGCGCTTCATGGCGCGGACGGCGTCCTCGCGCAGTTCTTCGTCGGCGATCTCGTCCTCGGCCCGGGTGTCGTCCGAATAGAACATGACGTCGCGATAGCGCTCCAGCGCGGCCTCGTCGGTGTCGAAGGAGTCGGTGAACGCATCGATGTCGCACTCTACCGCCAGCGCGTCGGCGGCGTCCAGCGCGTCCAGGACGGCGGCGGGCAGGTTGTCATTCCGCTCGTCCCCCACGTGGATGGTGCCGAGCATCCACATCTTCCCGCCGGAGGGCGAGGTCACTTCATAGAACAGAGGCGAGGGCGAGGCGACGTCCCGGTGGGGCAGATCTTCGGCGGCGCCCGCCGCGGCGGCGAGGCCCGCGAAGGGGAGATAGATCATGTTGTACCGGGTGGTGAGGGGATAGTCACGGCCCTCGATGGTGTGGTGGCCGGCATAGTCCAGATACAGGGCCACGGGAGCGCCCAGCAGCTTGTCGACGGAGAGATAGCCCGTCAGGCTGTCCGTGGCGTAGGCGCTGGCGAGGTCGTCGAGAACGGAAGAGTCGTCGAAAAGCGCCTTCACGGTGTCGAGACGCAGAAAGTCGCCGTAGACGTCGCCGCCGGTGAATTCCACCAGCCAGCAGTCGCCGCAGTCGAACAGCTCGGCGTCGGACAGCTCGCGGACGGCGGGCCAATAGTCGCTGAGCGCCCAGAGCTTGCGGTAGCTGTCGCCGAACGAGGCCTCGCCGGTCTCGGTCCCGTCGTCCGTGATCTCGGTGGCGATCCCGTCGGCCAGATAGGTCTCCCGCGACCAGCTGTCCTGCGTCATGCCGCCGGACTGATCGGAGCCGTAGAACGTGAAGTGCTGTTCAAAGTGGAGGCGCTGGGCCACACCGTCCGCGGCACCGGAAGAGCGCTCTTCCAGGACGCACCCGCCGGCATAGCTGGCGCTGATGCGCTGGCTCTCCACGAGAAAGGTGTGCGAGTCGAACACGGTGTCGGCCCGGCGCATGACCTCACAGGCGCGGACGTCCTTGATCCGGACGGCCTTGGTCAGCTTGGGCGTCTCCACGGGTCCCGCGTCGCCGGACAGTGAGGTCGTGACCGAGACGCGGATCGAGATCCGGTCGCCGCAGGCGTATTCGGCGGTATAGGCGGCCCCGGCGAGGGCCCCCTCGGGGTCCAGCAGAACGGCGGCCTCGGCGGGGACCTCCTCCGGCGCGGGGGCGGAGCCCGGCACCAGCGCCGGCTCATAGGCGGAGGGGCCCGTCAGGTGCAGAAAGACGGAGCCCGGCGCGGCGGTCCCGGCGAAAAAGTCCGGCGCGTCCGCGTCCGCCGTCACCCGGGCGTAAAGGCCCGGCGTCAGGGGCAGCGGCGACAGGACGGTGTCGAGGAACGCTTCGGGGGTGGAGTCCGAGACGAAGAGGTCGCCCAGCGAATTGCGGTACGCCGCGGTGCCGCCGACGTAAAACTTGCTGTAGGAGAGCGTCGCGTCGGAATCGGGAAAGACGATGTTCACGTCCGCGGCGGCGACCATGGCGTCCGTCCCCGCGCCGGTGACGCGCAGGGAAACGGTCTCGTCGTACCGGACGGACTCGCCCGGCGCGGTCAGCTCGAACGAGCGCGTCTCCGAGATCGCATAGTCCGCCATCTGCGCGGCGGTCTCCGCGGCGGCAGCCAGAAGCGGCGCGGCCTCGCCCTCGGGACCGTCGGTGTCGGCCGTGGTCTCCGGCGTGTCGGTTTCGGAGGTCGCGGCCTCGGTGGCCGAAGCTTCCGTGGTCGAGGCTTCGGTGTCGGTGGGCGCGGCGGTCTCCGGCGGGGCCGCCGTGCCGGAGGACGCGGCCGGGGTCGCGGCGCTCGTGTCCGAGGGGGGGGTCCCGGCCGTCGTGAAGAACGGAAGCTCGCGGATCAGACCGCACCCCGCCGCGCTCAAGAGAGACGCCGCGAGGAGCAGGCACAGCAGACTTTTGGCCAGTCGTTTCATTCGATCGGATTCCTTTCCTGAGTGGCGGTCCTTTTTCTCTATTATATCAGATTCTTCGACGCTGTCAAGGCGAGCCGCGGCGGGAAGACCACCTTGCAAACGGCGCCGGATTCTGTTATACTGGTGCCGTCCCCCGGCGCGGCCGGGGAAAGGCGAAGGGAGGCGATCGGCTTTGACGGTCCGCGGACTGATCTGTCCGGTGTGCGGCGAGGCGCTGAGCGAGACGGAGACGGGGCTGGTCTGTCCCCGGCGCCACGGGTTCGACCGGGCGCGGCAGGGGTACGTCAACCTGCTGCGGGGCGGGCGCCCCGGCGGAGGCGACAGCCGCGAGATGGCGCGGGCCCGCCGCGCGTTCCTGGAAAAGGGGTATTACGCGCCGCTGGTCGAGGCGGTGGGGGACCAGCTGGCCCTCTGCCTTTCGCCCGGCGCCACGGTGCTGGACGTCTGCTGCGGCGAAGGGTGGTACACCGCCGAGCTTTCGCGGCGGTTCCCCGAGGCGTCCTTCTGCGGGTTCGACCTGTCCAAGGAGATGGTCCGTCTGGCCGCGGCCCGGCGGTGCGGCGCGTTCTTTTTCACGGCCAACGTCTCCGCCGTGCCCATGGCGTCGGGCTCGGCGGACGCGGCCGTCCACCTGTTCGCCCCGTTCCACGGGGCCGAGCTGAGCCGCCTTTTGGCGCCCGGCGGCACGCTGATCTCCGTTCTGCCCGGGCGGGATCACCTGATGGGGCTGAAACAGGTGCTGTACGACCGGCCCGTTCCCAACGACGAGGCCGAGCCGGACCCCGGGGCGCTGACCGTGGTCCGGCGGGTCCGGGTCCGGACCGACGCGGTGATCCGCGGCCGGGAGGACGTCGGCGCGCTGTTGGCCATGACGCCCTACGCCTGGCGGACGCCCCGGGCCGGCAAGGAGCGGCTGGCCCTGCGGGACGAGCTGTCCACGCCGCTGGACTTCGTGCTGCTGGTGATGAAAAAAGAAAACTGAGCGGCCGGGAAAACGCCCGGACGGCGAGGTGCTCTCGGCCGTCCGGGCGTTTCGGTGTCAAAAGCGGAGAAAAGGGGCTCAGCGGTCCGCGGCCGGATCGTCCTCCCCGGCGAACTGGGCGCGGTACAGCTCGGCGTAAAAGCCGTTTCGGGCCAGCAGCGAGCGGTGGTCGCCCTGTTCCACGACGCGCCCGTCCCGCATGACCAGGATCCGGTCGGCGTTTTGGATCGTGGACAGCCGGTGGGCGACGATGAAGCTGGTCCGGCCCTGCATCAGCCGGGCGAAGGCCTGTTGGATCCGGATCTCGGTCCGGGTGTCGATGCTGGAAGTGGCCTCGTCCAGGATCAGCATGGGCGGGCGGCACAGCATCACCCGTGTGATGCAGAGCAGCTGCTTCTGCCCCTGACTCAGGCTGTCCTCCCGGAGCACGGTGTCCAGCCCGTCGGGCATACGGCGGATGAACTCCCAGCTGTGGGCGTCCCGGGCCGCTTGGACGATTTCGTCGTCCGTGGCCTCCGGCCGGCCGAAGGCGATGTTTTCCCGAACGGTGCCGTTCCGGATCCAGGTGTCCTGCAGCACCATGCCGTAGTTTTGACGCAGCGAGCGGCGGGCCACGTCTTTCACGTCGGTCCCGTCCACGAAGACGCCGCCCCGGTCCACGTCGTAGAACCGCATGAGCAGGTTGATGAGCGTCGTCTTGCCGCAGCCTGTGGGCCCGACGATGGCGGTGGTCGTGCCCGGCTCGGCGCGGAAGCAGAGGTCCTCGATCAGCGGCCTTTGCTTGTCGTAGGAAAAGTCTGCGTGCCGAAGCTCCACGAGGCCCCGGGCGGGGGGCAGCAGGGCGGGCGCGTCGGCCGGCTCCGGCTCGGCCTCGATCAGCGCGAACACCCGCGCGGCGCAGGCCAGCGCGTTCTGAAGCTCGGCGATGACGGAGCTGATGTCGTTGAAGGGCTTCATGTACTGGTTGGCGTAGGACAGCAGAGTCGTGAGCCCGCCGACGCTGAGCCCGCCGGTCAGGATCCGCAGAGCGCCCACCAGCGCCACCAGCGCGTAGATCACGTTGTTGACCGCCCGGGTCGAGGGGTTGGTCAGCGAGCTGTAGAAGACGGCCCGCCGGGAACAGTCGCACAGCTCGCGCTCCTGTTCGTCGAACCGGGCGGCCTCGGCGGCCTCCCGGCCGAAGGCCTTGACCACCTTGGCGTTTCCGACCATCTCGCCGATCCGGGCCGTCTGGCGGCCGCGCAGCTCGGTCTGGGCTCGGAACAGCCGGTAAGAGCGCGAGGAGATGAACCGGGCCGTGAGGAAGCTGACGGGGGTCAGCGCCAGCACCAGAAGGGTGATGGCGGCGTCTTTGGAAAACATGAAGAACAGCGTCACGCCGATGGTGACCACGCCGGAGAACAGCTGGGAAAAGCCCAGCAGAAGGCCGTCGGCCAGCTGGTCCGTGTCCGCGATGACGCGCTGGACCAGGTCGCCGGCGCTGTGGGCGTCCAGATAGGCCAGCGGCAGCCGCTGGATCCGGCGGATCGCCCGGGCGCGCACGCCGCGCACCGTGCGGTAGACCAGCCGGTTGTTGACCAGCCCCATGAGCCAGGTCAGCAGCGCGCCGGCCGCCGACAGGGCCAGGATGCGGATCAGCCTGTCCGCGACCAGGGGAAAATCCACCCGGCCGGGGCCGAGGATCCCGTCCACGGCGTCGCCGAACAGGATGGGGACGGTGAGCTGACAGAGGACCGCGGCGGCGGCCAGCAGCAGGCTGGCCGGCAGCAGAAGACGCTGGCCGCCGACGGCGCGCAGGACTTTTTTCAGCGTTTCCCGGCGGGAGGCGGTCTCTTCGGCCCGGGCCGGGGCGGAGGCGGCGCGCTTCATGCCGTCACCCCCGTTTCCGGCGACAGCCCGGCGGCCGACTGGGAGGCGCAGATCTCCCGGTAGGTCCCGCACGAGGCGAGCAGCTCGTCGTGGGTGCCGACGCCGGCCAGACGGCCGTCGTCCAGCACCAGGATGAGGTCTGCGGTCCGCACGGTGGAGACGCGCTGGGACACGAGGAAGACCGTGGCGCTTCCGGCCAGCCCGCGCAGGGCGCGGCGCAGGCGGAGATCCGTTGCCAGATCCAGCGCGCTGGCGGAATCGTCCAGGATCAGGATCTCCGGCCGCTTGACCAGTGCCCGGGCGATGCAGAGCCGCTGGCGCTGGCCGCCGGAAAAGTTCCGCCCGCCCTGTTCGACGGCGGCGTCCAGCCCGCCGTCCTTGCCCTCGACCACGTCCCGGGCCTGGGCAAGGTCCAGCGCCCGCCAGAGCGCGTCGTCGCCGGCTTCGGGGTCGCCCCAGAGCAGGTTGCCGCGGATCGTGCCCTCGAACAGGACGGCCCGCTGGGGCACGACGCCGATCTTCCGCCCCAGCTCTCCCGGGGGATAGAGCCGGACGTCCCGCCCGTCCACCTCGACGGTGCCTGCCGTGGCGTCGTAGAACCGCGGGATCAGGTTCACCAGCGTGGTCTTGCCGCAGCCGGTGCCGCCGATGACGCCCACCGTCCGGCCGCGGGGCACGGCGAAGGTCAGATCGCGGACCGCCTCTTCGCCGGAGCCCTCGTAGGAGAAGGACACGCCGCGGAAACGGACGGCCGCGCCGCCGTCCGTTTCCGCCGGGGCGGCCGCCGCGCCGGAGAGCGGCAGGCCGGGCTCAACGGCGAGGACGCCGCTCAGCCGTCTGGCGCAGGCCAGCGATTTGTTGATGGTGATGATGAGCGAGGCCAGCTTGATCAGCTCCACGAGGATCTGGGCCATATAGCTGTACAGAGCCACCACGTCCCCCTGGGACAGAGTCCCCAGCTGGACGCGGACGGCGCCTTGGCGGATCAGAAGGACGGCCGCCGCGTTGATCAGCAGGTAGGTGGCCGGGTTCATCAGCGCGGACCACCGTCTGACGCGCTCGCTCAGACGGGTCAGCGCGTCGCTCTGCCGGTCAAAGGCCGCGACCTCGCGCTCTTCCGCGCGGAAGGCGCGGATGACGCGGGCGCCGGTCAGGTTTTCCCGGGTGATCCCTAACAGGCGGTCCAGCGCCGCCTGGACCTTGGCGTAGAGCGGGAGACAGGTCAGCATGACGCCGAACACCACCGCCGCCAGCACGGGCACCGCCGCGGCGAGGATCAGCGCGCAGCGCGCGTCGATGGTAAAGGCCATGACCACGGCGCCGAAGACGATGAACGGGCTGCGCAGCAGCAGCCGAAGGGCCAGATTGAGCCCGGTCTGCACCTGGTTGACGTCGCTGGTCATCCGCGTGATGAGCGTGTCCTGGCCCAGCGCGTCCAGCTGGGCGTAGGAGAAGTCCAGGATCCGCCGGAACAGGCTCCGGCGCAGGTCCGAGGCGACCCCGACGCTGGCCCGGGCGGCGAACCACTGGGCGGTGAAGGAGAAGAGGACCCCCGCCGCCGCCAGCGCCACCAGCAGCACGAACAGCCGCACCACATAGGCGCGGTCCCCGCCGGCCACGCCGCGGTCCAGGATCGCGGCCACCGCCAGCGGGACGAGCAGGTCCATGCCCGCCTCCAACAGCTTGAAAGCGGGGGCCAGCACACAGTCTCTTCGGTACGGCTTTAAAAAGCCCTTCAGTTTTTTCACGAGATCCCCGCTTTCCCCGGTTGATTTTTTCGTTTCATATGATATAATAACACAGAACGGACCATATAGAATATATATGTTTTTGCCTTACCTATATAAAATCAAAATGGAACGGAGGCGAAGCGCCATGACGCTGGAACAGCTTCGGTATTTCGCGGCGGCGGTAGAGGAGGGGACGATCTCCGGCGCGGCCCGGCGGCTGCACGTGTCCCAGCCGCCCGTGTCGCTGCAGATCCGGAACCTGGAGGCGGAGTGCGGCGTCCGCCTGTTCGAGCGGGGCGCGCGCCGCCTGATGCTGACCGAGGCGGGAAAGCTGCTCTACCGCCATGCGGAGGGGATCCTCGAGATGGTGGAGACCGCCGGCCGGGATATGCGGGACGTCCGCGCTGGGCGGCGGGGCGGGCTTCGGCTGGGGGTGGTCTCGTCCGGCACCTGCGGCGAGTTCATCCGCGGCGTCGAGCGGTTCCGGCGCGCGCGGCCGGAGGTCCGGTTCCAGATCCGGGACGGCGACACCTATGCGCTGCTGGACGCGCTGGAAAAGCGCCGGATCGAGCTGGCCGTGGTCCGGACGCCCTTCCCGCCGGAGGGCCTCGACAGCGTCCTGCTGCGGACGGATGGCATCGTCGCCGCGGGGCGGCCGGAGCTGCTGCCCGGCCCCGCCGGAGCGGCGGTCTCCCTGCGGGAGCTTGCCGAGCTGCCGCTGGTCGTCTATCGCCGGTGGGAGAGGATCCTGCGGGAGGCCTTTGAGGCCGAGGCGCTCCGGCCGGACTTTTTCTGCGTCAACGACGACGCCCGCACCAGTCTCCAGTGGGCTTCCGCCGGGCTGGGCGTCGCACTGGTGCCCGCGTCGGCGCTGCCGCTGGCGCCGGAGCTGACGGACCGGCCCCTGTCCGGCGAGGGGCTGACCAGCGGCGTCTGCCTCGTCCGGCGGAGCGGGACGGCTCTGTCCGAGAGCGCGGCGGCCTTTTACGAGACCTTCGAGGCCCTCTACCGGGCCCGGTGATCCCCGGTCTGCGGGAGCAAGGCGCGGCGAAGGGCGCCCCCTCGCCGCGCCGTTTCGGTTTGGGTCTTCCGAAGCGGAGCGCTCAGCGGGACAGCCGCAGCAGCGCGGCGTCCCCGGCCTCCAGCTCGACGAACAGAGAATCCCCCTCGCGGTGCAGCGGCGCGCCGCCGAAGAGCGGCTCCGCCCGGACCTCGCGCCCCAGCGAGACGACGGCGGTCCGGCGGGCGGCGGGGTCCTTCCGCTCGCCGCCCGCCACGCTGCGCAGGATCCCCTCGTTGTTGAACAGCCCCAGGATCCAGCCGTCCGGCAGGCGGTCGAAGAACCAGTGCGCTCCGCCGGACACGCGGCAGGGCATGAGCCCGACGATGCGGACCGCCGCCTCGTCGGGCGTCACGGCGTTGGGACGGCGCAGGGCGAAGCCCGGATCCCCCGTCAGGTCGACCAGCAGCTCGTAGCGGGAGAGGGCCGCCTCGTCGTCGGCGTTGACAATGTCGAAGGCGTCCGGCAGCGTCCCGCCGGGCAGGACGCGGGCCTCGCGCGGGGCGTTCTCCGGCGGGCCCATGAGCCGGCGGATGCCGGCCGCGGCGCGCTCGGCCCGGCGGGCGGCATCCGGAGAGGCAAAGGGAAAGCTTCCGGGCGCGCCGCCCGGCGGGTCGCACAGCACCGCCGTGCCGCGCGGCAGAACGATGGCCGCCGGGGCGTAGAACTCGCCGGCGGGCACCCGGCGGACGAAGTCCAGAAATTCGCGCTTGACCAGACCGTAGGGGGACAGCTCGTGCCCCTCCGGGTCGGAAAAGGTGTTGAACAGGCCCCACTCCTCGCTGAAGAACGACGCGCCCGCCAGATAGGCGTAGAGGAACAGCCGCCGCTGCAGCGAGCGGCTGCTCCCGCCGTTGGGACCGTCGGTGTGAAAGGGGAAGTCCGCGGTGTCCCGCAGGCCCCACTCGTTTTCGCCGCGGCAGTAGTCGCAGACGGAGAAGGGCTCGCCGCCCCACGGCTCGTAATACGCGCCGAAGGAGCGGCCCGCGGCCCGGGCGGACCCGCGGGCATAGGCCAGCTGGATGTGGGCGCCGGGGGTCTGGGCGCCGATCTCGGGCATGACCCGCCGCGCGCCCAGCCCGAATTCCAGCGCGGGGGCCATCATGAAGCTGTCGCAGGGGAGCAGGCGGCCGCCGGTGAAGGCCGACCGCTTTTCGAAAAGCCGGCGGGCGTGATCCAGAAAGACCTCGAAGCTCGGCGGGACGGGGAACTCTTCGGCGAATTCCCGGGCCGTGGCCGCCTCGAGGAACAGGTGGGGAAAGGGGTATCGGCGCCGGATCTCCCGGACGATGCTCTCCTCCGTCCGGCCCCGGGCCGGCAGCCCGCTCAGCTTGTCGTAGTCCGAGCGCAGATTGGACATCCACTCGTGGAGCTGGAACCCGTAGAACTCGCCGCCGAGCGCGTCCACCCGGGCGAGATCGTAGGGGTATTCGTCGATGTACACGCCGCCCTGAAGGCGGTCGACGTACCAGGGCAGGTCGTTTTCCGCCACCAGCCGGGCAAAGAGCGAGCCGGGCGCGGCAAGGCGGTTGAATTTCTTTTCGTCGTCCAGCATGACGTTCTGGCAGAACCGAAGGCCGAACCGGCCTTCGGCCAGACCGTGGCGCTCGAAGGCGCTCCACAGGGCTTCGTCGAAGCCGTGGAAAAAGAGAAAGTCGGACATGATCGTTCACCGTCCCCGGCAAAAGCGTTCCGCGCCGGCTGCGGCGCGGTCTCATTATACCACGGGGCGGCCGCCGCGCGCAAGGGAAAAAGCGGAAGCCCGCGGGCCGGGCGGTCCCCCGTTGACTTTTGGCGGGATCTGTGCTATCATGCAGGCAGTGATTTCTGTGGGAGGACAAAGAGAGATGGAAATGCTGAAACTGTACTGGCTGACGGATTCGCCGCTGGAAGAGCCGGCGCTTCCCGAGGGGTACTCGTTTTCCGGGTTCGATCCGGAAAAGGACGTCGGCGCCTGGTGTGACTGTCTGCGGAACGGCCGGCTGATCGACGGCCAGACCGACGAAGAGGCGTATCGCGGCTCGATCCTGGGGATCCCGGACATCGACCCCGCGCGGGATATTTTGTTTTTGGACCACGGCGGCGAACACGTCGGGACCGTCACGGCGTTCGTCTATGCGGACAGCAACACCGGCTGGCTGCACATGGTGGGGATCCGCGAGGATCACCGGGGCAAAGGCCTTTCCAAATATCTGGTGACCCGCGCGCAGAAGCTTCTGCGGGAGAGAGCGCCGCGCTTCGTCGGGCTCGTCACCAGCGAAGAGCGGCCCGCCGCCCTGAAGAGCTATCTCGCCGCGGGCTTTTTGCCCGTAGAGTACGACTATCTGATGCAGGCCCGCTGGCGCGAGCTGCTGCGCCGGTTCGGCATGGAGAGCGTTCCCATGCTCTATGAGGACGGAACGCCCTATAAGACCCTTTATCGAGACCGGACCGAGCCCAAGGTGCGCATCGGCGTGCTGGGCGCCGGCCGCGGCATGGGACTGGCGTCCTACTGCGCCGCCAGCGACAACGCCGAGCTGGTGGCCGTCTGCGACAACGACCCCCGCTGTCTGAACGAGGCGCGCGAGCGCTTCGGCGACGGCGTGGGATACTATGCGGACTTCGACGAATTCCTGAAGCACGACATGGATCTGGTGGTGCTTGCCAACTACGCCAACGCCCACGCGCCCTTTGCCGTCAAGGCGCTGGACGCGGGCAAGAACGTGCTGAGCGAGCTGCTGCCCGTCCAGACCATGAAAGAGGCCGTCGAGCTGGTCGAGGCCTTCGAGCGCAGCGGGAAGCGCTATTTCTACGGCGAGAACTGCTGCTTCATGCCAGCGCCGAAGAAAATGACCAAGCTGTTCCGTCAGGGCAGGATGGGCGAGTTTCAGTACGGCGAGGGCGAGTATATGCACAATCTGGAGGACGGCTGGCACCATCACAGCCATTCCCGGCCCGACCACTGGCGCAACACCATGTCCGCGTTCTACTACTGCACCCACTCGTTGGGCCCCATCATCCACACCGCGGGGCTGCGCCCCGTCAGCGTTTCGGGCTTCGAGGCGCCCTTCAACAAGAAGATGTACCGCATGGGCGCCAAGGCCGGCCCCTTCGGCATGGAGGTGGTGACGCTGGAGAACGGCGCCATCGTCAAGAGCATCCACGGCGTCGGCCCGGTCAAGTATTCGCTGTGGTGGGCCTGCCAGGGCGAGAAGGGCATCCTGGAGAGCGCCCGGGAGATCGCGTCGGACGGCGCCTACGGCAAGCTGTACATCGACGTCGACAGCGCCGAGGGCGCCATGGACGGCAAGCCCCGCGAGGAGCGGGTGGACGACGGGCTGACCGAGCTGGCCGAGAACAGCGGCCACGGCGGTGCGGACTATTATCTGCTCTACAACGTCTGCGAGTCCCTCCGCGGGAACAAACAGGCGGACACCATCGGCCTGTACGAGGCGCTGGACATGTTCCTGCCGGGCATGTTCGCCTATTTCAGCGTGCTGGCGGGCAACACGCCCCAGCGGATCCCGAATCTCCGGAACAAAGAGGAGCGGGACGCGTGGCGGAACGACACCCGCTGCACCGATCCCGCCGTGGCGGGCGACCAGCTGATCCCCAGCTATTCCAAGGGCAACCCCGAGATCCCGGACAGCATCTATGCGGGCCTGCGGGCCCGGCTGGAGCGGGACTGGGCCGAGGAGGACGCCAAAAAAGCGGCGGAAAAGGCAAAGGCCGACAGCAAGTGAACAAACTGCTCCGGGCGCCGCCAGCGGGGAGAGCGATCCCCTGCCGGCGGCGCCCGGAGCGCAGAGAGAGACGGCGGTGAGACGCATGGGATACTATCTTGCTCTGGACGGCGGCGGGACCAAGGTGGCCGCGATCCTGTACGACGACCGGTTCGAGCCGGTGCGCACCTGTGTGACCGGCAGCCTGCGGGGCAACACGACCCGGCGCGAGCTGATCGAGCGGCACGCCGCCGAGCTGGTCGAGGGCCTCGGTCTGGCGGGGATGCGGATCGAGGCCGTGGGCGGCGTCTGTGAGGACGCCGCGGTGGACGCCATGCGGCGGGTGTGCCGGATCGGGCGGGACGAACGGTCCGACGAGCTGGAGCTGGGGCTTTCCGCGGCGGGACTCTTCGGAGACGGGCTTCTGGCCCTGTGCGGGACCGGGTCGACGCTGTTCGGCCGGCTTCGCGGCAGGACGATCTGCGCCGGCGGCTACGGCGCCGCCGTGGCCGACGAGGGCGCGGGCTATTGGATCGGCCGCGAGGCGTTCCTCGCCGCCATCCGGGCCCGGGAGGGGCGGGGCGAACCCACGGCGCTGGCCGAGGCCATCCCGCGCTGGCTGGGCTTTCCCGACCCGGCGCGGTTCCGCGAGGCGATCTTTTCCATTTACGCCGTCAGCGAGCGGTCGCCGACGGCGTCCGTCGCCCGGTGCGTCCCGCTGGTGGTGAAGGCCGCCGCCGGGGGCGACGCCGTGGCGGCGGGGATCCTGCGGCGCGCGGGCCGTCTGATGGGCGAGCAGATGCGGTATCTCATCGAGGCCAACGGCGTTCCGGACGACCTGCCCGCCGCGGTGTCCGGCAGCGTGTGGCGGGAGAACCCCCTGCTGCTGGACGAGTTCCTGGCCGCGCTTCGGCGGCAGAGCCCGGCCCGGCCGGTGATCCTGCCGCGGCTCGAGCCGGTGATGGGCGCCGTGGCGCGGAAATACCGCGAGCGGACGGGAGAGTTCACGGACGAGACGGTCCGGATGCTGGCGCGGCGGTTCCCGGCGTTTTCCTATGACGTGTCCAAAGCGAAAGAAGATCGAACAGAAACGGGAGGTGCCCTATGACGCTGTTGGAGAGATACCGGGAGGCCGTGGACGACCTGTTCCGGAAAGTGCGCGAGACCCAGACGGAGAACATCGTGAAGGCCGGCGAGATGGTGGCGGACAGCGTGGCCGACGGGGGCTGCATCTTCCTGTCCCGGATCTGCCACTCGATGGAGATGGACTCGATCTACCGCGGGGGCGGTCCCATCTTTTACCGCCACTTCAGCTATGACCTCAAGGTCGAGAACACCGCGCGCCCCCGGGACCGCTCGGATCTGGGCTGGGAGGACCGCGGCGCGGCGGCGCGGTACGCGCTGACGCAGTCCAACGTCCGCCCCGGCGACGTGCTGTTCCTCAGCTCGGTCTCGGGCCGGACCGTGCCGGTGGTGGACCTTGCCTGGGAGGCGGTTAAGCTGGGGATCAAGGTCGTCGCCTTCACGTCCATGGAGTACGCGGTCCGGGTCGAGCCCGTCCACCCGTCCGGAAAGAAGCTGTACGAGATCGCGACTCTGACGCTGGACAACTGCGCGCCGGCGGCGGAGGCCATGCTGGACGTGGAGGGTATCGAGGCGCGCTTCGGCGCCGCCTCGGGCATCGCGTCGGACTATATCATGTGGAGCGTCACCAGCGTGGCGGTGGAAAAGCTGATGGAAAAGGGCGTCACGCCCGGGATCCTGAAAAGCGCCAACTTCCCCGGCGGCAACGACTACAACAAGACCGTCGTCGAGCCGAATTACGAAAAATTCGGCTGGTGACGCGGCAAAAACGGCAAAAAAACGAAAGCGGCAGGGCGCGGGGCTTGCGTTCTGCCGCCGTTTTTGTTATCATATTGCCAAAGGGATCCGCCGCCGCGGAAATCCAAAAAACGAAGGAGTGCTGTCCATGTTTTACCGTCAGGGTCTCGGCGAGCTGGAGCGCGGCATCATCGCCGAGCTGGAGCAGCTTCGCATCTACGACTGTCACGAGCACCTTCCCCCGGAGAGACAGCGGCTCGCCGTGCGCCGGCCGCTGGGAAAGGGCGAGGTCCCGTATCTCGCCCCGGAGAGCCAGCGGATCGACGACCACCCGGACGCCTTTACGCTGTTCTCGCACTATTGCCAGCACGACCTGTACACCGCCGGTCTGGACAAGGAGACCATGGCGAAGATCCTGTGGAAGCCCGGCGATCTCGACTGGAAGTGGCGCGTGTTCAAGCCGTACTACGAGCGGATCGTCGACACCTGCTTCTGCCGCTCGGCCCACATCGCCATGGAGCGCTTCTACGGCGAGACCCGCCTGACCGACGGGAACTATCGCCGCGTGTCCGAGGCCGTGGCCGCCAACAGCACGCCGGGCCTTTACCGCCGGGTCCTGCGGGACGCGTGCGGCATCGAAAAGTGCATCAACTGCGACTATGACGGCGAGAGCGACGAGGACGGCCTGATCGCCCAGACCATCTGGGTGGGCGAGGCCGGATCCTTCGCCGAGCTGACAGAGCTGTTCGGGCGCGCGCCCGCCTCCGCCGACGAGGCCGCGG
>JAEEGL014239943.1_pt1 | contig 14695 bp, 4 predicted proteins | sample 9134231 | NCBI WGS metagenome assembly JAEEGL01 (sample SAMN16246548, study PRJNA631951) | gut metagenome | biome: gut microbiome; feature: rumen; material: fiber-attached | host: Bos | place: Iran: Karaj | collected 2018-10 | reverse complement strand
TGGTGCTCAGCGTTGCGTGGAATTCTGTATGAACACAGGCGCCCGACTGGTGCATATCTCAACGACCTCCGTGGGTGAAATATGGATTGTCCGTAACGACGGCGAGCAGGTGCCCATGCTGGACGAGCGCAAGCTCTGGTTCGGCCAGTTCCTCGACAACCGTTACATCCACTCCAAGTTCTTGGCAGAGCGTCTGGTGCTGGATGCTATTGCCCACCATGGTCTGAGTGCCAAAGTGATGCGTGTAGGTAATCTGGCACCGCGCAGTTACGACGGTGAATTCCAGGTCAACTTCAACAGCAACAGCTACATGGGCCGAATCAAGGTGTTCCATACGTTAGGTTGTTGCCCCTACAACAGTTATGACGAACATACCGAGATGTCTCCCATCAATGAGACGGCCAAGGCTGTGGTGCTCCTCGCTACCACGCCTAAGGAATGTAACCTGTTCCAGGCATTCAACAACCACACCGAACTGCTTGGCGATGTACTCCTGCTCTTGAAGAAAGTGGGTCGTGAGATACGTTTCGTGGAAGATGATGAGTTCCAGCAGGCTATTGAACTTGCCGGTCAGGATCCCGAAAAGGCAAAACTGCTCTCGGCCATGCTGGCTTATGAGGATATGGTTCACGGCCAAAAGGCGGTCGTAATAGACCGTGACAACCGTTACACCTGTTCCGTGCTTCACCGTCTCGGCTTCCACTGGAGCGACACGGCGTGGGACTACGTAGAGCGCATGCTTACCACTATCAGCGGGTTTGGATACTTTGAGTAAAATCTATAGCATAATGATGAGTACAAGACAGCGTTTCTATCTTAGTTGGACGGTGATGGTTGTAGCGGCCATCATCGTCATTTCAGCCAACACCATCTTCGTCCCCGCCACATCGTATATAGCGCGTGACCTGGGTGTAGCTGAGGCCGCCATGTCATCGAACATGGTGTTCAGTCGCATCAGCATGATTGTTTGCATGTTCTGTTTTGCCGCCTTTGCCGACTTGTTTACTTCGCGTCGGCTGATGCAGGCGGGACTGGTCATCTGCACAGTGAGTTGCGGACTTAGCGCAATGGCGAAGAACATCTTTGTGTTCGACCTGGCCCAAGTAATCGAGGCTATTTCCCGCGCCACAATTATGCTCACCATGCAGCTCTGGATAGCAGGAATATCAAACAAGAACAACTTAGCCAGCCGTCTGAGTTGGTATACCATTCTGATTACCATTTCGCCCATCCTTGCCCCATCGGTAGGTGGTGTGATTGCTGAGTCAGCATCGTGGCAGTATTGCTTCATCGTCTTAGGGGTGCTGAGTCTATCCATGTTGGCAGGCATCAGCCTGTTCCGCATTCAGGAGCGGACTGAACAGCGAGAATCGACTCAGCCTAAGGCCAAATTCGCCCCTATGGAGACACTGCGGGCATACAGGCAGGTGATTACGCGTTCACCCCTGCTTCCACTAAGTTTTTCGTTAGGATGGATGGCATGGTTCGAAGGCGGATATTTAGCCATTGCCTCCTTTTTGTTCGTCGATGAGTTAGGACTGAACGCAGCGGAATTGGGCGGTATCATCATGATATATGTAGCCGGTGCTTTTGCCGGGCGTTTCCCTATCATGTATATTCAAAAGCACTATGGGCCACGTGTCACATTCCTCTACCATCAGGTGGTCGTGCTGCTTGCCACGTTTGGTGCACTCGGCTATCGTATGGTAACGGGGCATCATGATATTGTGGAGATTGCCGTCGTGATGGCTGTCTTTGGATTCGGCTTCAGCGGCATGTACATCTATTGTCTGCGCAACAGCATGGTGATAGAACCCGACAAGAAGAGCGTCTATACCAGTCTTTTCAACACCATCTACAGCGTAGCGGCCTTACTCGGAGTGCTGACGATACAAGGGCTGTATTTGGCAAAATTCAGCTCTGTAAACATCTTCCAGACACAGATCGCCACGGCCACTGTCTTCATGCTGGTGGGCGTTGTACTGCACCTAAATGCTTTGAAAAAAATGAATAAAGAAAATACACTATGAAACGAACTGCTCCCCTATCAAAATCGCAATATGGTCTCTATGTTGAGTGTGTCGAACACCAGGGCGAGGCTTATTATAATCTTTCTTACCTCTATGTGCTCGATGGCAGTCTGGATGAGGTAAAGTTAAAGACTGCTATCGAAACCGCAGTTGCTGCCCATCCCACACTATTTACCCGCATCGAACTGAACGAGCAAGGAGACCCGATACAGTCCATCGATGACAGCGAGACATTCAGCCTACAGGTTGAACATATTGCTGATATTAAAGTGGAAAAACAGAGTATGGTAGTGCCTTTCGATATCTATAACGACAGGCTTTTCCACATCCGGCTATTGAAGGATCATTCACGTTTTTATCTTCTGCTTGACATCCACCACATCATTTGCGACGGCACGTCACTGAAGGTAATACTAAATGACATAGATGCTGCTTACAATGGCCAGACACCTGAGACAGAAGCCCTGACACTGGCTGACGTGGCCTGTACTGAAGTAGAACTTCGTCAGGCACCCGCCTATGTAGAAGACAAGCAGTGGTACGCCCAAAACTTCGACTGCGGCGACTGCTATTCACCATTGCTGCCCGACTTGGAGGAAACGGAGCCAAAGGAAGGCCTTATGTCACGGACGCTGAGTGTCAGCACAGAGTCAGTAGATGCCTTCTGTAAAGAGCACGGCATCTTCAAGAGCACCTTCTTTACGGCTGTCTATAGTTATCTATTGGCAAAATACAATAACGAGCGGGAAGCACTGTTCAGCACTGTCTACAGCGGCCGTACAGATAAGCGGCTGGAACACACAGTGGCTATGCTGGTAAAAACACTGCCCGTATATGCGAAATTTACCGATGACACTACGGTGCTCGAATTCCTGAAGGCTGGACAGCAACAAATGGCTGGCTGTCGACAACATGACAGTTATTCTTTCAGTGACGTGATAAGCGACTTGAATCTGCAGATTGGTTCATATTTTGCATGGCACGGATCAGTGTTGGACAATGTCAATATTTGCGGTAAACCGACGACGGCCATCCAGATGTGCAACACAACCTTAGAGGTCCCGTTTTACATAAAGGCATTGATCCGTGATGGTCACTATTGCGTGGAAGCAGAGTACAAAGCTAACCTCTATTCAAAAGAAATAATCTGTCAGTTCCTCGAGAGTTACGAGGCTGTGGTGGAAGGTTTCCTCGCTGAGAAGTATCTGCGCAATATCAGCATTGTCACGAAGAAGCAGGTCGAGTTGTTGGACAGCTTTAACCAGAACGATGTGCCTTATGACGATACACAGACCATCGTCTCGCTGTTCAGCCAGCAGGTCAAGGCTACACCAGACAACATTGCAGTAGTCTATAAAGACAAGAAATATACATACGGCGAGGTGGATGAGATAAGTGACCGCATTGCTGCGTTCATAAGGGAAAAGGGAATAGTGAAGAGGGAAGAATTAAAGGGGAAGAGTGAAAAATCGGAGACCGTTGTCTCTGTGCTGATTCCTCGTTCCGAGTGGATGGTGATTGCCTCTTTGGGTGTGCTGAAGGCTGGATGTGCTTATCAGCCGCTGGATCCCAGCTATCCGAAGGAGCGCCTGAACTTCATGATGCAGGATGCTGACGCCAAACTGCTGATTGCTGACGAGGAGCTGCGCCCGTTGGTGGACGAATACCAAGGAGAGGTGCTTTTCACCAAGGACTTCAATACCCTGCCTGAGGTCACAACACCTGTACAGGCAGACATCACGCCGTCGTCGCTCTTCATCATGCTCTATACGTCTGGCTCTACGGGCGTACCTAAGGGATGCCAGCTGGAGCACGGCAACCTGGTATGCTTCTGCCATTGGTATCAGCGCTATTATCACCTGACTCCCGAAAGTCATGTGGCAGCTTACGCCAGCTATGGCTTCGATGCCTGCATGATGGATATGTATCCGGCGCTGACGTGTGGTGCTACGGTGTATATCGTTCAGGAAGAACTGCGACTGGACTTGATAGCACTGAACGAATACTTCGAGCAAAACAGTATCTCTCATTCTTTCATAACTACGCAGGTGGGCTATCAGTTTGCCACAAGCATAGAGAATGGCTCGCTGAGGCATCTTTCTGTGGGTGGTGAGAAACTGGCTACGCTGACGCCGCCAACGAGGTATCAGTTTTACAATTGTTACGGACCTACGGAGTGTACCATCTTTACTACGACATATATGGTCAGCAAGCGGCTGAAGGAGATTCCCATCGGTAAACCTACGGACAATACGCATCTATATGTGGTGGATTCACAAGGCAGGCGGGTGCCTGTGGGTGCTGCGGGTGAACTGCTGATTAGCGGCCCACAGGTGAGCAGGGGTTACCTGAACCGTCCGGAGAAGACAGCAGAGGTGTATATCAGAAATCCGTTTTCAGAGGATGTGAGGTTTGCCCGCTGCTACCGGTCGGGCGACATCGTGCGCTATCTGCCCGATGGCAATATCCAGTTTGTAGGCCGCAGGGACGGACAAGTGAAGATTCGCGGCTTCCGCATCGAACTGAAGGAGGTGGAGGCCGTAATCCGTGAGTTCCCTGGCATCAAGGACGCCACAGTGCAGGCCTTCGACGTAGACGACAGCGAGCAACAGTCAGCTGGCGGCGGTAAGTACATTGCTGCCTACATCGTCAGCGATGAGCAGGTGGACATCGAGGCACTGAACAACTTCATCCTCGACCGGAAGCCGCCCTATATGGTGCCAGCTGTCACGATGCAGATTGAGGCTATTCCGCTGAACCAGAACCAGAAGGTGAACAAAAAGGCGCTTCCGAAGCCCGTCAAGTCTGTTGCTGTGTCACAGCAACAAGCGGAACAGGCTCCATTGAACGAGTTGGAGCAGGAACTCTTCGATATAATTGCCGCCATTGTAAACACCACTGATTTCGGTATCACCACCAAACTCAGATATGTAGGTATAACCTCTATTTCAGCCATCAAACTGGCCGTGCTGGTGAATAAGCGCTATGGCGTGACTCTGGATGCGAAGACCATTGTCAAGAACTGCACCATTCAAACCATTGAAAACGAAATATGGAAAAGGGTTCAGGAGGCAGGAATGACGCTTCATCCTTCTACGGCAGAGAATGATCAACCATCAACGCCCGATGCCCCCAAAATGTGTGTCCCGCTTTCCTACGCACAGACAGGTGTTTACATCGAATGTGTAAGCAATCCGACATCAACGGTTTACAATATTCCTTTCCTGTTGAGTTTCCCAACCGATATTGAAGCCGCAAAACTGGCCGACGCCGTCAAGAAGGTCGTTGAAGCTCATCCCGAGCTGAGTGTTCATTTCACCACCGAAGGCGATACCGTGATGCAGACGCTCGCTGACAGTGTTCCTGTGTCGGTGCCCGTGACTGAAATGTCCGACCAAGATTTGGACACCTATAAGCGCGAGTTCGTCCGTCCGTTTGATCTTCAGAAGCCTCCCCTTTACCGTTTCGAAGTCGTGAAAACCGACAGCGGTGTCAAACTGTTGATGGATGTCCATCACCTGGTGTTCGACGGTGGGTCTGCTGACCTGTTCATCCATCACATCATCAGCGTGCTTGAAAATTCAGCTGTCGGGAAAGAAACCTACACTTACTTTGACTTCGTCGCCGACCAGCAGAAGAACGCTGACAGCGATGACTGGAAGGCGTCCCAGCAGTTCTTCGCCGAGAAACTGCAGAATTGTGAGGGTGCCAGCGAAATTCCCGCCGATTTACCCAACACTGACCGACAAGGTTTTATCGGCGAGGCAACATGCCCGGTCGATCACGAGAAAATGGTGGCCTTTTGTCGTCAGCAGGACATCACACCAGCGCACTTGTTCCTTGCTGCTATCAGTTATGCCGTCTCGCGCTACACCAACAGTCGTGAAGTTTATTTGAGCACCATCAGCAGCGGGCGTTCCAACCTGAAGATTGCGGACACAGTGGGTATGTTTGTCAACACGCTTGCCCTTGGACTTATCATCGAAGACGTGACCGTCAGCGAATATCTGAAACAGGTCGGTGAAAACTTCGATGAGACCCTTCGACATGAGAACTATCCTTTCGCTCGCATTGCCGGCGATTTCGGCTTCCGCCCCGCCATCTTTTTCGCTTATCAGGTTGGTGTACTGTCAGCCTATACAGTTGGTGGAAAACCTATTGAACAGGAAACACTTGAACTGAATGTACCGAAGTTTAAAATCAATATCTTGATTGAATCGAGAGGGGTTGTCGTTCAGTACGACGACTCGCTCTATTCCGCACAATTAGGCAACGCACTGGCCGAGAGCATCGTGGCCATTGCCGAGCAGATGATGAAGACGCCGCAGGCAAAGGTGCGCCAACTATCGATGGTCAGCCAGCACCAGGAGGAGGAACTTTCGCACGTGCGCCAAGTAGCCTCTGGCGACGCTCTGTTCAAGTTCTTCCATGACTGCATAGGCCACTTCGCTCAGACTCAGCCCGAGCAGGAGGCTATGGTGGCGTGCGATGCCATATATACTTACAGGGAGATGGACTTCCTGACCAACCGCATGGCCAATGGCCTGCGCCAGCGAGGCGTCAAGAGGGGCGACCGCGTAGCCCTGCTGCTGCCACGTACCAGCCGTCTCATCCTCTCGATGTTTGGTGTCATGAAGGCCGGTGCTGCCTACATCCCCTGCGACCCCGACTATCCGGCAGATCGTGTCAAACTGATATTGGAAGACAGTGAGGCCAAGCTGACTGTCACGCCCGAACTGGCCGAGGAACTGCTTACCAGTCCTGTAAGTTGCGACACTGTTGCAACAGACATAACCCCCGACGACCTTGCCTACCTTATCTATACCAGTGGCTCCACAGGTCGCCCGAAGGGAGTTATGCTGCGCCACGAGGGCATCTGCAACTACCTGTACGGTCATTCGGCCAATGTCCTTGCCAATGCCGTGCTGACGGATGCTACGCGCATTCTCAGCGTCACCACCATCTCGTTCGATGCAGCCCTGCAGGACATCGGCATGGCCTACTACAACGGCAAGACACTCATCCTCGCTACAGAGGAGCAGGCCAACAACCCGATGGAACTGGCCCAGCTTATCCGGGAGCAACACATCGACATGGTCAGCGGCACACCATCTCGCTGGCAGACATGGTTGACAAGTGACGACTTCTGTCAGGCTATCGGCGGGGTGAAGATCTGCCGTGCTGGTGGAGAGAAGTATCCCGCCCAGCTGCTCGACCAACTGCGCAGCCTTACCAAGGCGCGCCTCTTCAACTGTTACGGACCTACTGAGATTACCGTGGCTTCGAACAATGCCGAGCTGACTGACGCCACAATGATTACGGCTGGCAAGCCACAGCTGAACGTCAAGGAGTTTATCGTCGACGTTGACGGCAACGAACTGCCTGTTGGCGTGGTGGGCGAACTGTATATTGGTGGCAAGGGCGTGGCGCGAGGCTACAACAACCTCGACGAGATGACCCGCGAACGCTTCATCGACTACCACGGCACACGCATCTATAAGTCGGGTGACTATGCCAAATGGCTGCCTGATGGCAATGTGGTCATCCTCGGACGTACCGACCACCAGATCAAGCTGCGCGGCCTGCGCATTGAACTGGGCGAGGTGGAGAACGCCATACTTCAGGTGGAGGGGGTGAAACAGGTGGTGGTCACCATCAGGCAGATAGGTGGCACCGAGCACCTCTGTGCCTACTTTACTGTGGCCGACGGCTCTGCCACTGACGGCGATAGCATAGCTGCCGCTCTCAGGGCCTCGTCGCTGACTGACTACATGGTGCCCACGGCCTATATGCGGTTAGACCGCATGCCGATGACGCCTAATGGCAAGACCGATGTCAGGTCGCTGCCCGACCCTGTTGTACAGTCATCGCAAGGCACTTCCGGGGAAACCTCCTCGCGCAGGCTTACCCTTATAGAGAAGGAGCTGCAAGGCATGGTAAAGGAGGTCTTAGGCATCGACGATGTTGACGTGGAATGCCCGTTGGGCATGGTGGGGCTGACCTCCTTGTCGGCTATCCGCATGGCTATCCTTGTCCAGCAGCGCTATGGCGTGACTCTCCAGGCAAAGCAGATGGTGAGGAGCGGCAGCTTGATGAGCATTGAAGACGACATAATAAGGGAAAAGGTAATGGGCAACAGTGAGAAATCGGCTGCGGCAGATGGCGCGGAAGCAGACACTTCATCCTCCATGCCCCATTCTTCGTTCCCATTGTCCTACGCCCAGACGGGTGTCTACTTCGATTGTCTGAAAAACCCGACGGCGATACAGTACAACATTCCACATTTAGTGACGTTGCCCAAGGATACGGACACTGGCGCGCTGGCCGAGGCTATTAGGACGCTCATTGGCAGGCACCTACAGCTGACGGCCCACTTTGAGCAGACTGGTGAAGGCATCGTTCAGGCCATTGACCCGCAGCTGACCATTGACATTCCCGTGAAGACGATGAGCGATGAGCAGTTGCAGCTCTACAAGCCCGACTTTGTACGCCCGTTCGACCTTGCTACGGGGCCGCTCTGCCGCTTCGAGATTGTGACCACCGCACAGGACGTCTGTCTGCTCTTCGATGTCCACCACCTCGTCTTCGACGGTGGCTCCACCGACATCTTCATCAGTCAGCTGTGCAGTCTGCTCGATGGTTCTCCCATCGAGGACGAGGTCATCTCCTATCCCGCATACGTCATGGCCGAAAAGGCCGCCGAGGATAGCGAGGACTATCAGGCAGCCAAGGCTTTCTTCAAGGAGCAGCTTTCCGTGGTAGAGGCCGCCACTGAGGTACGCCCTGACCTGCCGAATCCCGTTCTGGGCACGGTCAGTCAAGCCATTGCTCCGTTGGACTTCGCCACCATCCAGTCTCAACTGTCAGCCGTCAACAGCCAACAGTCCACAATCGTCACCCCCGCCCATCTCACCCTGTCGGCCGTCTACTACGCCCTGTCGCGCTTTGCCAATAGCGAGCAGGTGTGCATCACCACCGTTTCCAACGGGCGTTCCGACCTGCGCACGCGCAACACCGTGGGCATGTTTGTCAACACGCTGGCCATGACGGCTACCGTCGGGAAGCAAACGGTGCGTGAATTCCTGCAAGAGGTAAGCGGGAACTTCGACGAAACACTCAACCACGAGAACTACCCCTTTGCGCAGATTGCTGCCGACTATGGGCTGACACCTGAGATTCAGTTCGTCTATCAGATCGGCGTAGCCACTGAGTACACTGTTGGCGGCACACCTCTGAAGATAGAAACCTTCGGCACCCAGATACCGAAGTTCCCCATCACCTTCTTCATAGCGTCTGTAGACGGCCAGCCGTGCGTCTGTGTGGCTTACGACAACGGCAAGTACTCCGCCCGTCTGATGCAGAGTCTGGCCGATGCCGTGAAGGTGACGGTTGAGCGGATGATTGCAAAGCCTGATACTGCCCTGACCAGCATCAGCATCGTCAGCGACGAGGAGGCTGAACGTATCATTAAGATAGGTACGGGTAAGGAGATTGACGTGGACTTGAGTAAGACCTTTGCCAACCTCTTCACCGAGCAGGCAAAGCGCACACCTGATGCCCCCGCTGTGGTGGATAGGGACAGCCAGCTGACTTACGCTGAGATGGACTGCTATTCGAACGCGCTGGCTCGTCAGTTGATTGACTTCGGTGTCCAGCCCAATGACTTCGTATGTGTGATGCTCGACCGCGTCAAGGAATTCCCCTTGGCTGTACTTGCTATTCACAAGGCGGGTGCTGCCTATACCCCACTCGACTTTGAGTATCCCAACGAGCGACTGAGCTACATGCTGGAGAACTCGGAGTCGAAGGTGCTGATTACATCTCACGACGTGTTGGAAGCCAAACAGGCCGAAAGGCTACGGGTAGGCGACGGTACGTCGGGAATGGGCGACTTCAGCACCGCTGCCGCCAAGACCTTCTTCATCGACGACTTCATGCTCAGTGTGGTCGGCGGTTCCCCCGCCGACGCCATCGACCTCTCCACCCCCGACGGCCTCGCTTACATGATCTACACCTCCGGCTCTACGGGGAAGCCCAAGGGGGCCATGCTCCATCAGGCGGGTCTGCGCAACTTCATTGCCGTAGTCATCGACATGGAGAAACTGACAGCTGACGACCGTATCAGCGGCCACCGCTCGTTCTCGTTCGATGCGCATATCGAGGATATGTATCCTGTGTTGACATTAGGCGGCTCGTTCCACATCATGCCTACAGAGATACGCAAGGACTTAGCTGCTATCCGCCAGTTCCTGATCGACCACAAGTGTACGGGTGGCGGATACTCGACGGCCATGACAAGTCTGCTGCTAAACACCTTCGACGACCTGCCCATCCGCTTCACCACGGGTGGTGGCGAGAAGATGGACGGTGTGTACAGCGACCACATCGAGATAATCAATGTCTATGGCCCGACGGAGTGTACCGATGACACCTCTTATTATAGCATTGCTCCCGGCTGTCGGGTTGAGAACATTCCCATCGGCCAGAGTGTGGCCAACAACTGGAACTTCATCGTCGATACGGCTGGCAACCTTGTGCCACAGGGTGTGGCTGGCGAGCTCTGTTTCGCTGGCATACAGGTGGGACGCGGCTATTGGCGACTTCCCGAACGTACGGCGAAGTCGTTCGTCGATTGTCCGTTTGTCAGGCAAGACCGCTGGGGCCGACCAGTCCGTATGTATCATACGGGTGACCTCTGCCGTTGGAACGAGGATGGCCAGTTAGAGTACATGGGCCGTATCGATACACAGGTGAAGCTGCGAGGCTTCCGTATCGAACTCGGAGAAATCGAGAGCAAGGCCCTGAACATCGAGGGCGTCCGTCAGGCGGCTGCCGAGGTGCGCAAGGTGATGGGCAACGAGCACCTCGTCCTCTACTATACTGTGGTCGATGGTTCCCCCATCGACAGCGACAGCATCGCCTCCGCTCTCAAAGCATCCTCACTGGCCGACTACATGGTGCCCGATGCCTATATGCAAATGGACAGCATGCCGATGACGCCTAATGGCAAAATCAACCGTAAGGCCCTGCCCGTTCCCGAGATGAAGCGTGCCACCGAGTATGAGGCTCCAAAGGGTGAGATGGAAGAACTCTTCTGCAGCATCTTCTCTGACATTCTCAAGATCAAGGAGGTGGGGGCCACCGACAACTTCTTCGAGATTGGCGGTACCAGCATCAATGCCATCAAAGTCATTGTCGAGGCCAGCAAGCACGGCGTGCAGATAGTATTCAACGACCTCTTCAATCTGAAGACGCCGCGTGCCCTCGCAGCATTTGTAAGTGACAGCGAGACTTCAGCCGCCACGAATACAGTGGTCGGCGATTCTGTCGCCGACATATCCCTCGCCACCCCTGAGACAGAGCACTACGCACCACTCAATACGCTTCTTGCTGCCAACACCCTCGCATCCTTCCGTGAGGGTAAGCGTCAGCCCATTGGTGACGTGTTGCTGACTGGTGCCACGGGCTATCTCGGCATCCATATCCTCAACGAGTTGCTGACGAATTATCACGGAAAGATTCTTTGTCCTGTTCGTGCCAAGGGCAACGACGAGGCTTTGAGCCGCATCAAGACGCTGTACTTCTATTACTTTGGACGTACCGAGGCCTTCAGCCATTTCGACGAGCGTGTTACAGCTTTCGCCGCTGAAATCACTCAGCCCGATGCGTTGGAAAAAGCAGCGGAAGCAAATCCTTCACTCGTCACTCTTCTCTCTTCACTCACTGTGGTCAACTGCGTGGCTAATGTGAAACACTTCTCAGCCGGCAACGACATCGAAATGGTCAACATCGAGTCGGTGCGCCACCTCGTCAGCTTCTGTCTGCATACGGGGGCGCGCCTTGTCCACATCTCTACCAACAGCGTGGCAGGTATGAGCATCAACGACGTACCGGATCCCGAGGTCAAACTCACCGAGCGGGACTTCGACATAGGCCAGCACGTCAGCGACAGAAAGTACACCTACTCGAAGTTCAAGGCTGAGGAACTGGTGCTCGATGCCATCGCCCACCACGGACTGAATGCAAAGATCATGCGCGTGGGCAACCTCTCGGCTCGCCAGAAGGACGGAGAGTTCCAAATCAACTTCAACACCAATAACTTCCTGGCCCTGCTTCGTGCCTTCGTCGTCATCGGTGTCGTGCCCTACGAGAAACTCGACATGCGCTTCGAGTTCTCACCCATCGACGAGGTGGCCAGGGCCGTCATGCTACTGGCACAGACGCCGCAGGAGTGCGTGGTGTTCCATCCCTACAACACCCACCGACAGTTCCTCAGCGACGTGCTCTCAGGATTCGCCGAGGCGGGCATTCAACTGAAGCGCGTGGAAACGGAGGAGTTCAGCGAGCGGCTTAACGTGATGATGGACAACCCGGAACTCGTCACTCTGCTGCGCCCACTCATGGCCTACAACCTTGGAGGAAACCGTAAGGTTCGCAACATCGAGACCACAAACGACTACACCACTCAGGTGCTCTACCGACTCGGGTTCCAATGGCCTACCACAGCCGCCGACTACGTCCACCGCTTCGTCAACACCATCGTGGGATTCGATTATTTCTCAATTTAACTAAGGGTATTGCAACTTTTCCTCCATTCTTAACGTCTAACGGATAGAGACTTTTAAAGGAAACGATTATGATATTATCAACAACCCCACAGATTGAAGGTCATCCCATCCGCGAATATAAGGGAGTGGTGACAGGTGAAACCATTATTGGTGCTAACATGTTCAAGGACCTTTTTGCAGGCATCCGCGACATAGTAGGCGGTCGCGCCGGCAGTTACGAGAAAGTGCTGATCGAGGCCAAGGATACCTCCATGCAGGAGATGATGCAGCGTGCTATGGCACTTGGAGCCAATGCCGTCGTAGGCATCGACATCGACTACGAGACCATTGGAGCAAATGGCTCTATGCTCATGGTTGCCACCAGCGGAACAGCAGTGGTGATCTGAAAGCATTGATATGAAACACATTGGACGTCTTTATTATCTCGACAATCTGAAGGTTTGTCTGACAGTCTTGGTGATTATGCATCATGCTGGGCAGGCTTACGGCAATGGTGGTGGATGGCCCTATACGCCATCCAACCCAGCAGAATTTATGCCTTGGATCTGGCATTTCTTCTCCACCAATGCAGCCTTCTTCATGGGATTGTATTTCTTTATCTCGGGCTATTTCGTGCCAAGGAGTTATGATAAGCAAGGTACAAAGCAATTTGTACAGAAGAAACTTCTCAGACTGGGCATTCCGCTGCTTTTTATCGGCTCCATCATCAGTATCATGACTGGAAAACTGGAAATTGCCCACATGTGGTTTGTTGAGAGTCTGCTGGTATTCTGTCTCATCTATGCATTGATTCGTCTTATGGCATCGCCTATTGACAAAGTGTGTAACTCCAAGCCGACCATCATCGGACTGCTAATCGTTGCATCGGTGATGGGTATTGGTAGCTACTTCATCCGTCAGGTCAGTCCGCAAGACCATTGGATCTGGCCGTTTGGTATCATCCCCCTGCCTATGGAGCCAGCTCACTATCTCCAATATGTGATGATGTTCGTTTTAGGCATCCTGGCCTATCGCTTCCAATGGCTCGACAAGATGAGCAATGGTGTGGGATTAACCGCTTTGCTCGTTGGTATTGCTTTGGCTGTAGGGAACTATCTGCGCGATGGTGGTCCATGGGACGCATTTGTTTGGCAATGGTTTGGCATCTACGAATCACTGATGTGTGTGTTCATCAGCTTCGGCCTGATATGGTTCTTCCGTCAATTTGTGAGCACTACCTCTCGATTTTGGCAGTGGTGTGCAGCCCAGTCATACGGGGCATACATATTCCACCTGTTACTGATGATCGTTCTGCAGAATGCTGTGGATGGCATCTGGATGGGAGCCTTTGGCAAATTCCTCTTCATAGGAGTCGTTACCACCATTCTTGCTTTCCTACTTACATGGGTAGTAAGAACGATTCCTGGGGTAAAACAGGTATTATAGACGATAAATAAAAACACGAATTTATTAGTTCTTTCCTTTATTGATAATGTATATGCCAAGTGCCGCAAGTCCTCCGGCAAGAGCATATTTCAAATGGAACGTCTCGCCAAGGCAGAGGCACGATGTGACTGCACCTACAATGGGAATCAGCGAATTGTATATAGCAACCTTTCCTACAGGATTACAACTGAGCAGTTTGTTGTAGAGTGCAAATCCAATAGCAGAGATGGCAATAAGCAAAATCAGGCAGACAATGCCAAGCATATTGACATTAGGAAGTGTACCGCCAAAGGCAAGTCCTGGGATGATCAGCAGCAAGCCTCCGATGGTGAGACTATAGCCCGTTCCTACGAAGACATCTATGCGCCGACACAGTCCACGAGTCATCAAATTGGCACATGCCCCACAGATGGCGTTGAGGATAATCATACCATCACCCAACCAAGTGAACTGACCACTTTCGGCTCCACCAAGGTTCAATGCAAGGATGCCGCTGAATCCAACCGTACAGCCGAGAATCTTCCGAGAAGCCAGTTTGTCGCTCTTGAAACAGGCACAGGCCAGCAGTACCACGAGGAATGTGCTCAGCGAGTTGAGGATAGCGGCCCGTGAGCCTTCGCTATACGACATGCCTACATAGAAGAAGAAATAATGGAGCGTGGTGTTCATCAG
>JAEEGL010911086.1_pt1 | contig 14695 bp, 5 predicted proteins | sample 9134231 | NCBI WGS metagenome assembly JAEEGL01 (sample SAMN16246548, study PRJNA631951) | gut metagenome | biome: gut microbiome; feature: rumen; material: fiber-attached | host: Bos | place: Iran: Karaj | collected 2018-10 | reverse complement strand
CCAGGATTGCTGCTGCGCAGTGCGAAGCGCATGACATCGTAGAAACGTGTGCCCTCGAAGGCAAACTCCAGGGCCTCCTCATCGAGTATCAGCTGGCTGACGTACGCCTGCTGGGTAGCCACGGGAACGGCCTGCATCTCATCGTCAACCTCCACAGAATCTGGGAACAGATAGTACTCGTTGAGCGGTGTGTAGCCAGAGCCGCGTGTATGGATGCCGATGGTGTTCATGGTGTTGCTGGTGCGGTAGTTTGCCAGTGCCTCTGCCGTGAATATGTCGTAGCGCGAGGCGGGGAAGTCGAACCTGCGCAGCCAAATCGAGTCGCTCTCGCTGTAATACGGGCACACCTCCTCGGCAATGATATTGTTGTTGACACCCGTTGCCAGCATCAGGTATGCCATTCTCGGATAGCCCGCCATGTTTAATGCCTCTGCCATGCGCAGATATACCATCATCTTACGGTAGATGTGTACATTGCGTGTGTTGTACTTGCCAATGCGCTGTGTCTCTATCCTGTCGCCCGTGGTTTTGTCGAAGGTATAGCCCTCACTCCAGAAGTAGGCCAGTCGCAGGTCGCCTGAACGGTGGTGTGAGAGTCCTTTTGGTGCATAGATGACGCTGGTGCCGTCCGTTCCTATGCAGCAGTGCATCTGTGCTGCAGAAATCTCCTGCATGCGCTGTGATGGTGTCAGGCTGTACTTGTAGTTGTTCTCGTCGGTGGAGTTGAACAGGTTGCTCAGTTCGCTGTAGTTACCCTCCGAGCGTGTGGAGTCGCACGGAATCATGGTAATCAGCTCTCCGTTGGGCATGTATGTCTCACTGACGTTCAGCGTTCCCCAGCTGGTCAAGTTCATCCACGTGGTGCTGCCTGGAGTCCATGTCAGCAGGTTGATGCCGGCGGGGTAGGCAGAGTTCTGTCCGTTACGGTCGTTGATGTACTGATAGTAGCGCAGTGCAGCCTGCCGATACTGCTCGGTGTTGCCAGAGGTGCTGGCCAGCCACAGGTAGAGGTCGCCCAGCACGATATTGATGGGGAACCACAGGAAGCGTGAATCATTGCCACGAATGGTGCCATAGCTGGGATACTCGCGCCCGTAGCGCTCAGCCAGTGGCACCAGGTCGTTGATGAAGTACTCGCAGACAGCCGAAAGGTCGTAGGTGGGATAGCTGAGTTCTGCTTCCTGCTTGGTGAGGATAGGATTGGTGACAAACGGCACCTTGCCATAGTTCAGCACTAACTGCAGGTAGGTCCATGCACGGATGGCCTTGACGGCGGCATATTCCTTCATGAAGATATACTCATTGCGGTTATTCCGCAGTGCCGTATCGGCATGTGCTATGAAGTAGTTGCAGTTGTTGATGACGGCATAGTAGTCGCGTGGCACGTTGTACTGGTTGTCGTCGCCAATCTGGAACAGCGATACATCACGCAGGTCGCTCGAAGCCACGTTGGTAATGCCAATCAAGTCGCCACGCACCTCGCCGAGCAGTACAGTACGGTCGGCCAGTACCTGAAGCTTATTCAAGATGCCTGTGACAGAGTAGATGGAGTCTGTGGCATTGTTCAGGTGCTCCTTGTCAGCATAGATAATCTGGTCAGACTCCTGTTCGAAGAAATCAGAACAGCTTGACAGGAGGAAGGTGGAGGGAAGAAGGAGGAAGGAGAATACTCCAAACATCACTGTCTTCATCTTATTGATTTTATTTATCTTGGTAATCATAACTTTCAATTTTCAATCCTCAAATTATAAATTGATTTTCACACCAGCCACCAGTGAGCGGCTCTGAGCCAGACGTCCAAGGTCGATGCCCTGTCCGATGACGTTGCCCGTCATGGCAAACTCAGGATCGGAGCCTAAGTACTTGGTAATAGTGAACACATTGTTGGCCTGAATCCAGAACTGTAGACCCTGTATGTACTCCGACCTCAAGGGCAGGTTGTAGCTCAGCGTAACACTCTTCAGTCGCAGGTAGCTGCCATCCTCTATCCAGCGGTCGCTGAAGCGTGAGTTACCCATAGGATCCTGGAAGGTGATCTGCGGAATATCAGTCTGCTGTCCTTCCACCTGCCAACGGCGCTGCAGTGCTGTCGACTGGTTCATGAAGCGCGAGCCGCTTTCGAGCTGTGCTCGCATGTAGTTATATACATCATTGCCTATGCAGTAGTTGAAGCGCATGTCGAGCTTCAGCCGCTTCCATGCTACGGTAGTGAAGATATTGCCGTAGATGTCAGGATTGGGATCGCCGATGATGGTACGGTCGGCCTCGGTAATCTGATGGTCGCCATTGAGATCGGCAAAGTGGATGTCACCAGCACCAAAGTAGTTCTTGTCGACACCGTTGTCGCCCAGGATATAGAGACCAGCTTCCTTTGCCTCTTCGGTGGTTGAGAATACGCCCAACGACTTATAGCCATAGAAGGCGTTTGCCACCTGCCCGACCTGAGTACGGATGGTAGCACCGTAGACCTGACTGTCCATATACTGGGCACCGTCGGCCAGCTCGGTAATCTTGTTCTTGTAGTGGCCAAGGCTTCCACCCACCTGCCACTGCCAGTCCTTGAAGTTAAGTACCTTGAAGGTGGCGTTGATATCGAAACCGTTATTCTCTAACTTGCCGCCGTTCGACCAGTTCTTGTCCAGTCCGGAGAGGAAACCTAACGATTGCTGCGTCAGCAGGTTACTTGTCCAGCTCTTGAAGATGTTAAACGACAGGGCTATGCGGTTGCCGAGCAGGCTGGTCTCCAAGCCAGCGTTGAGGCGGCGTGTGGTCTCCCACTGAATCTTGGTGTTGCCGATGCCGTCGAACGACAAACCTGCTATGGCATGCAGGTACTGCTGCGAACGGAAGTAACTGCGTGCAGCGTAGTAGTCGATATCGTCGTTACCACTGACATCATAGCCAGCAGTCAGACGCAGATAGTCAAGGCCATTGACCTTTGCCAGCCACGGCTCATTGCTCATTACCCATGAAGCCTGTACGCCGGGGAATACGCCCCATGCTGCTTTGAACATGCGGAAATTGCCACCATCCTGTCCGAAGCGCGATGAACCTTCAATAGTGAGGTTAGCCTGCAGGAAGTAGCGGTTCATGTAGTTGTACTCTGCCTGGGCATACCATGCTAACGAGTTCCAGTTGTCGTTGGTGCCGGCATCGTTAGCATTCTTCAGACTGGAGCTCATGAACGGCGTCTTGTCGTTACCAGTATCGTATCCTAACTGCGAGTTCATGGTGTAGCTCTCCCAGTTGATGCGGGCTCCGGCAAAGAGGTGAACGAAGTGTGCATCGTAGCGGTTCTGCCAGTCAATGCGGGTGTCACTCATCACGGAGTTCTGCTTCGACGTCAGCGAGCGCACCTCATTGTTACGATAGTCGCCAATGGAGCTGACATAGTAGCTGGGTGTGCCGTTGATGGGGATATAGTACATCTCGTTGGTGTTCACCAGGTTGTAGCTGAAGTGCTCTGACAGGGCGAGATGCTCGTTAAAGCGGTACTTGGGGGTGACCGTCAGGTTGAGCATGGAGTTTTCGAAGCGGTTCTTATTCTGCGCGTCGGCATACTCGTTGATAGCGGCTGGGTTACCTAACTTCCAGTTGTAGCCGTTGTAGTTTGCCAAAGCCTCAGTGAGGTAGGACTCCTCTTCAATGTCGTAATGCGAACTGCTGAGTACGCCACGGCCATAGCTGTAGGGACTTAGGAAAGGACTCTTCACGTAGGCTAAGAATGCTGGTGACGTTGGTGTACCCTCGTCATAGCCTTCAGGAGCACCGTCGTTGCGGATGTTGCGCGTGCTGTTGGCAAACGAAGCATCGAAACGGATGCTGAAGCGTTCGGTGAGCGAGATGTCCGTATTGAAGCGGATGTTCAGGCGGTCCATATCGTTATACTTCAGCGGACTCTGTTGGTTGACATAGCCTACTGACAGGTTGTAGTTGGCCACAGCATCACCACCCTCCACATTGATGCCGTAGTTCTGAGTCATCGCTGTGTGGTAAACAAGGTCTTTCCAGTCGGTGTTCTGGTGATACTGGGTGTAATAGTAGTAGTTCGGATTCTCGTTGAGGAACTTGAATTCGCGGTTGGTGGTGTTGGTGGTCTTCAGCAGCTCAGAGGCATAGCTGCGATACTGCTCGGCACCCATCACCGACAAGTACTTAGGTTCCAGTACCACGCCAGCCGATACGGTTGCCGTGATACGCGTAGCCATCGACTTGTTGCGGCGCGTCTGGATGAGAATGACACCATTGGCACCCTTGGCACCATAGAGTGCTGTGCCGTTGCGCATTACCGTGACTTTCTCGATGTCGTTGGGATTGATGTTCGACAGGATGTCGTTGTAGAAACCATCGTGCAATAGGGTGCGACCGTACTGCTGGTCGATAATGACACCATCGACGACAACCAACGGCTGAGCGTTGACGTTCAATGAGTTAAGACCCTGGATGAACATGACGCTACCCACGCCAGGAGCACCATTGCGCTGCTGGGTATATACTTGTGCGCCAAGCTGTTTCTGCACCTCCTCCTTGATGTTCACAGAATTAGTGTACTTGAAGTCACTGGCTGTAAAGTCGTTCAGCACATTGATATCGGTCCGATACTCAGCACTGAACGTGGAGGGATACATGCGTGAATCCTTCTGCTGCTCGTCACTGAGCAAGCTCTGCCTGATGGGATTATAGTCAGGAGAGGTGACATAGAGAGCTGTGGTAAACAATGGTACCTTCAGCTCGTAGGTACCGTCATCCTCAGTGAGGACACTGTAGCCATCTATCCCGTCAGCCTTAACAATCGCACCGGAAATAGCCTGCCGTGTGGCAGCGTCTACCACACGACCGCGAACTGTTCGTGTATCATATTGTTTCTGCTTCTTGACGATGGTGCGTTTGCGTGCCGGCTCGTCTTCATCGTCTGCATCATCCTGCGCCGAAGCACAGAGTGGCATGGCAAGGAGCGCCAAGCTCAGCATCACCCTAAAAGACCTATGGGAAACGACAGATAGCATATCTGTCAGATTTCTTCCGTATATCTTGGTAATCATAATTCCTAATTTCTAATTACTAATTACTAATTGTTTACTCCTCATGAGGCTTCAGAACAATACAGTCAATACGCATGGTACGCGTATAAGTGTTATTCTTCTGCTGCGTGCTGGTGACATAGGTCTCAACTTTCAGCGATACCTGCGGTTCATCCTCTTCAAGGCCGTAGCTGGCCACGGGGAATTTGAAGTTATCAGCCACCTTGATATAGTCCACCTCGTCAGGATGATTTACCACAGAGGTATTGTTCAACAAGGGCACACCCTCGTTGTTGCCTGTCTTCACTGGCTTTCCATCCTGAGTGTGGTGGTAGAGGGTGAACTTCAAACGGGTGGGCAGGCGTTGCACGTCGGTGGCATTGCTGTCGTTGGCCAGTGCCGGAGCGGTGACAACATAGATGTCGTAGCCAATATTCGAGAGCACATCCTTAATATTGAATGTCACGCTGTGGTTCACAGTAGTACGCGTTGGTTCGAACTCAACGAAGCCATTGTTCGACACCTTATTATAAAATGCGTTGCCAGATTCCACATAACGGTTGCGCGGTACCACGGTCTCAATCCACGTGGTATCCTTTGTGCCGTCGGGGTTGCTAATGATCTTGTTCACCACCCTGCTGACCTCACGGATGTTACCCTGGCTCTCAGCTTCGATGATCTTCGTCTGGAAGAAGGTTTCGAGCTTGTTGATTTTCCAGTCTGCAACCTTCATGGCTATACCGTTGCTGCACTCCACATTGGTGTTGCCGGCAAAGATGCCACCAGCGCCAAACGGGCTGAAGTACTGGTAGTAATGCAGACTGTCGGCCCCCCACATATATTTGCGTGAAGTATAATTGAGTACGGCATTGGTCGACATGGCTGAATCCTGCAGCATGGCATCGGTATTGGTGGTACGACTGAAAGCCATACCCTTGACGATAGCCATGCGTGCATTGGTGTAGAAAATAGAGTCACGCTTGTTGACCGTGTTGTCGTAGTTGAAGTAGTCCTGATATTCGTCTATGAGTTTACTCCACACCTCATTAGTGGGCATCAGCATCCAGTAGGTGCTGTCCTCATTGTCGAGACGGGCATTGAGGAACTCGCTTTCGAAGAGGTCGTTATGCTGACGGAACACAGAGTCGAGATAGACGGTGCGTCCGTCCACAATGCCGCCCTCCACACTCTTTTCAGGCAGAAATTCCTTACGGTAGAAATGCTCGTTGTAGAAGAAGCTGTACAGGCTGTCTAAGTCTGCATCACGGCGGATATACTCAAACACATTGGGGAAATAATCCACTTGACTCCCCACGGTAAACAGCACGCCGTTGCCGTAAAGCTTGTTAGTACTGGTCAGCGGGCTGTCGCCAATTGTACTGGAAGTGAGCACCATGTTCTTGCCGTTCATCATCACGATAGAGTCGTTGCTGGAACTTGACACGGAGTAGTTGTACAGTGCAATGTGGTTCTGCAGGAACTCTTTGATAGTACTATTGTCATTGTCGTCAACCTTGTCCTTTTCGGCATTGTAGGCAGCGATAAGTTTGTCGGCCTCTTCCTTGGAAAGACAACTGTTGGTAGGAGCAAAGACGGTAAACACCTGCGCAGAGGCCAGTGACTTGTCGTAGCCGCAAGCCTGGACAACACTGCAGAAGTTGCTTAGCTCAGGGTTCTGCTGAATGGCTTCCCACAGTGAACCTTCTTGCACGCCCTGTGCTGTACCGTCGTAGTGGTCATCCCACTTGTCGGAGCAGGACGATAAGAGGAGAGAGGACAGAGGACAGAGGAGGGAGATTACTCCTGCTATCATCATTCTCGCCAATTTCTTATTATTTATTTTGGTAATCATAATTACTAATTTCTAATTACTAATTTCTAATTAATTACAGATCGTCCTCCATCTCACCATCGCCGTCAACGCCATAGACGCTCTTTGGTACAAGCTCAAGGTAGTCGAGCATGAACTCGTTGTTGTTGCCCTGCTTACCGTCGCTGGCCACACGGAAACGCACATAGTGGTCCTTGGTGCAGTCAATATAGGTCTGGCATAGTACACGGCGGTGGGTGCGGTAGTTACCCACAAAGTAGTTCTTGGCCGATGTGCTGAAATGGAACAAAGAACGTGGTGCACGGTAGGCGCCAAGATTCTTGAGCACCTTCTGCTCAGCAGCCTTTTCTTCATCGCTCATGTTGTCGTAATCGTTGGGGGTCTCGTCGAATACGAAGCGATCGCCAAGGAAGGCTTCATCATTGAGGAACTGTGTCATGTCGAGAGGAATACCCTGCGGCACGCCATCAAAATACACCTGTGCTACACCACGTGTGGGTAGGGCGCAGAAGCCCAGTCTCACCTGCCATTCACCACTATGGGGCACCGGCGGTATGCGGAACTCGAAGTCATAGTCGCCGAAGAGATTCCATTCGTCGCCTTGCCACGACCAGAAGTTGATATGGGGACGGCGCAGTACGACGTAGCAGTTCGAGAACGTCACGCCGTCCAAATAGCCCATGGGGAAGTAGTAGTTACGACCGTTCTTGGGGGTTGAGGAATCATCGGGTACGCCGGAGTTGTCATCCTGCGTGGGGTCGCCCTCGAAACGCAGGCTGTTGGTCATCACCTCTGGGAACACACTCGAGAAGTCCAATCGTATGCGCATGTCCTGAACGGTGTTCTGTACCTCATGGCTGAAAGCAACCATATCATCAACATAGAAGAAGTGCCCGTTCAGTGCGTCGTGTACCACATCACCTTCGACAGTCTTGTCGATATGCTGGCCCTCTATCTGGAACTGATTGTCGTAGCGGCGGTTGATATAGCGCTCGCCTTTCGTGGCATTTCCAAGCCAAGCTGTTACTGTGGCTTTTTCCACCTTGATCATCGTGTGGGGCAACAGCGTATGGAACCACTCTACAGGATTGATGAGCGTCTCTTCGAAACCGAAGGCACCCTGTACGACACCGATATTAACATCCATCGGCGTCAGGTCGGCAGTACCTGCACAATAGCGGGTCAGCACATGATACTGCATGAAACGCTTCAGGGGGTTGATGCTGTCGGTGAGGTTGTCAAAGCTGTGCCCCTCCTTGTTGACGTCTTTAGGATAGACGGCATCATAAATCTCGCAAGCCTTGTTGTAGAGTGCTCGGATGTCGCCCTTGGCAATGCCGTACTTCGACTCCAATACCTCATCAGGTTCTACAAACACGGTATATCCGTACTTCTTGCGGTCGGGTACCCACGCCACCTCCTTCCAGAAGTCGGAGGTATAGTAGTATTTGGGATACGACTTGCTGTCGTAGCTGTCGTCCTCCACAAGGGCCATCTGGTCGATGACACCCGTAGCCTCTAATGCCTTGTAGAAGGTGGTGAAGGGATGATTGGCATTCTCGGCATTGTCACGCATCACGTCGGCAATGTAGCTGTTCGACTTCTCTATCACTATGTCGATGGGTTGCATAATACCGTTCTCCACCGAGTCATCGCGCAGTTCAAAGATGATATGCGCTGTGCCTTCAAGGAATATGACAGCATTGCTGTCGTTGTCAAAGCCCTGTGAGGTGGCTAAGTAGCGTCCCAACATATTGCTGGTAGCCAAACGGTCTTGACTCATCTCCATGGTGGTGTACATATTGTTCACCAGATGGTTGCGGGCAATGGTGTCGCAATCTGCGTCGGAGAGTTGAGACACACTCGTCAGTCCACGCCCTCTTAAGAAGACGTTTACAGCACTGTCTGACGGAACGAAACACGTATAGTGTCCGTATGTCGACAGCAAATCCATCAGGCCGGCGCGGTTTACAATCTCCGTAAATTCGCTGTATTGTGGGCGGTTCTTCAGAAAGTCGCTGGCCATCTCACCCGTAAAGGTGTAGAAGTTGCTGCTGTCCGGCTCGTCGGAACAGGATACCAGCGTCATGTTAAATGATATATGACCAATGATAAACAGCATTGCTATCAAAAGTCTTCTATATGCTTTGGTAATCATAATTATCAATTTTCAATTATTAATTATCAATTCTTGGTTAGTTGGTCTTCTGGTAGTTGCTGTCCTCACCGCTGCTGAAGGCGGGATTCTGCACCAGGTTCTTGTTAACCTTAATCTCATCGTTGTTGTAAGGCCAGTAGATGGCATCCATCTTCGTCAGCTTGTTCTGGATGAGCGAACTGTTGCTGGTTACTTTGCGTAATGCGGCATTGACCAGTGTCTGCGTGTTGCCGTCACGCTGTGAGCGGCGCACAAGATCGTACCAGCGCTTACCTTCGAACATCAACTCACGCTGGCGTTCCTGCAGCACCAATTCCTCCATTTGGGACTTCGTCGAGTAGTCGGTGGCTACTAACGTGTCTTGAAGTGTGGCCTGGCAGAGAGCCCGCTTGTTGACGGCATTGACCAGACTGAAGGCCTGAGCCAGAATAGGTGCGTTATAGGCTATAGCATCGCCGTCGCTACCTTCGCGCAGGGTCTGTGCCAGCGCTTCAGCCTTGAGCAGCATGATGTCTGTCAGACGGTAGATGACCCAGTTGGCACCGCAATTGCCATCGTTGTACTGCATACCGTAGGTAATCGCCGTCGGCGAACTTGCAGTACCAGCTGCCTGTATGAGTACAGAAGGCGTGGTGTATTTATTGATGCCCTTATTCACTATGTGACAATCCTCATAGATACGTGCGTCAATGTTCTTGTTCTTGTCGGCAAAAATGGTACGGCCACTTTCCTTGGCGATGTCGTCAAGCAGGTAGTCCGACGGTGCTAAGTAGCCGCGACCCACATTGGCATTACCATATAACCTACTGACAGCAGAATTGGAAGGCATGCTGCTATTTGTCGGGTCATCCTTGAACACCAACTGGAAAATAATCTCCTGACGGGCCTGTGCACGTTCCGACTCCACATCCTGACCAAAGAGCGAAGCGTATGCGTTGCCATAATAGCCGCTCATCACTTGCTCGCTTACCAGCGGGAAACCATTGAAGCGCTCAAAGGGGTTGCCAGAACCTGTAGAACTGCTGGTATAGCTGCCGATGGCACCCATTGACTGAATTTCCTCAGCAATGGCCTTCTTCGACTCTATCACAAGGTCGGCATAATAGATACACTTCTGATAGTCCTTTTTCCACAGATACATCTCGCAGAGCATGGCACTGATGGCGTCCTGTGTGATGCGGCCCGTCTGATAGAGCGGTGTGGTGGTGGGATAATATTTCACGGCCTGAGTGCGTACTCGCTCCAGATCGTTGATGAGTGAGTCGAGCACCGCATCGAATTTCGTAGCCGGCAGGTCGAACTTCTGGTCATCATCGGTAAAAGCCTGTGTTGAATAGGGAACGTCGCGGAATGTGCGTATCAGATAGAAGTAGCACAGCGAACGCAGCGCCACCATCTCAGCGATATTGGCCTTCAATTCACTCTCAGAGTAGCTGGGATCGCTCTCCGCTACTTGAGGCGCATACTTTATCACAGTGTTACACCGGTTGATGATGTTGTAGAATCCATCCCATGCCGTATAGCCGTTGGTGGCTAAGATATTCTCGTTGAGAACGTTCAGCAGATTGACATCGTCAGTACTGTTCAGTCCAGCACCCATATCCTCACTGCGGGCCTCACCCCATATAATCATGCGGCTGATCAGACCATCGGCCTGCAAGCCAGAGTAGCAGCCTGCAATGATGTCGTTGACATCGGCCTTCTCATTCCAGAAGTTCTCCAGCACAATCTCGTTGAGAGGCTCGATTTCCAGGAAGTCAGAGCATGAGGTCATGAAAGGTAAAAGGGTAAAAAGGTAAAATGGTAAAAAGCCTTTCGCCATTTTCCTTACTTTATATGATATTGTAGTCTTCATATTTTTCACTTTTTAAATTTTTACTTTTTTACCTTTTTTAGAAGTCAACCGTTATACCAAGCGTATAGGAGCGTGAGCGTGGTGTCTGTGCCCAGTCGATGGCAGGGTCATAGCCACTTGCCGATATATCAGGGTCAACACCTGAGTACTTGGTAATGACGAAGGGGTTGTTCACACTGGCATAAAGTGAGATTCTCGACAAACCAATCCATTTCAGGTGCTTACTCTTGATGGCATACGAGAGCTGTGCATAACTCATGCGCAGGTAGCTGCCGTCTTCTACGAAGCGGTCGCTGACCAATGTGTTATAGCTCGATGTGGCACCGTACATGGCACGTGGGATGCTCGTCACGTCGCCTTCCTTGCGCCAGCGGTAGTTCACGGCCTGGCTCTGGTTGTTGTTACTCGTCATGGCCTCTGCGTTCAATCGTGCCATATTCAGGATCTTGTTGCCGTAGCGGTAGTTGAACTGTGTGGTCAGTCGCCAGTCAGCATAGCTGAAGGAGAAACCAAAGCCACCCGTCAGCTTGGGCAGCGAGGAGCCAAGGTAAACGATGTCGAGTGCGTTGATCTGACCGTCATGGTTCACGTCTTCGTACATAGCGTCACCACCATTGAAGCGATAGTTTTTACCCGTTCCGTCGTTGGTGTAGTTATATATCATGCGAAGGGGATTGCCCGCAGCATCGTGGATGATTTTACCCTCTTCGTTGAGAGCAACGGGAGCAGTCTTTCCCGACTTCAGGAACTCTTCCCTTTCGCTCTCGCTCATATTATTAAAAGTTGAGTAGTTGTACTGATAAACGCCCTTGTAACGGAAACCGTAGATGGCTCCCAACGGGTTGTTCAGCTGTACGCGGCGCAGCGTCTCAGCGTTGCCGTAGCCGAATGTGGAGTTAAGGTTGTTCAGCACATACTCATCCATCTCTAAGATCTCGTTGCTGTTGTTACCGAAGTTGGCGTTCAGGTCGAAGGTGAACTTACCCACCTTGACGAGGTCGCGGGTATTGATATAGAATTCCCAACCGATGTTGCGCATCTTGCCGCTGTTGTGATAGGGAACTTCGGCAAATCCGGAGTTGGAGGGGATGCGGTAGTGTTCAAGCAGCATGTCTGACGTTGTCGAGGTGTAAGCCTCGATAGCCATCGTCAGGCGGTCGTCGAACAGTCCCAAGTCTACACCAAGGTTATAGCTTGTTACCATCTGCCATTTCAGGTCTGTCAGTCGGATGTTGATGGGATACATGGCACTCATGTCAATGTAACGTGATGTCACACCATACTTCGAGGTGTACAAATACTCCTTGTTGGGCTGGTTACCTACACGTCCCCAGCTGGGACGTATGGCAAGCATCGACAAGGTGGGTTTCAGCTTCTCCATCCATGGCTCATCGCTGACAATCCATTTCAGCGATGCTGAGGGGAAGTATCCCCAACGGTGCCCAGGGCCGAACTTGGTGGTACCGTCGGCACGCAGTGTGACGTCGGCAATGTAGCGGCCCTTGTAGGCATAGTGGGCTGAGAAGGTGAAATACATGGAACGCCACTGGTTGTACCAGCTGCTGAGGCCTGTAATCTGACCGCCGCCCTGCGTGCTTTCAATGCGCGAGGCAGCTCCTTTCTTGTCCTCCGACTGTCCGGTCGACGAGCCGCTGGTCAGCTCGAAGCGTGCCAAGGCCAATGCAGAGTGGTCTTTGTTCTTAAAGGCAGGAATCAGCGTCAGCGTATGTTTCGTGTTGAACGACACGCTCTTCGACGAGCCGTCGTAAGAGGTATTCACGCCCAAGCCGTCGTTCCAGCTTACGGTACGCAGTTCCTGTGGATAGTAGCGGTTGTTGTATTCGTTAAAGATGTTCATATATACCGAACCGCGCCAGTTCAACTGCCAGTGATCCTCGTCCATGCCCAAGAGCTGATACTGGATGATAAGCTCCGGCGTCATGTCGTAGGTGCGCTGTTGGTTCTTGGCAAGGTTAGCTACAGCCACGGGGTTAGGATATTTTTTCTGGTCACCGTTGAAGATGCTGGAACCGCTCTGCAGCATGGTATAGTAGGCATTGGTGTCGGCACCCGTAACAGGGTTCTGCTCGTAGATGCTCATGTTGGGCATCTTCTTCAGAGCCAGAGCCAACAGGCCTTCGCCGTCACCTTTGTAACTCACCCAGTCGCCAGTGTTGAACACCCAGTTCCTGTTGTTCTTAGTGTATGTCAGGGCGAAGTTGGTGCTGACGCGGATACGTTCACTGACGTTATAGTCCAAAGCCACGCGGGTGGAGAAACGGTCCAGCTTCTGCTTGATAATGGTACCCGTCTCATGGTCGTAACCACCGCCTATGCGGAACGAAGCCTTTTCACCACCGCCACTGACTGTGATGTAGTGGTTCTGACGCAGACCCCATTGTGTGACAGCATCACGCCAGTCAGTGTTGTTGTTATACTGCTCGTACTCCGAGAAGGTAGGATCGTAGTTGATCTCGCTGATATTGGCAGAAGCACCATCGTCCTGGGAGGGGTTGAAGTATGCCTCCTTCAGCAGCATCGTATAGTCGTCACCGTTCAGCATCTCGTAGCCCTTTGGCTGGTAGGTGCCAGTGAGCTTCAGCGAATAGGTAAGCTTTGGGGCACCGCGTGTACCACGCTTGGTGGTCAGTTCAATAACACCATTACCGCCTTGCGAGCCGTAGATGGCCGTGGCAGCAGCATCTTTCAGCACGCGGATGTCGGCAATGTCCTCAGGGTTGATGTTCAACAGCTCTGCAAACTTCTCGTTGTTGGCTGCCGCCATGTCAAAGTTGTCGAGACTCACCTCGCGGATGTTACCGTCCACGACGATGAGCGGGTTGGAATTGGTGAGCGATGACAACGACGAGGCACCACGCAGACGCATCGTTGAACCAGAACCCAAGTCACCGCTGTTACCGACGATATCCAGACCGGCGATACGGCCCTGCAGGGCTTCGTCGACAGTGGTGAAGGCAAGACCCTCCACTTCCTTCATCGAGAAGGTCTGTGTAGCACTTGATATCTCGCGCTGCGGAATGGGCAGTCCGTTACCCAAGACGCGGCGCTTGGCCTTTACCGTCACTTCTTTCAGTGTGGTGGCCGACTCTAAGTTGACCTTGTAGGTGGTTTTGTTGATGGGGAAGGTCTGTGTCTTCAAGCCTACGAAGCTGAAGCGAATCTTGTCCTTCTGGTTCTTCACCTTCATGGTGAAGTTACCGTTCAGGTCAGTGACAGCCGATTCGATGATACGTCCGTTGCCGTCAATCTCACACACCGTAGCACCCGTCAGCGGTCCCATCTCGTCGCTTACCGTTCCGTGTACTGACGTGATGGTCTGTGCCTGGACGACTGTCGCAGTCAACAGTGCCAGTATCATTATGATAGATTTCAGTGTTCTCATACCTTTACTTCCTCCTTATATTTTTAATTTGATCGCGCCAGGGAGTCATCTCTTCAAAGAACAGCGGGGCGTCAATCTGGTGTACCACAGCATCAGAGGACATGAAGATGGTATCGTCGTTGGTGGATGTGGTGTTACTGGTATTGAACCAATATTCACGGCAGATGTTGTTATACAAGCCTTCCTGCTTCGTCACCCGACGCACATTGCCCATGACGTCCTTCACCGTCAACTGTCCGTTGCTGTTGTCGCTCTCCAGTCCGTAGAAGCGTCCAGTTAGTGGGTTACGCTTCATCGATTCAAAAACGTTCACATACGACGGTGTCTTCTCGCCCGTCTCTGTGTCTTCGTCATAGAGTTCAGGAGCCATGCCGATGGCCACGCTGTGGTCTTGTACATGGTAGCGTATGAAGCTGACGATGATGTT
>JAEEGL016288210.1_pt1 | contig 14696 bp, 12 predicted proteins | sample 9134231 | NCBI WGS metagenome assembly JAEEGL01 (sample SAMN16246548, study PRJNA631951) | gut metagenome | biome: gut microbiome; feature: rumen; material: fiber-attached | host: Bos | place: Iran: Karaj | collected 2018-10 | reverse complement strand
TCGTCGTGAGCGGCACGCCGATCGGCTCGCCCGACGCCCCCCAGCCCGACGTCCTCGTCTGCATGAACCGTCCTTCCTACGACCGCTTCGCGAAGACCGTGAAGAAGGGCGGCGTCATCCTCTGCGACGCGACCGTCGAGATCACCGAGCAGCCGCCCGAAGGCGTAAAGCTCTACGTGATGCCCTCGCTCAAGCTCGCCACCGAGTTCGGCGTGCCGAAGGCGACCAACACGGTGATGCTCGCCGCCCTCGCCCACCTGGGCGTGACGGGTCTCGCCACGGAGCGCCTGCTCGACGCCCTTGACGACAGCTTCAAGAAGAAGCCGAAACTGATCCCGATCAACCGCGACATCTTCCAGAAGGCCTTCGCCTGGTGCGAGCAGAACTGGAAGGCCTAGCCCCGAACCCAGAGGAAAGGCGCGGCGCCGCCGCGGGCGAACGACATGGAAAAGCCACTAAAGGTACTGGCCATCGGCAACAGCTTCTCGATCTGCGTGCTCCGGTGGCTTCCGCAGGTGTTGCGGGAACTCGGCGCGAAGGGCGACATCGCCAGCCTCTTCATCGGCGGATGCTCGCTCCTCCGCCACTTCGCCAACCTCGCGGCGGCGGAGCGCACCGACTTCCGTCCCTATCTGGCCACCTGGCACTTCGACTCCGTCGAGCGGCAGGGCGACGCCCCGTTCGTCCCCGTTCTTGCGCGCCAGGAGCGTGAAGACGGCTCGGAATGCTTCATGGGCAACATCCCCGCCATGCTGGCCGGCGACCGCTGGGATGTCGTGACGATCCAGCAGGCAAGTCCCGAGAGCTGGAACTGGAACCAGTACCTCCCCTGGGCCGACCTTCTGATCGACTGCATCAAGGCGAACGCGCCGCAGGCGGAGATCGTCATCCAGCAGACATGGAGCTACTGCATCGGCGACCGCCGCATCTCCGACGGCGCCGGCGGCCCCGGCACCTGGGGCTTTGACCAGCGGGGGATGTACGAGCGCCTGACGGAATGCTACGACCGCCTCGCGGCGGCCCACGGCCTGCGCACGATCCCGACGGGCGACGCCGTGCAGCTCTACCGGGAGCGCCGCCCCGTCACGAAGCTGTCGGAGGATCTGGTCGGCAGCATGACGCCCGACGCGAACGGCGTCCTCTCCGGCGACCCCATCCACTTCAACAACGACGGCGTCTACCTGCAGGCGTGCGTCTGGGCCGCCGAGCTCTTCGGCCTCGACGTGACGCGGCTCCGTGAGACGGCCACGCCGAGGGAGTCGCTCCTCTCGCCCGAAATGGCGCCGCTCATGCGCACATGCGCGATGGACGCCGTCGCCGCCAGAAGAGCCGCCCGGGGCTAGCCGAAGGGCCGCCCTCCGCCAGTCATGAAGATTCGCGTCAAGAGGCTCGATCCCCGCGCCCGCGTCCCCGAAAGGGGTTCCGCCCTCGCCGCCGGTGCCGACCTCCACGCCCTTCTCGACGCGCCCGTCGCCATCGCCCCCGGCGAAAGCGCCTTCATCCCGACAGGCCTCGCCATGGAGATTCCGGCGGGATACGCCGGCCTCGTCTATGCGCGAAGCGGCCTGGCCTCGAAGGGCGGCCTCGCGCCGGCCAACAAGGTCGGCGTCATCGACAGCGACTACCGGGGCGAGGTTGTCGTCTGCCTCCACAACCATTCGCGCGACGTGCAGACGGTTGCCGACGGACAGCGCATTGCGCAGCTGGTCGTCACGCCGGTGCTCGCCGCGGAGTTCGAGGTCGCCGACGCCCTTTCCGAAACCGACCGCAGCGCCGGCGGCTTCGGCTCTACCGGGCGGTGAACGCGTGTTCGCCTCTCTGTTTAACTGTTTGGGAGAAACGTCACAATGAAAAGATCGGAAATCAACGCCATCATCGACTACACCATGGCGGCCCTCGACAAGGCCCGCTTCCCTCTGCCGCCGTTCGCCTTCTACACACCCGACCAGTGGCGCGCGCTCGGCGAGGACGAGATCGAGCTCGTCGAGAACATGCTCGGCTGGGATGTCACCGACTTCGGCTCCGGCGACTTCATGAAGGTCGGCCTCGCGATCTTCACCTTCCGCAACGGCAACTTCCGGAAGAAGGCGAAGTACCCCAAGCCCTACGCCGAGAAGATGCTCTACGTCCGCGACGGCCAGATCCTGCCCTTCCACTACCACTGGAGCAAGTGCGAGGACATCATCAACCGCGGCGGCGGCGACCTTGAGATCACCCTCTACAACTGCACTGGTGAAGACTTCGCCGACGTCGCGGCCTGCCGCGCCGGCAAGACAGGAACCTTTGCCGACACGCCCGTCAAGGCCAACGTCGATGGCAGGATCGTCACCGTTCCGGCCGGCGGCAAGGTCACGCTCCGCCCGGGACAGTCCATCTCCCTCTCGCAGGGGCAGTACCACCGCTGGCAGGGCGTGCCGGGAACCGGCGACGTGATCCTCTTCGAGGTCTCGATGACCAACGACGACAACGTCGACAACCGCTTCCACGAGGCGCTGCCGCGCATCCCGGCGGTCGAGGAGGACGTGCCGCCGACGCACCTGATGTTCGCGGACTACCCCACGTTCACGAAGTTCTCCTACTGACCGTAGGGCCGCGCCGAACGAAAGGCGGGGCCGGCACGCAAGGCAAGACAATGGCATTCAACTGGACAGAGGAAACCGACCTGGGGCTGGCCTGCGCGCGCGGCCTTGCGCCCTACGTCCGCATCGAGGCGCAGAACCTCGGATACAAGGTGGTCGCCCATGACGGCGACTCCGTGACGGTCAGGGGCTCGATGCGCGACGCCCTGCGGCTGAATCTCTGGCTGCGCTGCGCCCACAGGGTCCTCTTCCCGCTGGGCCGCTTCGAGGCAAAGCACCTCGACCACCTCTTCCACCATGCTTCCGACATCCCCTGGGAGGACATCCTCGACCCCGACGGCTACTTCACCGTGCGCTGCGCGGTCAGGAACGACACCGTCCGCGATACCCGCGTGGCGGCGCTGAAGATCAAGGACGCCATTGCCGACCGGATGCGCGAGGCCTTTGGGCGCCGTCCCGACTCCGGACGCGAGGACACGGGCGCGGCGGTCTTCTTCATCTGGCACGAGCGCGACCTGCGGATTTTTGTCGATACGACCGGCGAGGCCCTTTCGCGGCGCAAGTACCGCCTCATCCCCGGCAACGCGCCGATGCAGGAGGCCCTTGCCGCCGCGTGCGTCATGGCGTCGGGCTGGGATGCGAAGTCGCCCTTCGTCGCTCCGATGTGCGGCAGCGGCACGCCGGCGATCGAAGCCGCCCTGATGGCGAAGCGCCGTGCGCCGGGGTCTTTCCGCAAGCACTTCGCCTTCATGTCGCTCGCCGGCTACGCCGAGGAGGGCGAGGCGTTCTGGAACGCCGAGAAGGAACGCGCCGTCGCCGGCGAACTTCCCGCTTCCGAAATGCCGAAGATCGTCGCAACCGACATCTTGCGCGACGCGATCCGGATCTCCCGCGCCAACGCCAAGGCCGCGGGCGTCGAGCAGTACATCAGTTTTGGCGTCTGCGACTTCGCCGACACGGCCCTCCCCCCCGGCCCCGGCACGATCTTCATGAACCCCGAATACGGCGAGCGGCTGAGCGACCGCGAAACCCTGAAGCCGCTCTACCGCCGCATCGGCGCGTGGATCGGCGACCACCGCGACTACGCCTCGTCGATCATCACCCCCAGCCCGATGCTTGCCAGGGAAACGGGACTGAAGCCCGCCGAGCTGATTCCCTTCTTCAACGGCCCGATTGACTGCCGCCTCGTCCGTTTTTGATGCCGCATGCCGCATTTGCCAGTGAACATCGCCTGCCATCTCCTATAATTATCCAAGGTGTTTTTTCGAGGTCTTAACAAGGAGCAACTAACATGAAGCTTGCCATTCTCGCGCTTTGCGCACTTTTCACCTTCCAAGCCGCCGAGGCGCGGACGCTCTATGTCGATGCAAGGAGACCCAACAACAAGGGCAACGGGCTTTCCATCACGAAGGCCAAGAAGACCATTCAGGCCGCGATCAACATCGCCAAGAAGGGCGACACGATCCTCGTCTATCCCGGCACCTACGCCCCGATCAAGACGAACAACAAGAAGATCACGATCAAGAGCGTCAAGGGCGTGAATAAGACGCGGATTATCAAGCCGAACAGGGTGGACCTGAAAATCGCGCTAGCGGAACTTGGCAAGCCATATACCATCTATCTTGACACAAAAGGCGCGAAAGGCAAGTCCGGCATATACACAAGGGGGACGAATTCCACGATAACGGGGTTCCTTCTCGACGGCAAGAACCGAACCATTGGCTCTGACGGCCAGCTGGTCGGCATTTCCGGCGGCAAGGCGAACTCATGCGTCATCCAGCGGATTGGCAACAAGTTCGCCGACACCTTCGGCGGATTCCCCTCCTTTGCCTGGTACTGCCATCCCGTCGCCAACGCCAGTCTTACGGACTGCACGCTGAAGAACAACAGGAGCGAGGAGATTTGCCTCAGCTACGGCGGCCCCGTATCGAAAACTGGCGCCTATGAGTATACAACCGGAGTGTCCTATGGCGGCTCCGCCACGGCCTTCCAGCGTTGCAAGATCCAAGGCAACGACTGCCGCTACGGCTTCGGCGAAGGAGCCAGTCTCGTCAACTGCCTTGTGGCGGAAAACACCGTGGTCGACGAGCTTTTCGACAACAACACCCTCATTAACTGCACTGTCGCCAAGAACACCATCTATTTGAAGTGGGGCGAAAAATTCTCCGTTGGCTCCAAGTACTACAACTGCATCTTCTGGCTGAACTACTCTATTGCCTCCAAGGAGGTCAAGACGGTCTATGGCTACGAGTACTACTCGGCGGCCGGCGACTGGATTGGCTACCGCTCGGCCAATGAGACGACCTTTACCATTGATGTCGAGGATGCCATCGGCAACTCCGACTCCGTGAGCGTCACCGAGGCGACGCTCTCGAATTACTATCCCGGATACACGAAGCAGGCAAATTTCTACACTACCAAGAAGCCCGGCACGAAGAAGACCCTCCACAACACCGACAGGGGTAACACCTACGAGAACTCCTTCACGGGAAGCGGTGACCCCGGGATTACCTCGGCCTACAAGTTGAAGAATGGTTCCCCCTGCGTCAACAAGGGCGTGCTGACGAGGAGGCAGAAGAAGATCGTCGGCGCGAAGGACCTCGCCGGCCAGAAGCGCGTCAAGGGCAAGGCCATCGACCTCGGCTGCTACGAACTTTAGTCACTGCCTGCAAGCGGAGGCCCATCACATGCAATTTCCGACCATATCCGCTACGGCCCTTGACCCTACCTGCGGCGACGGCGCGCGCCAGCTTGAGCGCCGCGCCCTCGAGGCCGTGGCCGACCTGGCGCTTGTGCCGCCTCCACTGCGCCTCTTCCCGGAACGCGGCCCCTACTGGCCCGAAAACGAGCGCTGGGCGATGAACAACGGCGTCGCCCTCACGCCTGGCGGCCGCCTCTGGGCGAGCTGGGTCGGCGGCGGCGACTCCCCCGAGGCCTACACCGTCTGCGCCTTCTCCGACGACGGCGGGACGACCTGGGGGCCGCCGGCGCTTGTCGTGGACGGCCATGACCCGGAGCGGATTCCCTTTCCCCGTTCCAACATCATCGCCAATCTCTGGACGGATCCCGCCGGCGACCTCCACCTTTTCTTCAGCCAGTCGATGTGGCACAACGACGGCCGCATGGGCCTGTGGGAGACCGTCTGCCACAACCCCGACGCGGCGCGGCCCGAATGGACTCCGCCCCGCCGGCTCTGCGACGGCGCGGCGCTCAACAAGCCCATCGTCGCCCGCGACGGCGCATGGCTGCTCCCCGTCGAGCGGCCCCGCACGTGGGGGCCCTGGACGGGCCTCTTCGGAACCAGCGCGGTTGACGCCAACGTCGATCTTATCGCATCGGAGGATGGCGGCCTCACATGGCACATGCGCGGCACCGTCGCCGTCCCGAACTCCGACTGGCCCGAACCGGTCGTCGTGGAGCGGTGCGACGGCTCGCTGCGGCTCTTCCTGCGAACCTGCGCTGGAATCGGCATGGCGGATTCGCCCGACGGCGGACGCACATGGTCGGCCATCTCGAAGCCCATGGGCATGGACAACCCCTGCGCGCGCTTCCAGGTGCGGCGCCTCGCATCGGGCAACTGGCTCTTCGTCAAGCACAACGCGCCGCCCGGCTCCTTCAACGACAATCTCCGGATCGGCATCGCCGCCTACCTCTCGCGTGACGAGGGGGCAACCTGGGAGGGCGGACTTGTCCTCGACGACCGCAGGGGCACCACGTATCCCGACGTGGAGGAAGGCCCGGACGGCCTGGTCTACGTGACGCATGACTTCGAGCGCGGCCGCGCGGGGGAGATTCTCCTGCACGCCTTCACCGAAGACGATGTCGTCGCGCGGCGCTTCGCCTCCCCGCGCTCCCGGCGCGGCCTTCTCGTGATGAAGGCGTTGCGGACGGCAGGCCGCGCCTAGGTGCGCGCACATGGCGCATGACCGGTCTCGCGGCGGCCTTCCGAGGCGCGATGCGCCCTAGCGCGGGGCCAGCGCGGACAGGGCGCGGAGGATTTCGCCGGCGAGCTGCCCGCCGATGCCGGGCACGGCGGCAAGCGCCTCCTGCGACTGGCGGGCGATCTCATGAACCGACCCGAACGTGCGGAGGAGAAGCATCTTCTTCGCGGGCCCGATTCCGTCGATGTCGTCGAGGATCGATTCCCGGACCGTCTTGTTGCGGCGGTTCCGGTGGCGGGTGATGGCAAAGCGGTGGGCCTCGTCCCGCAGTCGCCGGACGACGTTGAGGGCGTCGGAGTCGCGCTCTAGGAAGAGCGGCGGGCTGCCGTCGTCCGTGACGAGCTCCTCGAGGCGTTCCGCCAGCCCCACCGTCGGGACGCCCTCGACGCCGATCTTCGCGAGGGCCGCCCGCGCCGCGCGGAGCTGCGTGATGCCGCCGTCGAGGATGATCAGGTCCGGCATCGGCTGGCCCGATTCCTTCAGGGCGCCGTAGCGCCGCGTGACGGCCTGGGCGATGCTCGCCGGGTCGTTGGGGCCGTCGAAGCCCTCCATGTTGAAGATGCGGTAGCGCCGGTGGTCGGGAATGCCGTCCACGGCGACGACCATGCTCGCGACCGAGAGGAGCCCCGACGTGTTGGAGATGTCGAAGCACTCGATGACATGCGGCGGACCGGGGAGGTTCAGGGCGGCGGCGAGGAGCTTGAGTCCGTTCATCGCGTCTTCGCGGCGCGACGCCTCGCTGGCGACGGGGCCGACCTGGCGGGCGTGGGCCATGTCCTTCAGCGCCTCCCAGACCGCCTTGAGGCGTCCGGCCTCCTCGTATGCCAGGCGGGCGGAGGCGGCGAGCATCTTCTGCCGGACCTCCTCGATCACGTCGATGCGCTTTCCGGAGAGGCAGTCGCAGGCCTCTTCGAAGCGGGCGCGGTATTCCTCCTCGGCGACTCTGCCGACGCACGGGGCCGAGCAGGTGCAGATCAAGTCGTCGTTGCAATGGCGGTAGGTCTCGGCGTCGGGCGACGACACGCCGCAGCGGCGCAGCCCGAAGCGGCGGGAGAGGTAGTCGATGACCGGGTAGACGTCGCCGCCGTTCGTCGGGAAGGGGCCGAAGTAGCGCGAGCCGTCCTCGCGGCGCAGCCGGAATGCCAGGAGCCGCGGGAAGCGTTCGGCGGCGGTGGCGCGGATGCCGAGGTAGCGCTTGTCGTCGCGCAGGAGTATGTTGAACTTCGGCTTGTGCTCGTTGATCAGGGTGTTCTCGAGCAGCAGGGCCTCGTCCTCTGTGCGGACGACGGTCCATTCGATGCTGTCGGCCTCGCGCACGAGCTGGCGCACCTTTGGGTGGCCCCGCAGGATCGTCGAGTGGCGGAAGTAGGAACGGACGCGGTTGGCGAGGATCTTGGCCTTGCCGACGTAGATGATCTCGCCGCGCCGGTTGCGCATCATGTAGCAGCCGGGCTTGCGGGGGAGTTCCTTGATTTTTTCCAGAATCTTTGAGTTCATGTCGGGGACGCGGGAGATGATTATAGCAAACCCCTATCTGAAGGAAAGTGCCAATGTGAAAGTGTTGCCAGTTGCCAATTTCAATTTCCAATGGGAGGGCGGTCGTCCCCGACCGCCGCGGCCCCCGCTTTGACTTCCGGTGTGGCGGTTTGATAGTATGTTACCGCCGTTTGAGAGGCAGTTGTCCACAACAGGAGGAACCCCATGCTGGCAGCCGTGCTGAAAGATTTCAACAATCTCGTCCTGGAGGAAGTGCCGACGCCCGAGCCGGGGCCGGGGGAAGTGCTGGTGCGCATCCGTTCGTGCGGCTTCTGCGCAACCGACTACAAGGCGATCAAGGGAATCCGGCGGAACGTCACCTTCCCGCTCATCCCCGGCCACGAGCCGAGCGGCGTGATCGCCGCCGTCGGCCCGGGCGTGACGCATTTCAAGGAAGGCGACGAGGTGATCTGCCAGCCCTCTGGCTACTGCGGCGTCTGCGAGGCGTGCCGCATGGGCAACACCCACTACTGCGAGCATGCCTACACGACCGGTGGCGACGGCCCCGACGACGTCCGCCCCGGCGCCTTCGCCGAATACATGGTGACGGGCGAGGAGTGCATCTTCCGCAAGCCGCCCAACGTGTCGTTCGACGCGGCCGCGCTCACCGAGCCGCTCTCCGGCGCGTGGAAGGGCGTCGTCCAGAAGAGCGAGATCCGCGTCGGCGACGACGTGGTCATCATCGGCACGGGCGGCATCGGCCTGCTCTGCCTCATGGTGGCAAAGGCCGCCGGCGCGGGCCGCCTGGTCGCCATCGACGCCAGCGCCTTTGCGCGCGGCAACGCCCAGGCGCTGGGCGCGACCCATGTCATCGACGCCCTTTCGGGCAATGTGCGGGAGCAGGTCTACGCCATCCTCCCGAATGGCCCCGACCTCGTCGTCGAGGCCGCCGGCCCAATTGCGGCGGTGAAGGAGATGGTCGGCCTTCTTCGGCGCGGCACGAAGTGGAATGTCTTCGGCATCACCACGCACGAGACCTTCGAGCTGGACGGCGGCCTCACGCATTTCCTCGAGGCGCGCATGGACTCGAGTTTCGGCACGACGCCCCTTGCCATGCAGAACGCCATCCGACTCATGGAGCGCGGCCTCGTCGATCCCGGCAAGATCATCTCCCACCGCTTCGCCCTGAAGGACATCCATCAGGCCGTCGAGGCGATGGGGCAGCCGGGCCGCAACAAGGTGATGGTCAACCCCTAGGGGAACGGGAGGGAACGGCCATGTTCAAGCTGTCGGAGGAACTCGCCATTTTCCGCCCCGAGATCGAGGGGCGGGTCGCCGTCGTGACGGGCGGCTCCACGGGCATCGGGTCGGAGACGGTCAAGACGCTCGCCGCGCTCGGCGCGGAGGTTCACTTCTGCGGACGCAACGTCGAGGCGGGCAAGGCCCTCGAGGCGCTCTTCCCGGCCGGGAACGTCCATTTCGCGAAGGTCGACGTCGCGAAGCCGAAGGAGCTGCAGGGCTGGATCGGGAAGCTGCCCGTCGTCGACTTCATGGTCAACAACGTGGCGGACGACACGCGCGTGCCTTGGGACGAAATCGACGTGGACGCGATCGAGCGCGCCTTTGCGGTGAACCTGCGCTCGCACTTCCTCGCCATCCATGCCGCGCTGCCCGCCATTCGCAAGGGCTCGGGCAAGTCCATCGTCATCATGGGCACGTCCAACTGGATGCGGCCCGAGGCGAACTGCATCCTCTACAACGTGACGAAGTCGGGCATCGTGGGTCTCACGCACGCGCTGGCCCGTGAGTTCGGCCCCGAGTTCATCCGGGTGAACACCTTCACCCCGGGATGGATCGCCACGCCCAAGCAGCTACGGCTCAACATGCACGCGGCCGAGAAGCGCATGCTCAAACGCGAGCAGGCCCTGCCGGTGATCCTCTATCCGGCCGACATGATGGGCCCGATTCTCTTTCTCCTCTCCCGCGCGGCCAAGGCCGTCACCGGGCAGAACCTCCTTGGCGAAGGCGGAAAGGTGATGACCTGACCGCGCCGCCGCCAGGCCGCGTCGCTGAATGTCAACCTACACCCTTGCCGCACCGCCCGCGCCTCCGCCGGACAGCGCCGCGACTTCGGCTGGCGTGAGTTCGCGCCAGCCGCCGATGGGGAGGTCGCCGAGGGAGAGGCCGTCGATGGCGACGCGGGTGAGCGAGACGACGTTGAGCCCGGCGAGTGCGCACATCTTGCGCACCTGGCGGTTGCGCCCCTCGCCGATGGAGACGCGCAGCCGCGTGTGGCGGCCGGAGCGGCCGACGACTTCGACCCGGGCCGGACGCGTCGTGTAGCCGTCGATGGTCATTGGTCGGCGCAGGGTCGCGAGCGTCGCGTTGTCGCACACGCCGGAGACCTCGACGACATAGACCTTGACGTGGCCGTGGCGCGGATGGGTTACCTTCTCGATCAGGGCGCCGTCGTTGGTGAGGATGAGCAGCCCGCGGCTGTCCTTGTCGAGGCGGCCGGCGGGCAGAAGCCGCTCCCCGGCGTCGGCGACGAGTTCGGTGACGAGCTTCGCCCCGTGGCCGTCGCTGACGGCGCAGACATACCCGGCCGGCTTGTTGAGCATGACGGCGACGACGCGACCCGGGGCGGCCGGCAGGGGGCGGCCGTCAACGAGGATCTCGTCGACGCCGGGGACGACCTTGACGCCCATCTCCGAGACGACGGCGCCGTTGACGCGCACGCGCCCGGCGGCGATCATCTCCTCGGCGTGGCGGCGCGAGGCGAGGCCGGAGCGGGCTATCGCGAGCTGCAGCCGGACCGCGCCCTCCGGAATGCCGTCTCCCCCGTGAACTTCGCCGTCCATTCTCGGCGGGGCCTCACTTGACGCGGAGAAGGAAGAAGTTCTTCTTGCCGCCGCGCAGGACGGCGAGGCGGCCGTCGACGAGGTCGCCCTCGGCGACGACGCGGTCGGGCGGCGCCTTCTCGCCGTTGATGGAGAGGCCGCCCTGTTGCGCGAGGCGCCGGGCGTCGCCTTTCGAGGCCGTCATCGCGGCGGCCGCTGCGACCTCGAAGACGGGATGGCCGAGAATCTCCTCGCGGGCGAGGGCGCCGGACTTGACGTTCCGGAAGATGTTCTCCAGCTCGTCGGCGGAGAGGCCGGCGATCGATCCGCCGAAGAGGGCATCGGTCGCCTTCAGCGCCTGCTGGAGCCCGGCTTCGCCGTGGACGGCGCGCGTGACCTCCTCGGCCAGCACCTTCTGCGCTTCGCGCCTTTCGGGCGCTTCGGCAAGCGACTTCTCCAGCTCTTTGATGCGCTCCTCGGGCAGGAAGGTGAAGATGCGCAGATAGCGGATGACGTCGGCGTCCATTGAACGCAGGAAGAACTGGTAGAAGTCGTAGCAGGAGGTCTTGCGGGAATCGAGGAAGACGGCGTTGCCCTCGCTTTTGCCGAACTTGACGCCGTTGGAGTCGCACACTAGCGGGAACGTGAGGCCATAGGCCTCGACGCCGCGGAGGCGGTGGATCAGGTCCGTGCCGGCGGTAATGTTGCCCCACTGGTCGCTTCCGCCGACCTCCATCGTGCAGCCGTAGGTGTCGTAGAGGTGGAGGAAGTCGTTGCCCTGGAGGATCTGGTAGCTGAACTCGGTGAAGGTCATGCCGCCATCGGTCGCCTCCAGGCGCTTCTTGACGCTCTCCTTGGCGAGCATGGCGGGGACGCGGAAGTTCACGCAGATGTCGCGCAGGAAGTCGATGGCGTTGACGTCGCGGTACCAGTCGTAGTTGTTTACAAGGATGGCCGGGTTGACCGGGTCGTCGAACTTCAGGAAGCGGGAGAGGTTCTCCTTGATGCCCTCCAGGTTGTGGCGGACCTGCTCCACGGTCAGCATCTTGCGCTCCGTTGATTTTCCGGAGGGGTCGCCGATGAGGCCCGTGGCCCCGCCGACGAGGGCGATGACGCGGTGGCCGGCGCGCTGGAGGTGGGCCAGCATCATGATGGTGACGTAGTTGCCGGCCTGGAGGCTGTCGGCCGAGGGATCGAAGCCGGCGTAGACCGTCATCGGCTTTTCAAGGGCCTTTTCGACGTCGGGGCTGGTGACCGCCTCCACGAGGTGGCGGGAGCGTAGGTAGTCAAGTAGCGACATAGTGGGTGCCTTTTTTGGTTTGCTTGCCTTAAGATTATACCACATCAGCCGCCGGGACGGCTGCGCCGCTATGAAGTCGCCTCTCGCCCGTCGTCAGCCGCCTGTCGCAAGTCCGGGCAGCGCGACGAAATGTCGCCATTTTCAAGCCCAATTGGGAATTGGCAACACAGGAAACCGCAACATGTCCCCCACCATCACCCCTTCTCGGCGACGAGTGCGTTTTCGAGCGTGATGGTTCCGGGGGCGGTGCCGGTGTCGAGGTAGGCGATGAGGGCGTCGGCAATGGTGTCGGCGTCTTTGGCGGGGTCGCACAGAATGAAGTCGATCGGATCGAGGTGGAGCGGCCTCGTGCCTTTGTTCGCCAGGGTGATGACGTGGACGTCCCGCCCCGTGCGGATGCCGGCCCCCAGAAACGCCAGCAGCGCGCCACGCGCGAGGTAGTCATCCGTGAAGAGAAAGGCGTCGGGGAGATCGGCCTTTGTCCGGTAGCGCTCGCGGAAGAGGTCGAAGGCCGCGCGGACGATGTCCTCCTGCTTGGCGTGCATCAAATTTCTGGGCCAGCCCACCCATTCGTCGTATGATTCGCATGCGCCGCGCAGCGCCGCGGGGTCCATGAGGTCCATCTGCCGCAAGCCAATCTGCACGAGGCTGCGCACCTTGCATTCGCGCAGCCGTTTCAGAACGCCGGGAAGGACGCTGTTGATGTCTGACCTCGAGGATCCGATGCAGCAGGATGTCCCGGACTTGCCCATGCCCGTTGCAAGATGGGGGATTCCCGCCACAAAATAGGGCGTCCCCGTTGCGGCCACGGCGCGCTCAAGGGGCGGGACCGTGCCCATGATGACCGCGAGCGACGTGCTCTGGCGGAGCGCCGCTTTCAGCTGGCGCACGTCGAACCGTTCCTTGGCGAGGGGGATTGCCGAGACGCTGATGACGACATACCCGGCCGCGTTGAGACGCCGCGTCAGCACCTCGCCCGTTACGGCGTCGGAGTAGAAGGGGTTGCTGTTTTGGTTCACGATGATCACGCGGCCGTGGAAGACATCTGCCTTTGGGCCGACCACGATCGTGCCGAGGCGGCGGCGCGGGGTGATGAGCCCCTCCCTCTTGAGCGTATGGAAGGCCGTCTTGGTCGCGCGGATCGAGACATGCAGCCCGCGCGTGAGGTCCACGGCTTTCGGAAGGAAGTCACCCGGCTTGTAGAAGCCCGAGAGGATGGCCTGCCGGAGGCCGTCCGTGACCTGCGTCGCGATGTCCACGTGGAGCTTGCGGTCCAACTGGAATGGCATCTTCAGCGCGGTCTTTTCTGTTTCATTTCCGTCTTTTTTCATGGGCAACTATTTTATCACAATTTGGCAACGGGGTGCGGAGAAACGCGCTACCGCGCCGGATTTAGGAAACCGCCGGGGATGCGCGATGCGCATTTGGCGCCGTCCTGTCGCGACGGGCTGAAACTGCGTTTTGCCCGCCGCCCCATGACTGCGCAAGGCCTTCGGCCTCCCCCGGCGGATTGGGAAGGCTGCTTCGCAGCATGGGAAAACTAGGAAAAGTAGTCGCTAGTGGCTAGTTCTAGTGGGCAGCCACCAGAGCAGGGCAACTTCCTAAAAATTCCCATTCCGCCGGAGGCGGTTTCCCAATCTGGTGCGCCGTGGCGAAGCCACAGGGCCGTGATGCAGACGCAGGGTGCTTGCACCAATGCGGCGGCAGCAAGGCCCATGGCCCGCGCGAGCGGGACGGCGCAGCAGCTTCCCTGACTCGGCGCGGTAGCGCCCTCCCACAAGCGAGGGTGCGATTGACTGGTCCGCCGCAGGACGAAAACGTATTGACAATCTGCCGGGAATATGGCACATTAGAGCATAGATGACACCTTCCCTCAAGGGCCCCCGGGCGGATCTGCAACGCGGAGGCCAGGAAACGTGTTGACCATCCGCTGCATGCGTCCCGCGACAGAGGCCTTCGTGGCCGTTGTTCGTGACCGCGCGAAGTGATTTTCCGAAGGATTCCGACATGAAAGCTCTTTCAACCATCGCCCAGATGCGGCCGTCGCCCATCCGCCGCATCTATGAAAAGGCGATCCAGATGGACGATGTCGTCTTCTTCAGCCTTGGCGAACCCGACTTCGACACGCCGCCGCAGGTGGTGGAGGCCGCGATTGAGTCGCTCAGGCGCGGCGAGACGCACTACACGCCGAACGCGGGGCTCCCCGCCTTGCGCGAGGCCATCGCGGACGACTTGCGCGAATATGACGGCGTCGCCTACGACCCGGCCGCTGAAATCGCCGTCACAAGCGGGGGCATGGAGGCGCTCGTCCTCTCGCTCATGGCCCTCGTGGAGCCGGGGGGCGAGGTGATTCTCGCCGACCCGTCGTACACCAACTACCGCGACCAGATCGCCCTTTGCAAGGGCGTGCCGGTCTATGTCCCCGTGCGCGAGGAGAACGGATTCCAGTTCGATCCGGACGAGCTCCGCCGCGCCGTCACGGACAAAACGCGCGCCATCATGGTCAACACCCCGTCGAACCCGACGGGCGCCGTCGCCTCGCGCGAACGCCTGGCCGAGG
>JAEEGL013396529.1_pt1 | contig 14696 bp, 13 predicted proteins | sample 9134231 | NCBI WGS metagenome assembly JAEEGL01 (sample SAMN16246548, study PRJNA631951) | gut metagenome | biome: gut microbiome; feature: rumen; material: fiber-attached | host: Bos | place: Iran: Karaj | collected 2018-10 | reverse complement strand
ATCCGCATCAGTTTTACATAAATGCGCAAGAACCGTTATCGGATTAAAAAAGGGTGATGTTCATATTTTGATTATAACTAATGAAAATCCAATGACGATTGAAGAAGTAAGAAATTATTGTTATAATTTAGGACTTGAAAAAGCAATGGCATTTGATGGCGGCAGCTCTACTTCTTTTAATTATAAAAATCTTATAAATGTAGTTTCAACAAAAGATACTGCAGGAAGATTGTTAAAATCTTTTATGATAATAAAATAAAACAAAAAAAATGACCTCATTGGGAGGTCAAGGTTGGTTATTTTTGGTTTATTTAGTTGGTTTATTATTTTCTTATGCTTATTTAATATTCCTCAAGGTGAAAAATTGCTTGTTTTATTTTTGTTGTTTACAAAACTTTACGAAAAATTTTTAATAACCTGTGTCAAAGGCTCAAAAAATAGTAATACTCCAATAATAATACTCAAAAAAGTTGCTATCATAACAGCACCTGCTGCAATATCTTTTGCCATTCCGACCATCCTTGAATATTTGTTTTTAAAAATAGCATCAAGTGAAAATTCTATTGCAGAATTAAGACTTTCTGAAATAATAACCATACCGATAGCCAGTAGTAAAATGCAAAATTTTTCGGTACTAAAATTTAATAAAAATCCCAAAATTATTGTAAATATTCCTACTAAAAAGTGAATTTTAATATTTCTTTCGCTTTTCGTTACTAATCTTATACCTTTAAAAGAATTTTCAAAAACATTCGAAAATTTTTGTTTTTTGTATTTAGACAATTTTCATACTCCATAAGTTCAAAAAATTATAAATTCAATGCTTTTAAGGCATTATTTTGTGCATTAACAACAAAATTATAATCTTCTTCATTTTGATGGTCAAATCCCAGCAAGTGCATAATCCCATGACTTATCAGAAAATACAATTCATGCTCAAATGTTGTTGAATTTTCTTTAGAAATTTCTTCTACTTTATCGAGAGAAATAATAATTTCACCGAGATTAATCTCTCCGTCAAAGACAAATTTATCTTCCGTGTCTGCAAATATTGCAAAAGTAATAATATCCGCAACATAATCTTTATCCCGGTATTCTCTGTTAACACTGTGGGTTTTTTCATTGTTGCAATATAATATATCAAAAGATATTGTTTCAAAATCCAAACCTGCCAGAGCTGAATTTTTTATAAAATCCTGTTTTAAATATTCTTTAAAAATATTTCTTGCGGCATCTATAGCTTTTTTTTGATTTATTTCAATACTTTGGTGAATATTTTCTGAAAAAATGTTAATTATTGTCTTTTTCGCTGTCTTTTTCATTATTCTCGTTTTCGCTATTTTCTTCTTTATTTTCCGAATTTTTGGTTTCTTTTGTTTTTTCTAAATTTGTTGTATGTTCTTCCAGTTCTTTAATTTTATCATCCAGTTCTTTATCAATAACTTTAGAAGTAAAATTGTTGTTTATTTTGTTTTTATCCAATTCATGTACAATATCCTCATGATATTTAATACGATTATGCTGCATTCCTCTTAAAATTCTGTTAAATGTTGTTGCTATAATCTTTAAATCTTTCAGAGTCAGCGGACTATCGGATAATTGTCCGTCATTTAATCTTTCTACTATAATTTTATCAATAATATTTTCGATTTCTTCATTTGTCGGTGTTTTTAAAGAACGTACAGCAGATTCTACAGCATCCGCTATCATAAGAATTGCTGTTTCTTTCATATTAGGTTTAGGACCTGTGTATCTGAACTGTTCTTCTTTTACGTTTTCAGCACCTTCTTCTGCAATTGCTTGTGTATAGAAATAACTTGCCAAGCCCTCACCGTGGTGCTGTATGATAAAATTGTGAATAATATTTGGTATACCATATTCTTTAGCAAGCTCTATACCGTCTTTAGGGTGTGCCGTAATTACCATTTTACTTAATCTTGGGTTTAATTTTGTGTGCGGGTTTTCAATACCGAAATAAGATTGATTTTCAACGAAAAATAAAGGTCTTTTTAACTTACCTATATCATGATAAAAAGCACCTACCCTTGCAAGAATAGGATTTGCACCGACAGCTTCAGCCGCAGCTTCACAAAGATTTGAAACCATCAAGCTGTGATGATAAGTTCCGGGAGCTTCAAATTGCAATCTTTTCAATAAAGGCTGATTGTGGTCTGCAAGCTCTGCAAGTCCGTATGGAGTAATAAATTTAAACACACCCTCCAAAAACGGAATTACACCCAGTGCTATAGCTCCGCTCAAGGCTCCGTTTAAAAATACAAATGTTGCATCCTTTATTATCAGCATATTGTCTATATCTATCAAGCAGCTTTCCAACCTGTATACTACAACAATGAGTATTGCTGCCCATAATCCTATTTCCAGTCCTGTTCGTATAAGGTCAAATCTTCTTGAATATTTTACCGTTGTCATGCGCAAAATGGTTATTATATTTATCAAAATAAACGAGCTGACAAATTGAAGCGAATATTCCATTACTATAGTGAGAATTGCGAGCATAACAGCCGCTGCAAAAAATGCTACTATCGGACTTGTAAAAATAGTCAGTATCATTATATAAGCAGTAAATGGCAGGACATAAGAAGAAAATCCCGGAGGAACTATTGCCGAAACTATAGCTAATATAATTGATAAAAATGCTGTAACCGTAAGTTGTTCTTTATTTATGTTATTTTTTTCAAAAATAGAAATATATTTTAAAAATATTAATGTTCCGAACAACACCAATAAAAATACCGTAAAAAAGCCTTTATAATTGACTTCTATTACGTTATAACCTGCTTTTATCAATGCAGCTCTTTTTAATCTTGTAACAGGCTCGCCCTCAAATAAAATTTTATCCCCTTTTTGGAAAGTAACTTCGTAAGGTTTGATAAGCGCTTGAGCATTTCTTCTTGCCATATCTGTTGCATATTCATCAACAACAAGATTAGGAACAACAACCTGTTCAAGCATTGCCTTAATAACTTTCATTTCAGTTTTTGTTGTATTTGGAGTTATATTTCTTGTTATTATTTTGCTTAATTTTGATTTTTCAAAATCTTTTTCCGTAATTCCCGTACTTAATACATTAGATAAAACCAAATTTGTTTTATCAAAAATTTGCTGCAAGGCTTGTTCATCTGATTTTAAAAGGTATGAAGTTATAAATTTTCTGTCATGTTCATCAGAAATATCAAACAGTAAGGAAATTTCATCAAGCTTGGTGTTTTGACTTTCTTCTTTTTTTCTTATTTGAAAAATAGAATTTTGAATAGTTGCCAAATTATTTTTTATAAAATCATCTTCTGCGGGAGTTAGTATAGGGTCTATTTTTTGTGCAATTTCTTTTTTTCTGAGCTCGGTCTTATCCGTATCTACTACTGTTATTGTTTTTTGTGCAATAATGTCTTTTTTACTGATTCCGTTTTCTACAATGCTTTTAAAAAATAGATTTTGAGAGGATATAATTCCGCTCATAATTAAGACAAAAGATAATAATGCTGCAAAATGCAAGATTTTTGTTGTAGAAAAATTTTCTGTAATATTTTTTATATTTCCAAATTTCATTTGTTTTTACCTGTCAATGTATTTAATTATATAGGAATAATATTTTCAATCGGTAATTTTATTTATATTTTTTTTATTTCCGTAACATTTGGGTCAAGAAGCCTTCTTCCTACATTATCAAAATTTATTGAACATAAAGTTTTGTCACCGTATGAAATAAGTTTTTCAACAACACCTTTGCCGTACTTTGCATGTTCTACAATATCACCTTGTTGAACTTCATCTGATTGAACGGAAACGTCCGGTTCAACTTCTGCAGAATATACAGGAACTATGGGTGTTGAAGCGGCTTCTTGCGGTAAAATTTCTTGTGATTGAGTATTTTGAAGTTCTGCTTCCTGCTGCATTACATTTGAAAAGGTTTCTTCTTGAATTGATGGCAGTGGTTCAATCTCAGATAAAGGCTCTCCGTTTAAGGCATCATCTGAAAAACTTTCTTGTATAAAATCCAAGTCCGCATCTGTCAATTCTTCACCTAAAAGCTCAGAATCATCTTCGATTATGTTGTCTTTAGGTGGTAATGGCGGCGGAGCAGGAGCCGTAAACATTTCATCAACATCTTTTTTTATTTCTTCATCCACAATTTCTTGATGTGTTTTCAAAGGTTCTTGAGGTTCAATTTCGGTTAAATTTTCCTCCTGAATAATTTGTTGAGGCTGTTCTGTTAAAATTTGTTCGTTATAAACCGGTTCAATCGGCTCTTGATTTATGTTGACTTGTTCTGCTGTTGCTTCTTGAGATGGCTCTTGAACGGGCATTCCTTGTTGAACGGATTGTTGATTTCCTTGATGATATTGCTCAGGAAGTTCTTTTAATGCTATTATGAAAGGAATATGGTGAGTTGATTCACCGTATATAACAAATTCCTTGTTATTCAGCTTATTCAAGAAAATGTTATAACCTCCAAAATCGTTTTGTTGTTGAATTGGTGCAAACATCATTACGTTTTTTGACAGTTGTTTAAGTTCTTTAATATATTTAAAGTCATATTGACAAGAAACTACAGATATTCCTTTTTTTGCCGTATAAATTTGTTTTAAAAGTTTTTTATCGGAATTTTCATTATCAAGATTTATTAATATATAAACAGGTTTCTCTTGTTCTTCTATTTTAGAATATGCGTAAGATATCATTTCTTTCTGAACATTTTCATCAACTTTTGATAAATTTAAAACCGTTAAATCACATTCTGAAATGTGGTTTTGTAAGGATTTAAATTCTACCTCTTCCTGAGCGAAAATGCCTTCATCATAAAATTTAAGCAATTTATTTTTCAATAACAGAAGTTCTACAAGCTCAAGCTCTTCATATTGAGCATCCACGACATTTTTAAAGTTTTCAAAAGGAATAAATTTTTCAGGTAAAGTTTTAACATAATTTTGAACCTCTAAGAAAACTTCTTGGATAGTTGCTTTTGTTTCTCCTGATGCATCATCCAAACCTTTTTCATAAATAAAATTAATGGTGTCATAATCAAGAGGCAGTTTAAAATCTTTTCCTGCAATAAGTGTGTCTTCGGGATAATCCGTATTACCTAAAGTATCAATTAATAATACTTTGTTCCCTTGGGTTACAAGCTGGTAGACAAAATTATTTATAAGTAAATCTTTTTCTTCTTGTTTTTCTGTACAAATTACTGTTTTTTGGTCAAAAATATTTTTATCTAAAACCAAATTATCACCTTGTTGTGCAACTTCTCCCATATAGATAGGATTTTGTGCGGGAAAAAGTTCTAAAATCTCACGTGCAAATACTATATTTATCTGGCTGTGCATTGCAGGTGCCGAACCGTTGTAATTTGAAATAACACCCTCTGCATCAAAGGTAAATAAAAGTTTAATTATTGCCGTATTTGAATTTTGAGCTTCTAAATTTACGATTTGACCTATAAAAGCTTGTGTTTCATCTCTTACTATTACAAATCCGCTTAGTACAATGTTTTCTTCTGCGGGGTTATAGATTACTTTTACCAGATTATTTTTTATTTCAATAATTTGCATATAATGTCCTTTTACTTGCACTCATATTATACTATATAATAGTTGTGAGTAAATATGGTCATCTTTTTTGACTATTTTTAGTTTTTTTTAAGTCATGTTAAGATTAAATTTTAAATCTAAACGCAGTTTGTTTTTTGCTGTAAAATAAAATATGATGATGTTGGGTAGAGTATAAACCTTAAGGAAAATATTTTGGCTGTAAAAGACCGTGAGAAAATAAAATCTGTTTATACACCTCAAGAGGTGAGAAATCTTTTAAAGATTGATAATAAGGAAATTGTCAATCTTTGTAAAGAGATTTCGCTGATTCCTAAAAAAAACAATAAAGGTCAAACCTATTTTTTGTCTGATGAAGTAAAAAAAATGCAAAAAGCTAAAAAAGCAAAAGAAACAGAAAAAGCAAAAAGTTCTAAAAGCACAGAACTTGCTTTATCAGAAAACATTCAGCCTGTTAAAACTCCGTCAGAAGCTGTTACTCTGATGTCAAAGGATGACTCTGATAAATTTATAAATAATGTTTTGTCAAAGCTTCAAAATATGGAACAAACTCTTACGGAGAAGGTTTCTTCGACAATAGACGAAAAGCTTGACGGAATGGATGAAGTTGTTGTTGAGCTTATCAGATGCAAGAGTGAAAATGAAACTTTAAGACAAAAAATCAATGAATTAAACAAACAAAATTATCATTTAAAAAATGAAGTTAGCAGCTATAAATTATTAGGTTTTGGGCTTTATGTAAAAAAGAATACGGATGATTTTTCAATATAAAATGTTTACTGTTTAAAATAAGATTTGGGAGGATAAAATGGCAGCGGTAAAAGAAGATGAAAAAGTTACTATGTCAGAAGCTAAATCAAAAGCGTTAAGTTTGGCTATAGAAAAAATAGAGAAAGATTTTGGCAAAGGCTCTATAATGCGTCTTGGAGATAAACCTGCGGTTCATGTAGATGTGATTCCGACAGGCGCACTTTCTTTGGACGTTGCACTGGGTGTCGGCGGTATTCCTAGAGGCAGGATTGTAGAAATATACGGTCCTGAAAGTTCAGGTAAAACAACACTTGCACAGCATATTGTGGCAGAATGTCAAAAGAAAGGCGGTATTGCGGCATTTGTTGATGCGGAACACGCATTAGACCCTGAATATGCCAAAAATTTGGGTGTAAATATAGATGATTTACTTATCTCTCAGCCTGATACAGGAGAACAGGCTCTTGAAATAACGGAAGAACTTGTTCGTTCGGGTGCAATAGATATTATTGTTGTTGATTCCGTTGCGGCTTTAGTTCCAAAAGATGAAATAGAAGGTGCGATGGAAGATAAACAAATGGGCTTGCAAGCTCGTTTAATGAGTAAAGCTTTAAGAAAATTAACGGGTATTATAGGTAAAACAAATACAACAGTTATTTTTATAAACCAATTAAGAATGAAAATAGGTGTTATGTATGGCAATCCTGAAACAACAACAGGCGGTAATGCTCTAAAATATTACGCATCAGTAAGATTAGACATAAGAAAAACAGAAACCTTGAAAAAAGATTCAGAGGATATTGGAAACCACGTAAGAGTGAAAGTAGTTAAGAATAAGGTTGCACCTCCTTTCAGACAAGCAGAATTTGATATTATTTTCGGAAAAGGAATAAGTAAAATAGGAAATATCTTAGATGTTGCCGTAAATTTGGATATTGTTAAAAAAGCAGGTGCGTGGTTCAGCTATAATGATGAAAAAATAGGTCAAGGCAGAGATAAATCAAAAGAATTTTTAGAAAATAATCCTGAAATCTTGGCAGAAATTGAAACAAAAATAAGGGAAAAGTTAGCTGAAAATTAGGCTTATAAGATTTTTCAAACATATATAAAGCAGACAGAACTTATAGTCCTGTCTGCTTTTTTCTCTCTTAATTTTCTAATGTTTTGTGTGTCTATATAGTTGTGTCGAAGATATATTTTATAATTGTTCCGTTTTGTGTGTCATCTTGCGTGTAATCTGCTACAAAAAATAATTTATTTGCGCAGTTTAAAAAATATTTTGGTTGTTCGGGAGTCAGTTCTATTTTTTCTTGTAATTCTTCCTCCAGCTGGCGAATAATTCTGTTTGCTTTCATGTTATCAATAGTGATTCTATTTATTTGTCCGTTCTTTTTAAGCGTTTCTATTACTTTAGGAATGCTTTTGTCATCGCTTATCGTAACAGGTACTCTGTTAGAAATTTGGTCTGCTGTTCTTCTTAATGCATTATCGAAAGATTTATCTGTTCTGATAGGGCTTTTGAATTTTTTGAACACATCTCCGTCTTTATTTACAAAAAAGTCTAAAGCAGGGTTTGCAGGAAGAATTTCTTTTGTAAGTGCGTTTATTCTTTTGCCGTTATCTATATTTATATATTCTCTTGGGGTAGTTTTTACAAATCTTCCGTTAAGTGTAGTGAAAATTTCTTCGCTTTTTGCAATCATCTTAGGTGTTCTTGCAATTATACAAGTTCCGTTAAAAGTTGTTTTTGGGGTAGTTTTTTGTATATTCATATTTCGTTCTCATATAAATTGTATTTTTTACACTTTTATAATAACCGTAAAATAAAAAATTTGCCAGTATTTAAAATATATTTACAATTCTTAACTATTTTCAATAGTTTAACTTCCTGATATAATCGGATTATTATGAAAAAGAAATTGTTTATAATAACAGGTGAAGCATCCGGAGATATGCATGCTTCAAGAGTTGTACAAGAAATAAGAAAACTTATTCCTGAGCTTGAAATTGAAGGTATCGGCGGATTAAATTTGAAAAGTGCAGGAGTTAAGCTTTTTTCCTCTCAGGAAAAAATGTCTGCAATGGGAGTTACCCCAAAAATACTAATAAATCATCTTACTTTGGGGGCTAGGCTTGTTAAATATTTGTTTTATGATTATAAACCCGATATTGTTTTATTGATAGATTATGGTGCTTTTAATTTAAGTATTGCTAAAATTTTAAAGAAAAAGAACAAAAATATAAAAATATTCTATTATATTCCTCCTCAAATATGGGCAAGTCGCAAATGGAGAATAAAATCCATAAAAAAATATGTAGATAAAGTATTATGTATATTTCCTTTTGAACAAGATTTGTACAAATCTGAAGGGATAGATGTTCATTATTGCGGACATCCTTTAATTAAGCAGTTACCTGAACCTGCAAGCAGGGAAGAATTTTTTGCAAAGCATAATTTGGATTTAAATAAAAAACTTGTTTCAATCTTTCCGGGTTCACGAGTTTTTGAATTAAAAACCCTTATGGATTTATTTATAAAATCTGCAAATCTTCTAAAAACGCTTCATCCTGATATTCAATTTTTAATTTCTCATGCACCGAATTTGAGTGATGATGTTTTTGATAAATATTTAAAAGATACTGATTTTAAAGTAATAAAAGGTGAAAATCACGCTATGTTAAGTGTATCTGATGCTTTGATTTTAGCATCGGGAACTGTTGCATTAGAGGCTAGTTTGTATAAAACTCCTATGATAATTTCATACAAAGGACCATGGCTTTTCTATCTTATATATTTACTTGTAAGATGTATTAAAAGGGTGTCATTACCAAATATTATACTAAACAAGGATGTTGTTCCCGAGCTTGTTCAGGGTAAAGCTAAAAGTGATTTAATAGCTTATAATATAGAAAAATTCTTATATAATGAGGATGACAGAGCTGAAAATATTGCAGACTTAGCAAAAGTAAGAGAATGTTTGTCTGATAAATATTCTGCTTATGAAGCAGCAAAGGCAATAACAGAAGCTATTGGTTAAATCTTACTCTTATATGTTGTTGATTTGTGTGCGATATTCGTAAACTTATCGGGTAAAATCTTTTAATTTTGCCAAAATTCCGTCAACTATTTTCTTTTCCAATGTTGTTTCGAAATATTGGTTTACTTCTTTTATAAAATAGCAAGGGCTTGTAATATTTATTTCAATTATTTTTTCATCAATAACATCCAGTCCTGCCATAGAAAGTCCCATTTTATCAAGCTTTTGTGCTACCGGAGTAAATTTTTCTTTTTCTTTTTGACTTAAAGTTCCTTTTTTTACAAATTGGTTACTGTGAGTATTGAATTTGAAATCATCCTTTGGCGGAAGTTTTACAACGGTTTCATCAAAAACTTCTCCATTGAGCATCATAACCCTCTTATCACCTTTTTGAGCAAGCGGAATGTATTTTTGAACCATAACGGCATTTGTTTCATTATTTGTCATTGTATTAATTATACTTGTGGTATTTTTATCACCTTTTTTCAAATACATGACACCTGAGCCGAAGCATCTGTTTAGAGGTTTCAAAATTATCTCTTTATTGTTTTCCAAAAATTCTTGAATTTCTGTTTTTTGAGAGCTTACAATATTTTCAGGCATAAGGTCATAGAAAAGATTTGTGTGTAATTTTTCGTTAAAATCTCTAATGGCTTTTGTGTCGTTCAAAATTAGAGTATTTTCTTTATCGGTAAAGTCCAAAATATAAGTTGCATTGATATAATTCATATCAACAGGCGGGTCAGGTCTGAACATTACCAGATTAAAATTATTTATATTTTCTTTTGTAAAAGTTTTTTCATGAATTATATTTTCACCTTTCAAAAAAGTATTGGCACATTTGCAATAAGGAATTGTCTTTTCAAGTCCCAATCTTTCAATAGTTGTAATAAAAACACTTTCTCCTCTTTCAAGAAACTCTTTTATAAGCCAAAAATCTGTTACAAGTTTATTGAATTCAAAATATTTTACTTCAATTTCACTAATTACAAATAAAATTTTATTTTTCATAAATACCTCTCGAAAATAAGTCTAACTCTAAAAATTTTTCATTCAAGACAGGTCTTATGAGTTTGTAGTATAATTTCTATAAAAAAGGGGAAAATTATGAAAACAAATGCAGTTATATTAGCCGCAGGTAAAGGCACAAGGATGAAATCCGAAAAATCAAAAGTATTACATGAAATATTCGGAAAAACTTTACTGGGGTATGTCCTTGACGCGGTGAATAAAACCGGAAATATAGAAAAATCTTATGTTATAGTGGGTCACCAAGCAGAGCAGGTAGAAAAATTTGTAAATAACAATTATAACAATGCTCAAACGGTACTGCAATCCCCTCAGCTTGGGACAGGACACGCTGTCAGCATGGTTTGTCCAATGCTTGAAAATTTTTCGGGAAATGTTGTTATTTGGTGCGGTGATACCCCTTTAATAACATCTGAAACTTTAAATAAATTTTTACAGTATCATAACGAAAAAAATTCAGATTTAACAGTTATGAGTGCGATATTTGACAATCCGACAAACTACGGAAGAATTATAAGAAACGGAGAAAAATTATCTGCGATAGTTGAAGAAAAAGATGCTAATCAAGAGCAAAAAGCTATAAAAGAAGTAAATGCAGGAATCTATTGTTTAAATTGGGAAAAAATAAAGCCTGCATTTTCACAGCTTACAAGCAATAATGCACAGGGTGAATATTATTTAACGGATATAATTTCATGGGGTGTAAAAAATTCTTTGAATGTAAATACATACACTCTGGAGGATAATGAAGAAATCTTCGGTATAAATTCAAAAACACATCTTGCTCAAGCAACAAGAATGTTAAACACCAAGATTATTCAAAAACATCTTGATAACGGTGTAAATATCGTTGATCCGCAAACAACTTGGATATCTCCTGATACTCAAATCGGTTCTGATACAACTATATTCCCTGATGTTTATATAGAGGGTAAAAATATTATAGGCAAGAACTGTTATATAGGACCTTTTGCCCACATAAGAGGCGGAGTAGAGCTTGGAGATAATGTAAAAATCGGAAATTTTGTTGAAGTAAAAAAATCAAAAATCGCATCAAATACAAATGCTTGCCACTTGACTTATATTGGTGACAGCGAAATAGGAAGTAATGTAAATATAGGTGCAGGAACAATTACTGCAAATTATAATCACTATACGAAAGAAAAGAAACAAACAAAAATAGAAAACGGAGCAAGTATCGGTTCAAATTCAGTGCTTGTAGCGCCCGTTTGTGTCGGAAAAAATGCCTGTGTAGGAGCGGGAACTGTTTTAACAAAAGATATTTCGGAAAATTCTTTAGGCTTGACCAGAGCACCTCAAAGAATAATAGAAAATTATGTAAAATAATTTTATCGGAAAATACATTAGAAAAATTTTTAAAATATATTTTATTATATTAATACAGGATTGAAATAAAGGAGATTTGTATGAAGTATAGTGAAATAGGTTTTGAAAACTGTAAAATCGGCAGATGTTTGACCGATAGAGAAATGGAAGTATTAAAGCTTATAACTTTGGGAAAAACAAATAACGAAATTGCATCAGATTTATGCATCAGTTATTATACCGTAAAAAGTCATATTTGTTCTATTTTGGAAAAATTGGGAGTAAAAGACAGAGTTCAAGCTGCTGTTATGGCAGTAAGACAAGGCATAGTTTAAATTTAATTTGCTCTTGTGCTAAAATATTTACCGAGAGGTAAATATATGAAAATATTAGTTGGAATGTCAGGCGGTGTAGATTCTACAGTTACGGCTCTGTTATTGAAAGAACAGGGACATGAAGTTATGGGAGCTACAATGAAAATTTGGAGCGATGATATGCATAAACGTCTTGCTCCATCAGTAAAGACAGGTTCTTGTAAAGATGCCTGTTACGGTCCTAATGAAAAAGAAGATATTGAAAATGCCCGCAGGCTTGCAGAAAAAATCGGCATTCCATATTATGTGTTTGATTGTTCAAAAGAATATGAAAAAATAGTTTTGGAAAATTTTAGAGAGCAATATTTGTCAGGCAGAACACCAAATCCATGTGTAAGATGCAACAGCCTTATAAAATTTGATGTACTACCCTTTCTGGCAAAACAATCAGGATTGGAATTTGATAAATTTGCTACGGGACATTATGCGCAAGTAAAATTTGATGAAGAAAAAAACAGATATATTTTGCAAAGAGGTATAAATCCTAAAAAAGACCAAAGCTATTTTTTGTATAAATTACGTCAAGAGCAATTATCAAAAATATTGATGCCTTTAGGGGCATGTACAAAAGAAGAAACAAGAGAAATTGCAAGGAAATACGGTCTGGATGTTTCAGAAAAACCTGACAGTCAGGATTTTTATTCGGGCGATTACAACGAACTCTTGCAGGTAGAAGATAAACAAGGAAATATCGTTGACAAAAACGGTAAAATATTGGGAACACATAACGGAATTTGGAACTATACAATAGGTCAAAGAAAAGGTTTGGGAATAGCTTATAGTGAGCCTTTGTACGTAATAGATTTAAGAAAAGATACAAATGAAGTTGTTGTGGGCGTTGCTGATGAAACGTTTAATAAATCATTAAGGGCAGTTGAATTAAATTGGGTTTCAATAAACGGTTTAAGTAGTGAAATGAAAGTAACGGCAAAAGTTCGTTCTGCTCAAACTCCTGTCAATGCAATAATAAAACCTCAAGGTGATGGCGTACTTGTTGAATTTGAAGATATGCAAAAAGCTCTTACAAAAGGTCAATCGGTTGTGTTTTATGACGGCGAAACATTGCTTGGCGGCGGTTTGATAGATGATGTTATATAGTAATCAGGTAAAAAAATAGGAGTTGAATATTATCAACTCCTATTTTTTATAAATATTTAAAGATTAGTCATCAGCGTGACCTGCAGTACCCAAAACATCTCTCATTTTGTGCATTACAAGTTCTTTTACGGCTGTTCTTCCAGGACCCATATATTCACGAGGGTCAAATTTTTCAGGATGTTCGATGAAGAATTCTCTGATAGTTGAAGTCATTGCCAATCTCAAATCTGTATCAATATTGATTTTAGCTACACCATGTTTAGAAGCATAGTTCAACATATCTTCAGGTACACCTTGTGCATTTGGCAAGTTACCGCCGTATTTATTACATTTTGCAACCAAATCAGCAGGAACTGATGATGAACCGTGAAGAACGATAGGATAATCTCCAAAACCTGCTTCTTTCAAAGCATCTTTAATTTCTTTCAATCTTTCAAAGTCAAGCTTTGCTTCACCTGAGAATTTGTAAGCACCGTGTGATGTACCTATAGCGATAGCTAAAGAATCACAACCTGTTTGTTTTACAAATTCAACAGCTTCTTTTACGTTTGTATATTTTGCATCTTTTTCTGATACGTTAACGTCATCTTCAACACCTGCAAGTTTACCAAGTTCAGCTTCTACCGAAACTCCTCTTTCATGAGCGTATTCAACAACTTTCTTAGTAACGGCAACGTTTTCTTCAAACGGGAATCTTGAACCGTCTATCATTACAGATGAAAAACCACCATCGATACATGCTTTACATATTTCAAAATCTGCACCGTGGTCTAAGTGTAATGCGATAGGTACTGTAGTTGTAGCCAAAGCTGCTTCAACCAATTTGATTAAATATGTTTGATTAGCGTATTTTCTTGCGCCCGCAGAAACTTGTAAAATGATTGGAGAACGAGTTTCTTCAGCTGCTTCTGCTATACCTTGTAAAATTTCCATATTGTTAACATTGTAAGCACCGATTGCATATCCGCCTGCCAATGCTTTTTTGAACATTTCTTCTGTTCCGACTAATTTTCTTTCACCCATTTTGAGCTCTCCTTTTTGTGTAACCATACATTTAAAATTTACATCAAAGAAAAATTTTTTACAAGGATAATGGGCTATTTCTTATGATTATTTTGCAGTACCTATTACTTTTCCGTTTTCATCATATATAATTCCGTTTACGGAGTGTGCAATCAAGTTTCCGTGAGAATCAAATCTGAAATGTTCATCTTTTGACACACTTAAACTTGTAAGTATTAATTTGCCTTGTAAATTATATCTGTAACCCCTGTGTGGATATGAATTGACGTTTTTATCGTACTTATCAACATATATCAACTTTTTATTTTCATCATAAATATAAGCTTGTGTAAAATCATCTTTGTATAATACTGTAATTCCTATAATTTTGTGGTCTGTGTCATAAGAATATACAATTTTTTCTACATTATCCGTTCTTGCAAAGAAAAAACCGCTAGAAATATTAGGCTTTGGAATATCTTGAAAAATATAATCTCTTGCCGAATTTACAGTGT
>JAEEGL010032846.1_pt1 | contig 14696 bp, 13 predicted proteins | sample 9134231 | NCBI WGS metagenome assembly JAEEGL01 (sample SAMN16246548, study PRJNA631951) | gut metagenome | biome: gut microbiome; feature: rumen; material: fiber-attached | host: Bos | place: Iran: Karaj | collected 2018-10 | reverse complement strand
TACTGTCCGGCTTTAATTTGCCTGATTTTTCCCAGTTACGTAATGTTTGGACATGAACACCAAGCATTTTTGCAGCCTGACCAATAGAAATAATTTTATTCATTAAAAATAAACCTATAAATATTTTTATATATTATAAACTATTTACAGATTTAGTCAAGCTGTTATTAACCCCTCAAAAAAACGTCTCTATATAATGATTGACGAATATGATAATTTTGCCAACAATATTCTCTATCAGGATTTAGAACTTTTCCGGACAATTACCAGTACAGGAGGATTCCTCAAGGATTTCTATGCTGCTATAAAAGAAGGAACAACAAGCGTTGTTGCCAAAACATTTATTACCGGTGTTTCATCCGTATCTCTTGATTCTCTAACCTCCGGATTTAACATTTCTCTCAATGTTACTTCGGATGACTCTTTTAACGAATATGCCGGCTTTACCGAAGAAGAGCTTGCTAAATTGATACCGCAGCTCGTTGATATCAAAAAACTGGGTGTAAGTGCCGAAGAAATCATTGCCAGAATGAAACCGGTGTATGATGGATACTGCTTCAGTGAAGATTCAGATAAGACTTTATTTAATTCATCAATGTGTCTGTACTATCTTAACGAAATACGTCTCGCTGATGAGTTTCTTCCTCCGGAGAATTATCTGGATCCGGCATCTGACCATGATGGTTCCAAACTGCAGCAGATTTTTGATATTACTGATAATGCAATTACTGATGAAATCATCGGAAACTATCTGAATAATGAACTTTTTTTTATCGATTCGCTAGCGCAGAACATCAATCTGAATAAAATATCAAAGTATGATAAGGATCGACTGCTGTCAATGCTCTATTATCTAGGATATCTTACCTTTGATACGAAGGCATCGGACAGTTCCACTTTAGCCCTTAAAATACCAAACCTCTTCATGTCAAAGCTGTTTGCAGAATGCATTGCTGACATAAGGTTAAAAACAAACAGTATTTTTTCCGATTCTATCCTGGATATATCTGCATTACGGGAAGTTAAAGATAACATTGACTCCTTTGCTTCATCATGTACCGAATTTCTAAGCACTATCTTCACCAATCAGGTGCTAACACACATGAGTGAAATGGCTCTTAATCTGACACTCTACACCAAGCTGAAATCCTTACGCGGTGTCATTGTTGAAATGCAGAAATCTCTGAGAATTATCGGTAAAGGAGAGAATTTTGCTGATCTGGTTATAACAGTCAACAAGGGAAAAAGCAATGAATGCATCTATCTCATTGAGCTTAAGTACATAGCCAAAACCGATGCCACAGAAGTAAAGATTCAGAATACAATAAAGGATGCCAAAGAACAGGTTCTTCGATACAAATCAGCCATGAAATTCAGTGAGAGACTGGTTAAGGCCTACGCCATGGTCTTTTCCGGATCTGACTGTGTGTACTGCGGGTAACCTGCATAAAATATCCAGATTCACATCCCGCCCCTCCTGAATGGCGGGATAAGAGCCTCTCTCCCACATCCCTATATCAACCATGCGTCTCTAGACGTATTTATATTTCTCTGAACAATGTTCTGATGTATAGACTCTTAATTCAAATTACCAGACCAATAATCATGTAATAAAAATCACGCCAAGTTTAAGTCCCCAAAAACCGGAGTCCAAAGTGATAAAAAAGAATAAATAAGACTGTCTGAAAACAAAAAAAGACCTTGACGGTCTTCCTTGATAATTTTGAATGGCGGACAGACTGAGATTCGAACTCAGGAACGCTCGCGCGTCGCCGGTTTTCAAGACCGGTGCATTCAACCGCTCTGCCATCTGTCCGCTGATGATGTGTGTATTATATACGGTTATTTATATTTGTAAACAAAATATTACATTTTTCCTGAAATAACCCTCTAAACGGATAATAAATAATCATTATTCTACCGGAACTGTACTCAAACATAACTGAATCACAGGTTTTCGGCACCGGCTTATACCATTCACTGCTGTTTCTCATTTTTCAGCTTATCACCTCCATAATAAATACATTTTACTTTTGCCTCGCTTTGCATATAATTACAGCCTATAGGTCATCCGGTGTTGTGCGGCATAACGGAAAATTCTACGGAACCTGATTCCGTACCCTTTTTTTAGGAATAACTTCTTTTTTAAGACGTTTTTAATACGTTTAAAATGCCGTTCCGGATTACCGGTTTTATCAGAATACAGGAGCACTGACATGCTGGAAGTTAACGGCAGAGTAATAGAAACAGATGATGACGGTTATCTGAAGAATTTTGACGACTGGTCTCTTGATGTAGCCAGAGAAATAGCCGCTGGTCTGAATCTGGAACTTACAGAGGAAAGAATGGAGGTTGTTCTGTTTGTCCGTAATTTCTACATAAAATATAATACCTCCCCTGCTATAAGAGCTCTGGTAAAAGCCATGGGAAATGAATTCGGTCCGGAAAAAGGTTCCAGCAGATATCTATATAAACTTTTTCCTGACGGTCCCGCTCTTATTGCCACCAGAATAGCCGGTCTCCCCCGTCCGGTTAAATGTATCTGAAGTATTCCGTTCCTCCGGATATACGGCACATCATTCCTGACGGCAGTGCAGCTCCGGCCAAAATTATCCCGGAAGCCCCGAAAGGATCTGCCTCTGTTTTAAATTTCTGAACCTAAAAAAAGCTCTTCCGGAGAAGAGCTTTAAGGATGAGTCATTAAGGAGCCATTAATGACTCATTAATGACTGCCGGAAAAATAATATCTTCAGCCCGTACTACTATACAGAGCTTCCGACACCATCTCCGGTATCTCCCGTCACATCACTAACCAGCCGCAGCACGTATTCACGTTCATCATCAGACAGCCTCCCCGCAAAAGAGTGGAGAAGAGCCACCTTCAGAGGATTATCCTCGAATGCATACGCTCTGGTAAGACCTGCCCAGCGCAGCAGTGCTCTGGTACTCATCGGCACACTCATATAGACATGATTGGCCTTGGGTTCCGTATGAGACCTGCGTATTTCACCGGCAATTCTTACCATGGAGGCAATGGTTTTATCTGAAAGTTCAGGGACTGCCTTCTTTAAAAGACCGGATTCCTCTTTAGCAGACATATAGTCACATCTTATAAATCTGAATCTGTCCAGAAAAGCAGCATTGAGAAGCTGGGTACCGTGATAGCCGCCACGGGAGCCGCTACCACAGGTATTGGCCGTAACCACCAGCCTGAAATCAGGATGAGGCGGTATTACTTCTCCATTATTCTGTATCACGACCAGACTGCGTCCTTCAAGAACATCATTAAGTCCGGCGAGCTCTGCAGCATCAGCCAAATCTATTTCATTAAGAATCAGAATATAACCGTAGCGCATAGCCCTGGCCAGAGGGCCGTGTACAAAAACCACCCTGCCGTTGACGACAGAGGTGTGTCCAATCAGATCCGCAAGTTCAAAACGGCCGTTAATGGTTAATGAAACCACCGGCCACTGCAGTCTAGCGGCAATCTGACTGATAAGTGATGTCTTTCCGCAGCCGCTGGGACCGTAGAGATAAAGAGCATCACCCGAAGTACCGTCAATAAATGAAAGCATATGATGAAGCATTGATTCATTAAAAACATAATTATCCTGCACCCGGCACTGATACTGATTAGCAGTATCAAAAACCGGAGCTTCAATAGTAATGTTCTTAAGACTTCTGATACCGAAGATTCTGCCCGCATCAACCGTTTTACGGCTAAGCGAAACAGAATCCCCGCAGAGAGCTGCTTCAAAAGCTGTATTTTCAGAACTGACTGTTTCTTCATTGTTAAGTTTACGCATTTTATTCTCCTTAAGCGTAACAGCGCACCGCAAATTAAACGATGCATTCCGGTCTCAAACGACCGCCACCCGGCGTATATGCCGGAACCAGTACCCCGTTTATGGAGTACTCCGCGTTTCCCGAAGGAAACAGTTTGTTATGTCTGAAAACACCAGGTTTACGCATAACAAAACATTAAGGAGAATTCAGCAGTAATCAGGCCGCGAATTCTTTATAATTTTCTTTTAACTCTGAAATATAAACTTTGAAGAATTCCTTTTTTTGTAATAATGACAGTTAATAAAACCTCAGATTATTCCTGAATCAGCATATCTTCAGGAACATAGGTCTTTTCCGGCAGCAGACGGAGATAATCAAGATAGGCCTCAGACAATTCCTCGAATCCGCCGAAGACACTGCTTAAATAAACCATATCCGAGTTAACCGCCCGTTCCGTCCTGTCGATACTGTCAGCAAGCATTGCGACATAGCCGTGGTCAGAGGCTTTTATGGCTGTCCGGGCCATATGCAGGTATTTTTTCAAGAGTTCACCGGCATATAGAAGTGCCAGAATTCTTGCTGATCTGCTGACAAACATTCCTGCAGCATCACCGTTTCTGGCACTGAGAGTTCTTATCATGGTACCTACTCCCTCCGGCAGTGTATTTAAAAACTCCTTCTCGGCTGAGGTAAAGCTGCCGCTGTTGGCGGCATACTTACCGACAATACCCGATGAACCGTCCCTGCCGGTAAGCTTCTCCCTGATAAGTGTGGCAAAACCGGTTATCTCTCTGTAGGTTCTGCTTACATTTTTACATCCGGTTCTGTAGCTGTCACAGCTGTAGACATATATACCGCCTCCGCTTATAAGATCACGAAGACTCAGCATTCCTCCGGGAATGATATGCACATCTGTGCCGTTATCGGCAATAATCACTGTTCCGGTAATACTCATGACCGCCTCGGCGATTTCCGGATTCTGACTTAAAAAGGTGTTCTGCATTAAGCTTCGCCACATAAGGTTACCTGCAGTGAGGGTTAAATCCTTTCCGTCCGCATCTGCTGATGAGGACACCTGACGGTATAAATCCTGAGGACTCGTGCTATTCAGTTCAAAAAGATCCCCTATACCCTCAAACTGACCTTTTAAAGAGGCATCATTAAGCCCCTTCCGGTTAAAAGCACCCATAGTATCATTAACAATTCCCTGAGCCAGCTGACAGCTGTTCCCGAAATACTGATTCAGTGCCTGAATCTTTCTCTGCAGTGTCTCCATGTGCTGGGCGCATTTTTCACACATGCTGCTCAAAGCTATCTCGAAGGCATATCCTTCAGCATTGGCGGCTATGGCCCGCATGAATCTGATAAACTCCTCCCGGTTGATATAGGAGAAGGAACCGGCATAAAGATCAATCCCCCGGCAGCCGGATTTCACCTTAGGTGCGGTAAAGGACAGAAAATCAGTATCCTGAACCCGGTTGCGGATATTGACACTTCCTCCGGCTATCACCCCGCGTCTCTGGATTTTATAGGCATCAGGACTGGTTACAGTATGCATTCCGGCAAAAGTCTCCCTGATTTCCCGGTTCAAATCCCCGGCATAAGAGCTGGCATCTCCCGTAATGACACTGCAGATTTCAAGAAAAACCGGGAGCATTAGCGCTGTCATACCGGGAAAACCGGACTTTGCTGGTAAAAAGTTTTTCGGACGGCTGCTCCTGCGGCTTTTCTTTTTATTGCGAACCGGATGTCTGAATTCATCATGGAAATTTTTGCGGGAGATAATCATTTTTATGTTGTCTGCCATACTGATTTGTTTATTGCACGAAATAACCGTCCGGATACAGGAGGATACAGAAATGTTCGGTGATAAGCTTGTTCACGTACCGGAAAGCTCCGGAAATTATCAACTTAACGGCGGCGGATATTTCTGCTTAAAGCCTTAACAGGCCGGTTCTCAGCATGACATAACGTCCCGGGGTAAATGGCTGTCTGAAGAAGAAATGAGCTCTGGCGGAATAAAGATAAAAAAGAATAAAGACAAAAAAAGAAGTAAACACTTCTACATGTTTACTTCTTTTGTAGTTGGAGGAATTATTTCTTAAGATTTAAATTAAATGCCAGGTTTAAATATCAGTCAGCCATCTCAAAATCTATTTTCTGCTCTACCTGAGGTCCTTTCTTAAGGAACACAATGTAGGCAACAACAATCCAGAAAACAATAGCCACTGCAGTCCAGGCCGTGAATCCCTGGCCGCAGAAAAGCAGTCCGAACTGGAAGATGCTCAAAGCAAGGCAGTAGCTAATCAGTAACTGGTAGGCAATGGCCATACAGAAGAGTCTGCCGTTACCAAGCTCCTTTCGGAGAACACCGATGGCGGCAACACACGGTACGGTGAAGAGATTGAAGATCACGAATGAAAGTGCCGCCAGAATACCGGTTACTCCACGTTCATCAATATGGAACATGTTGTTGCGGATAGCTGTATAGAAACTGTTGGTAGCTTCTTCAAATTCCGCATTTTCCTCGTCTGTTGCATCCTCTTCAGGCTCTTCCGGTTCCTCTGTACCGCTGAATACAGCCATGGTACTTACTACGGATTCCTTGGCAAGAATACCGGTAAAGGCGGCAACAGTTGCGCGATAATCATTAAATCCGAGCGGAGCAAATATATTTGATAAAGGCTTACCTACATCAGCAATCAAACTCTCACCGGCTTCCTCATCAGAAAGCATACTGAATTTACTGTTCTCAGCATCATATCCGACATGGGAAAGCAGCCATAGAGCGGTAACACAAGGCATGATAATTACACCGGCCTTCATTATATAGCCCTTGGTACGGTGCCATACAGATAATAAAACCACCCGCAGCATCGGAACATGATAACTAGGAAGCTCAAGCATCAGCGGGGCAGCTGACTGCTTGAAGTCGCTGAATTTTTTCAGGATGAAAGCAGAAAGAATCACCACAATTACACCCATAACATACATTGCCGGAGCAAAGAAAGGAATATCCCCGAATACAGCGCCGGCAAACACGATGATTATCGGCAGCTTGGCTCCGCATGGAATCATAGTGGTGGTAAAAAGAGTAATTCTTCTTTCACCTTCAGAACCTAATGTTCTTACGGTCATCAGTCCTGGAACACCGCAGCCTGAACCAATGAGGAAGGGAATAAACGCCCTGCCGCTTAATCCGAACATGTTGAAAATTCTGTCTAGAATAAAAGTAGCTCTGGTCATGTAGCCGCACTCCTCCAGAATGGAGAGCAGGAAGAACAGAATTATCATCTGCGGTACAAATCCCAATACCGCGCCGACACCGCCCACAATACCGTCACCGATAAGTGAGGCCAGCCAGTCGGCACCGCCGTGATTTGTGACAAATTCAGAAACAGCCGGAATAATCTGTTCACCGAACAGGGTGTCATTGGCATAATCAGTGGCAATGGCACCTAACCATGTAACGGAAATATAGTAGACACAGCACATGATAAGCAGGAATATCGGGAAAGCCCATATTCTGTTAAGAACCAGCCGGTCAATAAAAGTGGTCAGTTTATCAGTTCCGGATGTAGCACCTTTCTCCTTATAGGATACACATGCACTTATAATCCGGCCGATATAATCATAACGGTCGTCTGCCATGGCGTGGTAAACGGAATCCTTTCCGGCGGTTATATTTTTTTCAGCCTCGGCAACAGCCTCGCGCCATTCGGCAACCTCATCAAGTCCGGAGGGATATAAGTCTCCGAGAACAGCGCTCTTTGCATAGAATAGAGCATGAGGTTTATAAAGATTCGGGGTTACCTGTACGGCCTTTTCCAGTTCTTTAAGTATGGCTTCAGAACCAAAATATACCGGTTCCACCGGACTCCAGGTGGTACTTTTTAATTTTGCCTCAAGAACATCCAGACCTTCACCGCTCGCGGCACTCACTGATACCACTTCAGTTCCGAGAAACTCACTGAGTTTTTTGGTATCAATGATGATCCCCTGCTTTCTGGCAACATCACACATATTAAGAGCAACAATCATTGGAACACCAAGCATTTTAAGCTCAAGTGTAAGATATAGGCTTCGTTCCAGACAGGTGGCATCAATAACATTGACAATCAGCTCCGCATCATTGTCAAGAAGCTCACTTACGGCGATACGCTCCTCGGTGGAGGAACTGCTGAGAGAATAGGTTCCTGGAAGATCGATAATCTGAATATCCTGACCATAGCTTCCCACATGTCTGCTTACGGTTACCCCCGGATAGTTACCGGTTCTCACATGAAGATTACACAGGCGGTTGAATAAAGTACTCTTACCGCAGTTTGGATTACCGGCAAGCATAATATGCTTGGCATCGGCCTTTTTTTCGAGAGCTCTCGGCGAAACACTGCCGCTTACTCTTTCTGTTCCGCAACAGCAATGATGACTACCTTTCATTATCCAATCACCTCAACTTCAACTGTTACCGCATCGTTTTTACCCACAATAATCTGATAACCTCTGGTTTTTACAGCTATCGGATATCCTAAAGGCGCCCGGTGAGTCACCTCAAAGCTGGTTCCGGGAAGAAAGCCCATTTCGCACAGTCTCCTGCTGTGCAGTCCTGAGGACAGCAGTTTTACAATCCGTCCCTTCTGTCCAACACCCATATCTTTTAATAACATTACGACTATATGCTCCTTCGTCATCAATGTTTAAAGTTATAACCATATTATTAAATCTTTCAGATGATTTTCTCAGCCTGAGAACCTTTATACTTATATTTATATTGCATCACCTGAAATAAAATTCATTATTCTTCTAACCTGCAGTTTTTTCTTCAGCCGGCTAATGAAAAAAAGCAACAGCCTGATATCACATACGTAATGTCCGGCTGATTGCAAAGAGAGTATCATTAAACCAACATTGTTAGTCAAAACTAACAAATTGTTGTTCAATGCTAACACAAATTATTCAAGTTAGCAATCACTAACATTATTTTTTTAATATATCAAAAAATGGATACAGTACCCCTGGTCCGGAAAGAAACGGTGAACTTAATAATAAGTATTTATCCGGAAGTGTTCTGTTAGTATCAGAAAGTGTCATGAGAGTAATCGGGAAGCGACATGAAATTATCAGGAAAAGCCCGAGAAAAACGGTTATAAGACGAAATAATCGGCAAAAAACGTGAAATAATACTATTTTTTGAACAACCGGATATTTTTTTACAGATTTTTGTTGCATAAAAACAAAAACACTTTAAAATTGAACTTGCTTTGGTGAGGTGTCCGAGTGGCTGAAGGAGCACGCCTGGAAAGTGTGTATACGTTTATAGCGTATCAAGGGTTCAAATCCCTTCCTCACCGCCATGAATTTTCAACAGGTCTAAAGACCTTCTCAGAATAATTTCCTTTATCATAACTCTCTATCATAAAATAAAACATCTGCTTCAGATCGTAACTTTCTGCAGATTTCAGTGTTTCAGTTTTGCCCTGCTCTGGCTTTCTTCATTTATCCGTATCGTACTTAAGCTCTGTCTCTACTTAATTTAACCTCCGGACTTTGAGTCCTGACATGTACTGATTAAATTCAATACACCTCAAAGCCCGGATTCATTCTGCTGAACCGGTCCCGGCGGATAAATAATACATCCGCCGGAGCCTCGCTAGATAATTTCACGGAAGTCGGTTATGTACTCATAAATGGTATCCATAGCCTTCTTCACATCATTAACATCTAGATTGGAATAATTAATGATAAAAAGATGCAGATCCTTTTCTTCACCGTTAAGGTAGTAGCCGGAGAGCGGCCGGAGGTTAATCCCCTTAGAAGCCATGGCTAAAGTTAATTCCTCATCTCTTATATCTGTTTTAATTTTCAGAAGAAAATGGAGACCGCTGTCATTTTCAACAACCTCGCAGAAAGTACTCATACTGCTTTCCGCGATACACTTCAGAATGTCTCTCCGCTTTCTGCTGTAGTAGAGACGCATTCTGTTAATGTGCTTTTCAAAGTAGCCCTTCTTAATAAATTCAGCCAGAGTATACTGCTCAAAGTTGGATACCGTGCAGGAATAGAAAGACAGCATCCGGTAAAATTTGTTCGCAAGATGCTCCGGCAGAATCATATAGCTGATACGGACCGTCGAAGCAAGTGATTTGGAAAACGTATTAATGTAGATAACCTTCTCCCCGGCATCAATACCGAAAAGCGGGGTCAGCGGCTTTCCGTTAATCCGGAATTCACTGTCATAATCATCCTCAATGATATAGCGGCCATCCTTTTCATTAGCCCATGCCAGAATCTGGTAGCGTCTGGTAACCGGCATGGTGACCCCGCTCGGAAAATGATGGGTTGGACTTAGATGCACCACATCGGCCGGAGTCCGTCTCAGGTCATCAATATCGATCCCGTTTTCATCAACTCCGGCATAACAGCATCTCACACTGTTTGCCCGGTAGACCTTTTCCGGTTTGCTGTAACCGGGACTTTCCAGACAAACAATCCGCTCCCTTCCGAGAAGCTGAATTATGAGACCGTAAAGATAATCTGTTCCCGCTCCGACCACAATCTGATTAGGATCGACCAGCATACCTCTGAACGAAATAAGATATGAAGCAATAGCCTCACGCAGTTCCCTCACTCCGGCACAGAAGGATGGCTGCATAAGATCACGGCCTCTGGTGCTGATTATCTCCCTGATGATTCTATTCCAGACGGAAAAAGGAAAGTTGTCCGGTGCCGTACGGTTGTCGGCAAGATCCACTTCACACGGGAAAATCCGTTCTGCCGGCAGTTTTATCTCCAGATTAACGGCTCCTGTTCTGGGAGTTCCGGGGATATCCTTAATGTCCGCCACAAAATATCCCCTTCTGGGACTGGTGGTAATGTAGCCTTCGCTAATCAACTGGTCATATGCATTCTGTATCGTTATGGTACTAATGCCGTTGTTCTTGGCAAAAGTTCTTTTGGATGGCAGTCTGGTTCCCGGAGGAATTGTACCATTTAAAATATCCTCTCTAATCCTTTTATATATGTATTCATATAAAGGAACGTCAACATTGTCAAAACTGTAGGTAAGCATGTAATTCCCCTATCCGTCCCGAAATCCCCTTAACAGAATTCAATCATGATTTACGATAGAGATTATTTTCCGGAAAACAGAAACATTTCCGCAGAAAAACTCCATCGGATATGATTTTTATTTTATGTATTTCCTAGTAAAACACTATTGTAACTGACATCTAAAAAAATAACAAATTGATTATTTGTTTATTACCACATATTCATTAACATTTACGCATCAGACATAAACAGCCGGATAAGCGGATAAACATATAAACGCAGGGCGACAAACCACGGATAAAAGTAAGACACCTGATGGAATTATCCTGAAGATCAGCATCTCCGGAATGAAATACTGAATTATGAAGAAAACGAAAAAATTTCCAGGGGATCCGGAAAAAAGCGTTTTTGAAAATACCGCCCTGGCGTAGGAATCAGCCCCGGCATTACGGAAATTTTAAATAACCGTTTTTAAACCTGTAATTTTAAATCTGAACGCATAACAGTATGCAGCGTTTAAAAGTTTTGAACACTTAGAAATTTGATTATTGAAAATAAGGAAAATATCATGGACAACAAGCAGACCAGTGAAAAAATCAACGACTTCAACGAACGTATCAATCTTAACCGCGGTCTTGCCCAGATGCTCAAGGGCGGCGTTATCATGGACGTTACCACTCCGGAACAGGCAAAAATTGCTGAAGCAGCCGGTGCCTGCGCCGTTATGGCCTTAGAAAGAATTCCGGCCGATATCAGAGCAGCCGGCGGTGTTTCCCGCATGAGCGACCCGAAAATGATTAAGGGCATTCAGGAAGCAGTAAGTATTCCGGTAATGGCCAAGTGCCGTATCGGTCATTTTGTGGAAGCCCAGATCCTTCAGGCTATTGAAATTGACTACATCGATGAATCAGAGGTTCTTACTCCGGCTGACGACGTATACCATATTAACAAGCGTGATTTCAGCGTACCGTTTGTCTGCGGTGCCAGAGATTTAGGTGAAGCACTGCGCCGTATCAACGAAGGTGCCTCCATGATCCGTACCAAGGGTGAACCTGGAACCGGTGATGTCGTACAGGCGGTAAGACATATCAGAAAGATGAACTCTGAGATCGCTCGTATCTCCTCCATGAGAGAAGACGAACTTTATGAAGCGGCAAAGCAGCTTCAGGTTCCATTCTCCCTGGTTCAGTACGTCCATGACAACAAAAAGCTTCCGGTTGTAAACTTTGCCGCCGGCGGCGTGGCCACCCCTGCCGATGCTGCTCTGATGATGCAGCTTGGTGCTGAAGGCGTATTCGTAGGATCAGGTATTTTCAAATCCGGCGATCCGGCAAAGAGAGCCAGAGCTATTGTTCAGGCGGTAACCAACTATCAGGATGCCAAACTCATTGCCTCTCTTTCTGAAGATTTAGGTGAAGCCATGGTTGGTATCAACGCTTCTGAAATCAAGTTAATCATGGAGGAAAGAGGCAGATAATAAAATATCATATCATCTCCTCTGCGGAACAGGCGGATACAGTTTTTCGAACGAATGAAAGCCGCCTTTCCAGTAGATGCGTCATGATGGAGGGATAATCATCCCTGAATATGATATCTGTACTGCTGATGCGGCAGCCTTCTTCAGGATCCGCCGCATATAGCTGATTTTATAAATGCCCCGCAAATAAAGCCGGTAAGCAGAATATGAATAAAGAACAGAATATCAGAATAATAATACAGAATAAGAATGCATAACAGTACGAAACAAAAGTAAAAAAATAACAGCCGCTTAATGAAAATAATAACCGGTAGTACCGGAAAAAATAACCAGAAAATCGGGGGAAACATATGAAGATTGCCGTTCTGGCACTGCAGGGTGCTTTTGCTGAACATATCAGGGTAATGCAGGAACTCAAGGTTGAGACTGTAGAAATCAGACAGTTGAGAGATCTGGAAAATAATCCGGATATCGCCGGTCTTATTCTGCCGGGCGGAGAAAGCACCGTTCAGGGAAAGCTTCTCAATGAACTGGGACTTATGGAACCGTTAAGAGAAAAAATCAGGAGTGGCCTTCCGGTTCTCGGCACCTGTGCCGGCCTCATTCTTCTGGCATCAGGTATTGCCAACGACAGCAACAGATATTTTGCCACCCTGCCGGTTACCGTAACCCGTAATGCTTACGGCAGACAGTCCGGAAGCTTCAACGCCCGCGATGATTTCGGGGATTTCGGTAAAATATCCATGACCTTCATCAGAGCTCCGATAATCAGCAGTGTAGATAACCCGGAGGTAAAAATACTCTCAAGTACTGACGGAGCCATTACAGGTGTGCGCTACAGAAACCAGCTGGGAATCACCTTCCATCCGGAACTCGATAACGATTATGTGGTTCACAAATACTTTAAGGAGATTGCCGCAGGCTACGCCGGCACCAACGGTAATTAAAAGACTGAAGCTGACTGCTGACTATCAACATTGACAATAGTGTACATTTTACAACTGATATTAAGCGGAGCCTGCACCTGTGTCAGGCTCCGCATATTCCATGACCGGATATCACTTTTGACTTTCAGAAAAAACATGTGCCGGCAGCACGGCATAATGACTATCTCTTCTTAAAGTCCATATCGGTAATATCCACTCCGTTATTGAGTATTTCCATATCCAGTACATCAGGAAGATTTTCATCAACCGTAATATGGTACTGCTGACAGAACTTTTCAAAAAGCTCATCCACTCTGGTTCCGCCGACAGCATGACGCAGAACGTCACGGATATCGTCAGCACTGTTTATCGGAATGAAATGCTCGCCGTTGGAGGTTTTGATGAAATAATCCCCATCACTGGTGAAAATACTGGCCTGTTCGGCGCTGAGCTCAAGATAGTTCTCCTCGCAGTCGAGACAGCCCATGGCACTGTAAAAGGACTCCAGAACATCATCGCGGGTATAAATATCATTACCTGTTCTTTCACGGTAGAAAAGAGACCAGGCGAGGAATTTGCAGATGGTTTTATCCTTATTCTTTACATCGTTATATCTTTCGGAAACCTTTATTTTCTCCCCTTTAAGATTAACGATATTTTCCTCAAACTCGTCCTGTTCCGGAACACTGTTAAAAATATCTTTTATGCTTTTTAGGAGCATAGCAACCTCCTGATTTTTATCCCTGTCTTTAGAGCAGTATTCTTCAGCTGAAAACGGCCGTGAATATAACTGCGTGTCTGTTGTTTTTGTTATATTATTAAATGCAGGATAATAGAATAAATATACATATCCTTACTTACCAATATAACATTTATTTTAATGATTAATAAAAAAAAACGGTCTTAAATAATGACAAATTATAACAGGATCAACAAAAATCAGAATTTTTTATCAATATTAACTTTATATTAACACTGTTTTCCGGCTATATCTCCATAGACGTAAAGTTAAAAACACCTGTTATTATCCATCCGGAGTCAGAATTACAGCCTTGCAGAAACGCTCACCGGATGCCGGATATTAAAGCGGATTTTTCAGAATTTTCGGAATATTCTTTTTCCATTAATCCACCACAATGACTTAACAGCAGCATAGAGAAAAGACCTTCTGTTTTCGGAAAAAATCCGCAGATTGATCCGGGCAATAACCGGAAACCGGTAAATCATCCGCCGAATACTGTACGTACATAAGTTTTCATTAAAGTTTTCCCTCATCTCACTCAAAATTTTCTTAAGACATGGTAGACTGTCATGATTAAGGAATATATGCATACAAGACTTGTTCTGTAAGGATAGAAAAATGTTGAAACCTATCGCTATCGGTACTGAAATATTTCATGAGTTAATTGAAAGCAACAGTTATTACGTGGACAAAACCTCATTTATAAGTACTGTCT
>JAEEGL015328463.1_pt1 | contig 14697 bp, 13 predicted proteins | sample 9134231 | NCBI WGS metagenome assembly JAEEGL01 (sample SAMN16246548, study PRJNA631951) | gut metagenome | biome: gut microbiome; feature: rumen; material: fiber-attached | host: Bos | place: Iran: Karaj | collected 2018-10 | reverse complement strand
TACTCACGAGGAAGCTGAAGCCAAAGCATTAGGGGAATATGAGAAATTCTGGAGGATTCAAGACCAAACATTCCTCTCGGACTTTGATAAGCTGATAGAAGATTTGGGTAAATAAGCAGACCAAATCCAATCCTCAAACCAAGTGCTTATCGATAGGGCTCAAAAATAAGCGTACACCCGCACGGAATCGAACCGTGACCAACGGAACCGGAATCCGTTATTCTATCCTTTAAACTACGGGTGCTCGGAAAGTCGCCTACGGGACCTGAACTGCTTTCGGGCAGCTGCATTTGTTTGAAATGCGGATGCAAAAGTACTGATTTTAATTCAGAATGAAGAATGACGAATTAAGAATTATGATTTGTTAACGGGTGGGGGAATGTGCAAATTGTTATCAAATATCAAGGATTTGTGATATTTTTGCAAATAAATCTCTCGTTTTTCTTGCAAATTGATAATAAATATGTATCTTTGCACGCAATTTAAGCATAAACTGTAAATATGGGAAAAGTAATCAAACCTGTGATGTATGAACCGCTGCTCGATATGAAGCAGACGGAGCAGGGTATCAAACTCATTAAGGACTTCTTTCAGCAGAATCTCTCTACTGAACTGCGCCTGCGTCGTGTTACGGCTCCTCTCTTCGTGTTGAAGGGGCTGGGAATCAACGACGATCTGAATGGTGTGGAGCGTGCCGTAACTTTCCCGATTAAGGATCTGGGCGACGCAAAGGCTGAGGTGGTTCATTCGCTGGCTAAGTGGAAGCGGCTCTCTCTGGCAGAGTATCAGATAGAACCAGGCTACGGCATCTATACAGATATGAACGCGATACGCGCGGATGAGGAACTCGACAATCTGCACTCTCTCTACGTGGATCAGTGGGACTGGGAGGCAGTGATCCGTAAAGAGGACCGCACCGTCAGTTTCCTGAAAAACATCGTGGAGCGCATCTATGCTGCCATACGCCGTACGGAATATCTTACCTGCGAGACTTATCCGCAGATTAAGCCCTTTCTACCTGAGAAGATTCACTTCATCCACGCAGAAGAGCTGTTGCAGATGTATCCTGACAAGACACCGAAGGAGCGTGAGGATGCTATCTGTGAGAAATTTGGCGCTGTATTTATAATAGGTATAGGAGGTAAGCTCTCGAATGGCGAGAAGCACGATGGACGTGCACCTGACTATGACGACTGGTCGACGGTGTCAGAGAATGGTCTTGAGGGACTTAACGGTGATATCCTGATTTGGTATCCTGTGCTGGGACGTTCATTCGAGCTCTCTTCTATGGGCATCCGCGTGGACAAGGAGTCGCTGTTGCGCCAGTTGAAGATTGAGGATAAGGAAGACCGCAAGGAGCTCTATTTCCACCAGCAACTGCTTAATGACAAGCTGCCCTTGAGCATTGGTGGTGGTATAGGTCAGAGCCGTCTCTGTATGGTGCTGCTCCACAAGGGACATATCGGTGAGATTCAGGCCAGCATCTGGCCCGATGAGATGCGCCGTGAGTGTAAACAGTTGGGCATGAACTTGATCTAGAGGATGAAAGAATATCTAAAAAGGCAGGTTTCAAGAAAAAACCTGCCCTTTTTTTTGTTGTTTCGGAATTAATACTTACCTTTGCAGTTGAATTTTTAGCAAATACATTATCAGCATATGAATAAAAAAGTATTGATTCTTTCTTTGAGTCTGTTCCTTTCCTGTGGTTTTATGCATGCTCAGGAGGCGCAGATGAGTGAGTTGCAGCAGCGTGCGGAAACCAGTCTTAAAGACAAAAAGACGGCAGATGCCCGCTATCATTTTATCCGTGCCTACGAGGACTACATGAATAAAGGTAACTATCAGGCAGGAACGGAGTGCGGTGTGAAGGCTGTGGCCCTTTATTACAAGGAGAATTACTATAAGGAGGCTTTCGATCTGTTGTCGCGTATTGAGCAGAACATCCAGGGCGATCCATCTGCTAAGGCAGCTATGTTCTACCTGACTTCGAAGGAGCGCTACGAGATGTATATGAGGATGAAGCGTTCTCCCAGTGCCTTGGAGCATCTTAAGGCAATGGAGAACTACGCTAATGCCTCTGGCAAGGATGAGTTGAAGAACGATATCCTTTATAATAAGGCAATCTACTATTATTCCTTCGGAATGACAGCACAGGGAAATGCAGTGTTCAAGGAGATGGCTTCCAAGTTGACGAACTCGAAGGAGTATGATAAGGTGGATCAGGCCTATAAGACGCTGATTGCCAATGGACGCAAGAGCGGTAATGCCAATCTGGTAGCTAACTCATATAGTAACTATATCGCATGGAAGGACTCAGCGATTGCCATGAAGCATGCTGACGATATCAAGGCATTGGATAATAAGATTACCGAACTTAATACGACGATTGAAGATAAGGACAGTTCGCTGACTACCCGTCAGGCTGCCATCGTTGGTCTGAGTATCCTGGCTGCTGCTCTGGCTGCTGCCTTAGTGCTGGGTGGCCTCGTGCTGATGCGCTTCATCCTGCTCACCCGTAAGCAGAAGAAGCAGATTGAGCTTGCAAACGACAGCAATGCCCTGAAGGCTAAGTTTATCAGCAATATCTCGGCTCAGATGAATCCCACTTTACAGAAGTTCGATCAGAGCAAGCCTGAGGTGAAGGCATTGATTGACTTTAACAGTCATATCCAGCAGCTCTCGGATCTGGAGAATTCTAATGCTGAGGAGATGGAGTTTGAGGAGATTAAGATTCCTGAGTTCTGCGAGGAACTGATGGACGAGATTCGAGACAAGGTGAAGAGTGAGGTGAACCTGACGGTGAACGCTTCGAAGATGAGTGCTAACTTCTATAAGCCTTATGTTTCTCACATTTTGGGCCATCTGCTGAAGAATGCGGCTATATATACGCCAGCAGAAGGTACGATCACACTGGAGTTCAAGAAGCGTGGTGCCCATTCGTTCCAGTTCCTGGTGGCAAACACGGGTGAGCCTATACCTGAGGAGAAACGCGAGGATGTGTTCAAGCCATTCCTGGAGATTAAAGATCTGACAGAGGGTGACGGACTGGGTCTGCCTATCTGTAAGCAGATGGCACTGAAGATGAAGGGTGATCTGGAGATAGATCCGAAGTTCACAAAAGGTACCAGATTCATTCTCGACCTCCATTCATAAACGGAAAATTGCAGACTGTTAATTGACTGCAGTCAATTTTAACACGGATTAATCTAAATTTTCATACGGGAAATATAGATTAATCCGTTTTCTTTTTGTAACTTTGCACGCGAATTATGCATTTATTATAACGTTATAACAAGAAAATGGCTGAAAGTAAGAAAATTAAGACCGCTTTGGTTTCTGTATTTCACAAGGATGGTCTTGACGAGCTCCTCAAAAAACTCAACGAGGAGGGCGTGAAGTTCCTGTCAACTGGTGGTACCCAACAGTTTATCGAGTCGCTGGGTTACGAGTGCCAGAAGGTAGAGGATGTCACCACTTATCCTTCTATCCTCGGTGGACGTGTGAAGACCCTGCATCCGAAAGTGTTCGGCGGCATTCTGGCGCGTCGTGAGAATGAAGGCGACATCGAACAGATGAAGCAGTATGAGATTCCTGAGATTGACCTCGTCATTGTGGATCTCTATCCCTTTGAGCAGACAGTTGCCAGTGGTGCTTCTGAAGCAGATATCATCGAAAAGATAGATATTGGTGGTATCTCACTGATCCGTGCAGGTGCGAAGAATTTCAAGGATGTGGTGATCATACCCTCTAAAGCTGAATATAGTGTGCTGCTGGATATCCTGAATCAGAAGGGTGCCCAGACTGATATAGAGGATCGCCGTATGTTTGCCACCCGTGCTTTTGGCGTGAGCTCACACTACGACACAGCTATCAATGCTTGGTTTGAGAAGCATTAAATATTCAAGATTAAACAAAAAATATTAGATGGGATTTTTTAGTTTTGTTCAGGACATTGCAATCGATCTGGGTACTGCCAATACCATTATTATCAGTGATGATAAGATTGTGGTTGACGAGCCCTCTGTGATTGCGTTAGACCGTCGTACCGACAAGATGATTGCAGTTGGTAACGAGGCCAAGATGATGTATGAAAAGACACATGAGAACATCCGTACCATCCGTCCGTTGCGTGATGGTGTGATTGCCGACTTCTCTGCCTGTGAGCAGATGATGCGTGGACTGATTAAGATGGTGCATGTGGGTAACCGCCTGTTCTCTCCGTCACTCCGTATGGTGATTGGCGTTCCTTCTGGTTCTACTGAAGTGGAGCTGCGTGCCGTGCGTGATTCTGCCGAACATGCCAACGGGCGTGATATCTACCTGATCTTTGAGCCAATGGCTGCTGCTATTGGTATCGGTATTGATGTGGATGCACCAGAGGGTAATATGATCGTAGATATCGGTGGTGGTTCTACCGAGATCGCCGTTATCTCACTGGGTGGTCTTGTGTCGAATAACTCTATCCGTGTGGCAGGTGACGACCTGACTGCCGATATTCAGGAGTATATGTATCGCCAGCATAACGTGAAAGTATCTGAGCGTATGGCTGAGCGTATTAAGATTAATGTGGGTTCTGCCCTGACAGATCTTGGCGATGAGGGCCCTGAGGACTTCATCGTGCATGGTCCTAACCGCATTACTGCACTGCCAATGGAAGTGCCTGTATGCTACCAGGAGATTGCCCACTGTCTGGACAAGACCGTTTCGAAGATTGAGAACGCTGTGCTCTCAGCCCTTGAGAATACACCTCCAGAGTTGTATGCTGATATCGTAAAGAACGGTATCTATCTGGCTGGCGGTGGTGCTTTGCTGCGTGGTCTTGACAAGCGTCTTGAGGATAAGATGCACATTCCGTTCCACGTGCCAGAGGATCCCCTCCGTTGTGTGGCTATGGGTGCAGGAATTGCTCTCAAGAACATCGATCGTTTCAATTTCCTGATGCGATAAAACACCATAGGGAATGCGCAACCTGCTGGATTTCCTGAAGACATATCATCACTGGTTTATTTTCATCTTTTTGGAAATAATCAGTGGTGTTCTGTTGTTTCAATACAACAGCTATCACGGAAGTGTTTGGCTTTCGTCATCGAATGTCGTGGTGGGAAAGATCTATGAGTGGGAGAGCGATTTCCTGGCTTTTATGACGTATGGCAAGGCCAATGAAGAGTTGACCTTGCGTAACTACTATCTGGAGCGTCAGAATGATCAGTTACGTCGGCTTTATAAGGAGGCGATCAAGGATACATCCGCTCTGGAGCGTCAGGAACTGGCATTCTTGAGTCAGTTCAACCCCATCCCTGCCAAAGTGGTGGATAATTCCGTAAGTAAGCCAGATAACCTGATGACGATTGATAAGGGTCGTGCGGATGGTGTTGAGACCGACATGGGCGTGGCCTGTGGCAATGGTGTCGTAGGTGTGGTATCCCTCGTGTCCGACCATTATGCCGTGGTGGTACCTGTGCTCAATGCAGGTGCGTCGAGTATCAGTTGTGCCATCCGTAATACAGGCTATTTCGGTTATCTGCACTGGTATGGTGAAGATCCTGCTGTAGCTTATGTGGAGGATGTACCACGTCATGCCAAGTTCAAACTTGGCGACTGGGTGGTAACCAGCGGTTATTCGTCTATCTTCCCCTCTGGTGTACTGGTGGGAAAGATTGAGCAGGCTTATAACTCACGTGACGGTCTGTCGTTTAAATTGAAGGTGCGTTTGAGTACCGACTTCAGCTGCTTGCGTGATGTGTGTGTGATTAGTGACAGGAGTATAGCCGAGCGTGCTGCATTGTTACAGGCAGCTCGTGACTCTATCAATGTGATTAACAGAGAATAAAGACAATGGAGACAGTTAACCGAATCTTCATGTTTGTGGTGCTTCTTCTAGTACAGGTGCTGATACTGAATCATATCCATCTGTTCCAGATAGCAACTCCTTTACTGTATGTCTATTTCGTGCTAACATTCAGTATGGACACACCGAAATGGGTGGTGCTGACATCGAGTTTCGGTCTGGGCTTGCTGATCGACATCTTCGCCAATACAGCGGGAATGGCAGCAGGCTGCATGACGCTGATTGCCATGCTTCAGCCCTATTTGCTGCAGTTCCTGGCACCTCGAGATGCTGGTGATAACATGCAGGCATCAGCAGCCTCATTAGGCTTCGGGAAATTCTCTTTCTTTTGTACTACGCTGGTGGTGCTCTATTGCGTCTTGTTCTTTGCCCTTGAGTCGTTCTCTTTCTTTGACTGGCAGCTATGGAGCTTGCGTGCACTTGGAAGCGCTTTGCTGACGCTGGTGATGATCTTGGCAATTGAAGGTGTTCGTTCGAAGTGAGGAAAACAGAGTTTGAATACAGGCATTATGTGATTGGCGGGGTGGCCATTCTGATTGTGGTCATCTATATTATCCGTTTGTTTACGCTGCAGATCACCAGCGTTGACTACAAGAAAAGTGCCGACTCTAATGCTTTCCTCAAGAAAATCGAATATCCTTCGCGTGGAAACATCTATGATCGTCACGGCAAACTGATAGTGTTCAATCAGCCGTCATACGATATTATGGTGGTGATGAATGAGGCTCGCAACCGCCTGGACACGATGGAGTTCTGCCAGACCTTGGGTATCTCCAAGGAAGAGTTCGATATGCGTATGGCAACCATGAAAGACCGCAATAAGAACCCCGGTTATTCGCGCTATACACAACAGCTCTTTATGAGTCAGCTCTCCGATCAGGACTTTAGTATTTTTCAGGAGAAGATGTTCCGTTTCCCAGGTTTCTATGCCCAGAAACGAACAGTGCGCCAATATCAATATCCAATAGCTGCTCATGTACTGGGTGATGTGGCTGAGGTGTCACCTGCCGATATTGAGGAGGATGATTATTATCAGCCTGGTGACTATATCGGTAAACTTGGTATTGAACGGTATTATGAGAAGGAGCTTCGTGGCGTGAAAGGTATCCAGATTCTGTTGCGTGACGCTCATGGACGAATTCAGGGGCGTTACCGTAATGGTGAGTTTGATCAGCGTGCCCAGCCTGGTAAGAACCTGACACTGGGTATTGACTTGAACCTTCAACTGCTGGGTGAAAGATTGTTAGAAGGTAAGATTGGTAGTATCGTTGCTATCGAACCCACTACGGGTGAGGTGCTCTGTATGGTGTCGTCGCCTTCATACGATCCCCGTATGATGGTGGGGCGTCAGCGCTCTAAGAATCATCGTATGCTGAGTCTGGACGTGTGGAAGCCATTGTTGAACCGTAGTATCATGGGGCAGTATCCGCCAGGATCTACGTTTAAGACGACACAGGGACTGACGTTCCTGACGGAAGGTGTCATCACTCCCACCACCCAGTACCCCTGTTATCGTGGTTTCGTCTTCAAAGGTCTGCGTGTAGGTTGTCACGGACATGCTGCTCCGCTGCCGTTAGTTCCTGCCCTGAGTACCTCTTGTAACGGTTTCTTCTGCTGGGGACTCTATCACATGATCAATCAGAATATCACAAAATACGGTACTGTTCAGAAGGCGATGGACACCTGGCGCGACTATATGGTTAGTATGGGTTTTGGCTATCGTTTGGGTATCGATCTGCCTGGTGAGAAACGTGGTCTGATTCCGAATGCAAACTTTTACGATAAGGCCTATAAAGGATCCTGGAATGGTCTGACGGTGATCTCAATTGCCATCGGACAGGGTGAGGTAAATGCCACGCCGTTACAGATTGCTAACCTTGGAGCCACGATTGCCAACAGAGGTTATTATTATGTACCTCACGTGGTAAGAAAGGTGCAGGGTGAACCACTCGATACGGCATTTACCCGTCGTCATTATACGAAGGCCTCCCGTGAGGCTTACGACTATGTGGTGCAAGGTATGCGTTCATCCGTGATGGGGGGTACGTGTCATGAGCTTAACAGGTATGACTTTATGGCCTGTGGTAAGACGGGTACAGCCCAGAACCGAGGGCATGACCACTCTGTGTTTATGGGTTTTGCACCAATGGACAATCCCAAGATAGCCGTAGCGGTGTATGTAGAGAATGGTGGCTGGGGTGCTACCTATGGTGTACCTATCGGTGGCCTGATTATGGAACAATACCTCAAGGGCAAGCTTTCAGAAGCCTCAGAGGCTAAAGCAAAGAATATACAGGAGAGACGAATAGCGTATGGTGCAACAGACAGGTAAGGAAAAAGGTGTATTGCGCTCGATAGACTGGTGGACGATTATCATCTACTTGGCCCTGCTTTCGTTCGGATGGGTGAGTGTCTGTGGTGCCAGTTACTCTTATGGCGATACTGATATTTTCAGTCTTGACACGCGTTCTGGCATGCAGATTGTATGGATTGCTACATCGATAGTCCTCGGTTTCATCCTGCTGATGCTAGACGACCGCTACTATGACATGTTTGCCTTTATCATCTTCGGCGTGATGCTGTTGTTGTTGTTTGGCACCATCTTCAATCCGCATACGATCAAAGGCTCGCGATCGTGGCTAGTGTTAGGACCTTTGCGCCTGCAACCGGCGGAGTTTGCGAAGTTTGCAACAGCACTGGCGTTGGCGAAAATGATGAGTATATACGGCTATGACATTCAGAAATGGAAACATTTTGCCGGAGCTTTAGCTGTTATCATCGTACCGATGCTCTTTATCGTGCTACAGCGTGAGACTGGTTCTGCATTGGTTTATCTGGCCTTCTTCCTGATGTTCTATCGTGAGGGAATGCCTGGCAGTATCCTGTTCACAGGCGTAGCGATGGTTATCTACTTCGTGGTGGGTATCCGTTTCGCCGATACGATGATTGCCTATACTCCTACGTCGGTAGGAAAATTCTCGGTACTTTTGCTGATCCAACTGTTTTCTGCAGGTTTGGTGCGTGTGTATTGCAACGATCATAAGGACTTTATGCGGATTCTCTTAGTCTCCATAGGGGTTGCATCATTTGTAATGGCCTTTTCGCTGTTCGTCATTCCGTTCGATGTGTACTATATCGAACTGCTGGTGTGTGTACTCCTAATAGGTTTCCTCGTGTGGCGTTCCTTGGCTACCCGTATTCGTAATTACCTGTGGATTGCAACGTTTGCGCTTGGTTCTGTCATCTTCTTCAATCTGGCCGACTATGTGCTGAACAATGTGATGGAGCCACACCAGCGCGTACGTATTAACGTGTTGCTGGGTTTGGAGGAGGACTTGAAGGGTGCTGGTTATAATGTGCATCAGAGTGAGATTGCCATCGGCTCGGGCGGTTTGGAAGGTAAGGGCTTCCTGAATGGTACGCAGACGAAACTGAAGTTTGTACCTGAGCAGGATACCGACTTCATCTTCTGTACCGTAGGTGAGGAAGAAGGGTTTGTGGGCTCTGCCAGCGTATTGCTACTGTTCTTGGCCCTGATTCTACGGTTGATTTATCTGTCAGAACGACAACCCAACCGTTTTGGACGTGTCTATGGCTATTGTGTGCTAAGTATATTCCTATTCCACGTGTTTATCAATGTGGGAATGGTGTTAGGATTGACACCTGTGATAGGAATTCCTTTGCCATTCTTCAGCTATGGCGGTTCGTCGTTGTGGGGATTCACGTTCTTGCTGTTCATTTTCTTGCGTATTGACGCCAGCAGGAATATGGTACGTGTCTGACGTATTCCGTTAAATGATTATTTCTTTTTGAGGATGATGCCGATGTCGGACACACCCGACATGATCTCACGGCGCATGTTGTGTGTCACATAAATACGCAAAGAGTCACCTTGGTTCAGTTGGATATCCTTGAGATAAACCTCATGCTGGAAACGGCTGATGCCATTGCCTCGCTCTTTACCCGACTCATCATAGAGCACACAGTTCTTAGTGGTTTGGGAGTGAGTGCCTTGGGGGAATACGTCCTGAGCAACATTCAGAGCTATCGACTGAAACGGGAAACTGATATCAGTACGGATGCCAATCAATTCCTGATAGGTGCCTCCATCCTTAACTGGTGGCACCTCAAAGAAAAGCGTATCGATCTTCTCCCAACCTTCTTGTGGCACATGCTCATAGTGGCTGAAAACCGTTCTGCGGTTGCAGCCTGTAAAGAGTGCTGCCACCGCCATGATCAAGATGGTCAGGAAATGCTTATTCCGCATGGTTACTGCCTTTGCCTTCTTTCTTCTGGTTGTTGGGACGGTTATTGTTACTCTTCTTTTTCTTTTTCTTCTTGGCGCGGTCGAATCGGCTGATGTCACCAGCAGCCAGATCTACATGATGCTTCTCCTCTGTTTTCTTGTTACCGTCTTCCTGCAGCGATTCGGGCTTTTCGCCGCGACGGTTCATTTCAATCACCTCCTTAGCGCGCACAGCAGTAATCGTTTCCAAATTGGCAGCGATGTTCTTATCAGTAGAGTATGTCACGATTCCCGCCAGGATATCCGATTTAAACAGATAATAGTCGGCGTCCTGAGTTTGCAGGATAATATCCTTGCCTGGCAGACGTTTGCCGGCTTCCACGTAGTTATCCACCTCGTAGTTCATACAGCATTTCAGTTTGGCGCACATGCCGGCCAGCTTTTGGGGGTTGAGTGAGATGTCCTGGAAACGGGCTGCGTTGGTGCTCACGGTGGTGAAGTTCTTCATCCATGTAGCACAGCAGAGCTCACGTCCGCAAGGACCTGTGCCGCCGATGCGACCTGCCTCCTGACGGGCACCGATCTGCTTCATCTCGATGCGCACGTGGAAGGCTGCTGCCAAATCCTTGATTAGCTGACGGAAGTCCACACGTTCATCAGCGATATAGTAGAAAATGGCCTTGTTGCCATCGCCCTGATACTCCACATCACCGATCTTCATGTCGAGTCCGAGCCCCTTGGCTATCTGACGGCTCTCGATCATCGTGGCATGCTCCCTTGCTTTCGCCTCACGAAACTTATCCATATCCGTAGGACGGGCAATGCGGTAGATGCGCTTGATATCGTCGGCAGACTTCAAGTTGGCCTTCTTCACCTGCAGCTTCACCAAGCGTCCGGTGAGTGTCACCACACCGATGTCATGACCAGGACTGGCCTCTACAGCCACAATGTCGCCTTTCTTCAACTCGAGGTTGTTCACGTTATGGTAATATCCCTTACGGGTATGTTTGAACTGCACTTCCACCAGGTCAGTCGTGTCCTGATTGCCAGGCACGTCAGCCAGCCAGTCGTAAGTATTCAACTGGCGATCCTGTCTGCCTACAGCCTGATGGCATAAGCCTCGGTCACATCCCACCTTGATGGGCAATTCCTTTGTTTTTTCTGTCATATCTATTTTTGTAATAAAAGTACAATCATTTGTAGGGCGAAGTCGAAGAACACGATCTTGGCGTTGGCGTTCTGTCCGATGTCGCGGATGCAGAGATTCGCCATGTCGTTCATCTGCAGGATGTTCTTCTCGTTCACGAAACGGGCGAAGTTCCTTGCAAAGTCCTCTTCCTGTTGAGTCATATACACCAGTTCCTGCTCCTGGAAGTTATACATGAAATTCTCTCTAGCCATCCTGAGGAAGTAAGAGAGCCAGCGCTTCTGTTTCTCGCGTCCCATACCAGCCATCTGTTCACTCCATTTACGTAGATCCTTGATCTTACGCTGATAGGCAAGTCGCATCAGCATGATATACATATCGAGGAAAAGTTCGTTCTCAGAACCTACCTGTAGTTCCTCCAGCGCCTTCAGCCAGTTGCCGTTAGCCAGTCGGCTGATGCGGTGGGCCATCTCCACGTCGATGCCTCTGCGACTGACCAGTGCCTCTTGTATCTCTTCCTCAGTGATACGCTTCACGTCGATGCGCTGTACGCGACTGCGGATGGTCTCCAACAACCTGTCGGGCTCCTCACATACCAGGATGAAGATTGTCTGCATCGGGGGCTCTTCGATGAGTTTCAGCAGTTTGTTGGCACACTCTATGTTCATGCGTTCAGGTAGCCAGATTACACTAACCTTATAGCCTCCCTGGCTCGACTTCAGGTTCAATTTCCTAACCAAGTCGTCGCTCTCGCCAGCAGTGATGATGGCCTGCTGGTTTTCTCCCCCCATCGCCTCCATCCAGGTCTCCATCGTGAAGTAAGTCCCCTGCATCAGTAGCTCGTGCCACTCTTTGGCGAAATCGTCACTCACAGGCTTGTGGTCGGCACTCATCGAGGACAGCTTGATGGTGGGGTAAGTGAAGTGTAGGTCAGGATGCTCCAGCTTCTCCAGCATCGCCTTCGACGAGGGCTTCCCGTCGTCCAGCAGATAGCAGGCAAAGGCAGTGGCCAGTGCAAACTTCCCGCTGCCGTTAGGTCCGCAGAGCATGATGGCGTGTGGCAGATGATTCTCCTCTACCATCTTCACTAGTCGCTGCTGGACTTCCTGTTGTCCGATTACCTCGCTGAAAGTCATTTAGCCTAACTTCTTAACTATTTCCACGACAGAATCCACTGCCGATACAGTGTAGAAATGAATATTCTGTATGCCGTGTTGATAAAGCTCTCGGCATTGCTCAATGGTCCACTCTATACCCAACTGACGTGCATCTTCATCCGTCTTACATTTCACAATCTCACGTGCCAAAGGCTCGGGAATGTCGCAGTGGAAGGTCTTGGGCACCACCGTCAACTGGCTCAGCTTTGCCATCGGCTTGATGCCAGGAATGATGGGAATCGTAATCCCCATCTTACGAGCCCTTTCCACAAACTGGAAATATTTCTCATTATCAAAAAACAACTGGGTCACAGCATATTGTGCTCCCAGATCCTGTTTCTCTTTCAGATACTGCATGTCCATCTCCAAGTTGGGCGCCTCTTCATGCTTCTCAGGATAGCAGGCCACACCGTAGTCGAACGCCTTGCCGGGTCGCTTGATAGGGGTGCCATCAGCAAAGAATCCCTCGTTGAAACGCTTTACCTGTTTCATCAGGTCTGTGGTGTGTGAATGCCCGCCAGGTGTCGGCACGAACCGGCTATCCTCCTTCGCCTTGTCGCCACGCAGCAACAACAGGTCGCTGATACCCAGGAACTGCAGGTCGAGCAACTCATATTCTATATCCTCGATGGTGGCACCGCTACAGATCACATGGGGCTGAACGGGGATATTGTATCGTTGCTGGATGGCTGCAGCAATAGCCACAGTACCAGGACGACGACGAATGCGCTGGCGCTCAAACTGTCCGTTCTCCAATTCTTTATACACAAACTCCGAATGGTGCGTTGTGATATTGATGTAGGCCGGGTTGAACTCCCGCAGTTTGTCAATGTCGGCAAACAACTTGTCTGTGCCCGTACCTTTCAGAGGGGGAAGCACTTCGAAAGAGAACCTTCTTTCGTTTGTATCTTGATGGATAACTTCCGTTCCACTCATAATTGGGTGCAAAATTACTAAAAAGTGTGTGAAAAACCAAATATTATTTGTAATTTTGCAGCGAAATGATGAGTATCAAGCAATTTTTGAAAGACTGGACGCTACCTGTAGCCATTGCTACGGGCTCTATAGTGTATCTTCTGTTCTACTGGGTGCCGCAGCTCGATAATGCCGGCAATTTTTTCGGTCCCATCATCGATACGGTTTTTCCGATGATGGTGTTCTGTACTCTTTTTTCCACTTTCTGTCGTGTGGATTTCCATCAGATGCGCCCTCACCGCTGGCAGTTCGGCGTGTTGCTGGCTCAGGTGCTCCTCGTGGTGCTCAACGTGTGGATCATCTTCTGTGTCGAGGGCGACCTCTGGCAGAAGATCCTGTGGGAGAGCGTGCTCACCTGTATCATAGGACCTGCCGCTACCGCTGCCCCTGTGGTAACAGCGAAAATCGGCGGTAATATTAATACGATGACAGCTTTCGTCGTGCTCTCCTCCTTTGCCTCCGCCCTCATGATTCCTGCTGTGTTCCCCCTGCTCGAACGAGGGGCTGGGCTCAACTTCTGGAGTGCCTTTCTCATTATCCTTGAGAAGCTGGCTGTTGTCCTGATAGCCCCGCTGGCCCTTGGCTGGTTCATGCAGCACTATGCCAAACGCTTGTGTGAAAAAATTGTGTCCATACCCGACCTCTCTTTTTACCTTTGGGCAGCCCAGCTCAGTGTCACCTCTGGCGTCACCGTCCGCAACATCGTCCATAGCGAGGCAGGTCTCTCCCTGCTGCTGATGATTGCCATCCTCAGTCTGATACTCTGTTTCGTGCTCTTCCTTTTGGGGCGCAGCGTGGGCCGTCATCTAGGTGATGAGATCAATTCCGGTCAGGCATCCTTTCAGAAGAATACCGCCCTTTCCATCTGGGTGGCCTACACCTATCTGAACCCGATGGCCTCCGTCGGCGCAGGCTGTTATGTGCTCTGGCGGTACATCATTAATTCCTTAGAACTATGGGAATATAGAAAGAAACATCAATAACCTGCGCGTGAATTGCGACAGATTTGGGGCCAATTTCCCAGTTATGTCGCAAAAAGGATAGGGTGTCGCAACAAGTTAGAAGAAAAAACAGAAAAAAGTTTGGCGTGCGCGTATAATTGTCGTACCTTTGCAATGTCAATCAGACAAAACAACGTCTTGACAACGAGAAAATAAACATAGTATTAATTAATCAAACTTTAAGTGTTATGAGCAAGAAAAGTGTAATTATTCTGGGTTCAGTGGTTGTAGTTTGTGGCCTGTTCAGCTCTCTCTTTGTTGACTGGCCTGTAGATTTTAGCTCTGCCAGCGGCGATATCGCCAAGGCTACTCGATTCTCTCGT
>JAEEGL012506450.1_pt1 | contig 14697 bp, 17 predicted proteins | sample 9134231 | NCBI WGS metagenome assembly JAEEGL01 (sample SAMN16246548, study PRJNA631951) | gut metagenome | biome: gut microbiome; feature: rumen; material: fiber-attached | host: Bos | place: Iran: Karaj | collected 2018-10 | reverse complement strand
CACGACCCGGTAGCATACAGTTCGATAGATAACAGAAAACCGGCCGCTTACGCGGCCGTTTTTTTTGTGTGAAAGCTGTTCGGTTCAGACAACAGCGGAGATGATACTGACTCCTGCCAAAAGCCCGAGAATAAGGATCACGGCCCCTGCAATGAGGATCAGCTTGTTGGAGCCGTGTTCGCGCACATCTCCTTCATCAGACGAATAATAGAGCCTGAGCGTATCTCCAGCGCGGAACGATTCCTTTCTTCCGGAGTTGACGTTGCAGCGTCTCACCATGGTCTTTACGTCCTGATCATAGCTTACGATCGGATAGTATGTGAACTTCCCGCTGCCTGAGAATCTGCCGGGTTTGGATACCTGACGCTCATAAATGTCTGTGATCACTGCGTCTATGCGTGTCAGATGTTTTTTCTTCAGGTATACATAGTTTCCTATCAGGCCCGCGCCTGCGCCGGCCAGCAGCAGAGAGAGGCATGTCATGGCGGCGATCTCCTTTGCCTGTATCTGGAACAGAGCCAGAAGGATGAGCAGCGCACCGCCCAGCATCCCGAGCCATGGATGGAATATCCATTCATTTATGCCGTTTGTGAGGACAGGATCTCCTGACGACGGGTCAAAATACAGTTCTACCTTCTGTCCCACAGGGTATTCCACGGGAGATTTTATGACGTGGCGCTCTTTCTTGCCTGTTCTGGGATCCGCTGATTCCACAGTCGTCTCAAAATAGTCGAATACCTGACGGCCGAACTTGTCTTTCTTTGTGATGTGTTTGGTGATCCTGACTTCAGCAGCTCGTGTAGCGCCGTAACGGCTCCTTCTGCGGTATTCGCGGACCTGCCCGGATTCCACGAGAAAGATGACGATGCCGGGGATGAACATCAGGTACTGGGAATAGTCGGCCATGTTTTCCTCCAAATGGTTGTTTTCTAGTATAATATCGTTATAAAAGACACGTTCTGAAGCATGGAGAGGGTTGGATATGAGACCTGAATGTAAAAAAGCGCTGTTTCTGGACCTTGACGGCACACTGCTAACGGATGACAAGCGCATACCCAATCGCAACAGGGAAGCCATAGACGAGATGCTTGGGCAGGGCCACAGCGTGATAATAACTACCGGAAGACCTCTGTTAAGCGCTGCGCATCAGGCTGAGATGCTGGGACTCACTTCGGAAGGATGCTACCTGATAGCTTTCAACGGGGGCATCCTTTACGACACTGCAAAAAGAAAGGTCATATACAGGTCCACACTTCCGCTTGATGCGGTCGTCAGATGCTTCCGGGAAGCGGAGAGAAGGGGAATACACATCCAGACCTATTCGGAAGACAAAGTGCTGGTCGAGCCGAGATGCGACAATGACATAATAAGACTGTACTGCTCCAGGATACTTATGGAACACGGTGTGATCCCAGACATATCGGAACTCAGGGACGAGCCGGTCAAGATGCTCATCATCGATCTTAACGATCCCGCTCCGCTTGAGGAGTTCCGCAGGTGGATATCATCCTGGGCAGAAGGGGAGATAGATACTTTTTTTTCCAGTAATGAATACTGTGAGATAGTAAGGAAAGGCCTCAATAAGGGCAATGCTCTCCGGCAGATGGCCGGACTTATCGGGGTCGATATCGCAGATACGATAGCCGCAGGCGATGCAGCGAATGACCTTTCCATGATAAAAGCGGCCGGTATCGGATGCGCTATGAGCAACGCCACCGCAGATGTAAAGGAAGCTGCAGATTATGTGACCGAGAGGGATAATAATAACAGCGGGGTGGCAGAGATAATAGAGAGATTTATCCTGAACTCCTGACTGTCAGTCAGAAGGAACGATGACGATGTCCGCGCCGCTCAGCCTGAGCTGAGCAAGGATGTCGGGGTCAGCCTGATCGTCTGTCACAAGCGTATAGGGCCTGTCGTATGTGCAGCTGCCGTAAGCGTTGTGCCGCTCTGATCTCATATGAAGTTTCGTATGATCCGCCAGTATGTAGAGATGCTGGCGGGTCTTTGCTATCATAACTTCATTTATGCCTATCTCCATAGGGATGTCGTACACGAATTCACCGTTTTCGTATACGGCGGCGCATCCGATAAACGTCTTGTCAGCCTGTGTCTCCAGTATGCTCTGCATCGTGAGTTCGCCTACCATGATGCGGCCGCGCAGGTCGCCTCCGGTGATGCGCACTGAGACGCCATGAGGGTATTCTTCGTCCAGCGCCCATCCGTTATTGGTGATCACCTGTACATTCTTGTCTCCCAGGTATCTCAGAAGATTGAGCGCTGTGCGGCTGCCGTTGATGAATATAGTATCTCCGCTGTTTACAAAGGATACGGAGTGGCGGGATATCCTGTCCCGGCATTCGGTGACTTCTGAATTGATCTTTCTGCTGTTGTAGTACTCTTCGAGGGTCGCGGCACCGCCGTGCGTCCTTCTCAGCCGTCTTTTCTGCTCCAGAAAATCAAGGTCTCTCCTTACTGTCATAAGAGAGATCCCGAACTGACTGGCAATGTCTTCGGAGCGGATCTCGCCGTTCTCCTGTACCAGCTTCAGAATGCCCTGCTGGCGCGCGTCTACACTTTTTCTGTCTTTTTTCATTTCTCTGTCTTTTTATATCTGTATTTTTCTGATCAGGTCCGGGAGCTCCTCATATTCAGAGAAGCATAAAACGCTGCTGTCAGCTTCCTGCCGTCCGATATGATCGACCGGAAGCGGAGCACCGTCGGGAAGAGGCTCTTTTTCCGGAGCGAACCACGCCGCTCTGAGTCCGGCCTTCTGTGCAGCCTGTATGTCGCTTTTCAGATTGTCGCCTACATAAAGACATTCTGAGGCATCGCATCCGGATTTGCTGACGCACAGCATGAAGAGGACTTTGTCGGGCTTCTCATAACCTGCCTCCTCGCTGGATACAACAAAGTCAAACAGTTTCAGAATGCCGAGAGCCTCCAGTTTTCTGAACTGCATGACGGAGGTCATATTTGTTCCTATGCCGAGTTTGTATCCATGTGCCTTAAGGTGATCAAGGGTATCGACAAGACCGGGAAACAGGACGGAAGAAGCGGTAAGAGTGTCCCAGTAGATATCGTACATCTTCAGTGCATGAGGAGAAAGGGGGATCCCTTCCTTCTCGAGTATCCTCTGAAACCGGACCAGCCTGTTGTGTATCACGGCTTTTTTGCCGTGAGCGGCGCGGATCTCTTCAAAGGAATTCTTGACCTTTCGCTCGGTCTCGTCCCTGCTCCAGCCAAAATGCTCCGCCGCATAGTCTTCAACAGCGGCCATTGCGGCTGAATTGGCTCTGTCATAGTCGTACAGGGTGTTGTCTATATCGAAAATAACTGCTTTGATCATAATGTATTCTTTCTTCACTGTATTAAATGACCGGGATATGCCCAGGATTCCTTGTCCTCGGTATACTCCGGTTATTCAATATCCTGGCTGTCTCCCGTATCCCGTGACACGGGAGACAGATGTTATCAATGCTTTTTTGCACAGAAGGTATCCGTGCTTCAGAACACTGGGTCAGTCAAGGAGATCAGCTTCCTGAAGGGCAGCTTCGATCTCTTTGTCGGACATAACGTTCTTCAGTGCGATGACCGTCTTGCCGGCTGCCGCGAGTTCATCGAAGTTCTTCGCGAAGGTGCGTGCGCAGAAGATAACGTCATACGTGCGGGCAGCGCTCTTGCCTTCCGAGACGGAGCAGTGACGCAGTTCACCGTACTTGACGTCATATTTCTTCATGACCTTCTGGCGTTCTCCATCATAAGAGAAGAACCGGCGCCGTTGGCGCAGCAGGCGAGCAGCTTTTTGTTATCGAGTTTAGCCATTTATATACCTCCGAGGTTTTGTTGATCGGTCCCTGACCGTTTTTTCTTTTTTCAGCGGGATGCCGTTTCCGGCATCCCGTTAATTATAAATCAGATGTTCGTACTGTGAAAGGAGATTACGCTTTCTCAGCGTTCATCTTTTCCCTGTGCTCAACATAGGCATCGTAGTCCTCTGTGATCAGGAAGTAGCCTTCCGGATCCATACGGTACTCGATCTGGGGGATCGCAAGAAGGACGATAACGACCAGTGCGACGCCGACATAACCGAGATAACGCATTGCAACAGTGAACAGAGGCCAGACTGTATCCCAGTCGAACATTCCTAGATATCCACCGTAATCGGCAAGGCCGACCCAGCCAGCGATGAGAGCAGCGCCGAATACCTGGATAAGACCGGAGCAGAAGGGGATGACGAGGCAGGCTTTAAGACCGCCTTTTTCATTGGCGACGAGGCCGATGGTAGCGTTATCAAAGAACACGGGAACGAATCCGCAGATGATGATCGTGGGGGATCCGAGGAGGATCAGGGTCACGATAGCAACGATCTGTCCGGCAAGTCCGGCGAGGAAGCCGAAGGTAACAGCGTTGGAGTCGCCGAAACCGTAGCAGACTGCGCAGTCAACACCGGGTACGGATGCGGGCAGGAGCTTGTCAGCGATTCCCTGGAAGGAGGCTGTGAGCTCAGAAACGAATGTGCGGACACCAAGCTGGAGGATCGCGAGATAAACAGCGAACTGCAGGCAGGTGTTGAATACATAGAATGCGAAGGCTTCGGTCTCTTTCGTTGCGCCGCTGGCTACGAAGAAGTCCTTGCCGATGATGCTCATGATGATGCCGAAGAATACGGTCATCAGGATGGCTGTGCAGACCATGTTCTCATTGAAGATGGAGAAGAAGCCGGGCATCTCGAGATCGCCGACCTTCTTGACTTTTCTCTTGCCGCCCTTGTCTCCGAAGAGCTTGTCGGCAAGCCAGTATCCGAGGCGGATACCGAACATCTGCTGATGCGCGATGGCAAATCCGGCGCCTTCTGTGAGCTCCTGCATGGGCTTGACGGTCAGGTTGGATCCGACTGCCCAGTAGGCTCCGAGGATGACGGACATGACGAGCAGAAGAGCTACGTTGTTCTCACGCAGAGCGGGCAGTGCGAACAGGATGAGCCAGTAGGCGGTTGCAGCCTGCTGTACCTGGACGTGTCCGGTGGTGAACAGTGTGCGGCACTTCGTGATCTTGTTGAAGCGGACGAGGAGGATGTTGACGATGAAGGCGATGAGCAGCAGGGTCATGACCTGTGCGAAACCTTTTCCGAATGTCTCCTCAACTCCGGCTGTAACTGCGTTCTGACCATAGTAGGGGTCGATGACGCAGGCGGTGAGGTTGAAGCGGTCCTTGAGACCGGCAAGGATGGGACGGAAGTTGCTGGTCAGTCCGCCGGAACCGACGTTGAGGATCAGCATGCCGATGATGGCTTTAAGAGTCCCAGCCAGTGTGTCGTACCACTTCTTGCCCATGAGGCAGTAGCCTACAAGGGTGAGGAATCCGACCATGTACGGGGCTTTCTGCAGGATGTAGGTTGCAAAAAAGTTCCATATTGCGCTTAGGATTTGCATTACTCTTTCTCCTTTTGTTTTGGAACTCCGGCATGATAGCAGCCGGAGTATCGATTTATGAATATCCGTGTTCCTTCACGGAAGATTCCAAATTAATAAAGCATTACTCTTCGCAGGGGAAATCCTCAGCAGCCTTGAGGATGTCTTCAGGTGTTCTTGCTGCCTGGAGGGCATCCAGCAGATCGTCATTAACGAAAACGTTCGAGAGCTGCATGATGTTATCAGTGTGCTCGTCAGGATTTGCGGATGACAGAGTGAAGAAAAGATTGGCTTCCTTGTGTTCGCCGTCTTCGTCATAACCGAAATCGATCATCTTTTCAGTGACCATGAATCCGATACCTGTCTTGAAAGCGCCTTTGGCGTTCTCAGTGGTGTGAGGCATTGCGACATTGTGGTCGAATACCATATAGGGACCGTACTTCTCAATGCAGTTTACGATCTCTTCATGGAAATCTTCACTGACGGAGCCGTCTTCTACCAGAGGAAGAAGACTGAGCCTGACTGCCTCCTGCCAGGTAACACCTTCGCCGTCGATGAATGAATAGTGTTTCTTCTCTACTATATCCTTGAATATATCTGCCATGACATACTCCTCCCAAAACAATACTTTGACTGCCAATATCGTAACTGAATGCGATCATTAAATCAATGACTTTTTGTTCGGTTTTTGTTAGTTATTGGCTGTTTTGAGCAAGTTTGTGAATATCGCACAATCAGCATAACAAAACCATGGACATAATGCATATAGATAATATGCACAAAAACATGTCTTGAATATATGCAATAATGCCGAAAATGAGGCTAAATCATCTAAAAGTATCCTGTTCATGTCTTTTTCTGTTGACCGTAACACCTAAGAACAAGTATTATGTTGATGCAGGCTGAAGATCAAAAAACAAACGATATATGTTCGATATATGATCGATACTTGATCACATCGCTTAACATCATTTGAGAATGATCCGGCTGATATATGTAACTAAATTGAATAATGATCAAATCAATAATAGGGAGGAATTCCATGAGCAAGATCAGTGAGATGACTAGAGAAAAATGGGTCATGAGCACATTCCCGGAATGGGGAACATGGCTCACAGAAGAGATCGAGGGCTGGGACGTAAAACCCGGTACAGTCGCGATGTGGTGGCTGGGATGTGTCGGAATGTGGTTCAAGACACCAGGCGGCGCCAACATCACAGTTGACCTCTGGGCAGGAAACGGAAAGAGAACACACGGTGACGGCAAGATGAAGGTCGGACATCAGATGGCTAATATGGCCGGCGTCCGTGCCATGCAGCCTAACCTTCGTAACGTACCCTTTGTTATTGATCCATTCATGATCAATCATCTCGACGCTGTTCTGGCAACGCACTACCATCAGGATCATATGAGTGCCGAGCTTGCTGCACATGTTGTCAACAGCGGAATGACCACTACTGATGCCGACGGCAACGAGATCCCCGTACCGTTCATCGGTGCACAGAAGTGCGTCGACTACTGGATCGACTGGGGCGTGCCGGCAGACCGCTGCATAGTCGTAAAACCCGGTGATGTAGTCAAGATCAAGGATATAGAGATAGTTGCAGTGGATTCCTTCGACCGCACCTGCATCGTCACCACTGACTCAACAGGACCCGACCGCGAAGACCTCGCAGGCAAGTGCCCGACAGACATGGATGAGAAGGCAGTCAACTACATCATCAAGACACCCGGCGGAAACATCTACCACAGCGGTGACTCTCATTACTCCATCTATTTTGCAAAGCACGGCAAGGATTATGATATCGATGTCGCTACAGCTGCGTTCGGCTGCAACCCGATAGGCATCCAGGACAAGATGGAAGCCACAGACGTACTCCGTATGGCTGAAGCTCTCAACTGCAAGGTCGTCATCCCGATCCATCATGACGTGTGGACAAACTTCCAGGCTGACGTCAACGAGATCAAGGTCCTCTGGGAGATGAGGAAGGACCGCCTTGACTACAAGTTCCATCCCTTCTTCTGGGAAGTCGGCGGGCATTATGTATATCCTGACGACAAAGACCGCATGGCATATCATCATGACAGAGGATTCCATGACTGCTTCGAGTATGAACCCAATGTCCCGTACCGCAGCGTACTGTAAGAGCTTAATAACAATTCATTAATAAGAAAGAACGGCACCGGGGACTGATAGTCCGCCGGCGCCGCTCTACGGAGAACAGATATGAGAGCAGAAAAAAAGGTCATAGACAGTCTCAATAAATGCTACGCTGTAGCAGAATTCGATTTTGACGGAAAACGCCATCTGATAACTGCTGCCGAGAAGACTGATCCCTGTTATATCTACGATCTGCAGGGAAACAAAGAGGGGACTCTCTGGGATGGTCCCGGAGGGGTAATGACTCTCTGTCAGTATCCTCTGGCTGATGACAGTGATCCTGTTCTTATGGCGACATATAAGTTCTACTCGCCCAATGACTCTGCGGAAGCCAAGATCGTCTACTATACAAGGGAAAACGGCCAGTGGCTGTGCCATGTGCTGTGCGATCTTCCTTTCGTTCACAGGTTCGGAGTCGTCGAGCGCGGCGGCACCTGGTATCTTGTAGCCTGCACTCTCAAATCCGCACATGCATTCCGTGACGACTGGACATGCCCCGGCAGGATCTGGGTCGCTGAACTTCCTGAGGATATCAGGGCATACAGTCAGGAGAATCAGCTTAAGCTTGAGCCTCTGGTAAGCGGTCTGTATAAGAATCATGGATTCTGCAGATGTGAAGAGGACGGATACGGATTCGTGATGGTCGGTACCGAGAACGGTGTCTATAAGGTCACACCTCCTTCTGTCAAAGGCGGAGAGTGGAAAGCAGAACTGGAACTGGAAGTTCCGGCCAGTGATATGCTGTATCAGGACTATGATGGAGACGGTGAGAGGGAACTGCTGGTGCTCTCTCCTTTCCACGGAGATACACTTTCCGTATATAAGAAAGTGAACGGAGAATACAGACAGATATTCAACTGTACAGACAAACCTTTCCTGCATGCGATCTGGGGAGACGAAGTCTTCGGAAAGCAGGTCGCGTTCATCGGAAATCGTCAGGCTGACAGACAGCTTTATGCCATATATCATGACGGAAACGGATATGTCATGGATCTTCTCGATGCAGGAGCAGGCCCTGCAAACTGCATGCATTTCACTGACGGCGAAAAGGAGATGCTGCTCGCCGCGAACAGGGAGACCGATGAGGTCGCTCTCTATCAGCTCTTTGAGTGAGGTATCCTATGGAATATTCACTGGGACTATATGAAAAAGCTATACCGGCAGGAAAGAGCTTTCCCGAAATGTTCTCCATTGCCAAAGAGTGCGGATTCGACAGGCTTGAGATAAGCATCGACGAGACCGACTGGAGACTGGAGCGCCTTGAGTGGGATGCATCGAAGCAGAGAGAACTCGGCATGCTATCCAGATCGATGGATACACCTCTGCTGACTATGTGCCTTTCAGGACATAGAAAATATCCTTTCGGCAGCCACGACAGCGAGACACGCGCACGTTCTTTGGATATAATGGAGAAGGCGGTACGTTTTGCTGATAATGCCGGAATTGCCGTCATCCAGCTTGCAGGATACGACGTATACTACGAAGAAGGTGACGAAGAAACCAGAAAATGGTTTGCTGAGAACCTGAGGAAGGCCGTGCATATGGCATCCAAAGCCGGAGTGGTACTGGCATTCGAGACTATGGAGACTCCGTTCATGGATACAGTGCAGAAATCCATGAAGTATGTAAATGAGATAGGATCTTCCTGGCTTGGAGTGTATCCTGATATCGGAAACCTCAAGAACGCAGCGGTACTTTACGGTACCGATGTCGTTGAGGATATGATGACCGGTGCCGGACACATCTTTGCGGTACACCTGAAGGAGACGAAGCCCGGTCTATACAGGGATATGAATTTCGGACAGAGCGACGGACACACCGAATACGAGCGCTGCCTGGAAGCGAGTCTTGGAATGGGAGTCAGGATGTTTACCGGAGAATTCTGGTATCAGAACGGTCAGGATCATATAAGCGTTATCACCGATTCCGCCAGATTCCTGAGAGATAAGATAGAAAAAACAGCAAATAAAATGGGACTATAAATAAAGGAGATCTTTTGAAATGTTAGAGCAGCTCAAGAAAGAAGTCTATGAAGCAAATATGCTTCTGCCGAAGTATGGCCTTGTCACATTCACATGGGGCAACGTGTCCGGTATAGACCGCGAGAGCGGACTTGTGGTCATCAAGCCCAGTGGCGTAGATTATGACATCATGACTCCGGACGATATGGTCGTAGTGGATCTTAACGGGAACAGAGTTGAAGGAAGACTCAAACCCTCATCCGATACCGCGACGCACGTGGAACTGTATAAAGCGTTCCCGAACATCGGCGGCGTAGTACATACCCATTCTTCTTATGCTACCAGCTGGGCTCAGTCCGGAAGAGACATACCCTGCTACGGCACCACACACGCCGATTACTTCTATGGCCCCGTGCCATGCCTGCGCTGTCTGACAGCAGAAGAGATCGAAGATGCATATGAGGAGAATACCGGTCATCTGATCGTGAACGAGTTCGCAAGACTCAACAAGGATTATGAAGCAGTCTCGGCAGTCCTGTGCAAGAACCACGGACCTTTCTGCTGGGGAAAGAACCCGGAAGATTCCGTTCACTGCGCGGTAGTGCTCGAAGAAGTCGCCAAGATGGCTTACAGGACCGAACTCATCAACCGCGAAGTACAGCCTGCTCCTCAGGAACTTCAGGATAAGCATTACTACCGTAAACACGGCGCCAACGCCTACTACGGACAGAATTGACTCACTGAGTCTGATACACAATCAGTAAAGGAGAAACCACACATGAAAGAATTCGAATTCGTCGTAACAGATCCTGTCGGTATCCATGCGCGCCCCGCTGGCAACCTTGTAAAGGAGATCAAGAAATACACTGATTCCAAGATTTCCCTCACCAATGAAGCCGGAAAGACTGTTGACGGACTGCGCCTTATGGCAGTCATGGGCCTCGGCGTCAAGCAGGGCCAGACCGTGAAATTCACGGTAGAAGGCGGAGACGAGGACGCTGTCGTTGAATCCCTCAGCGCCTGGCTCAAAGAGAACCTCTGAGATAAATCAAAAAACAGACGGTCTGCGCCGTCTGTTTTTTATACCCATTATCAAATGATAAGGAGAAACCTGTAATGATCACTATTCAGGGAAAAGGTGTTTCCACAGGAGTGGCGGAAGGTCCCCTTTATTTCTATAAACGCGCCATTACTACCCTCAAACGCTACACTGTCGAGGACAGGGAAGCTGAGTGGAACAGATTCAAGGACGCACAGCAGAAGTGTATAGATCAGCTCGGAGAACTTGCTGAAAAGGCGAGGGAAGAAGCAGGTGATGAAGCTGCGATGCTTTTTGAGACTCATCAGATGATGGCTGAGGATCTCGACTATGAGGAAGCGATCCAGGCCCTCATCCAGGAAGAGGGAAATAACGCGGAAGCGGCAGTTACCGATACTTCCGTGCAGTTCGCCGAGATGTTCGCATCTATGGACGACTCATATATGCAGGCCAGAGCTGCAGACGTCAAGGACGTCTCCGGCAGGATACTGAACATACTTTACGGAGTGGTTCAGGGAGGGATCGACTCAGAGGAGCCCGTCATACTTGCTGCGGATGACCTTGCACCCAGCGAGACCATCCAGCTGGACAAGACGAAGATCCTCGCTTTCGTTACAGAAGGCGGTTCCAGTTCCAGCCACACAGCCATCCTGGCAAGGACGATGGGGATCCCTGCTATCGTAGGCCTCGGAGATCAGATAAAGCCTGAGTTCGAAGGAAGGCCGGTCATCGTCGACGGTTCCACTGGCGACGTATACGTCGATCCCGACTACGATACAACGGCTCACCTTATGGAGAAACAGAGACAGCAGCTTGAGTATCAGCAGATGCTGGAAGAGCTCAAGGGCAAAGAGAACGTCACTCTCGACGGACAGCATATCCGTGTTTACTGCAATATCGGAAGTCCGGAAGATGTCCATTCAGTGCTGCTGAATGACGCTGACGGCGTCGGACTGTTCAGAAGTGAGTTCCTTTATCTCAACTGTGATGACTATCCGTCAGAGGACTATCAGTTCGAAGCATACAAGAAAGCCCTCACAGATATGGAAGGCAGGGAAGTCATCATCCGTACGATGGACATCGGAGCGGACAAGCAGATAGATTACTTCGAGTTGCCCAAAGAGGAGAACCCGGCTCTCGGCAACAGGGCTCTGAGGATCTGCCTCAACAGGCCTGAGATATTCCACACCCAGCTGCGCGCTCTGTACCGTGCTTCCGCATACGGCCATCTCGGCATCATGTTCCCGATGGTGACCAGCGTCTGGGAAGTCAGGGAAGCCAAGAAGATGTGCGAACAGGTCAAGAAGGAGCTCAAAGCGGAAGGCATTCCTTACAGTGAGAGCGTCCAGGTAGGGATCATGATCGAGACTCCTGCCGCAGCGGTCATCAGCGACCGCCTTGCAAAGGAAGTAGACTTCTTCTCATGCGGCACGAACGACCTTACCCAGTACACTCTTGCATGCGACCGTCAGAACAATGACCTCGGCAGATTCTTCAACCCGCATCATCCTGCTGTCTTGAGGCTCCTCAAGATGGTCACAGACAACGCTCACAAGAACGGCATCTGGGTCGGTATCTGCGGAGAGCTCGGAGCGGACCTCGATCTTACAGAGGTGTTCCTCTCCATCGGTATCGATGAACTGTCGGTGTCTCCTAGATCCGTACTGCCGCTCAGGAAGAAGATCCGTGAGACCACAGTGTCTGAAGTCAAGGACAGGCTCATGGATGATCTTATGGGAGAAGGCAAGATCTTCTAAACAGAGATGCATAATAAGAGACCAGGAACCATTTTCGAGTTCCTGGCCTTTTTTGCTGTATTGGAGATATATCTTAGCTGAATTTAGAAGAGATCAGCTGGATCAGGAAAGAGACTTTCTGTGTAAGATAAGCGATTATCCTGTCCACATCCAGGATCGTGACGTCAGCTATCGTCTGAAGGATATACAGTACTGCAAGGATGGTCAGCACGATCAGGATAAGAATAAGGATGGTATGTATGATAGCGCTGAAGCCGCCTCTGCGTCTGCCGTTGTTGTTGTCGATGAGCTGTATCGTGTTTGCTTTGAGACGCACCTTCTCATGACGGATGGCTCTTCTGGATTTCTTTTCCTTGGGGATATCGGAGAATATGGAACCTGATGTCCTGTCAGATGTCAGGTATTTCTCCACATCGTCCTGTGCATTCCAGTCGAGAATATCGTCCGAGTCTTTCGGCCCGTCGGCATCCTTCCTGCTGTAATCTTCCCCTTCAGGTGAGAACGAGAAGGTCGCTTCATCAGACTTCTGAACGTTCTGCGGAAGATCCTCTTCGTAATCATCCTGATCATCTTCCTCATCATAAGGCTCTTCCTCCTCCGGTTCGGCTGTCTTCTGAGGCTGAGTCTGAACCGGCAGTGTCTTCTCCTCTTCTTCAATGGAGGCAGGCACGTCATCAAAACGGCCGCCCGTGGTGAAGACATGAGGTTTTACAGGACCGTCATCTGACTGGCGTTCTGCGCCTGGTGTCTTTCCGGATCCGGGATCAGACTCGTTCAGACGTTCGTTGACTCTTGCCATAAGCTGTGACAGATAATCATTGTTTTCAGGCATTATTTCAGTTCTCCTGTTTGAGATCTTCTCCGGTCAGCAGTCCAAGATCATTCAGGAACAGCTGCTCGGCTTTGTCTATGAAATTATCTTTAACGGTCTGCGCTGTGCGCAGCGTGGGTACATAAACGGAAATGGAATAAAGAGGACCTTCCGATTCGTCAGAGATGGAGCAGAATACTTCATACCCTGTCTCGACCTTTCTTATCTCAGCTTTATGGTCGCGGCTCTTGCGCTCATGCTCGACAAAATATCTGAGGGAATCTCCTGCCTTGCTTCGTACGGAGAAGGGGAGGTCATCGGAAAGCAGCACTGCTATCTGTCTGCCGCTCTCAGTTATGGAGTAGCAGTCGTTCTCGGATCTGATATGTCCGGCATCTATGAGCTCGGTAATGGCAGAAACAAGTTCGAAATAGTTTACAAGCCCGTCCTTGCTTAGTGACGTTATAAGCACGTCGTGAGGAACCGGTGCTGACTGGTTGTTGATCAGATAGCAGCACAGTATCTTGACTTCGGAATGGGAAGTAAGACCGCCGGGAACAACGCCCGCCACGAAAGCATCATTAGGCATAAAGTGCTCACCTCCTCTTCTGGGATAGTATACCACACGAAGAACACGGAAACATTGAAAGAAATCTCGCTTAGGTTATAATATTCTGTGAAAAATACGGAGGTCCTGCTATTGGATATCAAAGTCGGAGACATAATCACGGTAAAGAAACCGCACCCCTGCGGCAGCAGCACGTTTGAGGTGCTGCGTATCGGCATGGATTTTAAGATCAGATGCCAGGGATGCGGAAGGGAGATAATGCTCTCAAGGCAGAAGGCGGAAAAGAGCATCAGGACGCTCAACGGTGAAAGGGTCATACACAGATAATGTTTGAGAAACTTCAGAAGATAAAAGAAAGATTCGAGGAGGTATACCGCCTCCTTCAGCTTCCCGAGACGGTGAGCGATCAGGAACTGTACAGGAACCTGAACAAGGAATACAAGAATCTTTCGCCTGTAGTGGAAGAATTCAACAGATATCTTTCTTTTAAGGAAGAAGCTGAGGAGGCCGACGAGATACTCTCTGATCCGTCCAGCGATGAGGATCTCAGAGAAATGGCCGAGATGCAGAAAGAAGAAGCCCAGGAAGGGCTCCGGACCAGTGAAGAGGAGCTCAAGGTCCTCCTGCTCCCTAAGGACGAAGATGACGAGAAGAACGTAATCGTCGAGATCAGGGCTGGCACAGGCGGAGAAGAAGCGGCGCTGTTCGCAGCGGATCTTTACAGAATGTACAGCATGTATGCCGTGACTCAGAACTGGAAGACTGAAGTCATCAATGAGAATGAGACTGAACTTGGCGGCTTCAAGGAGATAAGCTTCATAGTCAACGGCAAAGGTGCATACAGCCGCCTCAAGTATGAGAGCGGTACCCACAGGGTTCAGAGAGTGCCAGAGACTGAATCGCAGGGAAGGATACAGACTTCTGCCTGCACAGTGGCGACTCTGCCGGAAGCAGAAGATGTCGAACTTGAGATAAATCCAAAGGAT
>JAEEGL015660148.1_pt1 | contig 14698 bp, 14 predicted proteins | sample 9134231 | NCBI WGS metagenome assembly JAEEGL01 (sample SAMN16246548, study PRJNA631951) | gut metagenome | biome: gut microbiome; feature: rumen; material: fiber-attached | host: Bos | place: Iran: Karaj | collected 2018-10 | reverse complement strand
TATTATGGGTTGTTGACTTCCCGATGTTTGAAAGAGATGTCGAAAGCGGTGCGATTGTCGCCACTCACCATCCATTCACTCGTCCAAAGGACGAAGATATCAAATATTTAGATGAAGACCCCACAAAGGTCATCAGCTATGCTTATGATATCGTCATCAATGGTTACGAAGCTGGTGGTGGAACACTTCGTATCTACGATCAAAATATCCAAAAGAAAATCTTTAATATCCTCGGACTCAGCGATGAAGAAGTGGAAAAGAAGTTCGGTTACTTTGTAAACGCTCTCAAATATGGCACACCTCCACACGCGGGTATGGCTTTTGGTTTAGACCGTTTAGCAATGATCTTAGGTGGCACAGATAATATCCGTGATGTTATCGCCTTCCCGAAGAATTTAGCGGGTGTCGATCCAATGAGTATGGCGCCGACAGAAGTGACTCAACAACAGCTCGATGATTTAGGCTTAATCATTAGAGACAAAGAATAAGGTTATAAATAGAATTTATAATAAAAACTGATAATCTACTAAAAAACTACTAACAAGGAGAAGTTAAAATGAATAAGAAAATCGACGAACTATCAGTAGCAACCATCCGCTCATTATGTATTGATGAGATTAACAAGGCCAAATCCGGACACCCTGGTATGGCGTTAGGTAGCGCACCTATCTTGTATACGCTATTCACACGTCATTTAGTGGCGAACCCCAAAGAACCTGAATGGTTTAATAGAGATCGTTTCGTTCTAAGTGCTGGTCACGCTTCTGCATTGCTTTATGCAATGTTGCATCTATCTGGCTATGAAGTGAGCCTCGATGATATCAAACAATTCCGTCAATTAGGTTCCTTAACACCAGGCCACCCAGAATATCGCTGGACAAAAGGTGTTGATGCCACAAGTGGTCCTTTAGGACAAGGCATTGCTCAGGCCGTTGGTATGGCTATGGCCGAAGAAAGCGTTAGAGCTAATTATCCAGATGGCGAAAAGATTATGAACCATTACACATACGCATTATGTGGTGACGGCTGTTTACAAGAAGGCATCTCCCAAGAAGCAATCTCTTTAGCGGGACACCAAAAACTCAATAAATTAATCTTATTCTATGATGCAAATCAAGTTACACTTGATGGTGCGCTTGACTTATCTTTCTCAGAACAAGTTAAAACTAGATTCCTTGCTAGTGAATGGAATGTCTTAGAAGTCGCTGATGGCAACGATATCGAAGCAATCGACAAAGCCATCGTGGAAGCTAAAAAATCCAAAGATAAACCAACCATGATTCTCATCCACACAGTTATCGGATTTGGCTCTGCTAAACAAGGTACTTGCAAAGTTCATGGTAACCCATTAGGAGAAGAAGATGGCAAACACGCAAAAGTGGATGTCTATGGATTTGATCACCCAGACTTCTTTATTCCTGATGAAGTGAGAAAACAATTTGAAGACACATTTGTGGCGAGAGGCTTAAAAGCCTATGAAGCATATCAAGCCGCCTTTGAGGAATATAAAAAGAACCACGCTACAGAGGCTGAAAGATTTGAATCCTTAATCAACTTAGATGTCGACAAATACTTACCAAATGTTATGCCTGATTTCGTCGAAGGCAGTGCGACATCCACAAGAGTGGCTTCTGGCAAAGCATTGAATGCTTTCATGCTTAAACTTCCTAACTTAATCGGCGGTTCTGCTGACGTTGCTGGAAGCGTTATGACCAAATTAGATGGTGGAACAGATTTCACACCAGCTTCTAGAGAAGGTCATAACATCAACTGGGGTATTCGTGAATTCGCAATGGCCAGTGCTCAAAATGGTATGTTACTCCATGGTGGACTTAGAACATATGTTGGTTGCTTTGCAGTTTTCGCTGATTATATGAAAGCCGCCATCCGTATGGCAGCATTAAGCCACTTACCAGCAATCTATTTGTTCTCCCATGACTCAATCGCTGTTGGTGAAGATGGTCCAACCCATCAACCAATCGAACAATTAGCTATGCTAAGAAGTATTCCTAATATGTGTGTCATTCGTCCATGTGATGAAAGGGAAACATATGCCGCTTGGGCTGAAGCATTAAGAAGCAAGAGAACACCTGTTGCCTTAATTCTCTCCCGTCAAAACTTGCCTTTATTAGCGGGTAGTTCTGCTGAAGGTTTAGCAAAAGGTGCTTACGTCATCTCTAAAGAAGCTAAAACGGCTCAATTAGAAATCATTGCCACTGGTAGTGAAGTCTCATTAGCGGTGGAAGCTCAAAAACTTCTAAAAGAAGAAGGTGTTGATGTGAGAGTTATCTCTATGCCAAGCTGGGAACTCTTTGCAAAGCAAGATAAAGAGTATCAAGATTCTGTCTTGTCCTTGCCATGGGAGAAGAGAGTGTCTGTGGAAATGCTCTCAACATTTGGTTGGGATAGATACGCGAAACACCACATGGGCATGGATACCTTTGGTGCAAGCGCTCCAGCGAAAGATGTCATCGGCAAGTTTGAATTTACTGCTGATCGACTCGCCAAACTCTGCAAAGAAATTGTTAAGTAACAATAATTGAATTAGAAGCGGTGGATGAACTCCATCGCTTTTCTTTTAGAAATCTCTTTGTTGCTTGTTAGATATACTTTATGTATAGTATTAAGGAGGTATCTTATGGCAACTTATGTATATTTAGACAACTACTCCAAAAAAGGCAAACTCGGTATTTCTTATCGTGTTTTTGATGAACTTGTGACCGCGGCTTTACTTAATGTAAAAGGTATCGCTAAATCACAAAAATTGATGAAGAAAAATCAATTCATTAAATTGAATAGACCAGTGCAAACCTATATCAATAGAGATGTTGTCCATGTCACAATTTACATCGATGTCGCCAAAGGAAAAGATATCCACGAAGTTACTAGCAGCATCCAAGAAGAAGTGCATAACTCTCTAGTAATGGTGACTGAACAAGTTCCAGTTAACATTCAAGTCAACGTTGAATCAATTATCTAGTCATGGAAATCAATCGTAATAAACAAAATTTTATTATCATGACTGTCATCTATGATGAATTAAACGATTTCATCCTCGGTGGCGGCAAGACTTTTCGTGATGCTCGCGATTTAACAAGCGAGTTATGTGAGATGCCATATGAGGAAGTTGATCCGTTCATCAAATCGATGATTAGCTACTCTTTGCAAAAATATGGCGAGATTGTAAAAGCTTACGAACCATTCTTAAGAAACTGGAAGTGGGAACGCTTGCCATTATTAACACAAGCTATCTTATTGATGTCATATGCACATTTCTACTATGTAGAAAAAGTTGATAAGGAAATCGTCATTAATGTCGCTGTTGAATTAGCGAAGAAATATATCGAACCAAAACAAAGTAAATTTATAAACGCCATTCTCGATGGAGTATTGAAATAAATGATTGGAGAAAGAAACATCTATTCTGTCAGCGATGTAAATCGCTACATCAAATCGATTCTTTCTCAAGATGAAAACCTTAAGTTTATTTCTGTAAAGGGAGAATTATCGAATTTTAAAAGAGGGGCTAATGGCCATTTTTATTTTTCTTTGAAAGATAAAGAAGCACTCATTAACTGTGCGATGTTTTCAACATACGCAAGTAGAATTGCCTTTGATCCAGAAGATGGACAAGAAGTCGTGGTTCTCGCTAGTGTGGATGCTTACGTAGCTAGAGGCACATACCAGCTCATCGTGTATGAAATGAACGAAGTGGGCCAAGGCGCTATGCTTGTTGAACTCGAGAAGTTAAAGAAAGCCCTTCAAAAAGAAGGCCTCTTTGACGAATCTCGTAAGAGAGATATAAATATCTACCCAAACAAAATCGGCGTTATAACTGCCAAAAATGGGGCGGCAATTAGAGATATTGTCACTAACATCAAGAGAAGATATCCAATTTGTGAAATCTACTTCTTCCCTAGTCAAGTTCAAGGCGATAGCGCCGCAAAAGAGCTATTAGCAGCGTTTAACAAATCACAAGAGTACGACCCAGACACGCTTATTATTGGGCGTGGCGGTGGCGCCAGCGAAGACTTAAGTGCCTTCAATGATGAAGCATTGGTGAGAGCGATTGCTAAAAGCAAAATGCCTGTTATTGCCGCTGTTGGACATGAAATTGATATTACATTAGTGGACTTTGTTGCTGATAAAAGAGCAAGCACACCCACAGGAGCCGCCGAACTAGCTACCGTAGATATGCGTGAGATTCAACAAAAGTTCCAATATAGCATCGATACGATGAAAAATGCGATTCAAAAGAACCTCGATGATATGAAAGAAGAAGTTGAGGAACTTAAAGAAGAGCTGAATGAATCGATAAAAGAACTCATTGAGGATTTAAAAAATGATTTATCTAATAGGCAAAGCCAATTAGAAATGTTAAATCCAAAGAAGATTTTAAAGAGAGGATATTCGATTTCTCTCGATGAAAAGGGAAACACAATTACCTCCATCCACAGCCTTAAGGACGGGCAAAAATTAATGACCGTAGTGGAGGATGGTACTATAATTAGTACGGTGGAAAGCCGAAAGGAGAATAAGTAATATGGCAGAAAAGAAAATTGATTTCGCTAAACAAAGTGAACGCTTAGATCAAATCGTTCAAGAGATTTCTTCCAAGGCCTTACCGCTCGATGAAAGCCTCAAATTATATGAGGAAGGAATGAAAATTATTAAAGAACTTGAAGGCGCACTTCAAGAAGCTGAAGCCAAAGTGGAGAAAGTTATAACTATCGAAGATAAGTAATTTAAAATAGTTGTTTTCTAGTAGTTTATTAGTATAGTTATGTCCCACAAAAAAGAGCTTAAAAGAATCGATTTAAAGCAAATAAAAAATCCAGATTTCATTAAGGACCTTTCCTTTAAAGAATTGGATGTTTTAAGCGAGGATATTTCTGCTGAAATTATTGATAAAGTGTCCGTTAATGGTGGACACCTTGCTTCAAGCTTAGGCGCAGTGGATGCCACAATTGCTTTGTGTCGTGTCTTTGATTTTAGTAAAGATAAACTCATTTACGATGTTGGCCACCAATGTTATTCATACAAGATTCTTACTGGTCGTTCTTTAGAACGTTTGAGGAAAAGCGATGGTGTTAGTGGTTTCCAAAAACTCAATGAATCACCATATGATCACTTTGAATGTGGTCACAGTTCTACATCCATTAGCGCTGCCAAAGGCATGGCTATTGCGCGTGACCTAAATGGCGATAAATATGACATTATCGCCTTTATTGGTGACTCTGCAATTTCTAATGGTTTAGCCTTTGAGGGATTGAACAATATTGTTGAAAACAATAACAAGGTTATTATTGTCTTAAACGACAACGATATGTCCATCACAAAACCTGTCGGTGGACTCGCAAGAGCGTTCAGAAATTTATCTAACTCTCTATTATATAGAAGAAGCAAAAATGCTTATCAAAGAGTGATGAAAAAGACCAGGTTTGGTCGTTGGATTTTATCCTGGACAAGCGCGATTAAAAATTGGTTTAAGAGACACCTCATGTCCATCAACATTTTTGATAATATGGGTATCACATATGTCGGACCAATTGATGGTCATGATATTAAGAAGATGACTCATGCTTTTGCTAAAGCAAAGAAATATGATAAATACATTGTTATTCACATTAAGACTATTAAAGGTAAAGGCTTTAAATATTCTGAAAACGATGACTCTGGTAAATGGCATGGCGTTGGTATGTTCGATAAACACACCGGACAAATCGACATTAATCCCAATACAGTACCATGGTCCGCTATTTATAGCGAAGCACTTATAAAAGCCATGAGCGAGAGTGAAAACATTGTCACAATAGTGCCTGCTACAGGTATTGGTAGTTCTTTAGAGAGCTGTTTTGAGTTATTCCCAAAGAGAACATTTGATGTCGGCATAGCCGAAGAACATGCGTTGACAATGGCTGGAGGACTTGCTGTAAGTGGCAAACATCCAGTGGTGTCGATTTATTCAACATTCCTTCAAAGAGCGTTCGATGAACTCAGTCATGATATTGCACGTATGAATTTAAATGCAACTTTGTTGATTGATAGAAGTGGATTAGTAGGCGAAGATGGAAATACACATCAAGGTATCTATGATGAGGCCTATTTATTATCCACGCCTAATACAGTGGTTACTATGGCCAGTAGAGCAAGTGAAGCCTTTGGCTTATTAGAAGAATCCCTTAACGGACACGGCTTGTTCTGCATCCGTTTCCCAAGATCAAGAGTGACACCAAATCAGCAATCAGAGGTTGTTCCTTTTGGAAAGTGGAGAAAAGAACTTGATGGTAGTGGAACAGCGATTGTTTCAACCGGCCCAGTTACCGTTGAGCTCAAAGGATTATTAGAAAAAGCCGGCAAGAAAGTTGCTTTGTTTAATGCGGTTTATTTGAAACCAATGGATGAATCAGCGATTGACGAATTAATGAAATATAACAAAGTTATAATCTATGATGCTTACGGTATTGAAAATGGTTTTGCACAAGAATTAACTGCGCGTTTAGTGACTGAAAAGAATTACAAAGGTCAAATTATCATCAAGTCAATTCCAGATGTCTTTGTGGAACACGCTTCCCAAAAAGAACAACTTGAAAAGTTTGGCTTATTGCCTGAACAAATAATCGAATTATTATAATTTGGTTAACATAATCTAAATGTTCATTATATAATAATGGTATGAGCAAAGTGATTGTTCATATCGATTTAAACGCGTTCTTTGCGAGATGCGAAGAAATTAAAGATCCCTCATTAGAAAATAAGCCTGTGGCAATTGGTCATGATGGTAGAGGAGGGATTGTTTCGACATGCTCCTATAAAGCTCGTGAGTATGGTGTTTCTAGCGCAATGCCGATGTTTAAGGCTAAGCAACTATGTCCAAACTTAATCATTTTGCCTGTGGACTATCGTTTTTATTCAATGATGTCCCATCAATTTATTAATTTTATTAAAAGATATACTAAGATAGTGGAACAAGCTTCAGTTGATGAATGCTTTGCGGATTTCACTCAAGCGATTAAAGGTGTGAAAGACGTGCCTGCTTTCTTTAGAAAACTTCAATCTGATTTATATAAAGAAACCAAACTCAAGTGTTCTATTGGTGTGGGCACTACGAAGTTCATTGCCAAGATGGGTAGTGACTATCAAAAGCCAATGGGATTAACCATTATCCATAAGAGTGATATCTCTAAGATTTTATACCCTCTTCCTTTGGAAAAAATGTTTGGTATAGGTAAGAAAACCTGTCCAAGATTAAAGAAACTAGGCATCAACACAATTGGTGATTTAGCGGAAGCCTGTAATAAAGAAGATCCTTCCATTAAAGAAGAGCTTGGAAAGTTTTTCTACGTCATCAAAGACTGGATTAATGGAAAAGGTGATGACAAAGTCATAACTGAAGAGTGGGATCCTAAATCAATTGGTAATTCCACAACATTGATGAGCGACACAAGCAATAAGGAAACTATTGCGTCCACATTCAAATGGTTAGCGAAAGAAGTGTCTGAAAGAGCGATTAGGCAAAACAAACTTGGACCCACAATTCAAATCGTGGTGAAGGAAAGCGATTTTGTGGTGCATAATAAGTCCGTTACTCTTGATAATCCCACAAACAATTATGAAGTTATCTTTGATACAGCGATGAAATTATATGAGAAGAACTTCTCACAATTGACCGTAAGATTGCTTGGTATCACGCTTCAAAACCTTATTGATCAAAAAGACATCGCAATCCAGATGAGTTTGTTTGATTATCAAATGCACGAAGAGGAAAGCGCAACTAAGTTGCTAATCAACGACTTGAATCGTCGAATGAAAAAGAAAGTATTAATCAGAGCGAGTGAGGTGGAGAAAAATGGAAATAAGTGATGCGATTGAAATGTTCCAGCAATATCTCCTTGCGGAAAAGGGTTTGTCTAAACAAACCGTGATTTCCTATACCCAAGACTTAAGGCAATTCTTTAATTACTTCACTAACAAGACCACTGTGGATGATTTATCTGGCTACGATTTAGAAGAATTCTTACAACATGAATTATCTTCAGAAGATATCAATGTGACCACCGCGATTAGAAGATTGTCCGCTACAAGACAATTTTATCTTTTTCTAAAGAAAGAGAATTTATTTAAAGGCGATATTCCCGATGTGGAAACACCAAAGAAACCAACTAGACTTCCGAACTGTCTTTCCGTGGAAGAAGTTGAAAACTTGTTGAACGCTCCAAACATTGAAAAACCAGATGGCTTAAGAGATAGAGCGATGCTTGAAACTATGTATGCTTCTGGTCTTCGTGTTAGTGAGTTACTTGCTTTAGAAAGAAGACAAGTGAACTATACCAAAGCGATAGTGTCGGTTTTCGGTAAAGGTTCTAAAGAAAGAAAGGTGCCATTAGGAGACTTTGCGATTGAATATATCAGACGTTATGTCAACGAAGTGAGATGCAAAAATCCAGGTGCTGATTCAAAGTATCTATTTTTAAATAGATATGGAAAGCCCATATCCAGACAATACTTCTTTAAACAAATTAAGAAATATGCTTTAGAAGCTGGCATTGATACCCCAATTTCTCCTCATACATTGAGACACTGTTTTGCCACACACTTGTTAGAAAATGGTGCACAGTTAAGAGCGGTGCAAGAGATGCTTGGACACACTAATATCGCGACTACGCAAATATATACACACATTTCGACCAAGCGAATTTTTAGAGCATATGATTTTTATATGAAGCTCAAATAAGATAAAATAATCACGGTTGAAAGGAGACATATTTATGTCCCGAAAATATAAGAGAATCTTTGTCATCGTTGCCGATTCAGCAGGCATCGGTGCCATGCCAGATGCAGATAAGTTTTTTAATGCTGGTCACAATGATGTAAGTAGTAATACCTTTGTTCATATTTCTGCAACAATGCCAAATGGTTTGCATATTCCTGTGATGAATTCCTGGGGCATCAATGATTTGGATAATAATATCATCGGTACAACTAAAGTTGAACATCCACACGCTTTCGTTGCTAAGGCAAGAGAGAGAAGTAATGGTAAGGACACAATGACTGGTCACTGGGAAATGATGGGAGTTTATACCACCAAACCATTTATGACCTTTACCGATACCGGTTTCCCTAAAGAACTCATGGATGAACTCGAAGCCAAGACTGGACACAAGTGCATTGGTAACTACGCTTCAAGCGGTACAGAGATCCTCGTTAAATTAGGCGAAGAACAAAAAAGAGATAACTCTTTAATCGTTTATACATCCGCGGATAGCGTGCTTCAAATTGCAGCGCACGAAGAAACAACACCAGTTCCAGAATTATATAGGTGTTGTGAAATCGCTCGTGAAATCTGTATGAAACCAGAATGGATGGTGGGAAGAATTATCGCCCGTCCATTCGTCGGCGAGAACGCTCACGACTTCAAACGTGTGACCGCACATAGACACGACTTAGCCTTAAAACCTCCAGTGAAAACTGCGATGAATGTCATGCAAGATAATGGCTTTATGGTCAGTTGTGTTGGTAAGATTGGCGATATTTTTGATGGTTATGGTGTGGTAAAAACACAAAAGACATCTTCAAATGAAGATGGTATGGACAAAACCATTGACGAAGCAAAGAACCATGATTTCACAGGTATGTGTTTTGTAAACTTAGTGGAATTCGATAGTGAATATGGCCATAGAAGAAATCCTGTTGGCTATGGCGAATGCCTACAAGCTTTCGATAAGAGATTAGCGGAGCTTATGAAAGTTCTTAAAGATGATGACTTAGTCATCGTCACCGCAGATCATGGAAACGATCCAACTTGGTACGGCACAGATCACACCAGAGAAATGGTGCCGCTTCTCATGTATTCACCTTCCATCAAAAATGGCAGATGCTTAAAAGATAGGTTATCATTTGCCGATATCGGTGCGACAATTCTATCCAACTTCGGACTTCAAAAACCTGACAATTTGTTAGGCGAACCAATTGAGGAATTGTTCGAATAACCCTATGAGCAAATTTAGAGGTCTTCTGATGAGGAAGGCCTTTTTTGTTGCGAAAATCAAAAAATAATTATAGGTACCTTAATCAAAGATTAAAAAAATATAATACAAAATTTTTTGAGAAAAAATCCTCGAAAGTGGCCTAGGAGATACAATGTATCTCCCTATATAAGTAGAGGGATATTTTGTATTCCTCGTCGTTATGTATAGGCGTTCTCTACGACCGATCGGGCCGATGCTCAATGGTTTGAGCTAGGTAACAGCGAGGTAGGAGGATGATGCCTATGGATCTTGCATTCTTAGTCATTTTATTACTACTGCTTGTAGTTTTAAAAAAAAGATAGGTAGATAACCCCCAAGGTTTGAAACCTACCTATACGTAACGATTTGTTACAAACACATTATAAAACATTCATCGATTTAAAGAAAGGAGAAAACTTATGGTTTTTCAATATGAAAAAACACGACCGTATATGCGTTAATTCAAAGTTTAATAGGAGGTATATATAATGTATTTTATCCATCAAATTCTAAAAGATGACTGTGGTTTTGCGTGTGTGAAGATGATATTAGCCACACTTAACAAAGACAAAAACTATCTTTACATTCCACAAGATGAAAGTCATGGTGGCTATTCTCTCAATGATTTGGTAGAGATTGGCCAAAGCTATGGTGTCTCATTTGAAGCGTTTAGAGCCACTAACAAAAACGAAGTGCATAAATGCTCGTTCTTCCCATTTATCGCTATTCTGGGCCTTAAAAATGGGGCGAAACACGCTGTTTGTGTCACAAAAATCAAGTGGGGACGAGTCCATTATGTTGATCCACGGTATGGAAAGGTCAATGTTTCGGTTACTAAGTTCCTTGTTGATTGGGATGGGACTGGTGTAAGAATTGAGTCTTTTCAAAAGAGGAAATGTCCCACGCGCTGTCCTAATCCGATATCACTAGGCAAGAAGATTATTCTTGGAATCATTCAACTCATCAGTGGGGTTCTCGCGGTTTTGGGTGTTTACTTTGTAAAAGAGGGAACGCCAATCTATTTGCCGATGATATTCTTAAGCCTCGCCATTGCGGGCGAAGTTATCATGAAGATTGTTTCCTATTCATTTATGAAAAAGATTGATGATTATTTCTTTTCTAAGGATAGGGTGCCCACATCGGGATTCAAAAACTATTTCTATCGCTTTGAGGAATATAAGAGACTTTCTTTGTTCTCACCAATGAACTACATCCTTGTGTTTGTCTTCACATTGGGTTTAGTAGCGGTGGTTCTTCTCAATGATTATCGTAATTTGCTGATTGTTTTGGCTCCCGTGACTCTAGCGTTTTTAGAAGCTCTCATCGTTTTACCCATTCTTAAAAGAAAGAAACAGTATGTTGCGGAGCTAGAGGACAACATTGATAACGCTAAAGATGTAAGTGACTTCAAAAATAAGATTAAGATGATGCACAAACAAGCATATAGCTACAGCTACGTTAATCTTTTAACCACTTATTTATTCGCTTTATTGATACTTGTTTCTGTCATCCTAACGATGAAACTTTGTGGCATCATTTCTTTCCCATACATCATTTTCTATACTTGTGTCGCCATTGCTTTATTTAAAGCGATGAGGGAACTATTTTCTTCTAGCGAGAAAATCAACGAATTTAACATAGTTAAAGTTAAGATATCTAATTCGATGAAAAGCCATGAATAATATGGTCAAATTAATTTGATTGTGTTATTATATTTCTCCATGGAATTAGATTTTGTTAGTGAGATTAATGGCTTTGATAATTACGAGGAGATTTATTCTTCTTTATTAGCAAAAACCTTTAATCATCTCGGATTAACATGCGATCCCATTTTAAGTGTCTCTTTTGTCGACAACGCTTTTATTCACAAGATGAACAAAGAGTATCGCGGTGTTGATAGACCCACAGATGTGATTTCCTTCGCCTTCTTGGACGGAGAAAAAGATCGTAACGCCATCCTCCATGGACAAGGCCCTGTTTCTTTAGGAGATATTTATATCTCGGTTGATAAAGCTAAAGAACAGGCGGCTTCTTTCGGCCATTCCTTAGAAAGAGAACTATCTTTCTTATTTGTGCATGGTCTTCTCCATTTACTAGGATATGACCACATGACCGAAGAAGATGAAAAGGTAATGTTTAAATTACAAGATGAAATCTTACCCCTAAAGGAGAAATGATTATGACTAAAGAAGAATTAGTGTTACAAGCCAAGGAAGCAAGAAAGTTATCCTATTCACCTTATTCCCATTTTGCGGTTGGCGCGGCAGTGCTCACAAAAGATGGCAAAGTGTTTGTTGGAGCAAATATTGAAAACTCCGCTTATCCAATGTGTATGTGCGCTGAAAGAAACGCTTTATATCACGCATACATGAATGGTTATAAGAAAGAAGACCTTGTCGCTTTAGCGTTATCTGCTGATACTGATGGCCCATGTTCTCCTTGTGGAGCTTGCCGTCAAGTCATCAGCGAACTTTTCCCATTAAGAGCACCTATTTATATGAGCAATCTAAAAGGTGCGCTTCAAGAAACAACCATTGAAGAATTATTGCCATTTGCTTTTTCTCCTGAGGATCTAAAGTAATGAAGTCTGGCTTTGTCTCTATCTTAGGACGTCCAAATGTTGGAAAGTCAACTTTGTTGAATGCAATTCTTAACAAGAAAATCAGCATTGTTACTGATAAATCACAAACAACAAGAAACGCCATAAAAGGAATCTATAACGCTGACGGTGTGCAGATTGTTTTCACTGACACTCCAGGTATCCATAAACCAAGAGAAAAACTTGGTGTGGAAATGAATAACATGGCTTATAGCGCCGCTCACGATGTTGACGTGAACATTTTGGTAGTAGATGCTAGCTTACCATATGGTCCTGGTGATGAATATATACTTGAGCATTTGGACATCAAAAATGCTCCGTTGATTTTAGTGTTCAATAAAATTGATGAAGCTAGATTAGATAAAGTTATCGATCTTAAAAAGAAATATGAAGAGAAGTGCCCAGATGCAATTGTCATGGACACTGTCGCTAAAGATGGCTTCAATGTCGATGAATTAGTTAAAAAGATTATTGAGCTATTGCCAGAAGGACCGGCCTATTATTCAACGGAAGAAATTAGCGATAAAGACATAGTCTTCCAAGTCAAAGAAATCATCCGTGAGAAAGTCTTAAGAAATCTAAGAGATGAAGTCCCACATGCAACAGCGGTTTATATGGATGACATCGACTATGATTCTGATCCGGTACACATCAAAGCCTCTATTATCGTGGAAAAAGAAGGCCAAAAAGGCATTGTTATAGGTGCGGGTGGAAAACGCATTAAAGCCATCGGAACACAAGCTAGAAGAGATATTGAAACTTTGTTTCATAAGCACGTCTTTTTAGAATTGTTTGTCAAAGTTAAAGAAGGCTGGAGAGATGACGAAAAGTCTCTAGAAGCCTATGGATATAAATACAAAAAGTAAACATGAAAGTTATTATTTTATCGGTCTCTCACTATAAAGAGAAAGACGCGATTGTTGAATCATTAAGTGAAGAGGGAGTCGTGACCTTTTTAGTTAAAGGCATCATGGATCCCAAAAATAAGAACGCTGCCATCAACAATGTTTTGTCGACTGCGGAGATTGAATTAAACGAAGGGGATTATAAATATCCTGTTTTGAAAAACGCTACCGACGTGGTTAATTCCATGAAAGTAGTTGGTGATTTTGATTACTTAAGCAGCCTTCTTTTGATTGCGGAAGCCACAAAGATGTTGTTGCAAGATGAAGAAAAAGAAAGAATTTATAATTCTTTATTAACTACTTTAACCACATTAAAATCTTCAAAAACACCATTGATGATTACGGTAGCCTACTTCGCTGCTTTGTTTAAAATTAGTGGCTATGAGTTTGAAGTTAATCACTGCGTTTTCTGTGGCACTAAGCAAAACATCAAAGCTTTTTCCTTTGCGGATGGTGGATTCGTTTGCCAAAACTGTTTAATGGATGAAATCAGCTGTTCGCTCGATAATACACAGATGCTTCTATTAAGAGCAGCGGTCTTATGTAAAGACATTTCTAAGTTTACATTCGATTGTAATAGAGATGACGTCGTTACTCTCTTAGAAAAATTCTTTGAATTTATTTACGATTTCTATGGCATTAAGCTCAAAAATGCCTCATTAATAAAAAAATAAAAAAATACACTCATAATGGGTTGACAAGCATATTACCGAATAGTAATCTATTTCAGCATGCCTAACGGAGGTAATTATATTATGCCTAAATTTGATTTCGAAAAAGTTTGTAATCATTTTATCGTTTCCGGTTTTTATTACCAAGGAAGCGAAATTTATGGTGGTTTATCGAATACCTGGGACTATGGCCCAATCGGTAGCGAGATGAAAATGAACATCCGCAAAATGTGGTGGAAGAAGTTCGTTCAAGAGAGTCCAACAAATGTTGGAATCGATGCTGCCATCATGATGAATCCGAGAGTTTGGGAAGCTACAGGTCACGTCTCAACATTTAACGATCCATTAATTGATTGTAAAAAATGTAAGCAAAGATTTAGAGCGGATCAATTAATTGAAGCGGAATTTCCAGACGCTGATGTCAATGGAATGACCAATGAACAAATGATGGAATTCATTCGTGAAAACCATGTTAAATGTCCAAACTGTGGTAGCGAAAACTTCACCGATATTCGT
>JAEEGL014981666.1_pt1 | contig 14698 bp, 6 predicted proteins | sample 9134231 | NCBI WGS metagenome assembly JAEEGL01 (sample SAMN16246548, study PRJNA631951) | gut metagenome | biome: gut microbiome; feature: rumen; material: fiber-attached | host: Bos | place: Iran: Karaj | collected 2018-10 | reverse complement strand
ATGCCATATCAGGAGCAAGAGAGAACTTTATAAGAGAAGGTTTTGATGATTACTTAAGTAAGCCTGTAGAGAGCGACAAGCTTGAGGAAGCGCTTATCAAGTACCTTCCAAAAAATAAGGTCATACTCAGCGATCCTGAAACAGAGCCTGAAGCGGAGAAGACACCTTTAAGCAAGGAAGAGATACCTGACTATCTTCTTGAGCTTGAAAAGGTTGACGCGGCAGAGGGACTTAAAAACTGCGGAAGCGTTGAGAGTTATATCAGCATACTTAAGGTCTACTATGAATCAGCAGAGATGACAAGAGAAAACATAGAGTCAGCTTATGCTGATAAGAATTTAAAGGACTACACAAGTTACGTTCATTCCCTAAAGAGCACCTCAAGGACCATAGGAGCAACAGAGCTTTCAAAGCTATCTGAAATGCTTGAAAATGCAGGCAATGAACGGGATGTAGAAACTATAGAAGAGCACCATAATGAGCTTTTAAACCTCCATTCCATAGTGGTCTATTCACTGTCAAAGCTTCCTGATTTTGAGAGTGCACCGGATGATGACGCAGATGAAGGAAAAGAGCTTATAAGTAAAGCAAAGATGATCGATGCTTATCAGACCATCATCGAAGTGAGCAAATCTCTTGAGTATGACACCCTGACCGTTATCCTTGATTCAAGAAAGGAATACAGGTTAAAGCCTCAGGACAAGGAACTGGTAAAGAAGATCGGAGACAGGGCTTACAAATTGCAGTGGGACGAGATAAGTGAGCTAGCATCAACAGGCCTTAAAGGGCTACAGGAGTAAGATATGCCAAATTTTAACAAAAAGATCGTGCTTGTAAGAAATGATGAGACTTTTCTTGTAAATGCCATTAAAAATGCCATGATCGCTGCCAAGTATAATGTGGTGGAATCCACATATTCCATAGCGGATCTGTCCAGCAAAAAGACCGATGCCAGTCTCATAGTTCTTTATACGGATTCAGAGTTTGAAGAACACAGGGATGCCATGGTTTATTTCAAGGACCTTTGCGTTGAAGAAAGAATGATCATGATGGTCATTGGAGATAAACCGGCCTTTGATCTGGTCCATCAGTACATTCCCAAAGAAGATATAGCCTTTGAAGTCACAAGGCCTCTGGAAATGGGAGATCTCATGAGTAAGATCGCCATAGCCACTGACGATGAGTTTGAGATGCAAAGAAGAAAATGCATCCTTATTGTAGACGATGATCTTACTTTTCTTCAGATGATCAGAGAGTGGTTAAAAGACACCTACAGAGTGGGAATGGCAAATTCCGGAACCCAGGCCGTTGCGTGGCTTGCAACCAACAGGGCAGATCTCATTCTCCTTGATTATGATATGCCAGTCCTTGATGGACCCAAAGTAATGGAGATGCTTAAGAGTGAGTCCTTCTCAAACTCAACTCCAGTTATGTTCCTTACCGGCAAGAACGACAGAGAGAGCGTTACAAACGTTATATCCTTAAAGCCTGTTGATTATCTTCTTAAATCCATTACAAAGGACAAGCTTCTTGCTACGCTTGATGCATTCTTTAAATCGAGGAAGAATAGTAAATGAACTACGCTGTGATAGGTGGATTGTCATTTAGAATAGCAGCGGCACTTATAAGTGTTACCTGTATCTTTTATACGGCTGTGATGCGGAGAAACAACAAGAAACGTCTTCGCAGCCGCCTTTTTCTTGCCATGCTTTTGATAATCTTTATTAATTGCATGACGGGACTTATATCCACCTTTGTGGCGCCGTCAAGCCTTCCTTACGGCTTCAGGCTTGTGGTCACCTACATTTGTAATTTTTTATATTATCTGACTCACCTTGCACTTATTCCGATATTTTGCATCTACATCATCGTTGTGTGCGAGGTGTTCCACAAATTAAGCAAAAGAAAGATCCTTATCTTTTTGGCTCCATTTCTGATCCTGGAGCTTGTTGTCTTAACAAATCCCATCTCGCATTTTTATTTTAACTATGATGAAAGTCTCTTTTTCGGAAGAGGCACAGGAGTATATATTGCCTATGTGGTATGCATTTCCTACGTAGTTTTTTGTGTGTACCTCATAAAGCGGTTTTGGAACACCATGAACAACCTTCAGAAGGTTGCCATGTTTTACTTCATGTTCCTTGCAACAAGCGCAACCATAATCCAGATGCTGTTCCCTGCTGTAGTGTGCGAGCTTTTGGGAGAAGCTCTGGGCCTTATGGGGCTTATGATCATGATAGAAAGAGATGACTACAGACTGGACTACAGGACCAACGCCTACAACAGGTCTGCTCTTTTACATGATATGAATGTGTATTTTGGGGTGAAAAGAGATTTCTATGTGATCTGCGTAAGAGTCTTAAATGACGATCTTTACAGGAGGGTTGTGGGTCATGAGGGATATGACAGCCTCATGGCTGAGATCGCAGATTTCCTGGAAAAGCTGGATGATCGGTATGATGCATACAGATCCAGCGGAGGAAATTTCTTTCTTGTGTGCCCGGAAGCTACCAAAGAGGGCATAGATGCGATATTATTAAATATCGAGGACAGATTTCAAAAGAGCTTTTCAGCGGGCGGTGGTATCACCAACGTCAAGATAAAGGTCCTTTGTGCCAAGTGTCCTGAGGAACTTAGTGACGCCAGTGATATCCTTTTGCTGGCAGAAGCTGAACTTGAAAACATCGAAAAGATGGTGCTTCGTGGAGATGATCTTGATTTCATCTTAAGAAAGATCAGCATCGAGAAAGCAATAACCAGAGGCATGTCAGAGAGCAGCTTCAAGGTCATGTATCAGCCGGTGTATGACAAGAACAACCACAAGATTGCCTCTGCTGAAGCTTTCCTTACATTAAAAGAGCTTGAAGCTCTCAGGATAAGCTTTCAGGAGTTTATGTCTGTCGCTGAAAATACAGGATTTGTATCTGAGCTTGAATTTCGTATGATAGATTCAGTGTGCAGGTTTATCAGTGAAGGCCTGGCCCATACAGTTACAACCAGATTTTCCATTGTCATTCACATAATGTCTGTTCAGGTCCTTACCCGTGAACTTGTTAAGAGGGTAAAAGAGAGCCTGGATAAATATGAGGTGGATCCAAAGTTTTTAGTATTTGATGTAAGCGATACTATCGTTATGCAGGCTGAGGATGAGCTGGAATATGTACTGGATGAGTTTAATAAGCTGGAGATTCCTTTTGTGCTCGCCACTGATGACGCGGGACTTCTTGGACTTGACAGCAGGATAGTTGCAAAGTTTGACGGCGTTTCCATCAACGTTAAAAAGCACTACGAAAGTATCCATCAGGGTCAGGAAGATATCATCCTAAAGAACAGGACTACAATGATAGGCCAGCTTGGCATGATAATAATCCTTTCAGGAATAGATTCAGAAGATCTCTATAAGAAAGCAAGCAAGGTCACCGGAAACTTTATGGTTGGCACTTACCTTTCAGGGCTGTGCTCAAAGAACGAGCTTCAGAACAAATTCTGGCACGAAGATACATTTAACAGGGAATGGTAATTACTAGTTTATGAAATACGTATATGAAACACATCTCCACACAGTAGAAGCCAGTGCATGCGCAAGGACTAGAGGAGAAGACTACATTGATTACATGAAGGGTCTGGGATATGCAGGTATCATTGTTACAGACCACTTTTTTACCGGGAACAGCAGCGTTCCCAAAGATCTTTCCTGGGAGGAGAGGATAAACATCTACTGCAGTGGCTATGAGCACGCTCTTGAAAGAGCAGGGGAGGATTTCACTGTACTCTTTGGCATAGAGTATAACTTTTATGGTGATGAGTTCCTTATATATGGAGTAGATAAGAAATGGCTTTTGGATAATCCTTCATTGGAGGATCGAAGCGACAGGTATAGGATCTACAACATGGTACATGAGGCGGGAGGTATAATGATCCAGGCTCATCCCTACAGGGAAAGAGGGTATCTGTCTGAGATAAACATAACGCCGGGAGTAAGTGATGGTGTGGAAGTTTATAACGCCGCCAACCCGGATGACCAGAATGCAAGAGCCTATATGTATGCAAAAAGCCGGGGATTTAAAATGACCGGAGGATCTGATATTCACTATTTTGGCCAGCCAGACATGGGTGGCACAGTCTTTGATCATCCTATAAGGTCTATAGGGGAGTTTGTATCAGCATTTCAAAATGGGGAGGGAGTGCCCGTTTACAAAAAAAATATAACAAATCCAGACATGGACTTTGAGGCGGTTGATGGTAATAATATCCTTACGGAAACCGATAAGCGCCCCAGTTTAGAGGTTTTTTGGCACTAAAATAAAGCAGATTTGGAGGAATACTATGGAAAAGTGGGCAAGACTTAAGTACCAGCCTGGTATTGCACTGTACGAAGATGGACAGCGCGTCACAGGAAGTCAGCGGCATATTGAAATTGCCAAAAGGGCAGCAGATGAAGCAATAGTTCTTTTAAAAAATGATGGAGTACTGCCTCTTTCTAAAGACTGCAAGCTGGCCATGTTTGGCAGGGCAAGCTATGAGTACGTAAAAGGCGGCGGTGGATCGGGAGATGTATACTGCAAGTATATCCATTCTCTCTATGATGGTCTGAAGATAAGGGGAGTAGAGGTGTTTGAGCCCCTTATAGATCTTTATAAGGACGAACTAAAAAAGCAGTATGATGAGGGAATTGTTCCCGGAATGACAGAAGAAGTAGCGGTGCCGGAAGCTCTTTTTGACAAGGCAGGGGAGTTTACTGACACAGCTCTTATTGTGATAAACAGATTTTCAGGAGAGAGCTGGGACCGCAGCAATATCTCCTGCGATAACGAGTTTAACCCCTGGCCGCAAGGGCTTTCTATGACTGAGGTTTCAGGCAGAGTATTCCCAGAAGGGGACTTTTATATCACTGAAAAAGAAAAGGCGATGATAGAAAGTGTTTCTAAGAGATTTAAGAAGGTCATCGCAGTATTAAATGTAGGCGGTGTCATTGACTGCAGATGGATTGCAGGGGATGACTCTATTAATGCTGCCATATACATGGGACAGGGCGGCATGGAAGGTGGACTTTCCTGCGTGGATGTTCTTCTTGGAAATGTATGTCCCTCAGGAAGACTTACTGATACCTTCGCCGGAGAGCTTTCAGACTATCCTTCCACAGAAGGGTTCCATGACAGCTTTGACTATGTTGACTATAACGAGGATATTTACGTTGGCTACAGATACTTTGAGACCGTAGAAGGGGCCGCTTCAAAGGTTGTGTATCCCTTTGGCTACGGCCTTTCTTATGCTTCTTTTGAGACTGAGGTGGTGTCATATGGACCCTTGTCTGACGGCTTTACCTTTACTGTCAAGGTGACCAATACAGGCAGTGTTTCAGGAAAAGAGGTTGTGCAGCTGTACTTTGGTTCACCACAGGGACTTCTTGGGAAACCAAAGAAAGTCCTTGCAGACTTTGAAAAAACAAAGGAGCTTGAGCCGGGAGAGTCAGTTCTTTTGCCTCTTTCAGTTACCTTCTACCAGATGTCATCCTTTGACGATCTGGGAAAAGTCAGGGAAGCGTCATATGTTCTTGAAAAGGGAGTCTACGAGTTTTTCATAGGCTCTGATGTTCGTAGCGCAAAAAAGGTTGATTTCTCCTACGGCATTGAAAACGATGTTGTGGTAAAGGAACTCACCCACAAGCTTGCGCCTGTATCTCTTAAAAAGAGAATGTTATCTGACGGAAGTTACGAAGAGCTTCCCACAGGTCCAGACAAGGATATCAATGAATGTATTTTTGAAAAGATGGAGCCGGGAACTGAAGAAGCTTTGACTCCGGTAGTGAGGGCTGTAGAGAGTCATTATCTGACACATCCATACAAGGAAGGCGCAGTTACTTTGGTAGATGTGGCTGATGGAAAGGCTACTTTGGACGAATTCGTATCCAGACTGCCAATAGAGAGGCTCATCGATATCCTTGGAGGTCAGCCAAATACAGGAGTTGGCAATGTATTTGGCTTTGGCAATCTGCCGGAATATGGAGTTCCAAACGCCCAGACGGCTGATGGCCCTGCAGGAGTCAGGATAAGCCCACAGACCGGGGTACTTACTACTGCATTTCCATGTGCAACATCAATAGCCTGCACCTGGAATAAGGATCTTGCAGAGGAGATCGGATTTGCTGGAGGCGAAGAGGTCAAGGAAAACAACCTATGCGTATGGCTTACACCTGCCATCAATATCCACAGAAATCCTATGTGTGGAAGAAACTTTGAGTACTATTCAGAGGATCCTTACCTTACAGGACGCATGGCAGCAGCTATGGTAAGGGGAATACAGAAAAACAGGATCGGTGCCAGTGTAAAGCACTTTGCCTGCAATAATAAAGAAACAAACAGAAAACACTGCGACTCAAGAGTTTCAGAAAGAGCTCTCCGTGAGATATACCTTAAGGCATTTGAGATCATTGTAAGAGAGTCTGATCCATATACCATCATGTCCTCCTACAACGCAGTTAATGGAGAGAGAACTTCAGAATCCCATGATCTTCTCACGGGCATTTTGCGTGATGAATGGGGATTTAATGGCTTTGTCACATCTGACTGGTGGAACAGGGCAGAGCAGTATAAGGAGATAAATGCAGGCAATGACCTTAAGATGGGCTGCGGCTTTACAGACAGAGTACTTAAAGCCATGGAGATGGGAGCCATCGACAGAAAAACTATTGAAACAAGTGCAAAGAGAATCCTTAATGTGATTCTGAAATTTGACTGATTACCTTTGGAGGATGGAATGATAAGACACAACACAAAAGTTAAGGATTCTATAAAAGACTATTCAAGGAAGGGGACTTTTGCAAGCTTCCTTCCAGGAATTGCAGGCATAAAGGGTATCCCTATCTGGTGCTATTACGTAAACAGAGGCCAGGCAGTAACCAGCTTTGGCGTGGCTGACAAGGACCATGGCATCATGGAGTTTTCTCCCGCCCACAATTCCTACCAGATGGTAAAAAGAACCGGCTTCAGGACCTTTGTTAAGGCAGGAGACATCTTTTTTGAGCCCTTCTACACAGACAATGCCTCTGAAGAGATGACCATCTACATGAATGGTTTTGGCATAAGTGACACAAGCCCCGAAGCTGGTATCACCACAACAGTTGACTACACCACATTGCCTGGAGAGGAGATCGGAGCTCTTCTTCGCGTTGTGACAATTAGAAATGATTCTGATAAGGCAAGGAGCTTCGAAGTTCTTGACGGAATGCCAGCCCTTGTTCCATATGGCGTTGAGCAGTTTGGACTTAAGATGATGACTCAGACCACCAAGGCATGGATGCAGGTTGAGGACGTGGATAAAAAGGTTCCATACTACAGAGTTCGTGTAAGCATGGAAGATTCAGCTGTGATCCAGAAAGTCGATGGAGGAAACTTTGGTTTCGCAGTTTCAGATGGAACAGACAAGCTTTCTGTTATTGCAGATCCAAGGCTGGTTTTTTCTTACGACCTTTCCTTTAACAGACCCGAGGGCTTTATCGCATCAGATGTTAGCACCCTTTTAAAGACTGAGCAGAACCTGTCAAATGAGTTCCCATGCTGCTTCTTTGCAATCAAAAAAGACCTGGCACCAAAAGAGGAGCTTACGATCTACGAGATCATCGGACAAGTGAGAAATAAGGATGTCCTTGGCAAGTTCCTTGAAAAGAAAATAGACGCGTCATACTTTGAAAAGAAATTTGAAGAAGCTGACAGGCTTACTGATGAGCTTACTGATGTGGTTTCAACAGATACAGCAAATAGCGTATTTGACGCCTACACCAGAGTCAATTACATGGACAATGTATTAAGGGGTGGAAGCCCAATTGATCTGGCTGGCCATATCTTTTACGTATATTCAAGAAAGCATGGAGACCTGGAAAGAGACTACAATTACTTCTCAATGTCTCCTGAGTATTATTCCCAGGGAAATGGTAACTTCAGAGATGTAAACCAGAACAGAAGGTGTGATACCTTCTTTAGTGCAAGCTCTAAGGTTGGACTTAGGAACATAGAGCAGTTTTACTCTCTCATCCAGCTTGATGGTTACAATCCTCTTAAGATCGAGCAGCTTCGTTATACCGCTTCAGACAGCCAGTTAAAGGCAGTAGAGCTCAAGCAGCCATTTACTCCTGGTGAACTCTATGCAGCTCTTATTGATAAAGGAGCCGAGAGCTCTTTTGAAGAGATCATGAAAAACGCGGTAGAGACTGGCGGAGCTGAGTTTGGCGAGGGTTACTGGAGTGACCATTGGTCCTACAACCTTGACCTTATCGAAGACTATCTTGAGGTATTTCCTGACAGGGAAAAAGAGCTTTTGTATGACACCAAAGTAAAGGCCTTTGACTGCAAAGAGAAGGTCCTTCACAGAGATGAGAGATATGTAAAGACAGAAAACGGCATAAGACAGTACAACTTTATCACCAGTAGAGATACGGAAAAAGAAGGCTCTTTTGCCAAGTTTAAAAACGGACAGACGGTGGAAATGACCATGATGGCCAAGATGCTCCTTATGTCTGCGGTCAAGTTTAGCAGCCTTGACGTTTGTGGTATGGGTATTGAGATGGACGGCGGAAAGCCAGGCTGGTACGATGCTCTAAACGGAATGCCCGCCCTTCTTGGCTCTTCTATGAATGATACCTATGAGCTTTTGAGGATGATAAATTATGTATCTGCCAAGGTATCAGAATATGGGGAGGATATCAGTATCCCTTCTGAGACAGCAGATCTTATCGATGAGCTTGTCAGGATCGAGAGCTCTTTTGACCTTGAAAATAGAAACAGCGATAAAGAGCTTGCTAACTGGAATGACAGAAACAAGGCAAGAGAGGACTATCGGGATAAGGTCTATGGGAACCTTGGCGGAGAATATAGAACTATAACTGCAACGGATGCTGCAAAGGCACTTGGTATCTTCGCAAAGAGGATAAACAAGGGTATAGACAGGGCTATAGAGATCGGAAAGGGCATAAGCCCCGCCTACTTTACCTACAATGTAGACAGCTTCGAAGAAAAGGATGGAAAAGTAATCCCACTTTCTTTAAAGCAAGTTACAGTACCTGATTTCCTTGAGGGCCCTGTAAGGTTCCTTAAGCTTGACAGAAGCCTTGAAGATAAGAAGGCTCTTTATAAAAAGGTCAAGGACAGCGATCTGTTCGATAAGGACCTTAACATGTACAAGGTAAATGCATCGCTCCTTGATGCAAGCTTTGAGCTTGGAAGGTGCCGTGCCTTTACACCAGGATGGCTGGAGAATGAGTCCATCTGGATGCACATGGAATACAAGTATCTGCTTGAGCTTATAAGGAGCGGGCTTTATCCTGAGTTCTTTGAGGACTTTGGCAAAATGGCAGTACCATTCCTTGACAAGGACGTCTACGGAAGGAGCACCCTTGAGAATTCATCCTTTATTGCAAGCAGCAAAAATCCTGATAAGAGCATAAGGGGCAAGGGCTTTGTTGCAAGGCTCTCTGGATCCACCATAGAGTTTATCAGCATGTGGAAGCTTATGTTCTTTGGTAAAAGAGTGTTCAGACTTTCAGGTGGAGAGCTGGCATTTGGTGTAGAGCCTGCTATACCGGCTTATCTTTTGAAGGAGGAGGGCGGAAAATATACAGTTTCTGCAACACTTCTTGGACAAGTAGCTGTTACATATGAGATGAGCGATAAGAAAGATTATTATCCTGGTAACTACGAAGTTACAGAGTACATTTTGAAATTTGCTGATGGAAAAGAGATCACAGCAAAGGGAGCTGTACTTGACAAGGATATGGCTCTTTCCATCAGAGAAGGAAAAGTTTGTGCTATCAAAGCTGTGATTAAAAGCATCAGCTAAAAGGAGATGAACATAGTGAATCAGACGCATCTGCCAAGAGTAAGAATGTTTAGCATAAGATTTTTGGTTGCCAGTGTGCTATGTATAGCGCTTAATGCCACGCTGTGCTATTTCACAACCACCAGCGGTCTTCCGTTTTACTTTGACACCATAGGTACCGTGCTTATGGCTTTTGTTATGGGACCGCTTCCGGCAATTGTGGTGGCTGTTATAACCAGCCTTATCTGCAGTTTTTATTCGGCAGATGCTATTTACTTTGCTCTGCTTGGAGTGTTTGTAGCCATAAGGTCAGCTTCTTATATCCAAAATGAAAAGAGCAGGCCTATTCATCTTGTATGTCTTGTAGGAGATCTTGCACTTATTTCCGGCGTTATCGGGACTATTTTCCAGTGGCTTTTATTAGGGCAGCCCATGCTTGCCTACGTAAATGAAAATGCAAGACTTTTGTCCGGGGATAATGAAACGCTGTTTTTCTTTAGCTCTATGATGATAGTTATGGCCCTTAACCTGGTGGATAAGGGTATATCTGTTCTCATTGCTCTTGCTATTTATATGATCATGCCAGAAATAGTAAGAAAACACCTGTGGAACAGCAGATGGAGGCAAAAGGCTCTTACCAAAGAAGATTTAAAGGCCATCAGGATGAATGCAAAAAAACGCGGAGGATCCCTTCGTGTTAAGGTAATGTTTTTGCTGGTGTCCGTAGTCGTTGTGCTTACCTTCCTTCTCGGCATAGTCAGTGCCAGGATCAACTATCAGTCCATTAAATCTGACGGAAAAGAAATGGTTTCTGATGTTGCAAGATATACTGCAACATTCTTAAATACCGATGATTTTGAAAAATTCCTTAATGATGGCAGTAAGATATCTGAATACAGCAACATAAAGTATATGCAGTATAATACTCAGCTGCTTTCCTTTAGACAGTTCTTTTCAAAGGTGGAGTATCTGTATGTTTATCAGATAAGAGAAGATGGGTGTTATATAGTATTTGATACTGATAAAGAAGCTCAAAAAACAGGGTATGTTGGGGAAAGGCTTGAATTTGACGAAACCTACAAGCCTCTTGTTCCTGACCTTCTTTTGGGAAAAAAGATACCTGTTCAGGAAGTAAACAGCCGCTTTGGAACCTTTATAACTGCTTATGAACCTGTTTCTGATCCTGACGGAAATCCCACTAACTACTATGTGGGAGCTGATATAGCAATTGATAATTATGACAAGTATATAAGAAGGTACATATTAAGACTTGGACTTGCCTTTTCAGGATTTTTTGCCACAATCCTTGCCTATGGCCTTTATACAAGCGCCTATCATCTTGTATATCCTATGAGCTGTCTGGAAATGAGCATCGATGACATTATCAACAACATGGATGATCAGGACAAGCTCGACGAAAGTGTAAGAAAGCTTGAAAGCCTTGATATCAGGACCAATGACGAGGTTGAAACTCTGTACCGGGCTTCCTGTGAAATGGCCAATCAGTCGGCAGAACAGATAAGAAGCATAAGGCTTCTTGCAAGATCCAATGAAAAGATGCAGACAGGTCTTATCATGACCATGGCTGATATTTTTGAAAATCAGGAGATCGATTCCAGGGCTCATATCCAGAAGACGGCAGAGTATGTAAGGATAATCCTTGAGGGTCTTAGGAAAAAAGGATATTACACAGAAAAGCTTACAGACAAATTTATGAACGACGTAGAGATATCTGCGCCGCTTTACGACATAGGTAAGGTAAAGATACCTTCTTCGATCTTAAATAAGCCGGGAGAGCTTACTGATGAAGAAGAAAAGATCATGGAAACACACACCACGGAAGGCAAAAAGATCCTTGAAAATGCCATTTCCACAGTTGAAGGTGAGAACTATCTAAAGGAAGCCAGAAACATGGCGGCCTATCACCACGAAAACTGGGATGGAACAGGATATCCACTTGGACTTCACGGAGAGGTCATACCTCTTTCTGCACGCATCATGGCCATAGCAGATATTTTCGATGAACTTACTTCTCCCAGAGTTTACAGAAGTGCTGAAACTGCAGCGCAGGCTCTGGAAGAGCTTAAAAAAGGTGCAGGTACCAGGTTTGATCCAAAATGTGTAGAGGTTTTTGAGGACTCTTTTACAGAGGTCAAGAATGTTCTTAGAAAGTATCCTAACAGGTAAAGGGGTACAGATGTCTTTCTACCGAGGGGGCAGTATATGTCTGACGTAAGCAGGATAAAAGGATATATTTTGGCAGTGGTTGCAGGTGCTATTTTAGCACTAAGACCTGTAACGGCCTTTGCCAGTGAAGGCACAGATACCACCATAGGAGGCGGCTTTGCAGCAACGGGTCAGATTGAAGACCTGGGCTATGTGGCTGTTCTTTATGATGCGGATAACGGACTCCCAACCTCTGAGGCTAACTGCATCCTTGGGGCCAGTGACGGCTATTTGTGGATAGGGGGATACTCAGGCATTTTTAAGTATGACGGTGTGACCTTCCAGAGAATGTCTTCCCTTGACGGATTAACTAATGGCAGGGGCCTTTTTGAGGATAGCAATGGAAGAATATGGGTAGGTACCAATGACAACGGAGTTGTAGTCATAGATGGTGAAGACTACATCCATTATTCAAAAGAAGATGGCCTTTCTTCTTCGTCAATAAGAAGCTTTATCGAGGATAACAGCGGGAATATCTACATAGGATCCACAGCAGGGATATCTTACGTTGACAGTGATATGAACCTGCATCTTATTGATGATGAGAGGATAAACAATGAGAGAATATTAAAACTTGTCTCTGATGTAGCAGGAAACATCTATGGTCAGACCAAGTCAGGAGCGGTGTTCAGGATCTCCTATGGAAAGGTCACAAACTTTTATACCAGCAGAGACCTTGGGATCGAACAGATAACAACTATCCTTGCTGATCCTGATAGAAGTGGAAAAATGTACTTTGGCACAGCTACAGGGTACATTTATTATGGCTCTTTTGGAGATACTGCTGAAGAGCTCAAATGGATTAATGCCAGCTCAGTCAAGAATATCCATTGGATGAGCTATGACTGCGACCGCATTTGGATATCTTCTGAAAACAGCATAGGTTATCTGGATGAAACCGGAAGTTTTAAGATCGTTGAGAATCTGCCTATGAAGGATTCGATAGAAATGATGACTTCCGATTATCAGGGCAACATGTGGTTTGCATCTTCAAGACAGGGGATCATGAAGATCGTTGCAAACAGCTTCCAGGATTTTTCAGGAAAAGCAAGCCTTCCAGTAGATGTAGTGAATGCCACCTGTATGCACGATGGGAATCTTTATGCTGGAACAGATAATGGTCTATGGATAATCGGTGATGGGCATAACGCTGTTTTTAACAAGCTGACTGCTTATATTGGCAATGACAGGGTCAGGGACATTTTAGAAGATGATGAAGGAAATCTCTGGTTTGGAGTTTTTCAGGGAGAACATGCCCTTGTAAGGTACGAATCCGATGGCACCATAACTAATTATTCAACAAGTACAGGACTCCCTGGCAATGATATAAGATGCATCACCAAGACAGTCGATGGCAGGATACTTGTTGGAACTAACGATGGTGTGGCTGTTTTAAAAGACGACGAAGTAGTTGCAAGCTATGGCTCAGCGGAGGGGCTTAAAAATACTGTTATACTAACAGTTTGTGAAGGCCCTTCAGGAAACATCTACGCGGGGTCTGATGGCGATGGCCTTTATGTAATAGAGAAAAATGGCGTCACGAAAATGGATAATGGCTTTACCAGCGACGTTATCATGAGAGTGAAGTGGGACAAGCTAAGAGAAGTTTACTGGATCATAACCTCCAATTCCATTGAGTATTTAAAGGATGGAGTGGTAACTAACATCACAACCTTCCCCTACAACAACGTGTTTGATATTTTCTTCGACGAAGGTGATTATTGCTGGATCACATCATCTCAGGGCATATACAGAGCAAAGGGAGAAGAACTCCTAAGTGACAATGTGACAGATTACAGGCTATATACCAAGGCTAACGGACTGACCAGCGTTCCTGTTTCAAATGGAAGATGCTTCTACGACGGGGGAGACAATCTTTATATAGCAGGTGGCACAGGAGTTTCACTTCTTAACGTTGCAAGCTGCAGAGATGAGGCAGTTTCTGCCAAAGCTGTAGTTAAGGAAATACTTCTTGATGGTGAAAAGATACTTCCTGATGAGGATGGAGGCTATACTATCCCGGCTGGTAACGGACGTATCAGGATTTCAACCGCAATACTTGACTACACCATGACTAATCCTACTGTCCATGTGTATCTGGAGGGAGGTAAGGACGAGGGAATAACGGCTCCACAGAACAAGCTTCCGTACATTGAGTATACCGGGCTTAATTATGGTAACTATGTTCTTCATGTTCAGACTTTAAACAGTGGCAATGGTAATGTACTTTCTGACACCACATTTAATATCAAAAAGGAACCGCATTTTTATGAGCTTACACTCATAAGGGTCCTGGCTATTGCACTTATAGCTGCAATTGTTGGAATTGTGGTATGGCGTGTAATGTCAGGAACTGTCATCAGAAAGCAGTACATTGAGATCCAGGAAGCCAAGGAAGAAGCGGAGAGGGCCAATATGGCCAAGTCAAGATTCCTTGCCAATATGTCCCACGAGATCAGGACTCCTATCAACACAATTCTTGGAATGGATGAGATGATCCTGAGAGAAGATGGCAAAAATGTTCCAGATGGTTACTATCTGTCTGTTATGGGATATGCCCTTGATATTAAGGGAGCCACTGAGTCGCTTCTTAGTCTTATCAATGATCTTCTTGATATATCCAAGATCGAGTCAGGTAAGATGAATCTTGTGGAGCAGGAGT
>JAEEGL014187362.1_pt1 | contig 14698 bp, 13 predicted proteins | sample 9134231 | NCBI WGS metagenome assembly JAEEGL01 (sample SAMN16246548, study PRJNA631951) | gut metagenome | biome: gut microbiome; feature: rumen; material: fiber-attached | host: Bos | place: Iran: Karaj | collected 2018-10 | reverse complement strand
TGATAGCAAGATAGAACGGCTCATCATAGAAGCCCGGCTCCTTTGAAAATCCCCACCTGTCTGCCGTCCTGCAAAGAAGCAGGACGACCAGAGCACACACTACCGGGAAAGCAGCAAAAATAAGGATCTTGCCGCGCCGTGTCACAGTCTCCAGTACCTGTAGCCTGCCTGCTCGTACTCCTTCCTGTCGAGCAGTCCCTTCAGATCAAGCAGTACCCTGCCTGCCTTCTTTGAGCCCTTGCTGTAGAGCCTGTCTATGTCATCAGCGGTGAGTGCAGTGAACTCCTTATGGGATACCGCAAGTATCACGGCGTCCATATCCTTTATATCCTTCATGTCACAGAAAGATATACCGTACAGTCTCTTTGCTTCATCCGCATCAGCCTCCGGATCGGCCACACTCGGTGTGATTCCGTATTCTTTCAGCTCGTTCACTATATCTATGACCTTGGTATTTCTGGTATCCGGGCAGTTCTCCTTGAAGGTAAAGCCGAGTATAGCCACCTTTGCGCTCTTCACCGGCACATCCGATGCTATGAGGAGCTTCACGCAGTTCTCAGCCACATACTTGCCCATGTCATCATTGATACGACGGCCCGCCTGTATGATCTGACTGTGGTATCCCATCATCTTCGCTTTATAAGTGAGGTAATACGGATCCACTCCTATGCAGTGTCCGCCCACAAGACCCGGATAGAACTTTAAGAAGTTCCACTTCGTCCCTGCAGCTTCCAGCACTGACTTCGTATCTATGCCCATCCTGTTGAAGATTATGGACAGTTCATTCATGAATGCGATATTAATGTCCCTCTGGCTGTTCTCTATGACCTTGGCAGCCTCTGCCACCTTGATGCTCTCTGCCCTGTGTACTCCGGCTTCCACCACGAGCTCATACACCTTAGCGACAGTATCAAGCGTCTCCTCATCCATACCCGAGACTATCTTTGTGATCGACTCCAGACGGTGTACCTTATCTCCGGGGTTTATCCTCTCGGGAGAATATCCTATCTTGAAGTCAGATCCGCACTTAAGCCCTGATTCCTTCTCGAGTATCGGCACACACACATCCTCCGTCACACCAGGATACACCGTAGACTCAAACACCACGACCGAACCTTTGGTCAGGTTCCTTCCGAGTATCCTGCTCGCACCCTCTACAGGTGTCAGATCAGGTGTGTGATCGTCATTTACCGGTGTAGGTACAGCCACGATATGAAACTTCGCATCCTTAAGCCTTGTCTCATCCGCAGTGAAGTCAACTGCCGTGCTCTTTATCACCTCGTCCCCGACTTCCTTTGTCGGATCCACGCCGGCTTTATACAGGTCTATCTTCGCACTGTTCAGATCGAAGCCTATGACATCTATCTTTCTTGCAAAAGCCACCGCTATGGGCATACCCACATATCCGAGTCCAACCAGCGACAGTTTCGCTTTTTTCTCTACCAGATCGTCATACAGTCCCATTGTTTTTCCCCTTTTATTTTCTCACTTCATCTATGATGAACGGCGGTCTGTTCCTCGACGCATCAAAGGTCCGCCATATATACTCTCCAAGAAAGCCCAGCATCCACAGTATCAATCCCGTAGCAAGGAGCAGCACACACATTAGAGACGACCATCCGGCTATCGGTACTCCTGATGTGAAGTACTCGATGAAGATACTTATTCCCATGCCTATAGAGAAAATGAAGAACAGTATACCCACGATCCACATCATCCTTATCGGCAGATAAGTAAAGCTGATGAATGAATCCAGCATAAGCTTAAACTTCTTGGCGAAGGTCCACTTGCTCTCCCCTGCTTCCCTTTCCTTCCTGTGGAAGTATACCACATCGGTCTGATATCCGACCCACAGCACCTGCAAGGTAAGAGAAGAGTTCATCTCGTCGAGATCGAGCAGCGTCTTTATCACCTGCCTGTCTATCAGATAGCAGTCACAGCCGCCCTCCGGCATCCTCTCCGTGATGTGCTTACGCACCAGCTTGTAGTATATACCGGCGAAGAGCTTGGTAAAGAAACTGTCCTCCCTGTCTGCCCTGGCAGCAAGAACGACCTTATTCCCCTTCTTCCAGCTCTCATACATCTCAAGGATCAGCAGTGAGTCCTCCTGCAGATCTGCCTGCTTCGTCACCGCACAGTCCCCTGTACATACAGACAGTCCCGCAAGCAGAGCCGCATGCTCTCCGAAGTTTCTGGAAAGCTTCACAGCCACCACGTTCTCATCGAGATCCTTTATCTCATTTATTATCTTCCATGACGTATCTCCGGATCCGTCATCCACGAAGACTATCTCATATGCCTCAAGCTTCGGTAGCACCTTTTCCTTCAGGTCCTCATACAAAAGCTTGAGCGTATCTTCATTCCAGTATACTGGTATTACTATCGAAAGCTTAGCCAATCTGTCTCCCCTTTTTCTCAGTTGTCATATCAAACATCTGTCTTAATGACGTGATAATTTTCACCGCCTCGTATATTATAACGATTACAAAAACAAGTTGCACTATATCCGCATGAAATAATGTCATGAAATAGCTCGAACCTATCTGAGGTGAAGGATACGCGATGGTAAGCAGGAAGATCGAAACAATATAGAGCACGTTTGATCTTTCTATCGAAGCTTCCTCAAGGAACATGCATACCAGCACCGGAACAAAGAAGATAAGCACATGATCATCGCCCTGATTCTGTACCAGCGTCATTAATATCGTAATATCCAGAGCTTTAAGCCAGACCTTGTCATGAATAAAGAAAGCTGCGATCAGTATGACTGCACATATGATGAGGCATATGCCCGATATCCTGTCAAGCGTAGCATTGGGAGTCACTCTCCCGTCGGTTCCGAATCCCGCCAGATGATATACGATATTCTTCATGCCATAGTTGTACATATATACCGGCTCATCTACGTTAAATCCGAATAGCTGTCCTATGAATATCTTTATATCCCCTATACCCCCAAATACAAAAAGAGGCATGAACACAGACAGCAATCCGTAAATCACGGATTTTGCAGCCCCTTTCCAGTCTTTATCCGCAAGCAGGAAAATCCCGAAAACCGCAGGGTACATCCGTAGTCCCGCTGCCACAGCCAAAGCCACATATGACAGCTCTCTGATCCATGGTGTTTTAGATCTGAAGCCAAATAAGAAGAGAAGAAGAAAAAGTGCCGTCATGTTGACCACGTTCCCACGGTCTATGTTCACAAGGCTGCTGTATGAAAGCAGTGACAGCCCGCCTATCACAGTCCCCCATACTGCCCCTGCCTCCATGTGCCGATGATACTTCCACATCACACAGAATATCCATACCACTGCGAGCACAAGAACATACAGCAGATATATCATCAGACAGCTCTGCTGCACTCTCATATCATCCGCAGTGGCCCGCATCTCTATAAATCCTCTATGGCTGTCCGGCCATTTATCTGTGACAGAAGCCGGCACCATCATCTGCAGGATAAAAAAGAACAGGTTACACAGCGGAGTGTAGAGCGTAGTAAATCTGCCATACGGATCGCCCCCGTGAGTCTCTGCCATGCTGTTGAGGAAATCCATCCCCGTATCCAGTGCATCAGCATAGAAGAACCACCGGAAATATCTGCCGTTAGTCACTATCAGCGCTCCGATCAGCCCGACGAGCCCGACAAAAGCCGCCACAATATATATTTTCTTCAGATCATACTGCTTATTCAAAGTACCTTTATTCCACATCAATTAAATATTATACACGTAATCTTACTATCGCAGTTGTCTCTTCCCCTTACCATGGCTTATCATCCGAAAAAAGCTTTCGTATATTACCGTGAAAACTTCAATATCAGTATAGAAGGCTACGAAAACCGAGAGATAAACATCCCTCTTCCTTGTTATCGGTATAAGCGTCAGTGCATATACACATTCCACTATATTCGAGTCGTCTCAATGTCCATGGTACATAGTATCCGAATAAATCTTGCCCATCATACTTCCATAATTTCTCAGTGTAATTATTTTGTAACGATACAACTGATTATGCATTCTTTAAATAAATAGCCTGCTATCCATTTTTAATGAGTCTAATTATGGTTGCCTTTTTACTCGAATATTACTTCTCCTTTTATCTTTTTTAACACAATATTTTTATCAAAATTCGGTGGTGTTGTCTTAAATGTGCTATCTTTTTGCTGTAGCGAGTACTCCTTAATTTGAAAATTTCGTAAATCCATAATATCAATATCTTCGAGAAGGATACTACTGTTAATTCCACCCTTTGTCCTGATAATGTCTTTTTCTTCGGATTTGGATGGCTTAGTTATTCTGCTATCTCCATATTCTGATGAATTAACCTGAATACAGTAGCAATGAATATCTCTGCTCAATGATTCTAGGATATTGCTGTAATACTTGACATCTCTATTCCATTCGACCGCAACAATCATATCAGCGTATGACTGAAATCTTGAGCGATCAGAAATAGATGCCAACTCATAACAACAGTATACTGGGAAATAGCAGTCATTCCATTTATACAACTCATAATTATTACCTCTGACAGGGGTTAAACGGTACCCCTCAATTTTCTCTATTTCACTGGGAGCATAATGCTTTTTTAAATGAAACGATATATGTGCACATTTATATATATCTTCTAGATACGGTAAAATAACAGCCGTGTAATTATACACTTTTCCATGCAATTCAATGTGTTCAACACCTGTAATTATCGCCATTTTATTCTTTGCACATGTTCTCGCAATGGTTGATAGCCATTCAAACGGAACGTACGCTTCTGGCATAATAAGCATATCAGCCTTCTGGTCTATAGCAAGATTTACAATTTGAGATAAGTCCTTGTATCTTGTATAGCTTCGATCCGAATAACCTTTTACAATTCGTTCAAAGCTGGTCGGATTCAGTTTAACATTAGCAATCGCTATCCTGATTTTCTGTTTCTTCTCATCACCCACCGTGATACCATAGTATGTATTCTTTTCATCCTTATTATTGAATAAGGCGCTTATGCAAATTTTTCCATATGCTTCATGAGTTATAATATTATGTCCCTCTATACAATAGTTTGAAGAAATATATCTTTTCATTTTCTCTTCATAGATTCTCTCTAAGTCATCAAAAGGCTCGCCCTCAGCCCCCTTATTTATTGCTTCAACACATGACACCAGATCAAAATCATACATACCTATCAGATAAGGGAAGTACTTGTAATGTGAATCCCACATACTCCGAGTTCTAGTTATTACATCATTAAACCGGGTTAGGTTGATATTTGAATCATTGTTGAAAGAATCATATTCAAGCATATCATATACTATTGGCAAAACAGATTTGTCAATCATTCGTGCATCCATGTATCCCCGGATAAGTACATTTGGATCGTCATCGATGTTCAAAGAAAGAAATGCTTTATATATTCTATTTTGAACCTCTTCTCTAGACTTCTTCCAAACAAGTCCAAGATTTCGACATAAAGAGGCATGCAACTGAATATATAATGCATTTTTTACACCCATAACATACTCGGAAAAACCTTCTTCAGTGACTGACACTGATTCTATTGCCTTATTGATTTTGACACAAAAATCTTCTAAGGCCTCAAATCTTTCGTTAATGATTAGTATCTCAATAATTTTTTCCCACATGGAATAATTCTCAATTATTGCACGAGTATTAAAGATTTTTAAAATATCCCTTTCAAACCTTGATTCAACTTTATCTCTTATCATTCCACCAATGCGAAGATACTTGCCTAGAAACTTTGACAATTCATATTTATCGATTTCAACCCCATTTATTCCTCGAAGTTTATTGACAGTATCGTTATAATCAAGAGAATAAATATCACTATAATCATCATGTTGAAATACAGCCTCATCCTCTGGAAGATGTCTAAACTCACTTTTGTTTTTTGAAATATTCTTCTTAAAGCAGGTTAATAAGGCATCGGATTCGTCCCATGTAAAATAAAAAGCCTTAACTTTCTTATTATGCACAATGATTTTCGATTGATTCCTCTCGCATGGATTATATCTAGGGTTTATTTCATAAACTAATGATTCGTCATTACTATTCCCACTTGCTGTTGCTTCCGATTCCTTCTTTTTTATCAACACCGCATACTCTCTCGAATTCTTACATCCAGCACCGCCAAATCTATCCCACTTTGAACAACTAGTTAGCAAGTAATCAATAATATCGTCTTTTGTTAGTTCATTTTTCTTTGCCTTACAAAACACCTCGCTGTTTCTTTCAATCTTATCAACTATCAGAATATCATCAACATACCTACCGTAATATACCGGATTCCAGCCATCAACAATTGCCTTATCAAATTTATGCAAGCACCAATTACCGAGAATATTTGATGGCAAAAATCCAATAGGCAATATACATCTTTCATCGAATAAATCACCAAAGCAGAGTGAATATCTAAAAATGACTTTGCCAACAAAATCATTCAGGCGTTTACAGAGTTGCAAGAACTCATCATTCCTCCCCTCTTCATCCGAATCTAGAATTGCCGCATTAAAGAGTTCATCTAAAACTAAATCATCAACGTCTAAAGAGTAATAGTATCTTCGAAAGTCCATAGTAATAATCACCACATCCTGCTTTTGGCTCATATGCTTATGCGCTTCAGACATAGCTTTATCACGCCAGCTTTCATATTGTTCAAAATATGGCTCAAACAAATATGGCGAATAAGTTGGCTCTTCTGTAAACTCATTTATTAGTTTTTTTCTTATCCTATTACCATAAGAATGCTCATACACAGAAGCATCGATTTTATAACCTATCAGCATAATCCATATAATTCCCAAGATATGGCCTTCTACAGGCATGTCAATATAATGCTGTAGCTCTTTTATCTCAATTTCATTTGAAGTTGAGTTTATAAAAAAGCCAGAATCATTGGACTCTATTTTTTTTGGCAAAGACGTAACCGAAATCTTATCGCAGATAGTCTCCGAAAGCGAATGAAATCTTTTCTCGTCTTTAAGTACCTCAGATAATTTCTTAAAATAAGCTTCCAAGCCCTTTTTTGAATGCATATGTTCAAATCTAACAATACTATTCCGTAATACAAGCTGTGTCTTATCGTAGTAAACGCTAGATTTCAACTTTTTATATGCCTTTTTTACCAATTCTTTAGATATTTCCATGACACAATCTCCCTAGATCTAAAATATCTAGTTATGTTTCAATTTTTTTCTTTGAACAATAATATTACATTGTCAGTACGAAAAACATTCTTTATCTGTCACTTCAAAAGGCGATATACGCCCCCTGACTGGAATCATATCACTCACGATATCCGTACACGAAATACCGGCTTCTGTGATACTATTCCTCAAAATCCAAGTCTAATGCTACAAAACGTAGGCTTCGTCTTCCATCTGATCAACTAGTAAATTCTCGAATTCATTACTAATACTGTCCCTGCTTTGCCATTTATGCAATAAACTCCTATTTCTCCTTCAGCTCTTCTCTTCGTCTCCGGTATTCCATGATAGGTCTGTCAGCCATGACGAGGTTCTCATTCATGCGGAGAGATGTCTTTTTCGGACGCTGAGTCTCGACGACACGCTTGTCCTGCCTCTCCACGACAAGATCCGCCCACTTTCCAAGCCACGCAATGAAAGAATCAATGAATCCGATACCCGTCAGCTTATTGTAGAATCGCACCGATAAAATGCAGTTCTCCTCATCTATCGGCACAAAGAACGCCAATATCCTCATCTTCTCCATAATGGTATTCATCCAGATATTGGGATATTTGAAAATAAGATTTGTCGACTGAATAGGGCAATCCTCGGCAGGACGCGGATCCTGCCCGATATCCACCTCATTGTACGCACTGGTCTGCAGGGTATCCTCATCGAGCCACACCACCTTGGGCCCATTGCACAGAGTACGGTTTCCCCTTCCAATTGTATTATGATGCACGAAAGCCAGATGCGATACATCCAACTGATTCTCTATAGCCCGGGAGTAATGGACTTTCCAGTGGTCGTCTATATGACCGTACTTGAACCTGGGATCAGTCATCACGTCAAAGACAGGCGGATCACCTTCAGGTACCCCTTCTCCATTCCATACGAAGATGATATCACCTGTCTCACGCACATAGTATTTCCTTATATTGAACCTGTCGAGATTCTCCTTGGAGTTCTTCCCGTTAGCCGGCACATGCACACACTTCCCCTTGCCATCGAACTGAAGGCCATGGAACGGGCACCTGATAGTACCGTCCACCACGCATCCCAGTCCTATGGATGCTCCCCGGTGCGGGCACTGATCTGCAACGCAGCATACATTCCCGTCTTTATCACGGAAGAAAACCATATCCTGCCCGAGTCTTTTGACGGCAGTGAGTATCCCCTTTTTTACATCCCTCGACGAAAGAACCGCATACCAACGGTTGGCTATCATCAGAGTTCCTTCACCCAAAGACCGTGGAGATTACAGTACTCATACACCGCCACAGCAGCATCTCCGGAAGCAAGGACGAACTCTGCCGCAGGCTTTTCCCCTGCCTTAAGATACTTGATCTGGACGCCGCTCTTCGTCTCCAGCGCTATGAACTGGATATAGTGCTCCTCCAGCATAGGATGTTCCACCTCGCCGATCTGTACCTTCACCGTGCTTCCGTCTACTGTCACAGCCGGCACATGCTTCTCCAGAGCTCCATCAATAGCCCCTGGTACAAGCTCCTTCATCGGCTCACCACAGCATACCACCGGTACACCCGAGTCATTCAGCTTCGTGATAATGTTACCGCAATGTTCACATCTGTAGAATTTCATATCTCTTTTCCTCCTAAGCTTCTATCGCTTTGATTCTTAGCTTTCCATGCAAAACAACCTATCCTACACGTATGTTCAGTATATGCTTTTTACTGATCATATAGCAAACAACGTTTTTATTCCTCAGCCCTTGCTTAACACTAATGAGTTTTCTAAACATTTCGTTAGTAGCCAAGACTTTAATCAACTCATTAAACTTACCTCTATACACTACATTTCTTAGTTCTTGCGCTTACCTTATTATGTATCCGTGGAATGATTTTCACTTTTCAAGTTTACCAATTCACACCGCCTCATCTCTACATACCCTCTATCTCGCATCTCCTTATTACATATTCACTGAATCGCGGCAACATCAGCCCAATATATCCATATCTTGATACGTCCACAAGGCCTTTCCTTATTAGCTTCTCCCGATATGTGGAAAAGAGGCTAGAACTCATCCCCAGTTTTTCTCTTACATCCTGAATCTTCTTATATCCATCACCGTCAGATATTATCGACACTACTTTTTTATCTGTATTTCCCAACTCATGCCATATTTTATCGTAGATATATTCCGCCAAATAATGGTCATACTCCTGCACCACTCCATCAAGACTACTATCCTTATGTTCCCAACGAATATACCCCAACACCTGAAAAGCAAATGGATAGCCCTTTGTTAGTTTTGCCATCTCTACTGATTCATCTGAAGATATCTCAAAATGTCGTCCATACATATTGGCCACCATGGAAATATCGAGTGGTTCAAGCGTTATTCTCGGAACACGGTACAGAAAAGTCAGCGTCTTTTCATTCTGCAGATTATATATATTGTCATATAATCCAGTCATAATAAGATACACTGGATAGTCCTGACGAATAAAAATCTGGTATGAATGCGCAAAGCGTCTGACGTACTCATTGTTGACAGCTTCGTCAATTGTGATCAAGAGTTTCCTGTCATGCTTTGCAAGCACAGCTAACATCTTCTCTACAGCCACCTCGCTCGTTATGCCCGGATTGACGTTCTCAAATGAGGCTCCCACACCTGCAAAAGAAACATCTATTTTAGATTTCAAAAACAACGGTTTGATTTTCTCAAGGTTATACAGTTTCGCAGCGAGCGAAGTCATCAGATCATCCTCAGGATTTAGCTCAACCGCTATCCAATCCTCCCGTCCACGTAAAGCCCGCGCGATTTCCGTAAGCATTACCGTCTTACCTGATCCTCTCACCCCGGTGATCATGTATGTTCTTGAGGTAGGTACTATCGATGAGAAGTCTTCTATTATTCGATTGGTAAGTGTGGGTCTTGAAATAAAAAGCTCAGGAACCGCCCCAAATGTCAGTGTAAATGGATTGCTCATATACTTTATCCTCTTACTATAACTTTTTACTAATACTATAACTTACTATAACTTGCATGCATATACTATAACTCACTATAACTTTTCCGTCAAACAATCGCCAAAAAACCGCCGGGTTTGAATCATTACCCGACGGTCATCCATTACGCCAAATCCGTATTCGATTGCATAAATGGCAAACTTCTACCTCTTCCCCTATGAGATCATACTGATTCCACAGAGCAGGCCTCGGCCCCACAATACTCATCCTTCCACGGAAGATATCTCATATCTGCGGTAGCTCATCCAGACTCGTTCACCTAAGAAATCTCCCCAACTTTATCATATGTCCTACAACATATGCGTAGACAAATCATACGGTGTACTGAGCTTTATTGTACGGTTTTTTCTATAAAGAATAAAGTATATCAGCAGCACAATACTATCAATGTGGAAATACCCTGCAAAGAAAGAAATGCCGCATGTTTGTAGACTCTCAGCCTCACATCTTCCCGTCTATCGACTTCCCGGTCTCGATGTGTTCAAAATCAGGCAGATAAGATGAGATGATGGTCACGATATCTTTCTTCGTAATTCCGTCACGTCCAAAAGCACTGTCCAGCTCTCCGATCAGGGCATCAACAGCCTTCCTGTCCGGTATCTCCTTACCAGTTATGACGCCAAGAGAAGCAAACCTGTCCCCATCCACGCTCTCATCATCTGTATAGAACTCCTCATAAGGCTTCTCCCCACTGGTATCAGATTTGCTGAAATGAACAGGATATAGCCTCTCCGTCTCGGAGCCCCCACCACAGAGATGCTCTCGGGCATACACTATAGCCTCCTCATCACTGTTACAGAGCTTAGGCTCATATCCATAAGCCTTTAGCAACTCCACAGCTATAGCATCAAATGTCATCATCTGAGCCTCTTCCAGCTTAGGGAAGAATATCTCGCGATTATCTCCCAACATCGCCGACAGCATACAGATCTGCCCCGATTCTTCAGGTGAGACGAAATATCTCTTCACATCCGAAGGAGCCGACAGTGGCTGATGCTTCGCCAGTCTTTCAAGGAAGCCTGCCGGAAGCGAGCCGTTACTGAATGCCACATTGGCAAACCTTGCCGTCTTCACCGGAAAAGCATCCGAATATGAGAAAATCAGATCCTCCATTATCCGCTTTGAGGCCCCCATAATATTCACAGGGTTAGCTGCCTTGTCAGTGCTCACACAGAAATACGTCTCTGGCGGATACTCTGCAAGAAGCTCCAGAAGTCCCTTCGCATTTATCACGTTATTCCGAAGAAGCGCTTCCACACTGTATTTACAGAATACCGTATTCGCATAATCATACTGTCGATCATAATACCCCACTCTATGCGTTAACCCTGTATGAAGACATCTCAGTACATATGTATCATGCTTATCCGCTCCAATAGACTCCAAACCTGATACCGGTACACATAGTTGCTACATTTTATCCTTGCATCAAATTGTAAGGTCTGATATCTGACATATCTACAACCTTGCCCGATACTTTAAGCATATCGAGATCATACTGATTTTGAATGTTAAGCCAAAACTGCGGAGTAGTTCCAAAGTACATTGCAAATCTCATGGCAGTGTCTGCTGTTATTCCTCTCTTGCCACTTATGATATCACTAATCCTCGACTGCGGGATGTGTACCTCCTTGGCAAGTCTATATGCTGTTACATTCATTGGTTCCAGGAACTCTTCCTGTAATACTTCTCCTGGTGACGTAGGTTCTAAAGTCATCATATAGATCGCCTCCTTAGTGATAATCACCGATTTCTTGAATGATCACGTTTCCATTATTCCAATAAAAACAGATTCGATATTGATCATTGATTCTAATGCTATGCTGTCCCTCTCGATCCCCTTTTAATTCTTCAAGATGATTGGACGGAGGTATTCTCAGATCATGGATGTTTGCAGCCGAATGAATCATTATAAGCTTTCTCCTCGCTGTCTTCTGAATGTCATGAGGCAACTTCGTCGAGAATTGCATATTCCATATTTTTTCGGCTTCTTTGTCATGCCATTCCGCTATCATATGCTTCCGTTCCCCATTAGTACTTCCGATTTAAAGATACGTTGTTTCGTCCTTTTTGTCAATTACTTTCAAATCGCCGAACCCCCAGTAATAACAAGCGTTTATGTGCCATTTAAATAGCCCAAACGACTCAATAGATATTCCCCGCATAGGGCGATTCCTCTCCTCTGATCCAGACACTGTCGAAAAGCTCCTTCCGCTGATGCAGCCAGGTCTCCACCTCTCTTGCACGTCCGGCTTCGAAACCTTCACCCCGATTCCATCTGACCTCATCCATCCGCACGGATGAAGCCGTCTCATTAATCCACTCCGGAACCTTCTCGTCCAGGATAGTATCCATCACAGGCTCCAGTTCATCTCTGTAATGCTCCATCACCCGCTCGTGAAATTCCGGATACTCATTAAGCCTCGCATGCCACAACTGATATCTGTCATTCTCCCCATACACCACATCAAAGAACGCCCTGCCATAGTATGGGAAAGGCTCCTCATCATAGAAGTTATCCGTCATGGATTTATCATAATCCCATATAGGTCCGCAGTACAGAAGCGGATCATTCCTTTTCTTGTAAAAATACAGACTCCCCGCCGAGTCATCCTGATATCCGAAGAAATCCATGAATAGATAGACCATTGCCCAGGAATCCGTATCTATCACGTCCCGGTAGTCGCCCTCCCCGAAGACTGCATCCTCAGCTTTTCTCACATAATCTTCGGCGTAGTGGAGTTCCATCTCAGACGCTATCTTCGGCGACTTCATCTTTACCATCATCCTATCCGTCAGGAACCAGGTGCTGTCCGGGTTATATGCCTGTGGTATCCCATACTGCACGAACTCCATAAGGTAGTCTCCCGTGATATCCGCAGGTTCATACTTCAGGTCATAATACTTCTCCTCACTCAATGTCCCCTCGTCCACTATCACCGGGTCCGGAAGCGATGAATCAGTAATAACATCAGAGTTCAGCATCCTGTTCTCCACATCCAGGTCATAATCGAAGTCTACAACTCCTCCGTTTCCCGAGATACGCCCCGTCAGGAGATACAGCCCCTGATAGCTTCCGCTAACGTACAGATTGACATACTCACAGTCGGTACAATACTCCATATCTAGCTGCGATGCCGCTTCATACACTACACGGTTCTTCAGGTTGGAATAGTCCATTCCGTTGGATATCAGCGTCCACTTCTCGGCCGCCTTCATTCCCAGAAATGAGATCGGTCTTTGCAGAGAGATCTCGTACGACTTCTTGTCACAATCCCAGCTTGAGCCTCCATGCCCCCCCTATAAAGCAATATTCGCTTGTATTCAGATGAGTGTCGGGATCTACTATTGTAATGGTCGAAGTCTTTTTATTCAGATGCATGGGATCTTCAGACATCTTTTCGAAAGCACCGTTTTCCATATCAACGGATACGGCAGGTACACTATTGGCATAATAAAAGACCACATCCCTGCCCACAGTCTTTCCATGTCTGATGACCTCCAGCCTGTGCATCTCGCCTGACACATATGCACGCAATGCATCCCCGGAGAAATACTCATCACCGTCGATATATACTCTGTCATCCTTGGGAAAATCTATACGATACGCACCGGTCTCCGCCGGAAAAGGAAGGAAAAAACAGCTCGTCCCGGCTCCCTCTTCTTCACTCTGCGTCTCAAAGGGCACTATGCTCAGTCTGGCATAATCCCCACAATACACACTGATATCCCCTTCAGCCTCATCATTCCTGTTTATCAGAATACATATAACGGCAAGAGCCCCCAGCAATGCTACTGTCAATATGATAAATACGTTTTTCTTCGATTGCGCTGCCATATTCAGCTTTGATTATACCTCTGCTCATCTGCATTCACACAATAGCTTTATCCCTTATTCAAAACCCAAACCCCAAGGTTCAGATATCCTGCAAACATCAGCCATATCAAGTATGGCATCTGCATATACATGGCAACGGCATCCACCCGTTTGAAGAAAACCGCCATAAGCAAAGCGAGTATAAACAAAATTACCAGCCAGACAAACGCCAGATCAAATCTCTGTGCTCCAAAGAATATAAAGCTCCAAGCCAGATTGAAAAAAAGCTGCGCGAAGAAGAAACCCATTGCCGCTGTCCTCGCGCCGGATGCCTCTGCCATAAGCACTCTGGCAATGCCTATGCCCATCAGCGCGTATAGTATAGTCCATGCTATCGGAAATACCACCGGAGCCGGCGAAAGAGGAGGCTGCACTATGGACTCGCTGTATATCTTCGTTCCCTCTCTCATCAGCATCCCCACAATAAATCCCGAAAGTTCAACCAAAACCACACAAATCACATATTTCACCAGATTATTCATGTTCCCTCCTCTCTATTCTTTCTTATTTATTTTGCACAAAAGATCCTTTATTATAAGCCTTTTGAGCAATGATTGATAAAGTTGCATCCATGACAAAACTGTAGGATATGGGCGAAAACTGTATCATTTCTGGTTCAATGTACATCG
>JAEEGL011846920.1_pt1 | contig 14698 bp, 17 predicted proteins | sample 9134231 | NCBI WGS metagenome assembly JAEEGL01 (sample SAMN16246548, study PRJNA631951) | gut metagenome | biome: gut microbiome; feature: rumen; material: fiber-attached | host: Bos | place: Iran: Karaj | collected 2018-10 | reverse complement strand
TGTCTTTATCGACAGAAGCAAAGATCATGAACTCGTCCCCGCCGATACGGACTATCCTGGAACCGGAAGGGGCTGCCTCCTTCAGCTCATGCGAAACGGCATATATCGCTTCATCCCCCGCAGCATGCCCATACGTGTCGTTCAAATGCTTTAAGCCGTTCAGGTCCGCAACACATACAAAAAGATCCCTGTCATTCTTCACGGCATCATCGATCACGATGTCAGAATAATACTTCAGGCCCTTGCGGTTATAGCATCCGGTCTGCTGGTCCGTCATATTCTCTTCAAAAAGCGCATCAAACCGATCCTGAAGGCTTTTAAGAAGCGCCCTTTCCTCAGCCTCCCGCTCCAGTTCGGAAATTTTCCTGTCATTGATATCCCTTATCAAAAAAAGGCAGTCATTACCCTCTGTGCTGTCCTCCGCAGTTGTGTTGCAGATAATGATCTCCGACCAGTAATATTTACTGTCTGAATGCCTCAATCTGCACTCCATGGAAAGATATACCTGATTTTTAAGGGCTTCCACATAAACATCATGTTCGGTAAATTCCGAAAATGCCTCCCTGTCCTCGGGATGGATATTTTTTTTAAGGCTCCGCCTCAGTTTTCCGAAATTTATTCCCTCTTCTTCACCTGCCTTACCGACGGAAATATTCTCAAGCTCTTTGTTATGGTCTATGATATCGCATTTACCGTCCGGATCACTGATAACGAATATCATCTGAAACAGGCTTCGTATGGAATTATCTATTGATCTCCTTAAGTAATCTTCCATCTCTTTAATCCGGCTGATTCTGTTATCCAGCTGTTTTCCTTTCTCTAAATTCGATCCTATCGTTTTATCTTATCAGACTAAAATATGATAACATATTCGTTATACATTGTAATCTTTTTTCGTTACTATTCACGGCCTTTGGGGCCGTGATAGTAACGTATAATTGTAAAGTTGCATACTACATTCGGATCTTTCACGGCATGCTTTTGTGACTGATTCAGATATTCACGCTGAACGATGTGCAGTTCTAGCGGTAGAAGAACAAAAAGAAAATGTATATAAGTCTGCAAAAGCTAGCTGTTTTGTGGTTATCGGATAATTTGGAGTGAAAAGATTATAGTTGACAATATTGTGATTTTGTGTAAACTTAAGGCTAATGATATTAGCCAAAAGGCTAAAACGATTAGCAAGGAGGAATAATGACCAGGAAGCAAGAAATCATAGATGTATGTATTGAAATGATAGATAAAGAAGGTTTTCTGAATCTTTCTATTAAAACTATCGCTGAAAGATTAGGCATAAAGCCGCCATCTTTGTATAAGCATTTTCAAGGCGGTTTGGATGAAATAAAAGAGGCGATCAAGGTATATGGTTGGAATAGTATTGATATAAAAATTGCTAAATCAGCAGTAGGGAAGTCACGGGAAGATGGATTAAAAGCAATGTGTTATGCGCTTCGTGAATTTGCTCATGAACATCCCGGAGTTTTTGAGGCAATATGCTGGCACAATTCATATACTTCTGAACTGAACCATGAAATAACAAAAGGGGTTATATCATCATTGTATTCTATTTTGGATTCTCTTGGATTCAGCGAAGCCGTGAAAATGCATGTATTACGAAGCCTGCGGGGCTTTGTGGAAGGTTTTTCGATGTTGGAGTTACATGGTAGTTTTGGAGATGAAATTACTTTGGATGAGAGTTTTGCATATGGTGTAGATGCATTGATCACCGGGATCATGAAAGGACAAGAAAATGTGGGTTAATGAAAACAGGAAAGCTCCTGTCGCCGATTTCCTCGGCTGGCTTTTGTTCATAAGTGTGTTTGCTCAGATTATTATGCTTATTCTTGAGCCTGCGTCGGTTGGTTATGCGGAGACAGGAAAGCTGACACTTGCATATATCCTGTATGCGGTCATAGGGATACTTTTTACAACACCGGCCCCGGCTGTTTCCCTGTTTATTGTACTCAGGAAGGAAGAGCATATCACTGTAAAAGAATATTTAAAGCGTTTTATTTATACACCGAAAAAGCTGAAAACGCTCCTGATAACAGGCCTGTTCTGCATGTGCGCCTTGATATTTGCCATTATCTGCGGTGAACCTAACGGTTCTTCATTGTACATGATGCCTCTGGGTTTTCTTATTATGCTGCCGTTCGTTGGGTTTGCAGAGGAAACCGGATGGCGTGGCTTTCTGCAACCTATGCTGGAGAAAAGATTTCCCTTCCCGGTTGCAACCACCATTGTGGCTGTAATCTGGTGTGTATGGCATTTTCCGATATGGTTACAGCCGAGCTCTAACCATTATGGTGACAGTATGGTGGGTTTTGCCATAAATATATTTGTATGGGCTTTTGTAGCTGCTTCAATTTATAAAGCTACGAAGAGCGTCCTGGCATGTGCCATATATCATTCTTTTATTAATTCCATAGGTGCGATCTATGATTGGAATAAATTGTTTGATACATACCCGAACTCAAATGCAGCGTACATATACTTTGGAGCAGTTTTCATAATTGCTTTGATAATATGGTATAAGGAAGAAAGAGCGGAGAAGGTATCGTAGACCGACGCTGTCTTTTTTAATTCATTTCCTTTAGGTTAGAATGTGTTCTGCTAATCTATATGGAAAGATAAAAAGCTGATCGCTCCATTGTAAATCTAAATTGTACGATCCGAATGAAGGATGTCTTTAGCTAACTGACTGACTTCCGCAGCATCCACCGCTTCTCCGTATTGGCGTATATGATCGATAACCTGATGATCTTCGGCACACAAAGAATGTTTTTGCGCCTCATTAAGATATCTTAACAATATTTCTGTTCTTTTATCCAATGTTGATATTCCGGGAACAGCGCTTTCATCCAGCATTGCATCGAGTATCTTCCCTATATAATGCAGATCTTCATAAGTGGGATTTACATACAGAATGCTCCCGATGTTAGCATTTTCCCAGCAGGTCAAAGCTGAATAGAAGGGTGCAATATTATTATTGATGCCTTCTTTTAACATCCATTTTCTGATCTCGTCGGTTCTCGGCATTAAAGGTTTAAGAAGTTCAAGTGCATGGATCCTTCCCCATCCGTGAACTCTCTTGGCGGTTTCAAAAATGTCATTATTCCCGCCAGCCCATTTTTTCATGATATAAACGCAGAAGAAAGTAAATTCATCGCTTAGAGCCAATGTCCTGATAATGTCCTTTGCTTCATCATTGGCAACCAATAATTCCAATATCAATAACCCGTATTTTACACATTCTCTGTTATCCGACGATCGGATCAGCCTGACCGCATATTCGTACAGATTCCCGGGTTTCAGGCTGCCCTGGTTATCAAGAATATAGTTTTGAAAGTCATCGCAGACAGCGATCGCTCTGTTTTCTTTGGAAAACTGAGCAAACAAAGAATCCGCAAGCTCGAATTTGTGATCAGCTGCGGCTTTGAGCGCTTCTGTCATTACCTGATAGTCGCTTTCCTTCATTTCAAACGGAGGCATGTGATACAGCGTTATGCCATCAAGCGCCCCGTCCGCAAAAGAAACCCCGCCTTCGCCCGCTGTTGATTTCGGCAGCGAAAAATCCTCAGGCAGCTGCCCGTCTGTAATAGCTTCTTTTATTGTCTCATAAATTGATCTGCTCATATCGATCCCCTGTTCATGATCAAAGAAATTCGTTTTTTACCTTGGAAAAATTATAACTTTTTTGCCTCATAAATGCTACCATGTATATATTTTGAACGGTTTTCGGGACCTCGCCGCAGTGATGCGGCGAGGCATTTTTTATATCGTTCTTTAATAGCGTGAAATTAAAGAACGATATTTACAAAACGTACTTTAAAATGATAGAATTAAAGAACGAAATGAAAGGAGGCGGAAGATATGGATTATAGCTATGACAATCTTAAGTTGTTAACAGAATCTAACGGTGGCGTTATCTCCGCAGCTGATCTTCAGCATGCCGGAATAGATCGAATCGGATTGTATTCTCTTCTTGCGCAGGAAATACTCAAGAAGGAATCCCACGGCAATTATGTTTGGGCTGATAATGAGCCTGATGAGTATAAGATCATACAGAACAGATCCGAGAAACTTATATACTCACACGGAACAGCTCTTTTTTTACATGGGATGTCGGACCGGGTGCCGCACACATTGGATATTACAGTACCGCAAGGGGATAATATTTCCAGGATCAAAAAGTCATATCAGAATACAAGGTTCCATTATTGTAAGAAAGAACTTTGGAATTTAGGAATAATGAACGTAAACACTCCTATGGGATACAGTGTGCGGGTATATGATCCCGAACGCTGTATTTGCGATATGATCAGGGATAAGGATAACGTGGATAAGCAGGTTTATATACAAGCAATTCAAGAATATTTTAAAAGCAAATGTAATCCGCGAAAGATCATCAAATATGCAAAAGAATTCAATATCGAATATAAAGTCAGAAACTATATGGAGGTGCTGTTATAAAAGAAAGAACACCTGAGCAACTGAAAGGGCAGATCAGAAGTTTTGCTTCCAAAAGAGACCTGCAGCCTCAGGAATGCGGTGAGGCCTTTTTTTTGCCGGATCCCGGCCGAAAAGGTTAACATAACACGGTTTTAAATAAGCAAGAATGGAATTTGGCAGATAAAAAGTCTATTCTTGCTTTTTTATCTGTCGCCGCAGGAAAATGAACAAGTTAGAAGGATGATTTTGGCAGAAAAAACACCAATTCAACTTGCTTTTTCTGTCGCCCACGGGAAAGTAAGTTTACATAACGCAAATAGAGGCAGATAAAACGTGATTTTAACTTGCATTTTCTGCTTTTCGCCGGATACCGAGGGTGAAAGCCACTTTTCGCCGGTCCCGGATGGCAGCCGCGCACGTCGGCAGATAAATGTTAATCCTTTTACAAGCCTTTCTGCCGTGTTATAATACTTCGGGGGAAATAAAAGGAGCCAAACACGGCATTTAATGGAGAATAAGTATGAAGAGGTTTAGGTTTTTAGCCGTATTACTGGCGGCTGTTATGGTATTTACCGCAGGCTGCGGCACGGACATCGACGATCCGGCAGCCGGCAAAAAGGAAAAAGACATTGATATCGAAGGCGCTGACTGGAAGACATGGGCAGCGTACATAGTGCTTGACTGGCACGGGCCGGACGAGACACGCAAGTATTATCTTGATATCAGTAACGACGGCGGTTTTGTACGTATTATAGAAGACAAAGAAAGTTATTCGCTTGTATCCACCTGTGATTTTTCGGAAGGCGGAGTAAAGGACTGGGATACGGTTGAAAATTCCATAGCTTTTGAAGATGCGGACGCTGACGGATACGACGATCTTTCCGTAACGGATATGGATGGCGGACATCTTATTAACAGCATTTTCCTGTATGATCCCGAAACGGGAGAATTCACATATTCCGGAGAACTTTCGGGTTACACGGCAGGCCAGTGGGGCAACAACGCACTCACATACGACAGCTGGCAGGACGCTTACAAAGATGTCGTAATGTTATGGGAAGACGATCATGCCGATGATGAGCTTCACGGTTACAAGCTTATATACTTAAATGATGATGATATTCCCGAGCTTGCTTTGATAGGCACCGATGATTGGACAGTATGCGATGTATACACGTTTGGCGACGGCATTGCATATCGAATCTACGAGGGAGACAATCTGGATGTTGACGGCAGGGGCATCCACTACTTTGAAAGAAGCGGCATACTTGCGTCGAGCGAATGGATGTCAGGCATCGGCGGATATGTGATGACTTCACCTTTTGACGAGAATCCTTATTTCGTATTGCTTGAGTATGAACTGGTCACCGGAGGCGAGACCAAGACACATATCAAATTTGTGGAGCCGAGCGGCGATTATTACGAGCAGGAATATCCGGATGAAGAGTACGATCTTTCGGAGCTTCCGGAAAAAGAAAACATCGAGGCAGCCCTCGGAATATCCGATCTTGAGGATATGATCAGGATCAACAGCGAAGACGGTCTTATGGATCATGATGAGATCGTGAATGCTTTGAATTGATAAAACATGTGTGGCAAAGGGGAAAGGTAAAATGAAAAAATTATTATCGGTCGCTTTGGGCGTAACGCTTTTATTGTCCATTGCAGGCTGCGGCGAAGAAAAGATGGTGCTCATTTCGGACACCGATGAGCCTATCGTCTGGGACCTGGAAGATACGGACACTTCAGAGGTAAAAGAAACCGCGGACACCGACGCTGCAGACGATATCAAACCATTCGCCGGCTACTGGCAGAACGACGAATTATCACAGTGGCTTTTGATCGATGAAAACCGTACGTTTGCGGTATTCAATGATTACGATGAGCCCATAGTTACCGGTTTCGTTTGGATAAATGACGGTACAGCAAAACTCGTCGACGGAAACGGCGATACATATATGGAACTTGATGTATCGGAAAGCGGAGATCTTCTGGATAAAAACGATATGCGCGCATACCGCACCGCAACGAGCGAACCTTCGGGAAAGAAACCGGAAGGCCTTGATGCATTTGCGGGAAAATGGGTAAGTGAAGAAAAAGATCGCTATATAGAGATATTATCTGACGGAACATGGCATATGTATAATGCTTCCGGCGATGTAATAGACGAAGGGACCGCTTCATTACGTGAGGATTCGCTGGTACTCATCGACGGCATGGGTGAAGGCGTAATGGAATTGGAACGCACCGTGAGCGGAGATCTGTTTACATGGGATGATATGACGGATTACACTCCCGTAGATGAGATACCTTCGGATGATTAAAAGGGGAAAGGATAAGATATGATCACAAAATTTAAAGTACCCGTCCGGGTAATGGCATTGTTGATCCCTGTAGTTCTTACGTTTTCGGCCTGCGGTCTTTTTTCGGACTCCGGCAGCGCACCGGCTCCGGTGCGTGTACACGAGGATATCATCGAAGAACCGACTCTTTCGGTCGAAGAATCCGCCGGATACGGTCAATTACCCGTACATCCGATATTTGACTTCAAGGGTACAGGAAACTTTAAGGATATAGATTCGGAAGTGTGGAAGGCTCATCCGAGTTACGATCCCAAGAACTTTGTCGGTAAATGGTACGAGGACGGTTTTACAAACGGATATTACTTAGAAATGTACGGTGACGGTACATGGCAGCTTTTTACGGATACTGTCTTAAAGGGCTATTATACCGTCTGGGAAAACGGTGTGATCAATTTTGAAGAAGGAGCTTATGGCATTACGCTCGGCCAGGCCGACGTGCGCGGCGCCGGTGCGGATTATGGCGATCCTTCGGAACCGCTTACAATGTATCTTTCGTTCTATCTGGATTCGCTTACAAACTTCAGGGCAACCGATGGCAAAGTAACTTTGATGCGTGTATGGGATAGTACCTATAAAGAAGACATTGAAGACTATTATCGCGAAATGTATCCGTTTACGGATCAAAGCGGCACCTGGTACTCCGTAGGAGAGGAAGAGGCCGTGAACTTTTTTGAGATCATCTCATCCGGTAACTGGGGTGAGGAACAGGAAGGACAGGGCATGCTTGAAGTCGGCCTGCTTGAAGAAGAGGTTGACGGCAAATATACATGCACAGGCGCTAACTGGGGCGATGAATATGTATTTGAATTTGCCGACGACGGATATCTGTATGTTAACGGGAAACAATACGAAAAGCGTGAAGGCGAAGACTTAAGGTATCGATATATTGTGGATAAATGGGATTATTATGACGAGGAAACCGGAACTTACTCCGGCGCCTATGAGTTCTTCGATGACCTTACTTTCAAGACTTTGCCGGGTAATCCCAAACAGACGAGCGGCGTATACTTCTATCTGGATGAAAACCTGCTTTTATATGATTATAACGGATATCAGGTCGACAGATTCTGGCAGGACATCAATTTCGCGCGCCGTAAGACAATGTTTGACAAGGATGAAAGGGATCTGTGGGGAGAAGGCCCGATAATAGCAAGATGACAGAAAGATACCTCTTCAAAAGGGGTTTAGGAGGAATAAATAAAATGAAAAAAGTTTTAGCAATGTTTTTGACACTCGGTATGATATTGTCTCTTACCGCCTGCGGAGAGGCCGTAAGCACGGAGCCTGAACCCAATCCCGTACCGGCTTCCACGGAGGTTTCCGTAAGTGTTTCCGAAGATCCGGCACCTGTCGATGAAGGTGTTACGATCGACGCAGATACGGTAATCGAGAATTTTAAAAACGCACAGGCTTTCTGGTTTGTGGTCGAAGGCGCTATAGCTACGGATTACGAAGATTCGATCACAGGTACAATCCGAGGATTTGAAAATGAATTTTATCGTGTGAACGAACCCGGTATGAGCACCTACGATGAACTTGTGGATACACTTTCCGAATATGTGGATGCTTCTTTTGTCAAAGACTATATCGACAATAATGAAAGTTATTTAAATTCCGACGGTAAATTATATGTCTGTCCCGCAGGCCGCGGAGACGATCTTAGCCTTGCATGGGTCGAATATTCCGTGGATCTTAACGGAGAGAGAGGAACGCTTATACTTACCATCCATCGTCAGGACTATTTCGATTCCCTTCAGGACTGGTATGAGACAGGGGCTATCGACAAACATGAATTTGCATTTACCGTTTCCGACGGCCATGCGGTATTCGATAAAATGGAGTATATCTGCATGTATCCCGAAGAAGCACCTATCGAAGGCCACGATCCCGATTCGCTTGAAGCGGCGCTTATCGGCCTGATCGCAGGAACCTGGACCATAGAAGGCGGTGAGTCCATTGTAATAGAAGAGGACGGTTCTTTCGTTTCGTATTTAAACGGCGAAGAAAAGACCGACGGATTCATCTTCTCTTCACGTTCGGATGACGGCTCTTATATGATGAACGGTGAAGATTTCAACAATACGCTCTTTGTGCATGAGACACTTGACGACGGTACCGAGGTCATCACGTTTGATTCGGGAAGCATCGTATACACCAAGGCGGACTGAGAAAAAAAGGGGAAGAAACGACATGACACTGGCTCAGATCATTTTGTTAATTTTAGGCACCATAGGTGCCATATATTTCGGGCGTAAAAGAAAATACGTCCCCATGGTCATATGTATTTTGGTTGCTGCGGTAATGCTCTTTCTTTTGGTTTGTTTAGGCCTTCTTATATGGGGCATAGACTAGGGCGCCGGCAGGAAAGAAAAGGTATATGAAAATGAATAAAAAGATCATATTTTTGGGTTCTTCCGTAACATACGGTTCTGCCGCGGGCGGAGTTTCTTTTGCGGATATCATTTGTGAGAAGAACGGATACGAAATGGTAAAAGAAGCCGTTTCGGGCACGACGCTCACAGACGATGAAGAGAAGTCCTATGTAAGCAGGCTTAAGACGATCGATGCCGACCGTGCGGATCTTTTTGTGTGCCAGCTTTCCACAAACGACGCTGCGCTTAAAAAGCCGTTAGGCAGTATTTCAGAGGGCAAGGACATTGCTTCTTTTGACGTAAATACCATAGCGGGCGCGATCGAATATATCATTGCGTATGCAATAGAAAAGTGGAACTGCCCCGTAGCCTTTTATACGGGGACGAAATTTGACTCAGAGCTTTATGCGCAGATGGTCTTGCTGCTTAAAAAAATAGCAGAGAAGTGGGATATAAACCTTATCGATCTCTGGGATGATCTTCCCGTCGATTCGATATCTTCCGAAGACTATGCAAAATATATGAGCGATCCTGTTCATCCCACTTTAACGGGCTATAAAGAATGGTGGGGTCCTTACATTGAAAGCAGCATTAAGGAAATGATGAAATAACCGGGGGTCTGTAATTTAAGCTGTTTCCGGTATAGTAGCGTTATTTAACCGCATTATCATAAAATTCCAAAAACCGGGCAAACAGATCTTCATCAAGTCTGTGGCTCCATCTATAGTGATCGAGATGTTCGGTGATATAGGCTGCCTTATCCTTAATGAAACGCTCTTTGTTTTCTGCGGCTTTATAGTCATAATCCAAAGTTTCAAGCCATGCATCGAAGCCTGCGTTAAATTCATCTTTATAGGTATTTTCAGGGTCATTTAAGATAGCGTTGTGACCTTTATCTTCAAATCTTATAAAAGTAAAACGGGGATCATCTTTGTATTTTTCGTAATACTTGTCCAATCCGTACTCGATCCCTATCACGTCATCATCTGCGCTGTGTACGATCATTATAGGTGCATCTGTAGTGTCGAATCCGTCCATTGCGGTATTTACAGCATACCTTCCATATTTGAAACGTTCATGGAGTCTTACAAACGGCGTCATTGCATAAATAGCATCCCCGGCCTGCGACTTGCCGCCCGATTCAAACATATCGGGGGAACTGTTAAAGCCGGAGCACTCGATGACCGCCTTAACCTCAGGATGATATGATAAAACGGCGCTTACGCAGTATCCGCCCCAGCTGTGCCCGAATAAAACGATCGGAAGATCGGGAATATCGGTACTTGATTCCACAAAAGATATGGCGTGGTCAAGATCTATCACGCCCTGCGGAACACCGCCCAGACCTTCGCCTTCACTTTTATCCATTGCGGTAGCATCATATGCAAAAACATAGTAACCGTTACGGGCAAAATAATCCGCAACATCCATATAAGAATTGTGACCCCCGTCGCCGAATCCGTGGGCAAGGATCACTATTCCGTGTTGCGCGTCACCGCTTTCATAAAGATAACCCGCAAGCATCTGCCCCTTATTTGAGGGAAAAGAAAACTCCGTGCACTCTAAACCTTCAAAATCTTCAACACGCAGCATGAGCGGTTCATAGCTGTTTCCGCTTATATCGAAATTCTCATTGTATATATTTACGACCAAAGCCCACCATCCGCCGATCAGCAAGACGATGATGCTCAACAGCACGATTAAAACAACCTTCTTTTTCGATCTTTTTTTATTTTGATTCTTAGCCATTAAAAATTTCTCCTTAACAGATGTTCATTTTTACACAAAGAAGATTATAACCGTTTTGGCTTATAAATGGTATTACTTTTCTTGACCGGTGTCATATAACTGTTATAATTAACGAAAAAAACAAAGGGGTATAATTATGGAAAAGGGAATGGATGCTTATAAACTTAAATTGATAGCGCTGGCTTTTATGATACTCGATCATGTCCGGATGTTTTTGTTTAATACCGTATGGCCGGAATGGGTATCTTTATTGCCCAGATTTGTTTCGCCTTTATTTTTGTATCTGCTGATAGAGGGCTTTTATCATACGGGAAGCAGAAAGAAGTTCATGATAAGACTTTCTGCCGCTGCCCTTATAATGATGGGCGGAAATGTGATCATTAATTTATTATTTCATCATGTCAGCTCATACACAGGCAGATATACTTATTTTTCTTTGACAGGCCCTCACAATATCTTTCTGACACTTGCAATTCTTTTTGCCTTGGTATGGTGTCTTGAAAATATCAGAAACCGCGAAAAGATTGTTTTGAATATAGTGCTCGTGGTAATCTTGGCCTTTTTGTGCATCTTTGCGGAGGGTGGAATAGAGCTGCTTCCGATTACATTTATCTTATGGTTCTTTCATGGGAAAAAATCCCTGCAGTGCATAGGAATAGGTGTTTACAGTATCTGTTTGTTAATGAAAACGGTGATAACGTATTTTTCCGGTCCGAGGCTTACTTCATTTTATGTGGATATATGCTTTGATAACGGGTGGGCCATATTCTTTGTTATATTCTTTATCCTCCTGTATAACGGGGAAAGAGGTAAAAATACGAAATTTTCAAAGTATCTGTTTTATGTAATATATCCGATCCATCTGTGGATCTTAATGATCATTGAATATATGATCGCATAATTTTTTAGAATTTCTTTATTGACAGGAACTTAAGTATCTGTTATCGTAACATTCTCGTGGGGGATATAAGTGCATCAGAGTGGAGCGGTGCACATTAAAGGGGAGTAAACGTGCATCGGTGGAGCGGTGCACACATTAAAGGGGAGTAAACGTGCATCGGAGTGGAACGGTGCACGTTATTTTTAAAAAAGCAACGACATTAACTTTAGACGGTTCTAGGGACCGGAAAAGTCAGTCGTTGTTTTTTTATTTGTGAGAGAAGTAATATGAAATGCGTTGATTTATCAATAAATCTGTACTAATTGATGGAATAATGTTGTAATATTAAATTGTTACTAATGATGGGGGCTTATCTTAATGAAAAGCAGATTTGGAATCTTTTTATCACTTATTATTTCTATGTTAATGATATCAGGTTGTTATATTCCACAAGGAACTTATTTTATTTAAGTAGAATGGTAAAGATTAATGGCTGAAAGGACCAATGTAAATATTGGATTAAAAAAGCAACTATAGGACGTAGCTTGCGGTTGCATAACTATTAGTTGATTCTTTGTATTCATTTAATATGTGAGGAAATTAATATGAGATATGTTTCTAAAAAATGTCCATATTGCGGTACATACTATCAATTATTAAAAATTGATGGAGAAAAGTTTTATGGGTCGCCATTTATAAAATGTAAAAGATGCGGTAAAACATTTTGCGATACCGGAGCCATAGAGCTCGCAATTCAAAAACCCAGATGGATTGATACAGTTAAGATATCCCCCTTTAATATTATGGTTACAGTTACGGGCCTTTTTTTATTTATCTTTAGTTTTGATATTAATACTAATGCACATTATTGTATAGAAGAAATATTGGATCATGCTCGATATACGGACAAGTTGAAAACTAATTTTAGGCTTGCTGATTTATTATGGGGTATTTTTGATGCTACAGTATTGATTATTATAGTCGTGGTTATTATTAGAAGCGCTATTAAAAGAAGAAATCAGAATAAAACCCCAGATTCGATGATTAAAGATTTGGCTGGTACTTCGAACACAAATAACTGCAAAAATAATGCAAGTAGAAATGAAAATTACCCAAAAGAATTAGAAGCTCAAAAAAATAATGATGATTCTATCTATAATCAATCTCAATCATCAAGTGTCAAAAAACTGGGTGTTAATGCGGATTTACGTTCCAAACTTCAAGAATATAAGTCATTATATGAAGAGGGACTAATCTCACAAGAGGATTATGACAAACTTAAGAAAAAAGCATTAGATATCTGATAAAATTTTTTATATATATTCATGTGAGGGGAAAATGAATAATACATCTGATAAAAGCGATTTTGGTACAATCGGTGAAGCACTTCGGTTTTATAAAAAACTGTTAGATGAAGGGCTTATTAATGAACAGGACTATGATAGAAAGAAAAAGCAAATACTAGAGTCTGAATTATCAAATTCAGTTTCATTGACTGAAATCAAAGAAGAAGCACTAATCAAAGAAGAGATAGATAATATTAGCGAAGCTACAAGAGATGTGACAATAGATGATAAAGAATCTGAAACCAAGCCACCTGTTGATGATGGAAAAATTGCTGCAATATCGCTAGTTTCATTATTTGTTAGTTTACTGGGTTTTGGATTGTATTGTTTAATCCTTTCAGTAAAAGCTATGTCATTGTATAATTTTTTTCTTTTGATTTCAATCATCGCAATTATTCTACCTGCAATTTCAAAAAAACTTAGAGGTAATAAATTAGGAAATACTTTTGAAATATTTGCAATAATATTCGGTGGTTTGGATATATATTTTTATGTATTCCTATGTACACATTGGCCAATTGCGGTCGGATATATAGGGTGGGTAATAGCGGGAGTTGCTCATAAAATAGTAAAATAATTGGTGAAGGTATTTTAATTAGAGGGAAAGATGTGGACGGCCTGAATATAATTATAGAGAGGATAAGTATATGGGAATATTCGATGGTATCAAATCTTTAAAGGCTGTAAATGATATTCGCAATGGTAATATTGCCAGCCTTTCTTATGGGATGCTTGTAAACGGGTTAATCAATTTACAAGATGCACAGAGAAAACTTTCTAAGGAGCAGTTTAGCAGAGTTTACGCCTTGTATAAAGATTTCAAAAAATGCACTACTCCTATAAAAATGGATCAGTATTCTTATATATATCACTGTAAAGAAATAATTGGAAAGTTTGATGAAATCGCTCCATATGAATTGTACAGTGGTGGAAATGAGCTTGAGTTTTCTTTGATGATGGATGATTTGCGCAAGGAGAAACAGACCGGGGTGGATACATGTTCAATAGACGAGGACTATGTTGGCATGATTATTGATGAATCTAACAAGAACAATCAAGCGTCAAATATAAAAAATGCTGAGTTAAAATCAACAACTTCAAATTATGATAAATTGTATTCCGAACTAAGTTTTTATAAACAATTGGTCGAGGAAGGATTAATCGATGAAGATGATTACAATTCCGTCAAAAAGAAATTATGAAGCATTTGAGAGAATAGATGATGGAATAGAATATCTTAATCCCGATCATTTTTCAGTTAATGAAATGATTTCGCTTGTTAGAAACTCGGGAAAAGAATGAAGATTAAATATATTTCAGTTGCCATAATTAAAGGCCTCCTAAAGATTTATTATATCTTAGGAGACCTCGTTCATACAGTGTTATTCCATTTTTACAGAGATTTTTTCACAGACGAGGGTGCGGACATTTTCTTGGACAGCCTATACGGCTAACCCAAGGCTATGCCTGTACTCCATAGGACTCAAATATCCTAATGACTTTTTTATTCTTTTTTCATTATACCAAAGAAGATAG
>JAEEGL017251867.1_pt1 | contig 14699 bp, 9 predicted proteins | sample 9134231 | NCBI WGS metagenome assembly JAEEGL01 (sample SAMN16246548, study PRJNA631951) | gut metagenome | biome: gut microbiome; feature: rumen; material: fiber-attached | host: Bos | place: Iran: Karaj | collected 2018-10 | reverse complement strand
CTTTTGGTCAAGGATTTTGACAGCCACGGGGAACTGAAGACGGATGATCAGTTTATGATGAATGCGGATGTGCCGACGCTGGCAACGGACGGGCTGATCGAAGACCCCAGAAATCCGTTTACCGGCAGCCCCATCAATATGGACGGTAAAAAGGACGGCGCCATCCTCTGGTGGCCGGGTGGCTACGCGTTTAAGGGGCTCAATTTCGACGGAGACCGTTATTCCGAGCCGTACTGGTATCACGTGCAGGATAACATTTTTGATGAGAGTAACTGGACGCGTCTGGAAATCGATGAAACAGAAGGACGCCCGTTAAATCCTGACTAAAACCTTGCCTTCCCCTTGAGGGGAAGGTGTCGCCGTAGGCGACGGATGAGGTGTTCCCCAATTCCGCCATTATCAATTACTACTATACTCTTCCCACCCGCTCCAGCTCTGGTTGAAATCTTCGTAATCGTAGTATTCACTGCTGTCGGCATTTTCCGGGAACTTGCTCAGCCATTCCACGTAGCGTTTGTCGATGCCGATATTGGCGTAGACACGCTCCATGGAACTGTAGAAGCTGTTGTCGCCGTAAGGCAGGGTCACTGCCAGGCCGGTCAGGCCCACGTTGTCATCCGTACAGTTGTAATAAGCCACCGCAGCCGCCAGACGGGATACCAGTCCCTTGGTCTCGCGGGAATCGATCGAAACGGCAAGCTCCAGCATATCGGTGATGTAGTACTCCTGCAGATCCGAGGAGACACGGCAGGCCGGCAGTGCACGTCCGGTACGCGCCACCTCGCGGCTGAAGTTGGTCATCAGCAGAGCTGCCTCGTTGGCATAGGCAAAACTCATCCAGCTGTCAAAGGCCGACGGGATATAGCGCTCGTCGATCAGGGCCAGAGTGGAACTGTCACCCTCCATCCGGTTGCTTTTGTTGGCGGATACCATATCATCCACCAGGATGGTGCCGAGGGATACGGTATCGATGGAGGTGTTCTCCGACAGGGCGGTCAGCCATCCTTCGTAGGACCATCCCAGAGCCGATTCAAAATCTTCGGATAATATGCAATAATCGCAATAGTCGTAGAATGCATAGCAGGTCTCGATGGAGGACATGATGCAGGCATCCATGCCGATGAAATCAAAGACAATGCCGGCGTCCTTCAGAGACTGCTGCATTTCGTCGATGGTCAGGGAAGCATTGTATCTCTGGTACTGGTCCCAGCCAAAGCCGTCGACCGAGCCGCCGCCGTGATCCCACAGGATCAGAAAATACCGGTCTGCCGGGTAGTTCTTTGCGGACCAGGTGATAAAGTCGGTCAGGGTGTCCGGATCCGTGCAGTCTTCCTGTCCCAGAGTATCGTCTACCAGGAGAACATCCTTTTCATCCAGGATAAAACGCTGGGTGTGATCATTCATAATGCCGTAATCATGCCATTTCTTGGTACCTAAAGTCTCGATCACGATATTGACCTTTTCGTTGTAGGGCGCATCCAGCATCTCGCTGATATCCTGCGTGGCAAAGCCGTAATCCGATTCCAGGTTGGAACCGTTCATATAGACCATGACCGTGACGGTATCCTCGCCGTTTCCGCGCGGTGTGACCAGCGGCTGGCGTACCAGACGGTTCTGTATGGCAGCTACACGGTTGTCCTGCCCCGGGTTTTCCTCGGAGCCCTTCTGATTCTCCGTGATCTGCGCCTCAGCCAGTCTGCCGCGCTCGTTGCTGTGCAGGCGGCCGCGGGAAGAGTTCTGCAGCCTTCCGCGTTCGGAGGCCAGAGCCTGCGCCTGCAAGTCACGGGTCACCAGGATCGAACCGATCACGGTGTAGACCACCAGGATCGATAAGATCACGGAAAACACGATGATGATGTTTTTTCGCTTTGTTTGATAATCCATAGTATGAAGTATAACATTATTGTAATAATTTGGAAATGTTTTGGTAATTAAAATTTATGCGGGAACCGCTTCGAAAGAATTGAACAGGTGCTGTTTCTATGATATAATATAGCGGATTAACTGTAACTATAAGTATTTTGGAGGCGTATTCGGTAATGTATCTGTTGTATATCGATCCCGGAACCGGAAGTATGCTGTTCGCGGCGCTGATCGGTATTTTTTCCACGTTGCTGTTTTTCTTTCAGAAACTGTGGATCAAGTTTAAGTTTGTACTGAGCGGGGGACGCATCAAGGACAAGACCTCCGATGAGAAACTGCCCTACGTGATCTTCAGCGAGGGCAAGAGCTACTGGAATGTATTTAAGCCCGTGTGCGAGGAGTTTGAAAAGCGCGGGATCGACTGCGAGTACTATACGGCGGATGAAAAGGATCCGGCGCTGGAGCAGGGATACGAACATGTACACTGCACCTTCATCGGCGACGGCAACAAGGCGTTTGCGCGGCTGAATATGCTGAATGCGAGAGTGCTGCTGGCGACCACGCCGGGACTGGAAGTCTACCAGTGGAAGCGCTCCAGAAACGTGGGTAAATATGTACATATCTTCCACTCATTGGATGAGGGTACCGCGTACCGTATGTTCGGACTGGACTTCTACGATTCCGTGCTGCTGGTAGGAGATTTTCAGGAGCGCTACATCCGTAAACTCGAGGAACTGCGCGGCATCCCGCAGAAGGACCTGCAGGTGGTGGGCTGCACCTATATGGACGGCCTGCTGGCACGCCGGGATCGCGCGATGGAAGAGGAAGGGGAGGATTTGCCTGACGGCAAATCTTTGAAGCGCCTCAAAGCCGGCGCGGGCTCCCCCAAGCAGAGCTTGGGGGCAAGAACGGTATTATTAGCACCTTCATGGGGCGAGATCTCCGTATTGAACCGCTATAAGGAGAAGCTGATCGACGCACTGCTGGCAACGGATTACAAAGTGGTGATCCGCCCGCATCCCCAGTCTTTCAAGGTGGAGATGGATATCCTGCAGCCGTTGATGGACAAATACGGGGACAAAGTGGAATGGAACCGGGACGCGGATAACTTTGATATCCTGAACTGTTCGGATATCCTGATCAGTGAGTTCTCCAGCGTGGTGTTTGACTTCGCTTTTGTATTTGACAAACCGGTGCTGTGTTTTGCCGGAGGCCAGTCGGATATGGCGCCTTACGATGCGGCATGGATCGATGAGGAGCCCTGGAAGCAGCAGGTATTCCCGAAACTGGGCAAGATGATCACGGAAGAGGATTTCGGCAACTTCCAGGCGCTGATGGATGAGCTGGTGGAGAGCACGGAGTATCAGAAGAGCCGTGACGATCTCAGAGAGGCCAGCTGGCAGAACCGCAGGCATTCCGCGGAAGGCATCGTGGATTATCTGGTAGAGACGGCAGCGCAGATGCAGGAAAAAGAGGCAGCAGAGGAAGATGAAGCTGCCGGGAAGAATAAAACAGGAAATAATAAAAAAGGAAATAATAAAGAGGCATCGAAGTAACAATGGCAGCAGGTGATTATGATCGCGGACAAATGAAAGAAGTGATCACGGACGGTGTATCCCGTGTGACGACAACAGTGCAGGATGCGCTGAAGAGCGGTGATTACAGCAATTTGAGCCGCAACGTGTCTGCAGAGATGGAAAATCTCTTCAGCAATATCGGAAGGACGGTGAATGTGCCGTCCCGCAGGGATTACCAAAATGGAAACCAGAACATTCCCGGCTACGGAAACTTAAGCAGCGGGGCAAACTACCGCAACACCCAGACCTATCACCGTGTGCGGGATATCAACCAGACCCGCTATCAGGCGGCGCAGAACATCCCGAATGCGGTACCGGTGCGTCAGAACGGCACTTATCAGAACCCTGTCCTGTATAAGGATATGAAGAACTCCAAGGCAGGGACGCTGATCGGGACGATCATAGGATATTTTATCGGCGCTCCGGCAGCAATGTTTTCTCTGATCGCTTTCATTGCCTCTGTGGCGGACGGCGATATCGTGAGTGGGATCGTAGGTGCTCTGTTCCTCTTTGTATTTACTGCCGCAGGACCACTGACCGGCGCGATCTTCGGCACACTGCATCTGAAGAAGATCTCGCTTTATGAGAAGTACTTAAACCTCCTGCGGGATAAGACCTATGCGCCTACCGAGATGCTCTCGGAGATGACCGGGAAGAGCAAGGACGAGACGATCAAGGAATTGCAGAAGATGATCAGCAAGGGCTGGTTCCGCCAGGGACACCTGGATGAGAACGGCGACACCCTGATCACCAGCGAGGAGACGTACCAGCAGTACCTGCATACATTGCAGATCGCTGCGGAACGTATGGCAGAAGAGCAGGAGAGGGCCGAAGCGAAGATCCGCGAATACGGCGGCCTGACCGAGGCGCAGCATGAGATCATCGCCCAGGGCGAGCAGTACATCGCGGAGATCCGCGCATGCAATAAGGATATCCCGGATGTGGATGTGACGGCAAAGCTGGACCGTATGGTGCATTCCGTCGAGGTGATCGTGGAGCGCGCCAAGAAGCAGCCGGAACTGACGGAGGATATGACCCGTCTGATGAACTACTATCTGCCCACCATGGTGAAACTGCTGCACAGCTATGCGGAGCTGGATTCACAGGGCAAGAGCAGCGCCAATATCGAGAAGTCCAAGAGAGAGATCGAGGATACGATCGATGTCATGAACGAAGCGTTTGACCGGCTGTTTGACAGTCTGTTTGAAGATACGAGCCTGGATATCTCCACGGATGTGGAAGTGATGCGCACCCTGCTCTCGCAGGAAGGGCTCACGGGGCATTCCTTCGGATCCAACCAGACATTGCCCGGGACAAACGATGAAAACTAACAAAATCAAAAAAGAAACAAATTTATTTATGAGGAGGTCTATATCATGGCAGACACAGGGGTAACGGAAGCATTACAGGGTGAATCTACGACACCGTCATTGACGTTGAATCCGTTTGGTACGGCAGAAGCACCCAAGCCGGAGGAGATCACACTGACCACCGGCAAGCAGGAAGTGGCAGATGCCAAAGAGGTGATGGAGCAGCAGCTGTCGCCGGAAGAGATCAAGATGGTGGATGATTTTGCGGCGCAGATCGATATCACCGACAGCAGCACGATCATGACTTACGGTGCGGCAACCCAGCAGAAGATGGCGGATTTTTCCAACCGTGCGCTGGATAACGTGCGTACCAAAGATATGGGCGAGGTCGGCGAACTGCTGACCGGCGTGGTAGCCGAGCTGAAGGGCTTTAACGGCGAAGAAGAACAAAAGGGCATCAAGGGCTTCTTCAAGAAGCAGGCCAACAAGGTGGAGATGATGAAGGCGAAGTACGACCGTACGGAAGTCAACATCAACAAGATCGTGGGCGCTCTGCAGGATCATGAGACCCGCCTGATGAAGGATGCGGCTACGCTGGATAAGATGTATGACATGAACCTGACTTACTACAAGGAACTGTCTATGTACATCATCGCCGGCAAGAAGAAGCTGGAAGAGGCAGAGACCAAGATCCTGCCGGAGCTGCGGGCGAAGGCGCAGCAGACCGGACTGGCAGAGGATGCGCAGAAAGCCAAGGATTATCAGGATATGTGTGACCGCTTCTCCAAGAAGCTGACTGACCTGGAGCTGACCAGAACCATCGCGATGCAGACCGCGCCGCAGATCCGTATGATCCAGTCCAACGACATCATGATGGTGGACAAGATCCGTTCCACCGTAGTGAATACCATTCCTCTGTGGAAGAGCCAGATGGTCATCGCCCTGGGCATCCACAATGCGACCGAGGCAGCCAAGGCGCAGCGCGCGGTAACAGATGTGACCAACCAGATGCTGCTGAAGAATGCAGAGGCGCTGAAGATCGCGACCATCGAGACCGAGAAGGAATCCCAGCGCGGCATCGTGGATCTGGAGACGCTGAACAAGACCAACCAGAACCTGATCTCTACCTTTGACGAGGTAATGAAGATCCAGGCAGAGGGCCGTGAGAAGCGTAAACAGGCCGAGCAGGAGATGGCTCGTATGGAGACCGAACTGAAGACCAAACTGATGGAAGTGCGCGACAGAAAGTATTGATCCTATAAGTATAGGTATCCTCTATGACAGATATCGTATTTCTGTTTTGTACGCTGGTATTGTCGGTTTCCTGCGTGGTGTATTTCTTAAGCAGGAAGCAGCTGCTGAAAGCGCAGAGCAAGGTGTTTTTGAGCATACTTGTCTTTGTATCGTTTTCGGCAGCAGTCGACATTGTCAGCAACTACATCGAAAACCGGTATATCGCCGCAGGGAATCTGTTTACGACGCAGTATATTACGCAGGTTCTGTATCTGATGGCGCATCAGACTCTTGCGCCTCTTTTTGCCCTCTACATCATGATGGTCAATGGTGTGGGGGTAAAAAGAGGGAAGGGTTTTCTTATTTTGTTCCTTCTCCCCATGTTTTTTGCGGTCTTTATGGTAATGACCAATCCGTTTACGGAGTGGGTCTTTTACTATGACGATTACCGCAAGTTTCAGCGCTCCGCCGGGGAACTCGTGATCTATGTGATCAGCGGGGCCTATCTGTTTGTCAGTATGATCTTTATGGTCCGCTACCGCAAGGCGGTATCCGGCGGTACCAATCTGGCATTGTGGTATTTCTTCAGTTTTACCATCGTGGGTATTCTGGTGCAGGCGCTGCATCCCGACCTTAAGGTGGAACTGTTTGCCGAGTCGATCTCGCTGCTGGGCGTGATGCTGACGGTGGAGAACGATGACGAGTTCATCGACAGCGCATCCAAGGTATATAACCGTCAGGCCTTTCAGAGTGATAATGTGCGGCTGATCCATACCGGGCATAAATATGCCGTGGTATGTCTGAATATGACCAATATGCGTTTCTATACGCGTATGCTGGAATACAATGATATGACGGAAGTGATCCGTCTGATGACGCAGTGGCTGCGGGAGCTGAGCAAGGACGTGACGGTCTACCGCATCACCCCCAACAACCTGGCGCTGATCATCTTTTATCACGATGCGGATCAGGTGGAAGCGCTCGTGGAAAAGATCGAGGAACGTTTCGCCGACGGCTGGGTCTATAAGAACGTGTCGCTGGATCTGAACACGCTGATCCGTGTGGCCATGGTGCCGGAGGAACTGTCCGAGCCGGACCTGTTGCTGGAACTGGCGGAGGAAAATGCCGAGGTGGAGCACCAGGGCGTGCAGGTACAGCGGGGAAGCGAACTGTATTTCATCACCCGCCGCGCCCAGGTGGAAGAAGCGCTGAAGAGAGCGCTCTCCGAAGGGCGATTTGAGGTCTATTACCAGCCCATCTGGGATGCGAAGAAGGACCGCATCGTGTCGGCGGAAGCCTTGCTGCGACTCAACGACCCGGTACTGGGGCGGCTGTCTCCGGATGAGCTGATCCCCATCGCGGAACGCAACGGCATGATCGTGGAGATCGGCCTTGTGGTCTTTGAAGAGGTCTGCGCCTTCCTGGCAGACAAGCGCGTGAAGCGCCTGCATCTGGATTATATCGAAGTGAACTTAAGCATCTACCAGCTGATCATGGGCAACACCCTGGACCGCTTCCGCGAGATCATGAAGAAATACGACATCGAGCCGGAGCAGATCAATCTGGAGATCACCGAGACCGCGTCCATCAACGCGTCGTCTTCGCCGATCAGCGTGATCAATGAGATGAAGAATGCGGGCTTTACCTTCTCGCTGGATGATTACGGAACGGGCTATTCCAACCTGACCTACATCATCAGCATGGATTTCTTAAACATCAAGTCGGATAAGGGCCTGCTCTGGGATGCGGATAAGAACCGCAACTCCCGTATGCTTCTGGGCGATACGATCCGCATGCTGCGCCGTCTGGGTGTGAACGTGATCCAGGAAGGCGTGGAGACCAAGTACCAGCTGGACTTTGTGCTGGAGGCCGGGGCCAACCTGATCCAGGGCTTTTACTTCTCGCAGCCGCTGCGGCCCGACGCATTTGTCGATTATGTAGAGCGTTTCAAAGGGGTAAAAACGGAGAAAACAAAATAGCGCCTGAAACCGGCGCTATTTTCGTGGAGCCGAAGGGGATCGAACCCTCGACCTCAGCGTTGCGAACGCTGCGCTCTCCCAACTGAGCTACGACCCCGCAATAAAGCGGAAGGTAGATTTGCCTGGCGGCAAATCCTTGAAGCGCCTCAAAGCCGGCGCGGGCTCCCCCGAGCGAAGCTCGGGGGCAGTTAAAAGCAAGCTAATGATAGCACGCTGTACGGAAAAACGCAAGAGGCATTTCGAGGGCGGGAACCTGCCGGAGAGATGAATGGTATAACGGTCGCAAAACATCCGGAACGGGTAGTTAAGAACCGTAATACCGGGGGATAAAATTATGAAAAACGAAGAAAAGAACGAAGATAAAAAAGAAGAAAAAATAAAAGAGAAAACCGAAGAGAGCAAAGTGGCGGCTGAGGCAAGCGCCAAAGCCACCGACTATGAGTTCATACGGGAGCAGATCAAGGAACGTCCGGTCAACCGGAAGAAGATCTTCCGGCGCATGCTGTTTACGGCGGGCATGGCAGTCATGTTTGCCACCATCGCGTGTCTTACCTTTCTGCTGCTGGAGCCGGTATTCAGCAAGTGGTTAAGCTCCGGGGAAGAAACGGAGCTCAAGGTAGTCTCGCTGCCGGAGCAGAACGTGGAGGATGACCCGGTGCAGGCGCAGGTGATCCCGGAGGAAGACGATGAAACGCTGCAGCTCGTGATCGAGACGCCGATCGAAAATATGAGCCTGACGGATGAGGACATCGAAAGCGGAAATGCGCCGGGCGATTCGGCCAGTGAAAACCGGGTGGAACCGACGGCGGCTCCCGAGCCTACGGTGGTGGCAGGCGACACGATCATCTATGAGACCGTCCCCCTGGAACTGGAAGACTACCGGCAGCTGTACCGTAAGATGTATGCGCTCTCGGAAGAGGTGCAGAAGAGCCTGGTGACGGTGACCGGTGTGCGTTCGGATATGGACTGGATGAACGATCCGTACCTGTCCACGCAGAAGACCACCGGTGTGATCGTGGCGGATACCGGTTATGAACTGCTGATCCTGGCGGACTCGACCAAACTGGAATCGGCAGAGACCCTGCGTGTGACTTTTGCAAATGGTGATACCGGCACGCTGAGCGTCAAATCGGTGGACAGCGATACGAAGCTGGGCGTGTATGCGATACGGCTGACGGAGATCAGCACGGATACCAGAGGAACAATCAGTGTTGCGGCTCTGGGGGCATCGTACAGCGGCAACGTGCTGGGCAACGCCGTAATGGCAGTGGGAAGCCCGCAGGGGAATGGGTCCGTCTGCTACGGCATCGTGACTGCCGCCGGGACCACGGTAGGGGTGAGGGATGCGTCCTATCAGCTGCTCACCACGGATATGCAGGGGGATAAAAACGCCAGCGGCGTGATCGTCAATCTGCGCGGACAGGTGGTGGGGATTCTCTGCCACGGGCACGAGCCGGATGGCCTGGAAAACCTGCTCTGCGGATACGGCGTCAGCGGCATCCGGCGGCTGATCGAGGATCTCTCCAACGAGACGGCGCGGCCGTATATGGGGCTGTACGTCTGCGATGTAGCGGCGGAAGCGGTAAAGGAACTGGGGCTGCCGGAAGGCGTGTTTGTAGAGCAGGTGGAGATGGATTCGCCGGCTATGGCAGGCGGTCTGGCCAAAGGTGATCTGATCCAGAAGGTCGGGGACACTTCGGTAAAGACGGTATCGGATTATATGACAGCCCTGCATCTGCAGGAAGCCGGCGCGGAAGCGGAGATCACTTATGCGCGTCTGAGCGGCACGGAATACCGCACGATGACGGTGCAGGTGGAAGTGGGAACGAAAGAATAACAGAAGAAAAATAAAAGAAAAGAGCAAGAAATAAAAGAAAAGAACATAATAAAAAGAATCACTATAGAAAGAGGTTTAGGAACAGATGAGGTATATCAAGGATTTAGCGGAAGGAAATAAGATCCAGGGCATCTATTATTGCAAGTCAAAGGTCCTGACGGAGACGAAGGCGGGAAAGCCGTATGAAAACGTGATCCTGCAGGATAAGACGGGGATCCTGGACAGCAAGGTATGGGAGCCGTACAGCCCGGCCATCGGAGAGTATGAGGCTGGGGATTATATTGAAGTGACCGGCGATGTGATCACCTATAACAATGCGCTGCAGGCGAAGCTGTACCGCGTGCGCAAGTGCCAGGAGATCGAATATGACCCGGCGGATTATATGCCGGTTTCGAAAAAAGATATCTGGGAGATGTATGAGGAACTGCTGGCGCTGGCGGATTCCGTACAGGAGAAACACTTAAAAGCGCTGCTGGACGGCTTCTTTCGGGATGATAAGTTTGCCGGGGATTTCCGCAAGGCATCGGCAGCAAAGACGATCCATCACGGATTCATCGGCGGACTGCTGGAGCATTCCTTAAGCGTGGCGAAACTGTGCAGCAGTATGTGCGAAAACTACCCGATCTTAAACCGTGACCTGCTGATCACGGCGGCGCTGCTCCATGACGTGGGCAAGCTCCGTGAGATCGCGCCGTTCCCCGAGAACGATTATACAGATGAGGGACAGCTGCTGGGACATATCTATATGGGCGCGCTGATGGTGTCGGAAAAGGCAGCCACGATCAGCGGTTTCCCGGACGAACTCAGCCGCGAACTGCAGCACTGCATCCTGGCGCATCATGGGGAGCTGGAGTATGGCTCACCGAAGAAGCCGGCATTGATCGAAGCGCTGGTGCTGAGCTTTGCTGACAATCTGGATGCCAAGGTGGAGACCTTTATCGAACAGCTGGAGAACAATGACCGGAAGGGATGGCTCGGCTACTGCAAATTGCTGGATTCCAATATCCGCAGAACGTGAGAAAGCATTATGTATCAGAAAAATGAGATCGTAGAATTACAGATCACAGACCTTGGGTCAGAAGGGGAAGGCATCGGAAAGATCGATGGCTTTCCTTTTTTCGTGAAAGGGGCGCTGCCGGGAGATACCATCCGGGCAAGCGTGATGAAAGCAAAAAAGAATATGGCATTTGCCAGACTGCAGGAGATCCTGACGCCGTCTCCGGACCGCATCGAAGCACCGTGCCCGGTATTCGGACGCTGCGGCGGGTGTCAATTGATGCATCTGTCCTATCCGGCGCAGCTGCGCTATAAAGAGCAGAAAGTGAAAAATGCCCTGCAGCGCATCGGCGGGATCGCGGAAGAAGAACTGGATGCGGTCATGGAGCCGATCATTGGGATGATTCCAAACCCGCGAAGCGGGTGCGACACTCCAAGCTCCGACAGGAGTGCGACAAGGATTTCGGAGAAATCCCGATCGGAATGCGAAGAATTCCCGATGATACCTATAAGATACCGCAATAAAACCCAGGTGCCCTTTGGGAAGGACCGCGACGGCAATACCATCTATGGTTTCTATGCGGGGCGCACACATGCGGTGATCCCCTGCAAAGACTGTCTGCTGGGGGCGGAAGAGAATAAGGATATTTTGGAGATCATCCGTCAGTGGATGGAAGAAAACCATGTGCAGCCATATGACGAGACAAACGGCAGGGGGCTGCTGCGGCATGTGCTGATCCGCAAAGGGTTTCATACCACAGAGAATGAGGATTTGCCTGACGGCAAATCTTTGAAGCGCCTCAAAGCCGGCGCGGGCTCCCCCAAGCAAAGCTTGGGGGCAGATATCATGGTCTGCCTGGTGATCAACGGGAAGAAACTGCCGAAGAAAGAGATGCTGTGTGAACGGCTGGCAGCGATTCCCGGGATGCATACCATCAGCATCAGCGTAAATGAAGAGAACACCAATGTGATCATGGGGGATAACTACGAGACGTTATGGGGAGAAGACGGGATCCATGATAAGATCTGTCGATGGGATGAGCAGAGCGAAAAGGAAAATTCTCCTGCAGGAGAAGACGGCATTACGTACGGCATCTCGCCGCTTTCCTTTTATCAGGTAAATCCTGTGCAGACCGAAAAATTGTATTCTACCGCTTTGCGCTATGCGGGTCTGACCGGTAACGAAACCGTATGGGATCTGTACTGCGGTATCGGTACCATATCTCTCTTTCTGGCAAAGTCTGCGAAGCAGGTATACGGTGTGGAAATCGTGCCGCAGGCGATCGCGGATGCCAAAGAGAACGCGAAGCGAAACGGGATCACAAATGCGCAGTTTTTTGTCGGCGCAGCAGAGGAAGTGTTGCCGGCATATTATCGAGGGGACGCGACGGGCTCTCCTGACCAGAATTCCGGGGCAGACATGCGAAGACCTGATGTGATCGTGGTGGATCCGCCCCGTAAAGGCTGTGATATCGCCTGTCTTGAGACCATGGTGCAGATGCAGCCGCAACGTATCGTGTATGTAAGCTGCGATCCCGCCACCTTAGCCCGTGACGTAAAATACCTGCGGGAGCAGGGTTATAAACTGCAGCGGGTCCGCGCATGCGATATGTTCCCGAACAGTTTCCATGTAGAAACCGCCGCATTACTGGTACGGTGATCCTTGCCTTCCCCTTGAGGGAGTAGTGTGCCAGTGGCACACGTTTAGCGCGGACCGGTCCAATGCGTCCGGGGGACGCATGCTCTGGACCGACCGGAGCGGAGCGTAGACCCGGCAGGCGAGACAGGTGTCAGCGAAGCTGACGGATGAGGTGTAATAGTCGATGGCAGAGTACATCACGAATAATGTATTTGAACAAAATCTTCCATTAACGGCAATGTCAGTTTCAGATATCCGTATTCGGAACCGTCGACGATCATCTTTTTGATCAGACGATCGCGGTAAGGGGCATATTTTTCGTTGCTCCATCCGAGAATATCTTTGATTTCTTTTGCCTTCCCGCTTTCGCTTGAGACGATGGCACGTAATAGTTTTTTGTCTTCAGCAGAGAGTTCTGACCATATCTTTTCATAAACATAATCTTCCAGATATTGACGATATTCCGGCAGCGCGGCTTTGTGATCGCCGTTATAACGGTATGTAAAGTAACCCAGAACCTGAAAAGCAAAAGAATACCCCTTGGTCAGAGCAGCCATTTCCTTTGCGGCAGATTCTGTGATCGGAAGGTTTCGGGCATAGTTTGCCGCTATGGTGCTCAGATTAAGACCGCGCAGCCTTACTTCGGGGACCCGGTACAAGAAGGTGAGATTCTTTTCGTTTCGCAGGTCATTTATGTTATCATACAAACCGGTCATAACGAGATAGATCGGGTAATCTTCGCGTAGCAGTATCTGGTAGATACTGGAAAATTCTTTCATGGTGTCATTGGAGATCACTTCGTCAATACATATGAGCAGCTTCTTATGTTGTTTTGCGTACTTGTCCATGGCGTTTTTTATGGCAAGAGTAGGATTTTGAATCTCTATAGAACTATTCAGCTGCACACCAAAGCCGAGCACAGAAATCCCGCCGCCCTGTTTAAGTAATTTGGACAGGCGGTTGTCATTATACAGAGTCTGGGCAAGTGTGAGAAGCAGGTCTTGCGAGGTACTTAATTCTACAGTGATCCAATCCGGTTCTTCCTGAAGTTTTTTGCGTATTTCTGTCATAAGAACGGTTTTTCCGCTGCCACGGACTCCGGTGATCAGGAAGGTCTGCTGGTTGGGAGGATCATTTAAGAAGGCATCCAGGATCTCGTTTGTTTCGGTGAAACGGGGGATGCTTTGAGAGGGTTCTTTCCCGAAAGTGATCGTATATGGATTTCCCATAGTTATGCTCCTTGGTTGATTTATTACTTTTTATTAGTCTACGATACATTTATTACTGTTTATTAGTTTTATCTATTTTATCACTTTTTATTACTTTTGCAAGCGATATTCCAAAATGTTGATATGCGGACATTTTGGAATGCTAAAATGTTGACAAAACAACATTTCTCACATGGGCTCAGGTACCAACGTGATTGACCAAAAAAGGCACAAGAGACTAAATATATCAAAAGGAGTGAAGATTTCCAGGGATGAGAAAGGGATTGTTACAATGAGTATATATGATTTTTTGATGGATAAAGACAGTTTGGTAAAATGCTGATCAACTTTTACGGGGGCAGGCACCAATGTGGTAATATAAAGATGTCTGTGATATAATTTTTGATTAAGAGTAAATAAAGCAGTTACCAAGGAAAAGAAAGCGCTGCTGGATGTAATTGATGTTGTGAAAAAGCAGATAGGGATCGAGGAAACCTGAAGATGGGTATAAAAACCGAGGATATGTATAGTGCGATACCTCCAAAGGAGATGACAGCCGGTATTGACTGGATGAAGATCCTGAATGATTTTGATCCGTCAGAATTGGATCAGAAGTACATCGACGAGTGTGCGCGGCGTAATCCTTATGAGACCTGTTATAAGTGGGATGTGCCGAGCAGGCCGGTAGAAGATAGAATGAAGGATCTGAAATCGCGTACGTCTTTTCATAGGAAGGATCTGAAACACTGGGCTGACTGTATTGAAACGGAGGGTCTGACACCATCCTTATATAATAATACCCGCAGGGAGTTGATCAGAAATATCGGCATGAAAGGTGCTATGGAATACTTAAGACGTGAGTATGACCGATTGGGAGAAACCGGCCGAAAAATACAGCGTGACGAGTATGATGCCTGGGACAGGGAATGGCAGGAAAGGAAGGCCATTGAACAAGAATTCGGATGGGCTGTTAGGAACGAGGATTATGGACCTTCTGATTACGCTGTAGCATCTGTGCACGAGAAGGTGATAAGGATCCGAAAAGGCTTAAAAGCCT
>JAEEGL012872483.1_pt1 | contig 14699 bp, 15 predicted proteins | sample 9134231 | NCBI WGS metagenome assembly JAEEGL01 (sample SAMN16246548, study PRJNA631951) | gut metagenome | biome: gut microbiome; feature: rumen; material: fiber-attached | host: Bos | place: Iran: Karaj | collected 2018-10 | reverse complement strand
CATTCTACTAATTAAATCCATCTTATATTCATCATCTTTAAACATATCTAATGCTTCTTCTTTAGATAGTTCTATTCTTTTAATTAGTTTATCTGATTTAGAGATTTTCTTCATTTCTTTTTCTATATTTGGTAAATCCTCTTCAGTTAAAGTTACATCTCCTAAATCAATATCATAGTAAAAACCTTCATCAATAACAGGTCCTACCCAATATTTAGCATTTGGATATAAATGTTTAATAGCATGTGCTAATAAATGGGCACAACTATGATTTAATTTGTTTAATTTTTCATCATTTTTAATTTCTTTCATTTTTAATCCTCCTCATAATAATCTTTTTTATAATCACTTCTTCTATATTTCTTAGTTATTTCTATTCCTCTTACCTCTAATTCTTTTCTAGCACACACTTGGTTTCTATATGAATTAAATTTTCTTCTTAGAAGTCTTCTTAGTTCATATTCATTTAAGCTAGTATAATCATAGACTCTATCATCAACTTCAATTTCACAATCTTCTCTTTCAAATTGCATTTCTTCTTCATATTCTTCTGAAAGTGTTGGTGTATAGTAAGGAATTGTATGTCTTCCGTCGGTGACTAGAATAACTTTACCACTTAAAAATAATTCAGAAATATTTTTTTCTTCGTTATTTTCCCTCATTTTAGATCTTAATTCTTTAAAACTAGTACTAACTAATTCAGGAAATAATAGTTTTACTTCTTCATGTGTTATTTTCTTTAAATTATATCCAGTTACATTAGCATATCTAGATAAGAATTTTGATAAACTTATTGGTTCAATGTTCATAATAAAAACCTCCCTTTAAAATAAAAAAGAATGATACACAGGAGTCATTATGACGGTACCATCCTTTTATTAACTTATTTGTTTTGTAACGAGAACAACTCGTAGGCTATTAACCTCATACAATTAGTAGTAACTTTTAGACAACTTCTTTAGTTTTCACCAACCACTAAATCTCTACGCAAATTAATCTAAAAATCTCGTCTAATTAATAAATTTACTCTTAAATTATAATACTATTTATTTAATTAAGCAACATCTTTTTCTAAATCATTTATATTATTTCTCTTAGTTTCTGCTAAAAGAACTAATTTTTTAGATAATTCTTCTAATTCAGAACCACTTAATTCTGAAATAGCTTTTGCTATATCTTTATTAGTAACAACTGTATCTTTTACTTCTACAATTGGCTCTTCTTCTTTTTCTTCTACTACCTCTGGTACTTCTTCTATGTGAATATTATTAACTTTTTCATCATAATTATCTACAAAAGGTGTAATTTTATTATTACTATCTTTTTCAAACTCACGAGTTATATACTCAATTGGAGTTTCATAATTATCATATATTTCATTAATATCTATTTTTCTAGCTTTATATGTTCCAGGTTCTTCATATTTAAAGATATTTGGATCATAAGCAAGTGATTGAGCTGCTCTTTCTTCTTCATCTTTAAATATTTCTTGATCTTCTTTAGTAATATAGTTACCATTATTTATTTCTTCTCTCATTAGAGTTCCAACTGGATCAGGACTACTAGTTAATTGAATTGCTTTAATGGCATAGTAAAATGGTATAAATCCTTTAAAGAAATATGATAACCAATCATTAAATTTATACAAACTATTTTTATCTCTTTTAGTATAGCCTTCTTCTCTTAGTCTTTTTCTAAGAGCAGGTACATTTTTAACTGAGTTTATAACAGTAATTCCATATGCTGTAGATACTAATTGACATACAACATAAATCCAAAATAATGTCATACCTATTACCCCTTTCTTAAATGCCGGAATATTATATCAAAAAAAAGCCTTATTGTCAAGAATAAGGCTATTTTATAAACTAATTTCTCTTATTTTTACTTACTAATTTTTCTTCTATTGTTAAGTATTTAATTCTTTCAATTATTCGTCTAGCTTTTATTTCATCTCTATCGTTTTTAGTGTCACATAATACTTTTTCTAATTCATCAATAGTATAATTAGATGTAAAAAATGTAGTAAGATTATTATCCATTCTATATTGAAGTATAGATCCTAATACTTCATCTCTAGACCATGTTGTATTATTTTCAGCTCCTATATCATCTAATAATAATACATCGGCAGTCATTATTTCATCTAATACTTCATCATATGTATAATCATTAAAAGATGCTTTTAATGTATTTAATAATGATGGATAATATACATTTACTGTTTTATAGCCTTTATTTGATAATTCATTTAATAATGCACTTAATATATAAGATTTACCACTACCAAATGATCCACTAAGATACATGCCTTTAACATTTTCACCATGTACTTTTTTATTTAAAAAATCTTTTATGTATTTTAATATATTACTTCTTTCTTTCTCACTAATTAGCTCACTTAATGAAGCATTCATTAGTACTTTTGGAGTTTCAAAAAATGTAGTTTTGTTATTTAAAGTATTTTCATTAAACTTTTTACAAGGTTTATATACAAATTGTAGATAATCTTTTTCTTTAACTGGATAATAAACATGACCTACTATATTATTTTTACATTTATCTAAACCTTTGCATTTAGAACAATTATTTAATTCACAAACAGTAGTTTCTAATTTAGAAGTATATTTCATAAGTATTTCTTCATCACATTTAAGTCTATTACATAGTTTTTTAAATGTTTCATCAGAACTTGCTAAAATAAATTCTTTTCTAAGACTATCATTAATTGCTTTTTTACTTTTATTAACAAAACTATTTGCCTTTATCATTTTCTAAACTCCTCTATAAATTTATTGAAATCATCATTTGATTCAACATTAACTTCTTCTATATTAGTATTAAACCATTCAGGAATAACTTTATTACTTGTTTTTGATTTTGTTTTAGTATTTGAAATATTCTTTTTATGTTCTTTTTCTGCTATTGCCATGGCCTCTTCAGCTGTTTCAATATTACTTCTCTTCCAATGACCAGCTATTGTTTCTATATATGATTTATTAAGTTTATTATTATTTGTTCTTAATACATAATCAACTAGTACATTAATAACCGCAGGATTAAGTTTTTGATCTTCAAGTAAACATTCTAATATTTCCATATCCTTACTAGTTGGTTTACCACCCTTATATTTAGCTTTTAAAAACTCATATGGTGAATTATTTTCAAATACTCTAATCATTCTACCTCTTTTACTATTATCACCACTAGCATTCTTTAAATACTCTGGTTGGCTCTTAAATAATAAACTAGGTAATCTATTATCATTATTAAATTGATAATATTTTCTTGTATTTTTTCTTAATTCTTCTTTAACAATATTTCCTTTTTCATTAACTGATGTTCTTATAATATCAGCCATAGTTACAGGATCTATTTCATATAAGAAAGATAAATGAATAATTAGTTCTTTCATTGATTTATTTAAACACTTAGGATTAAATATATCTTTTTCTATAGAAGATACTAATAAATCAAAATCATAATCTAATTCATAAGTTAATAATAATTTATTCTTAGATATAATATCTACTCCAGTGTATTCTAAAGTAGAAATATTAACACTCTTAAATACACTATCAAAACTAGCTGTAATATCTTCAAATTCCTTTAAAGGAACATTTGGTTGCTTAAAAAAATCTACTAGCCTATTATATTCACTTTTACCAACATTAGTAAATAATACTACATTAAATATTGGATGACTAAAGAATTCATTTGGTGAAACAGGACTATATAATTCATATACATAAGAATTTATATCATCATTATGATAATATGTTTTTAATAATCCTATTCCTTCTAATTTTAATCTAGCTTCTTTAATATTATCTAGTGTTAAACCCATACTAGTCATTAGATGGTGATGAGATAATATAGTAGATACCATGGTAGAACCTGCTTCAGCTTGAAATTTTAAATATAATGATACTGCAGCATTTCCTATAATTGGCATATATAACATATTTAAAACAAGTTTATCCATATCTGATAATAAACTTTTATCTACAACTTGATATAAATCTGCTGGAAATAAACTTATTTTCTTCATATTACCTCTCCAAAATAATTATACATTATATTATAAAAATAAAAAAGAACTTAGTCAATTAAGTTCTTTATTTTTTAGAAGCTGTGGCCACCGCCACCACCACTTGATCCTCCGCCGCCTCCGCCGCCAGAAGATCCACCACTACTTGATGAAGGTGGTACATATACTTTATGTGTTCCAATTAGAACACCAGCTATATTAGCTACATCTAATTTAACATCACAATCTTTTAACACTTCTTTATTAGTTGGAGATTTAATATTAGAATTCTTAAGTACTCTTAAGAAACCTATAAAGAATGCTATAACAAGTGCCAAAACTATATTACTAGCATATCTCATTGGCTCAGATATTTTACCACCATCTAATACAGTTTCAATTTGTTCAAATGTTTTCTTAGCACATTCTAAATATTCTTCTCTTTTAGCATAACCATAAACATTATCAGTAATTATTTTAGCCTTACTCTTAGTAATAACATTATAATTATTACCATCAGAGAATATATATATCATTCTATGATACATATCAATTAAGAATACAGTTCCACTAACTCTTTTACCAAATTTAGTATGATAATAATTTTCAGCAAAATATGATGCTGAAGCACTAGGCTCAGTTGTAGTTTTAAATGCAATGTTTCCATATTTTGTTAAAGGAATCATTGTTTGTCTTAACTCTTCTTTTTCACCATCATTTAATAAGTCGGCATCATCTTCAATAACTAATTTATATCCATTGTATTCTTCATTAATTATCCATTTTTCTTGTGTTTCACCTACACTTGGAACAGTCTCATTTTGTACTTCGTCTTTAACTACACTACTTACTTCTGTTTCAGCTTCATTTGTTGTTACAAAAACACTATTTTCATTAGGAACTAAACTTTCATTTAATAAAGTTTCTTCTTCGGCATGAATAAATGGTATAAATAAATTTAATAATATAATAACTATTAGTAATTTATTTTTCATTTTTCATCACCTCCTCTTTTTTCTAATTGAGGAATTTTATTTGAAACAAGTAAATTATGTTCATTAACCAAATCTTTAAATGATAATAATACTAATAATAATGAAACAATAGATGCACAGTAATAATAATAATCTTCTACAAAATTAAATATTAGTATTAATAAAGGAGCTAAAATAGCAAATATATCTTTAAATATATATTTTAATGTTTCTACTTTTTCTTCTTTTGGTTCTACTTTATTTTCTTCTTTAGCTTCTTCTTCCTTTTTAGCATACATATATCCTTTATCATCTAAATGTAATCTTCTTCTTTTCATCTTGGATATTTGACTTAAAGAAATAATTAAACTTATAACTCCAAAAATAATTGAAAATACACAAATAGTTTTAGGAGTAAGAACTATAAACTTATTTATTAGTAAGAATATTACTACTGCTAATATAAGAGAGAATCTAATATATTTACCAAATGCAACAGGTAAATCCATAGCAACTTTTCCTGTTTGTCCATTTACTACTGCATAATGTATATTTTTATTATCTTTGTCTCTTATAGCTAAGAAATAAACTGGAAATAATGCCATCTTTCTATCTTCAACTTTATAAGGTATTTTAGGAGCTGTACATCCATATTGACTAAAGTCTTTATATTTACCTAATCTTTGATAATAGTCTTGAATTATAAATTCAATAGCATCAGTATCATATGTATCACTATTTACATTAGAACTATCTGCATAAAAACCTACTAGATAATTAGGATTAAAATCTTTCTTTTCTTTAGTATTAAATGGTATAGCCATACTATATTTATCATAATAATTACTAGCTAAATCAAATGATACTCCATCATATTCAGAATCTACATCAAATGATACATCATAATCATCATAATATTTATAATTACCACTAGAGTGTGTATATTTACTACCATTACTATTTGCTTTTCCTTTATAAGCTAATTTATATATAGCATAAGGCATAAATATACCTCTAAATTTTTCTACTACTACATCAGATTTCATATAATCAGGTACAAATGCAGATGAAGATATTTTCTTTTTATATGCTTCTATACATTCTTCTTTAGTTTTTTGAAATGGAATTACATAATCAGGGTTTATTTTACCAACTAATTTGTCTTCAAGCATAGCTTGTGATCCACAATAACTACAGAAAGTAATAGCTGTATCATCAAATGTTAATAAAGTTGCTCCACATTGAGAGCAAGAATAGCTTTTTCCTTTTGCTACTAAAGGATTTACTCTTTCTTTAGCAGATTTAACTTTAACATTTAACTCAGTGGGATTAAATTCATTTTGACAATATTTACATTTAATTGTTTGATTCTCAACTTTATAATCTAATTCGCCACCACAACTAGGACATTTTATCATTTCATCACCTCTTTATATGCTAAAAAGACTTACTCAAATAAGTCTTTATTCTTTTTAATAAATCGATTAAAGATATCTTCAAATTTATCTTCTTCTAATCTTTCTAATGTTTCTTCTCCATTAGAAGTATTATAAACTAAGTTTCTAATAACAATATTTCTTAAATTATTAACTTGAGCTAATAATAAATAAGTATTATTATCTTCTTCTATAGTATCAAATAATTCATAATCATTATTATCTTCTAATGTATAAATTTCAGAGTTTAGCAACATTTTCACCTTCCATTTCCAATAATAAGTCTTCTGGATTAGGCATAGCATCCTCTTCAACTCGTTCTGGTACTTCAATGGACTCATCTATTTCTGCATTTTGAATATCATATTGAATATCATCTTCAGGTACTATTACTTCATTAGCTTCAGGATTATATCTTAAATTTTGTACTTTTATTGAAATTCTATCTAAATCATAAGCATTTGTTTCAATTTTATATTTATTTTTATTTGGTTTTGATTCTTTTTTATTATCATTATGAATAGAATTATAAATCATATTTTCTACCGCCATTAATCCAAATATAATAGCAAATACAATAGCTACTTTCTTAGCATGTTCTATTTTCTCTTCTTGTTCTTCTCTAGATAACTTCTTAAATTTTTCAATTGCACTTTCTTCCTTATATTTAGGTCTAGTAGAATTAACTCTAATCATGTCTCTTTCTATATAATTATGTATTACTTCCATTTCAGGAGCACTTGAAGTTAATTTTCTTGGATTAACATTATTAGCTATAAAAGCTAAAGTTATTTTAAATATAACATTATTTAAAATAGTTGAATTATTATAATACATAAATTCAAAACTATCTTTAGTTACATAATATCTAGTATCTTTCTTTTTATAATTAAAGATTGCTACTACTTGATCAGTAACAGCAGCTTGCATATTTTTAAATTCTTCTGTAAATCTAACATCTAACATTCCTTTAGAAAGATAATCTATTATTATTTCATCATATTTTCCTGAAGTAATATCATTATCTTTAAATCCATCAAGATTCATAGAATCTCTCATATTTTTAGCTAATTCAGCAATATTAAAATCTGCTTTAAATATATGAGCATATTGTTTTAAATCTTTATAAATATAATCAACTGCTAGATTTTTTTCTGGATATGGAACTTGTTCTTCTTTAGGTTTTGCTTCATTTAGTTTGTTATAATACTTTTCTACTATTTCTTCTACAATATATTCATAATCATTTTCTAATATTTCTTGAGATGTATGCTTAGCAAGTAAATAACACATAGTAAAATTGACTAATGCTTCTTTATTATCTATTTTAACTCCTCTAAAAGATAATATTTCATTAATCAAATTAGTTATATATGCATTTATCTCTAGATAATCAGCATATTGAAGATCAAAATTATATTTATTGCTATATTTATTAACAAAGCTTAAATAATCACCCATGTAATCTCCCATAATTCATCTCCATATCATAATAATTGTACAATAAAAACTATTAAAAATCAATCAAACAAAAAGACTATTTAACACTAGTCTAAATGTTTTTTATATATTCTTTTAATTCAATAGCAACTTTTTCAGGAATTAACTCACTTAATTCTTCTAAATTTGCTTCTTTCATCTTAGAAACACTACCATATTTTTTAATAAGTAGTTTCTTTCTCTTCTCCCCTAATCCACTTATATTATCAAGTACACTAGATATACTTCCTTTACTTCTTATTTCTTTATGATAGCTTATAACAAATCTATGAGCTTCTTCATCAATTCTAGTTAATAATCTAAACACATTACTTCTTTTATCAATTGTAATAATACTAAAACTATCTCCATCAACAATAGATTCAGGAGTATGATGATTATCTTTTTTAACACCAATTACTTTTATATTAAGATTTAACTCATTTAAGATACTTTTACAGGCATTTATTTGATTATTTCCACCATCAACTATAATTAAGTCTGGCCTTTCTAAATCTTCATTTAAGACCTTAAAATACCTTCTATACATGACTTCTTTCATAGCTGCTACATCATCATTTTTATCATAAGTTAATTTAAACTTTCTATAATTCTTTTTAGATGGAACTCCATCAACAAAACTAACCATAGCAGATACATTAAATGTTCCAAAAAGATTAGAATTATCAAAAGCTTCAATAATATGTAATTTATCTAATGATAATATTTGTCTTAACTCTTCATTAGCTTCACTTGTTAATTTTTCATTTCCATATATTAAATTAATTTCTTTTTTATATTGAGTCTTAGCATTATCATATGCCATTGTAAATATTTTTCTTTTAGCACCTCTTTTAACATTAATAACATTACTTGATAATACTTCAGAAAGTAATTCATTATTTAATATATCAGGAACAATAACTTCCTTAGGAACAATATTCTTTTTAGAATAAAAATTAACAATATAATATTCTAAAGTATCTTCTATATCATTTATAACAGGTACTATTTTATAATGATTCCCAACAAGCTTACCATTTCTAATAAAGAATATAACAATACTAATATATCCATTTTCAAAATAATAATTAATTACATCAGCATTAATTTCTCTTGATAATTCAACAATATTTTGATTCTTAAATATAGTTTGAATATATCCAAGTTCATCCATAAGTTCTTTACATACTTCAAAGTTTAATGCTTCAGAATTAGTTTTAATCTTTTCATTAATTTTATCTATTAGTAATTTATCATTTCCATTTAAAATATCTAATATTTCATTCTTAATTGGAGTAATATCTATATCTTTATTAATGCAATATCCTAAACACTCTCCTATATGATAGTATAAACATACTTTTTTAGGCATAGTATCACATTTTTTTAATGGATATAATCTATTTATTAAATTAACTAATCTTCTAGCGGCATATTGATTAGGATAAGGCCCAAATAAATTAGTTTTTTTCTTACTAGCATTAATTTCTCTTTTAACAATTAACCTTGGGTATTTTTCATTAGTAAATTCTATATATGGATAACTCTTATCATCTCTTAATAATATATTATATTTAGGATCATATTTTTTAATAAGATTTAACTCTAATATAAAAGCTTCTGTTTCACTATTAGTAACTATATATTCAAAATGATCTATTTCACTAACCATTTTTTTAGTTTTACCTGTATGAGTTCTATTAAAATAACTATGAAGTCTATTAAATAAAATTTTAGCTTTTCCCACATAAATAACAATGTTATCTTTATTATACATTAGATAACATCCACTCTTTTTAGGAACTTCACTTAATTCTTTATTAAACTTCATAATAATCTCCCACTAAATATTATCATATTTTTATTAAATAAAAAAGTAGGATGAACCCTACTTATTGTATATTACTCAAAAAATCATTGTTATTATCTTCTGAATTTGGTTTTTCTACTAGTTCTTTAAATACTTCTTTTAATATGCCAATCATTTTTTTAGCATCTTCTATTTCAGTAGCTTTATTAAATAATTGCATATCACTATAAGATCCTGTGTCACATGTTATTCCAAGTAACCATTTTCCAAACATTCCAATTTTAAATCTCATAGTGATACATTTAATACCATCATCAGTAAAAAATGTATTACTATATTCAATTTTCTTAATTTTCTTTTCTTTCTCTACTTTACCTGAAGTAACTAACCATTTTTTTAGTTTATCTATAGCTTCAATAATATCTTGACTCATAACTTATCTCCTATACTAAAAATAATTATATCAAATAACAAAATAAAATAGAAGTAAAACCTTCTATTTTATTTTTTTACAAAAGCAAATTGTTGAAAGTACAGATATTAAACATATAGCAGTAATAAGACCAAATGTAACATATTTAATTACATTATTATATTGTAATGATTCTTTTAGTATTAAAATACTTACTCCTATTACAAATATACTACCTATTATTAAGAATAGTTTTAATAAATATCCTATAGCACTTTCCATACTATTAAATAGATTTTCCATAAATAAAACCCCCTTTTTATTCTGGATAACTCTTCTTAAAAACCGTGCATATTATACCACAAATCTTGTTAAAAGTCAATTTTAAGGGTATAATTAAGGTATGAAAGAAATTAGTAATAGTTATTTAGAAGTTAAAAAATCAAAGTTTATTGGACTACTATATAAAGTAGAAAATGATGATCAAGTTAAAGATATAATAAGTAATCTATCTAATGAACATAAGAAAGCTAGACATATAGTTTATGCTTATAAAATTGGAGGACTTGAGAAGAATTATTCTGATAAAGAACCTAGTGGTACTACTAGAGGGTTATTAGATTTAATTCATGTAAAAAATCTAGATAATACTCTAATAGTGGTAATAAGATATTTTGGTGGTACTCTACTTGGTAGTGGATTATTAACAAGAACATATACTAAAACTGCCGCAGAACTCCTAAAAAACATTGATTTTTTATAATTTATTTGTTAGAATTAAAGAAGTCTTTAAAGGAGGAGAGAAAATGCCTAATATTAAAAGTGCTAAAAAAAGAGTTTTAATTACTAAAAAAGAAACAGTATTAAATAATGATGTTAAAGCTAGTATGAAAACTGCTATTAAAAATGTTGAAAAAGCTCAAACTAAAGAAGAAGCTGCTACATTAGCAACTACTGCTATTAAAAGAATTGATAATGCTGCTTCAAAAGGCGTTATTAAAGCTAACACAAGAGATAGATATAAAACAAGAGTAAATAAAATTGTTAATTCAAAATAATTAAGTAGAGAAATCTACTTTTTTTATGTTATAATGTATTTGGTGAATAATATGAAACTAAGAAGGGTGTTGTTAAGAATAGTTTATTTGCTAGTATTTGTAATACTTGGTGTATTCGTATACAGAAATAGAAGTCAAATAGAAACAACTATTTATACTACAGTACAAAATGTAGTTAAAGAAAAATTAGTTATTCCAGAAAAAATAGAAAATAATAGAACCTATGACTTTGCTACTGTACATTCAACAAATAACTTTGAACCACATAATATCCAAGATATTAAAGACATTTACTTTACTGTACTTAATAATGGATGGGATTCATTCACATTCTATTGTCCTAATGATTATACTACTTGTATAGATGATGTTCTTTCAATAGCAAATAAAAGTACTTATTTAGAAATAATAAATTATTATGTTAGTCCATATAACAACTACTCTTTTTATAACACTACAGTTTCTACTAATGGTGAAATATATTTAACAATAGATAAAGTATATTCTAAAGGAGAAATAGATTATTTAAAAAATTATATAGATGAAACTTTAGTAAAACTAGGAATAAATACTAGTAATCCTACTAAAAACGATTTAAAGAAAATACATGATTATTTAATAAATGATATAACTTATGATGAATCATATACTGAAAGTGATTTAAATAGTAATTCAAATAATGCTTATGGGGCTATTACAAAACACACAGCTATATGTAGTGGATATACAGATATATATGCATTATTCCTAGATAGATTAAATGTTAAGAACTTTAAACTACCTAGTGAAAGACATATATGGAATTATGTTTACTTTGATAATAACTGGTACCATATAGATCTTACTTGGGATGATGATGAAGTAAATAAAAATAACACAAGTAACTTCTTTATGATAAATACTAAAAAATTAAAAGAATTTGATAATAAAAAACATGAATTTAAAACTGATTTATTTTTAGAAGTAACTGATTAATAAACAATAAAAAAACCTCATTTAATGAGGTTTTTATTTGTTTTAATTTGTAATCTTTACAGTTGATACTACACTTGCTCCTGTATCAGATTCACCAGTAATTGTTACAGTACCAGCTTTCTTACAAGTAAATTCTAGAATTTCTCCGGTAGGTTCACAATATACACCATATAGATTAACACACTTAGTTGAACTATATCCTAAACTTGCATAAGATAATAGATTAGGATCACTTAAACCATATGATCTAATCTCTGGTAATTCAACAAGTAATTCTCCTGATTCAGTACCACTAGATGGAACTTTCTTAGGTTGTAATGTTGTTGTTATCTTTTCTCCTACTTTACAAGTAAAGCTTGATTTAGAGAATGAAATTGTTCCTTTGTTTTCTTTTACAGTTAAACTAGATGATGCTTTAGCACCAAAATTAGTTTCAGCATATAATGATACTTTTCCTGCTTTATGACATACAACTCTTAAAACTCTACAATCTGTACAATTTAGTTGTACAAATGTTTTATCATCTATAGTTGCTATTTTTGAATTACTAGTACTATATGATTTTAATGAAGCAATTTTATATTCACCATTAACCATAATACCTGGATATGTTAATTTTACATTAAATGCAAATCCCTCATCACAAGTAAAGCTACTCTTTTCAAATGATATTTCACCTACATTTGCAGTGACAGTAATTGGTACTGATGTTGTTGCTCCTGAGTATGTAGATGCATGTAATGTAGTTTTTCCTGCTTTCTTACAATCAAATACTACTTTTTCACCATCTTTTACTGTATCACCAGAAACATATGGTGCAATTGAACTATCATCTGTCCATACACTATTTACTGTTGCATATCCTTCACTTGAACTTACAAGTGCTTCAACTTTTTCTCCAACATTACATGAATAACTTGTTTTATCAAATTTAACTGTTCCGATTGCTTGAGTTACAGTTACTTTTGCAGAAGTACTAATACCAGTATCAGCTGTAGCTGATATAGTAGCACTACCCTTCTTTTTACAAGATACCATTAAATATTCTTCACCTGGTTTTACTGCTGATGCAGGCATACAATTTGATACAGCTTCACCATTATTATAAGTTACACAATTTGAAACTATATTTACTTTCATAACATCTGCAATTGAAGTATCTGATGAAGTAAATGATTTAATACTTTTAGCTCCACCTGTAAGATTAACTTTAACTGAGAATCTTTTTCCAACTTCACAAGTATAACTACTTTTATCAAATGAAATTGAACCATTTTCTTGTTTAACAGTTACTTTAGCTGTTGTTGTTGCTCCAAAATTAGATGTTGCTGTTAAAACTACTTCTCCTGTTTTTATACAATTAATTCTAACTGCTTTACAATTACCACAGTATGGTTGTAATTTTACTTTATCATCTATTGTAGCAATACTAGTATCACTCGAAGTATAATTTTTTACTTGAGGATATGTAATTACAGTTGCTCTATTTTCAGCAGTACTTATCTCTCTAGATGGATAAATCACAGTTTCAATAGTTTTTCCCGCTGTACATGAATAACTATTTTCTTTAAATGAAATTGAACCTTTGTTTTCTTTTACATTAACTGTAGATGTTGCTTTTGCTCCACCATTAGATTCAGCACTTAAAGTAACTTTTCCTTTTTTCTTACAAACTACTCTAATGTTTTTAAGTGTTCCAGCAATTGACATACATTTAGAATAAGAGCTACAGTTTTTAACATATGTTACATATTCATCAATTGTTGCAACAGATGTATCACTTGATTTAACTGATTTTATTCCTTTAGTATCAGCAATAACTACTGTTTCAAAAGCAGTTGCATCATCACAGTTATAGCTACTCTTTTCAAAACTAATTGAACCTTTGTTTTCTTTTACAGTTAGCTTAGCTGTTGTTTTTGCTCCTGTAGAAGATTCAGCAGTAAGTTTAACTTCTCCAGGTTTTTTACATACTACCCTAACTCTTTTACAATTAATACAATTAACTTTAGCAATAGTGTTTTCATCAACAATTGCTATGTCAGAATTGCTTGTTCCATATGAACTAACAGTAGATAATTTTCCATTAATAATTCCACTAGCAGTAATTTCTGTTTCAAAAGAATCTCCTTCCGTACATTCATATGACTCTTTAGCATATTCAATTTTATCAATACTGCTTTCTTGACTTCTCGAATCATTAACAATATTGAAAATGTTTGTTGGCTTCTGATTAAACAGCATAACAGTAAGCACGACAATAATAACTAATAATACACCAAGTATTATTTTGGTTGCTTTTGGGGATAACCCATTATTTGTTTTCATTCTACACTCTCCTATCTTAATTAAATTATATCACTATTAAAATAATACATCAATATAAACTTAATAATATTATTGTATTTTATCTAAATAATTTATAACATTATTAATTGTTTTATTAAAATCTTTATAATTTGTCTCAAACCACTCTATATTATCAAATTGATGCTTATAGAAAGTTATTTGTCTCTTAGCAT
>JAEEGL012023349.1_pt1 | contig 14699 bp, 8 predicted proteins | sample 9134231 | NCBI WGS metagenome assembly JAEEGL01 (sample SAMN16246548, study PRJNA631951) | gut metagenome | biome: gut microbiome; feature: rumen; material: fiber-attached | host: Bos | place: Iran: Karaj | collected 2018-10 | reverse complement strand
CTCTTATGTCTTGAGAGACGTGATATAGAGGCGTATCTTGCGGAGTGCCAGCAACAGTTCAGGATGGATTCCACCAATCTTGAGACTGATGCGGACAGGAACAAGATCCGAAATCTGGTAATGCCTCAGCTCATTGCCATCAATTCCGGGGCAGTTCGGCACATGGCAAATGCAGCAGAGGAACTGGCGGGAGTATCCATTTCCAAGGAGAAAACGGAGGAGGCTATCCTTACCCAGGCCAAAACATACAGAGGCCTTGATTACCGTAAGCTGCTTTTCATGCAACGCCCGGAGCGTAACCGAATGATCCTTTCGTGGCTGCGAGATGAGTTGGACGGAGCCAAGGACATTGGCAGAGTCCATATTGATGCTGTCAGTGAACTCATCGATGGCAAAGTTGGACGAGGAGTTGATATACCCGGTGGACTGCGTGTTGAAAAGACTTACAGAGAACTGATAATCAGGCCCCAGGGAGAAAAGATCGGGGGCGGAGATAATATAACAACTCCCATTCCTCTCCTTTCCGTAGGTGACCAGTACCAGATCAGTTTTGACGATATGTATATAAGACTTTCTCTTGCCAGCAGGATTGCTGTGGCAGGTAAAGAAATTCCGCAAAAAACCTATGAGAAATGGTTCGATTATGATAAAATAAGGGACAATATAGTTCTTCGCCACAGGAGATCCGGAGATATGATCTCCACTGTGCGCGGCGGACACAAGCGGTTCAAGGATTTCTGCATAGATGAAAAGATTGACAGAGAGCTGAGAGACCGGATAATGCTGCTGGCCGACGGAGACAACATCGTCTGGGCTATAGGTTATCGCAGCAGTGAGGAGTATAAGGTTAGTGCCTCTACCCAGAGGATATTGGTAGTAGAGGTTACAAAAGAGTAGCCACACTAAAGGAGAAAGTAATGAGTGAGACTATAAGAGTGATGCTTCCGGAGGATGAGCTGGACAAGCGCATCACAGAACTTGGAGAACAGATCAGTAAGGACTATGAGGGCGAGAGCGTTTTTTTGTGCATCATCCTCAAGGGAGCCGCATTTTTCGGATGTGAACTGGCAAAGCGTATCACGGTACCGGTTACCATAGATTTTATGGCTACATCCAGCTACGGTTCAGGCACTGTTTCTACCGGTGAGGTTCAGATCAAAAAGGATCTTGATCTTCCCATCGAAGGAAAGAATGTAATCATAGTCGAGGATATCATCGACAGCGGCCATACACTTAATTTCCTGTCCAAGGTCTTCAAAGACCGCAAGGCTAAGAGCATCCGTATGTGTACCATGCTGGACAAGCCTGACAGACGAGAAGTTGATGTAGACGTGGATTATACAGGATTTACCATTCCGGATGCTTTTGTTGTAGGCTACGGATTGGATTACGATCAGAAGTATCGTAACCTGCCTTACATCGGAGTAGTGGAACTGGATTAGGAAGAGGTTATTTACTTTGAAGACAAGACATAGCGGGTTTGGGTTTTACATCATCCTGATCCTATTGGTTTTTTTCTTCTGGTACTACTTTTCGGCAGCAGGCACCTCGACCATTACCATGAGTCAGTTAAAAAGTGCCCTTGAGTCAAAAAGCGTACGCAGTATAGTTATCAGACAAAATACAGAGGTTCCTACGGGAGAGGCCAGGATCAGCCTGTCTTCCTCGGAAAAGGTCAGTGTCATGTATGTGTCGGATGTCAACGAGCTTCAGCAGGTGCTGGATGCATCCGGATTCACTGACTACAGTCTTACGGATGTTCCCAGGGACGGATGGCTCAGGGATATGCTGCCGATCCTTATCGTGGTGGCAGCCATGTTCCTCCTTTTTATGACCGTCCTTAATTCTCAAAATGCCATGCAGGGCGGAGCCGGCGGCGGGGGCCGTATGATGAACTTTGGCAAGAGCCGGGCCCGGATGACTACCCAGGACAAGATCAATATCCGTTTTGATGATGTGGCAGGCCTCATGGAGGAAAAGGAAGAGCTTTCAGAGGTTGTTGATTTCCTTAAGGATCCTGCCAAGTATACCGGAGTAGGTGCCCGTATTCCCAAGGGAATGCTTCTCGTGGGTCCTCCCGGAACAGGTAAGACTCTTCTTGCCAAGGCTATAGCGGGCGAGGCCGGCGTGCCTTTCTTTTCCATATCGGGATCAGACTTTGTAGAGATGTTCGTAGGTGTGGGAGCTTCCAGAGTCAGAGACCTTTTTGCGGAAGCTAAGCAAAATTCTCCATGCATCGTTTTTATTGACGAGATAGACGCAGTTGCCCGCAGACGTGGTTCCGGAATGGGCGGCGGACATGACGAGAGAGAGCAGACCCTCAACCAGATGCTGGTAGAGATGGATGGTTTCGGTGACAATGAGGGTATCATTGTCATGGCAGCTACCAACAGAGTTGATATTCTGGATCCGGCCATCATGCGTCCGGGCAGATTTGACCGCAAGGTTTTCGTTGGAAGACCTGATGTCAGGGGCAGAGAGGATATCCTCAAGGTTCATTCCAAAAACAAACCTTTGGGTGATGATGTTGATCTGCATACCCTGGCTCAGACCACCTCAGGCTTCACCGGAGCAGATCTTGAGAACCTCATGAATGAGGCAGCCATCAAGGCGGCAAGAGAGGATCGCAAGTACATAATGATGCAGGACATCCGTTCCTCTTTTGTCAAGGTTGGTATCGGTACCGAGAAAAAGAGCCGCATCATTTCCGAGGAGGAGAAAAAGATCACAGCCTATCACGAGGCGGGACATGCGATCCTGTTCCATGTTCTTCCTGATGTAGGCCCTGTTTATTCGGTGTCCATCATCCCTACCGGATCATCGGCAGCAGGCTATACCATGCCCCTTCCCGAGAGAGATGACATGTTCAACACCAGAAGCAAGATGATGCAGGAGATAGTTGTTGATTTTGGTGGACGCGTAGCTGAGGAGATCATTTTTGATGATATCACCACAGGGGCATCTCAGGACATCAAGCAGGCCACAAGCATGGCCAGGCATATGGTTACGAAGTACGGAATGAGTGCTTCTGTAGGTCCCATTGATTATCATCAGGAGGAGGACGAGGTCTTCCTGGGGCGTGACTACGGCCATGTCAGAAGCTACGGAGAGACAGTGGCATCCGAGATCGATGCCGAGGTTAAAAGAATACTTGAGGAGTGCTACGAAAAGGCAAGAACTCTTATACTTGAGCATGAGAGTGTGCTTCACAAATGCGCGGCACTTCTTCTTGAAAAAGAGAAGATCACAAGGGCTGAGTTCGAGTCACTTTTTGAGGAAACAGGGAAAGAGGAACTATGAACACAGAGGCGATTTTTTCTGACGGAAGTACCCTATACAGACAGCCCATGGAACCCCGGCCCGGGGATTCCGTGAGGATCCGTCTGCGCGTGGCAAAGGGAGAGGGTGTTCAGGTGCACATCTGTACCGGCCGCTCCCGCGCCAGGATGAGGCTTGCGGAAAGCAGCTCCACCTTTGACTATTACACCACGACAGTACATCTGTCGGACGAACCATTTTCATATTACTTTATGCTGCGAAGCGGTGATCATACAGTGTACTATGACAGATACGGTCTGTCGGATGAGGTGCGCTGGCATTACCGCTTTATTATCGTACCGGGATTTGAGACTCCCGACTGGTCCAAGGGAGCAGTCATGTATCAGATTTTGGTGGATCGTTTCAACAATGGAGATCCCACCAATGACGTAGAGGATAGGGAGTATCACTACATTACCATGCCGGTTTCTCATATAAGCGACTGGAACACACCTCCCAGCAGATTCGATGTTGCCAATTTCTACGGCGGCGATCTGGAGGGTGTCAGACAAAAGCTTTACTATCTCAAAAGTCTCGGAGTGGAGGTTATCTATTTTAATCCGCTCTTCGTTTCACCTTCCAATCACAAGTATGATACGCAGGATTATGATTATATAGATCCTCATTACGGAGTTATCCTTTCCGATGGCGGAGAGTGCCTCAAGGAAAATGACTACGACAATCATCATGCGACCAAGTATAAAAAGCGTGTTACATCCAGGGAGAATCTCGAGGCGAGCAATCAGTTTTTTGCTGAGTTCGTAAGAGAGGCCCATGAAAAAGGTATCCGTGTCATCCTTGACGGAGTGTTTAACCACTGCGGATCCTTCAACAAATGGATGGACAGAGAGGGCATATATGAGGGCGAGATAGGTTACGCCGACGGAGCATACGTTTCCAAGGAAAGCCCTTATCACGACTTTTTCTATTTCTTTTCAAACAAGCCCGGTGACTGGCCTTACAATCATACATATGACGGCTGGTGGGGGCATGACACACTGCCCAAACTCAATTATGAGGGCAGCGATACACTGACAGAGTATATCCTGGATATAGCCCGCAAGTGGGTATCTCCGCCTTACAACTGTGATGGCTGGAGACTGGATGTGGCTGCGGACCTGGGACATTCGCCCGAGTATAACCACGGTTTCTGGAAGAGGTTCCGCGACGCTGTTAAGGGAGCAAATCCCAACGCCATTATCCTGGCAGAGCATTATGGAGATGCTACCGGTTGGCTTTCCGGAGATCAGTGGGATACCATCATGAACTATGACGCCTTTATGGAGCCGGTTTCATATTTCCTGACAGGAATGGAAAAACATTCCGACAAGTATGAGGAGTACCTGCTTGGAGACGGCGGTGTCTTTGAGATGACCATGAGGCACTGCATGACCATGTTCATGTCGCCTTCGTTATATTGTTCCATGAACCAGCTTTCCAATCATGATCATAGCAGGTTCCTGACCAGGACTAATCACAAGGCGGGACGTGTAGGTGAGCTTGGAAGCGCAGCTGCAGGAGAGGGTATATCCATCCCGGTTTTCAGAGAGGCTGTGGTGATGCAGATGACCTGGCCGGGAGCGCCCACACTCTATTACGGGGACGAGGCGGGAGTCGTAGGATTTACCGATCCGGACAACAGGCGTACATATCCTTGGGGAGACGCGGATTATTCCCTTATAGATTTCCATAGGGATGTGATCTACCTTCACAGGTTCCATGATGCCTTGAGGCGAGGAGCCTTTATCTTCCTTAAGTCCGGTAAGGGATATACAAGTTATGCCAGGTTTACCGAGACAGAAAAACTTGTTATCGTAGTCAGTGCCTCTGATGGCGAGCTTGATGTGACCATACCGGTCTGGAAGGCTGAGATCGCCAGAGAGGGACAGATAGAGCAGATTTTTGTTACCAATCAGATGGGCTATTCTATAATGCCTGAAAATCACGAGGTCAAAGGAGGAGAGTTGGCTCTTCATCTGGGACCCCATGAGGCCCTGGTGCTTTCCGGCAGGAGTGCCTGATTATGAATAAAAAGACAGTCATGGGTATCATTGCCCATGTAGACGCCGGCAAGACAACACTTTCCGAGGCTATGCTTTATTCCTCCGGCGTGATAAGACAGCTGGGGAGAGTTGACCACGGAGACAGTTTCCTGGACGGAGATCCTCTGGAGAGGCAAAGGGGTATCACCATCGGATCCAAGGAGGCTATGATCACCTGGAAGGATTCGGAGATCACACTTTTAGATACTCCGGGACATGTGGATTTTTCTGCAGAGACAGAGAGATCCCTTATGGTCATGGATGCGGCTATACTCCTTGTGAGCGGAAGTGAGGGAGTCCAGAGTCATACCAGAACTCTTTGGAAGCTTTTGAGAGAGTATGACCTTCCGTGTATTATATATGTTAATAAGATGGACATAGCGGTTGATCCGATATCGGACATAGTATCCGATATGCAGGATTCGCTTTCCGGAGACTGTGTTCTTTGGAGAGAGCCGGATGATGAGTTTTATGAAGAGATAGCACTTTGCTCTGAGGAGCTCCTTGAGACATATTCGGAAACGGGCACTATTGGGCCTGATGCTATCCGAAGAGCCTTTATGGAAAGACAGATCTTTCCGGTTGTGGGAGGTTCAGCCCTTCGCCAGGAGGGAATAGAGGAGCTTTTGGATCTTATGTCTGATATTGTACTTCCGCCGGAGCCTCTTCCGGAGTTCGGTGCCAGAGTATACAAGATCAGCAGGGACAAGTCCGGGAGTAGGCTTACCCATATGAGGTTATACGGCGGCAGCCTTTCCGTACGTCAGGAAATTGGCGATGAAAAGGTAAGCGAGATCCGCCGCTACAACGGAGAAAAATATGAGACTCTTAGGGAAGCCGGCCCGGGAGATGTAGTATGCGTTTTGGGACTTTCCGAAAGCCGGGTTCGTGACGGATACGGAGCATGTGACAGAGAAAGGCCTGCATATATTGAACCGGTACTTTCATATAGAGTAGAACCACCCACCGGAGTCGATGCCAGAAAGCTTTTGGCAGATCTTAGCCTCATGGGTGAGGAGGACCCCGCGCTTGGCGTTGAGTGGGTAGAGGAGACCGGAGAGGTCCATATCCAGATCATGGGAGCGTTGCAGCAGCAAGTCATCGTATCCCGGATCAAGGACAGGTTCGGCTACGTAGTCACCCTGGATGCCGGCAGGATCCTTTATAAGGAGACCATAAAAAGACCGGTGGAGGGAATAGGTCATTTTGAACCCCTCAGGCATTATGCGGAGATACATCTTCTGCTGAAGCCGGGAGAAGAAGGCAGTGGCATTACTGTTGATTCGGATTGCCCTACGGATGTACTTGGTATCTCGTTCCAGAAGTTGGCAATGACCCACGTTAGGGAGAGAGTCCACAGAGGAGTTCTTACAGGATCGCCGCTTACGGATATACATGTAACTGTTATCAGCGGAAGGAGCCACCCCAAGCATACAGAGGGCGGAGATTTCAGACAGGCTACATACAGAGCTATCAGACAGGGAGTTCAAAAGTCCGAAAGCATACTTTTGGAGCCCTTTTATCATGTAACCCTGACTCTTCCCATGGAGCAGATCGGACGGGCCATGACTGACCTGAATTCCATGAACGGACGCATAGATCCGCCTGAGATCGAGGGGGATATGGCTACACTTACGGGAGATGTTCCCGTGGCCTGCGTTGCTGATTACGCCAGAGAAGTTGCAGCATATACCGGCGGTGCCGGCACTATTGCTTTTGAATCCGGCGGATATCATCCCTGCCACAATACCGAGGAGGTTATTGAGAGCATTGGCTATGATCCCTCAAGAGATACGAGAAATACATCATCTTCCGTTTTTTGTACGCATGGAGCAGGATACCAGGTGCCTTGGTACATGGTGGATGAGATGGCTCATGTTCCGCCTCTTGAGGAGGATGATCCCAGGATAGACGGGGACTGGCAGGTCAGGACCATAGGCGAGGGACGCCTTTTGGCGGAGGCGATAGCTGAGGGCGCCGGCAGCGATGCTTCGGGCAAGGGAGGTGAGTCCGGTTCATCTTCCAAGTCTTCTTCCGCGCCGAAAAGGAATCCTGAGTCTTATTCCGGATATACAGGTATGGATTCGGAGTTGGAAGCGATCTTTGTCAGGGAGTTTGGCCCTATCAAAAGCCCTCTTAGGAGTGGTGATGCCAAAGTCGTATCCTATGACAAGGAAAAGGAAGAGCGTGTAAGACGGGCGAGAGAGGAATACTTCGAGGCTCATCCCGTAGCAAAGGAATCCGCAGTCAAAGCGCCCATGGAGACAATAGTTTTGGTGGACGGATATAATGTGGTCCATCAATGGGAGGAGACAAAAAGTCTGGTTTCGGACAATCTTGACGCGGCAAGAGGGGTACTGCTGGATATGCTTTCCAATTATCAGGGATATACCGGAGAGCGTGTCATAGCGGTTTTTGATGCATATATGCGTCGGGATAACCCGGGACACAGAGAAAGATACAACAATGTAGAGGTCGTCTTTACCGGAGAGGATGAGACGGCAGATGCATATATAGAACGAATGGCACATCAACTGTCGGGGAAAGACCATCTTAAGGTGGTAACATCAGATGTGGCAGAGAGGACGGTTGTTTCCGGAAGCGGCGCACTACGCGTTTCGTGCATGGAGTTCCATGAAGATGTGGATCGTGCTCATCGGGAGGGAATGCAATACTTATGAAGATAATCCATTGTGCAGATCTGCATCTGGATTCCAAGATGGAAAGTAATCTTGCCAGCGGCGATGCCAGATTGAGGCGAGATGAGCTTTTGGATACCTTTGGAAGGATGGTGACCTATGCTGCGGAAAATGCAGTCAGGGCCATTATCATAGCCGGAGATCTGTTTGACAAGCAGCATATCAGAAAGACAGCGCGAATGAGAGTGCTTGAGGAGATAGAGCTTCATCCTCTGATAGATTTCATCTATCTCAAGGGCAACCACGATTACAGTGATTTTCTTGACGGCGTTGAGACTATGCCGGAGAACCTCAAGCTTTTTTCGGATTCTGAGTGGACATCCTATACATATGATGATGTAGTCATCACAGGACGAGAGATCACTGAGGATAATGTCAAGACCATCTCTACCAATCTGATCCTTGATTCGGCCATGTGCAACATCGTTGTGCTCCACGGTCAGGAGAGCGAGTATGAGGGCAAGGACAAGACCCCCGTTGTAACTCTTCCGGATTTCCGTGATAAGTACATTGATTATATGGCGTTGGGCCATATTCATTATTACAAACTGGACAAACTGGATGACAGAGGTGTGTGGTGCTATAGTGGAACCTTGGAGGGAAGAGGTTTCGATGAGTGCGGAGCAAAGGGATTTGTTCTTCTCAATATAGAGGATAAGCGTGTTATTCCCACCTTTGTTCCCTTTGCAAAAAGGCTTCTTCATGAGGTGGAGGTTGAACTTGGATCTGAGGATCAGGACATGCCGGCTATCATGGGGCGTATCTCATCGGCAGTAGAGGGCATCCCCGAAAAGGATCTGGTCAAGGTTGTTCTGACCGGCAGGATCCCGATGAATACGGATATCGATCTCCCCAGAATCAGGCGCAGTTTTGACGAGAATTTCTTTTTCTTTAAAGTACAGGATCGGACAAGGACCCTTATCAATTACGAGAGCTTTGCCAATGACCGGTCGCTCAAAGGAGCTTTTGTACGTCTTGTGCGTGACAAGGATATTCCCGAAAAGGAAAAAGAAAAGATCATTGAGATCGGGATGAAAGCACTCATGGGAGAGGAGTTGTAGTTTGAAGCTTATTTCATGCCATATCGCGGGATTCGGAAGGATCAAAGATCTTAAGCTGGATTTTGACTGCGGTATATGTGAATTTTTTGAAGAAAACGGCTGGGGAAAGACCACCCTCAGTGTTTTCTTAAAGTCCATGTTTTATGGCCTGGAATACTCTCCCCGTAAAAAGGAACTGACGGAGAGGGCCATGTACGAACCCTGGGACGGGGGAGTATACGGTGGCAATCTGGTCTTTTCGGTAGATGAAAAGCTTTATCGAATAGAGAGGACCTTCGGCCAAAAGGACAAAGACGATACATTTGCAATATATGATCTTCCGGTGGAGACACCCAGCAGTGCCTATACCTCCAATATTGGTGAGGAACTGTTTGAGGTGGACAGGGAATCTTTTGAGAGAAGCATCTTTATTCCTCAGGATTCTCTGGAAGTGGGTATCACTGACAGCCTCAATGCCAAGATGGGAGGCGTTGCTTCTGTAAGTGACGATATGAAAAACTACGAGGAGGTAGTCAAACGTATTGAGACTGCTGCCAAGGAGTACACATCGTCCAGCCGCATCAATCCGGGTCGTATCAAAAAGATCACCGAGGATATTACCAGTGCAAGGGAGATGTCCGAAAGCATACCTACATTGCAGGAGGCCTATGAGGCAAAGTGTAATCTGCTCGCCACGAGACAGCAAAATCTTCACGAACTGGAAAGTCAAAAATCGGAGATATCAGCAAGGATCAAGGCTGCGGGAGCAGCAGAGCAGAGGTTGGGAGAACTTCGCGCCAAGCAGCAGAGCCTGGAGGGTTACAAGCAGACCCAGGCTACGCTTGATGATTTCTTTGCAAGAGGCGTTCCGGCTGATGAGGACCTAGATGAGTGGGATTCCAGAGAAAGAGATCTGGAGGTCAACAGGAGCCGCCGGGAGGAACTTCGTTCCAAGCAGCCCTCCGGTGAGGATCTGGATGTTTTGGTCGAGCTTTTTGAGGACCGCCCTATAGGCGAGGAAAAGCTTACGGAGTGGAGCCAGCAGGCTGACAAGATCAAGGAACTCCGCCTCAAGGGAACGCATTCCCAGATGACCAAGGAGGACAGGGATGCGCTGACGGATCTGAAAAACTTTTTCCGTAAAAAGCTTCCGGATCCCGAGGAGATCAAAGAACAGTTGGGTATAGCCAATCAGGAGATCGAGCTCTCAGGAAAACTCAAAACCCAGGAGGAGCGATACAGCGCTCTTCGCAAGCAGATGGATGAGCATCATGAGTCCAAATCCGGACACTCGAGCATAGCGTCCATATTGATCTTCATCCTTCTGACCCTGACGCTCTTTTTCGGAGGTTTTTATTTCAAAGTCCTGTTTTCGGCAAAAAGTACCCTTACGGATGTGATCGCGTACACTTGCGTTGGACTGGGCGTTATGCTGATCATCAGCTTTGTCGGAACCATAATACTTCGGTATCAAAGAGACAAGCGGGATCGTGAAAAGTTTGAACAGGAACTTTGGGACGCTTCGGATGAACTTGAGGCAACCCAGAGCGAGCATGACAGGATGCGGGGCATAAGCGAGTCATTTCTGGCGGATTTCGATATGGAGTATGAGGATATTCAGCAGGCCATAATCGAAGTTCAAAGAAGAGCGGACAGATTCCTGGCGCTTCAGGAAAATGAGAGGCAGTTTGCATCTACGAATTCGGACTCGCTGGATGAGCTTTCAGAGCTTCAACTTAAGCTGTATACTTCCCTGGCCCATTATACAACTGTTTTAGGCGTCAATCTTTATGATACCCAGGATGAGGACAGGGTAATACGAGATCTGTCCGTACTCAATACCAGGTACAGAGATTTTCAGGACAGGGAAAAGGAGATCCACAGGGTTTCGGGAGAGATAACCGCCGAGAGCGATGGACTTCGTGCAGTGGTATCAAGCTATCCTGTTGAGGAGCCGGACAGCATACCCCATGCTCTCAAGGAGATCAGGCAAAAGGTTATGCTTTATTCCGAGACGGGCAAGCGTATAGAGGAGATAACCGAGGAGCTCAAGGAATACGAGGAAACTCCGGACAGCACGGTTGAGACGGAATCACTTGCATCGTTGCAGGAAAAGCAGCAGGCCCTGGAGGAGGAGATAACCGAGCTCAAGGGATACATCACCGATGATATAAGGGATCTGGATGAAAGATCCCAGCAGCTTTCGGATTGTGAGGATGCTGCAGGACGGATACCGGCCCTTGAGGAAGATCGGGCAGAGATGGAGGAACAGGTAAGGCTCTACGAGGAGACCCTGCAGTGCCTTGGAGAGGCTAAAGAAAACTTCCTGTCTGCTTATATGGGACCGCTCCAGAGAAGTATGACATCATACTTGCGTCGGGTTTATCCCGGAGGGGAAGCAGATATCCTTGCGGGAGATATCAGGCTTGATATGAATCTTGATATTCAGCTTCAGCAGGCGGGTATTACAAGAAGCGGAAAGCATTTGTCTGCGGGATATCATGATATGGCGGCGTTTTGTGCCCGCCTTGCATTGGTGGATGTGCTCTTCGGCGGGGAGTCACCCATGATCGTCATGGATGATCCCTTTACCAATTTTGATGAGGACAAGCTTGAAAAAGCAAAGGAACTTGTCAGAGAGGTATCCGAAAAGCATCAGATCATATACTTTACCTGCCATGGAAGCAGGAGCGTTAAGGAAGCAGGTCGTTGACTGCCGTTTCCGGGTTTTAAGTAATTAGGAGGAAGAAATGACACAGTTTGATGAGCGGAACATCACCATGATGATGGATTTGTATGAGATGACCATGGCCAATGGTTATTTCGAAAATGGTGATACTGAGGAACTTGTATCTTTTGATGTATTTTACAGGAACAATCCCGATGGTGGAGGCTTTTCCATTTTTGCCGGACTTGAGCAAATAGTGGAGTATATTGAGAATCTTCATTTTGCAGAGGATGATGTGGAGTACTTCAGGAGTCTCGGTCTGTTTTCGGACAAGTTTTTGGAATTCCTTAAGACCTACAGGTTCAGAGGAGATGTGGACGCTTTTCCTGAGGGAACTATTATGTATCCCGGCGAGCCTATTCTTACAGTGACTGCGCCTCTTATTGATGCCCAGATCGTTGAGACGGCTATCCTTGCACAGGTCAATCATCAGTCTCTGGTAGCGACCAAGACAAGACGTATCGTAAAGGCTGCCCAGGGTCGCGGTGTGTCCGATTTCGGAGCCCGCAGGGCCCACAATATGGACGCTGCGGTATACGGAGCAAGGGCGGCATTTATCGGAGGCGTCGGCTCAACCGCCACAGTTCTTGCGGGCAAGCAGTTTAATATCCCGGTTTCGGGAACCATGGCTCACAGCTGGGTAATGTATTATGAGGATGAGTATACGGCATTTAAAAAGTACGCCGAGATCTATCCCAATGCAGCGCTTTTCCTTGTGGATACTTATGATGTTATGAAGAGCGGCGTTCCCAATGCTATACGTGTGGCAAAGGAAGTGCTTGAGCCTATGGGCAAGAGACTTATCGGCGTAAGACTTGACTCCGGTGACCTTGCTTATCTGTCCAAGCATGTTCGTAAGATGCTTGATGACGCAGGTCTTACAGATTGCAAGATCGTGGCTTCCAATTCACTTGATGAGTACACTATCGGATCTATTCTGAACCAGGGTGGCTGCATTGATTCATTCGGAGTAGGCGAGCGCCTTATTACAGCCAAGAGCGATCCTGTATTTGGCGCTGTTTATAAGATGTGCGAAATACAGATCAACGGAAAGAAGATCCCCAAGATCAAGATCTCAGAGACTGTTGAAAAGATCACTAATCCGGGACGCAAAAAAGTCTATCGAATCTATGATGAGCAGGGACAGGCTATCGCCGATCTTTTGACCAGAGCAGATGAGACGGTAGATCTTTCAAAGCCTTACAGATATGTGGATCCGGAAAAACCTTGGAAGAACCGCTTCTTTGAGAACTGCACTGCCAAGGAACTTCAGCAGCCTGTGATCAGAGGCGGAAAGCGTGTCAATGACCCCGTTTCTCTTCAGGAGATCAAGGACTTTGTTGTTCGTCAGCTCAAGGATGAGATCTGGGAGGAGGAACAGCGTTTTGAGAACCCGCATAAGCACTATCTCGACATGAGCCCCGCCTTCTACGAGCTTAAGATGGAGCTTTTGGCCAAGATGCAGGAGTCATAAGCGAATATTGGAAAAATCTCGATATACTTTTAGAAAAAGTGTTAAGATTTAATCAATAAATTCCGATATAGGAAACGAGGTCTTTATAACCTCTGCTTAGCGACGAATAATTGACACATCGGAGGTACTATGGTTAAGGGTTTATACACAGCCTACACAGGGATGGTGGAAGAACAGAGAAGACTGGATGTCTTATCAAACAATCTCGCCAATTCCAACACGACCGGCTATAAAAAGGAAGGCACAACCAACGCCTCCTTTGCACAGAAGCTGGCCATCAAGATCAAGGACTCCGGCACTATGGGGCTCCCCGTAGGTATTGGCGGTATCAAGATGGGTGTTAAAGTAGGTGAGACCTATACTGATTGGGATCAGGGAGGATTCAGACTTACGGATGAGTCCTCACATCTTGCCATCGGTGGCCGCGGATTTTTTGCGATCCAGTACACCGACAAGCAGGGCAACACATCCATCAAGTACACCAGAGACGGTAACTTCACAGTAGATAACGAGGGATATTTCAGAACGGCTGACGGAGATTACGTTCTTAATATGAACGCTGCACTCAATGGTCAGTATGGGGAAAATGCCTACGTCAGAGTAGATCCTCTGCAGCAGTACAGTGTAGATTCCCGAGGTTTTATTTTTCAAAATGGTCAGATAGTTTCCCAGGTGGGAGTTATCGACATTGACAACTACGATTACATACTCAAGTATGGTGAGAATCTTTACGATATTCAGGACGGCGGCAATGTAATAGCAGCGGACAATATGCTGATAGAGCAGGGCGCACTGGAGTCATCCAATGTCAATATCGTAGACGAGATGGTTTCCATGATCACTATTCAGAGAGCATATGAGGCAGGACAGAAAATGATCCAGGCCGAGGACGAGACCATTGAGATGGCAGTAAGTCAGGTCGGCAGGGTATGATAAGTAAAGCTCAGAAAGGAGTGCTCTAATATGATGCGATCACTTTGGACGGCTGCTACGGGCATGAAGGCTCAGCAGACCAGTCTGGATACGATTTCCAATAATATTGCCAATGTTAATACCATAGCGTACAAGTCCAACAGCACCCAGTTCAAGAATCTTTTGTATCAGACTCTTCAGGCCAGGACAACATCCGCCAATGGAGATCCCAAGCCTACGGGAGCTCAGGTGGGACTTGGTACCAGAGTTGCTGCAACCAATGCATCCTTCAAGGCAGGTGCCATGAAAGCCAGCGACAATACCAACGCACTGTATATTCAGGGTAATGGTTTCTTCGCGGTTCAGGGTGTGGACGGACAGCAGTACTACACCAGAGACGGAGACTTTTTCTGGACCCTGGCTGAAAACGGTCAGAGAGTTCTTGCAAATAACAGCGGTAATCCTGTTCTGGATCTCCAGGGAAAT